>Ga0058701_10000019_pt1 | contig 109724 bp, 63 predicted proteins | sample AgamicOrMae_FD_97039 | JGI IMG/M metagenome (GOLD analysis project Ga0058701, IMG submission 97039) | Agave microbial communities from Guanajuato, Mexico - Or.Ma.e | ecosystem: Host-associated > Plants > Phyllosphere > Phylloplane/Leaf | place: Guanajuato, Mexico | collected 2012-06-04
CTCCAAAAGAAACCTATTGCCGACTACAATTTTATTTCCACCACTCCGAGCGACACCTAGTGCCACGCCATCAGCGTGAGCGAAGCAGTGCCATCAGCACCAGCAAGGTTGAAGCTTACACGCGCACCACTCGTTCGCAGAGCATTCAAGTCGTTGCATTCGTCCCGTGTACAATAAATGCCCAACGGGCGTTAAAGTTGCAATATCACCTCTCATCAAGTAAACCTCTGTCTCTCTTCACCTCAATTTTATTCTCACAATCTCACAACATTGGCCTTGGATCAGGCTTTGAGACGGCGAAGGTCACTTAGGACTTGATTGCCTTCTCCTTCTCGATAATCTTCCTTATCAGGATGTATGTGGTCTGCTTCGATTCATTCGCATTCTCCCAACCCTCCGATATGGCTTCAGGAGCAAAGCAGGCTGGTAGCGAGTTGACCAATATTACCTGGTACAGACTCTCATCTTCTTTCAATGCTTTGAGGTCGACATCCTGCAGCAAGCTGCGCAGCTTGTTGAGTCTGGCGATATGTTCGGCAACGCTGTCACCTTCCGATTTCTTGTACCGTAAGTAGTCCATCAGAATCTTGTACTTGTTTGCTCCACTCTTGTCTTGGTAGAACAAATTTAATTTCTCAAGAATCTCCTTGGCTGAACTGCAGCCATCTACTTGGTTCGCATGGCTCTCATCTAAAGAATCCAGAATGAGGTAGAGAGCCTGGTCTCTAACTCGCTCGCTAACGAACTCGTTAACCAGCGCCTCACCAAGGCCCCACTGTCCCATAGCCAAGGTGACCTTCTCTCTCCAATGGCGGTATCTAGCCATATCGCCATTCGTTACCAATCTAGGAAGGGCTTGAACTATCTTTCCCCCAAATGGTTGGAGTGCATCCGTTGCACCCACTGATTGTTTACTCTCTTCTTGCATGATGCTTCCGCGCTCGGCTAATTGATACAAACTTTGGTTGTTAACCTGTTAGAATTGGTCTGCTACTCCAAGTTTATTCTGCTTTATTTGTACAGGGTGATTCAACAGCTACTACAAAAGTTTTTTTATTATAATTTCCAAACGGTTGATTCTTTTTCGATGAAATTTTGCACACAGACTCTGAGGACGAAAGGAATTTAATGGAGGATATCTTCGATATGTTCGCCCTTCTTTGAAATGGTCAACCGTAACCGCTTCTCAAAATTGTTGCACACCGACTCCAGTTCCGACTCAGGAATTTCTTCCATGACCTTCTTGATCTTGTCTTTCAGCTCTGGTATCGTCTTCGGCCTATTTTTGTAAACTTTGTCTTTAACACTACCCCACATGTAATAATCCATGGGGTTAAGATCAGGGCTATAGGGCGGCCAATCAGTCCCTTTCTTGAATCTCGCCGGATATCCTTTAGCGATCACGCGATCGTCAAAACTTCCGTGTATGAGATCGAGGTTCGCCTTGGTCCGGTGCGCGGGTGCTCCATCTTGTTGCCAAATGTAGCCGTGAACAAAACCCTTGGAATGAACTTCTGGTATCGCTTGCTTGATAATGTCATTGTAGACCTTTCCATCAATTGTTTTCTTTCCATCGATGAACTGGGGGCCAATGATTCCTTTGCTATTCATGCCTGCCCACACAGTGACCCGTTCAGGATGGAGAGCTTTGGTACGGATTTCTGGCTTTTCTGTGCCATAAATTCTGTAGTTCTGCTTGTTGACGTAGCCGTCAAGGTGAAAATGCGCCTCGTCAGTGAAATTTATCTTTTTTGTGTCCAGCTTCTTCTCGTCAATCTTCTGGCACGTATCAGCAGCGAATGTCATTCGGCGGCTCACATCCTTGTCTCCGAGAAATTGGAATGTTTGAATCTTATACGTCATCAAACCTAAGTCTTTCCGTAGAATTCGATGAGATGATGGCTGACTGATGTCGAGGTTTCGAGCTATGGACCGTGTTGAGAGAGAACTGTCTTCTCGATGGAAATCGCGGACCCTATCGATGATTTCTGGCGTTAAAACGGTTATCTTAGCGGTTTTCATGCCTTCTTTGTCGTCGAGAACGCTTCCAGTTCTCTCAAATTTATTCACAAGATTGGTGACAGTGTGATGGCCGACCTTCGGTTGATTCTTGTGCTTCGAAGGATGGAGCTGGTTGAGGATTCACCCCCTTTGTAACACTCCTTGACGAGTTCGACGCGTTCTTCCTTGGAATATTTCTTCATCTTTTGTGACAACTATGATTATTTCGTGAAATCTTGAAAATATCGATTGAATTGTCCAAAATTTGCTGAAAAATGGAAGAGAAAAATTTTTTCCCATAGGGATGGGTGTTAAAATTAGGCGGACGGCGCGTCTCTTTTTCCAAAAGTGAGCGCATGTGCAAGAATCATTCCCGGGCTATTCAAATTCCTTTTTATTGATGCATGATCAATGCAAATTTCATCACTCTGCAATGAGCGGTTCTTGCACTACAGCGCAAAAACTTTTGTAGTAGCCGTAGAATCACCCTGTATACGCGAGTGAGTTTTCTTCGGGCGTGCACCCGGCTTATATATCCGAATATAGGGGGCGTGTCGTCCCGCGGTGCCCGTCCGCCCTCAGAGTTTGCGCAGTCTAGCACCGTAGTTGTGGCCCGGGACACTAACGCACATTTGGTGTCAAGGCCTGGAATGGATCGTAAGTAACCTTTGTCAGTGAATATGGAAATCCCGGGCCACGAGGATGGTCATGAAAACGGATGAAGCCATCACGGAGTTGCTGGAAAAGTTGCCCCAACGGATATTTCAGCTTCTATAAAGACACAAAGGGGTAGAGGAGAGAAGGAAATTAGCAGGTTTTGGTGGCCTACTTTTCAAAAAACTCGATCAAATCGTGTAATTGGTTCTCACTTGCAGATTCTGACCGTGTCATTATTCTGACCGACGGTCGTAGATCGTGAGTATAGCGAGTATCTTCGGTTCATTGTCTGCATCCGATATTTCCTACCTGGGACAAGCTCAAAAGCTGAGCATTAAGAGAACGCGAGGGCCATTGAAATAAATTCGCAACATGCCAGCGTCCAGGCGGACTATTGATTCTTAAGGTCCACATTGGAAGGCCCTTGGACAGGAATTAAATCCGTGAAAACGAAAACTTCCCCTGTGGGGGATCCTTGCAGAGCGTTTATTTGGATACCGAGATCATCATCAGCCAGAAGTTGTGAAACAACTCAACTCGATGAGCATCAAAACCTGATGGAGGCAACTGTCAACATACCATCTACGGTTGTGAGTGCGGGATTTGAGATTGTTTCCGTTGTGCAGCAGACTTACCTAACACTCGAGCTCCATCACAGAGTTGGTCTTTAATAACCTAACTTCAAGAGTCTAAATCCAGAGCCGACTCTGAAGATTGACCGATACACACCCTTGGAGCTTGTGAGCTATCATGCGTTCAGACTTCGATAATCGACGAACGAGTTAGGTATGCAGCACGTCGATGATATCAAGATGGCTGGCAATTGAGAACATTTTCACAGTCAACTCGCCTGGCGTTGAACGAGACGCAGCGCCATCGTAAGCCATGTGAAACTAGGGTCGAACCGGCAAGCTTGTCGGGCGGGAAGATGCTATTTGCCTTGTGAGTGGTGAGCGCAACCAACTTACCGCTCGATCGAACCTGATCAGTCTCCACCTCGTTCAAGACCATCGTTGTGATTGATCAGTCGAAGCGGCCGCCATCACACATTACCCGCTGGTCTGTAGATTGGATTTACGCCCAATAAATTGATAACGACGCGCAACCAACCGAGCACGCGATGCATAACTAATCTAGTGAGGTGTTCAGTTAGGTCGATTCTGGCTCAGTATAGATTTCAGCTCTTAGCTCCATTCTACTCATATCTCTAATTTGGTCGAATATTTTGAGGAAAAACTCTACAACAAGCTCTAACCCTCAACTCTGATATCATGTCACAAGTTAATAGATCCAGACAGTGGAGATCAGCTCTAATCACTCCAGTCCTAGTATTTATCATACTGAGCTACCAACGAAGTTTCGTCAACGGTATGTGGCTATTTCAGGATATGACTACCTCAAACCAGACAACCAATTTCGCCAAAGTGATGGACCAACTAGCTACTCAGGTGCCGAATGAAAAAACAACATCCAAAGTGATTGAACATACAGAAGAAACAGCGTCCGCGGAAAAGACCGTCTACCAATCGTTGAGCCCATTTTCCATCGCTGGCATCAGACCCGCCAGTATCGCTAGTCTCTTGAACACTGTCTCAGATACGGGCTTTTCATATTTTAATGTTCACGATCAGTGTCGGAGTAGGACTGCCTGTGATGTTGGATTCATGTTATATAAGAAACTCAACTTCATACATAATTGGATTATTAGGGCATCGGTGAGATCGCTGGTCGATCCTACAAATGTCTACTCACTCGCATGGAATACTGGAATGCTAGGTAGAAACTGTAGCACAGTATATCCAGCCTGCGCGCAGTCCCCGATCGAGTCATTGATGAGCTTCGCATTCTTGGCTAGCTAATTTGTAGGGAAGGTTGCAGAGATCGATTCGATTGTTCATCAACGGATGGCAAAATAATTTTTAAGCAGTTGTGATACTCCACTCTGGCCTCGCTAAGAAGCGGGATTTTATTGTCGTTAGACATCTTGGTCTAGTTTTAACTAATCATACACGAACTGTCATCGTCCAAAAACAGATTAAGTCATCTCAATTATTTTCACACTCGGTATGAGTCAAAACGATAAGTGAAACCTGAAGCCACATACTTTGATTCTCCGGTTTGTTATTACCCATCAATTTATTGTAGCTAGTCAATGACTCTATTTAGATCTATTCGTGATTGTGTATAGATTTGTTATCTCTGTCGACCTGTCTTTTATCATTTGCTCTAATTTGTTCCCACTTGGATCAGTCTCTTGCTCTAAGATGTAAAGAGTGTCGCTCAATAAATTGTCAATCACTTCAATCTGGGCCATTTCATTTACTGGAGACCATGGTAGTCTGCTGTGAATATCCATCGGGGGTGGAGGGAAACTGAATTGAGGACCAAAATTTACAGTGACTCTACATCCTTTATAGAGCGATATAGTCGGGTAGTAGAAGCCTTCATATATGTCCTCAAACGCAACGCCGAGAAAAATACCATTCTTGTAAAATCCTATCCTACTGCCTGAAAGAGGCCTCAAGATTGTAGGAGGTTCATCCTTCTCTTCAAGTATGCGTGGTCGATCGTTGCTATCTTTCTTCTTTGAACTATTCACGATATAGCTTGTGCCCTTGATACTCGGAGGTAGATGTCTTCCTTCCGTAATGTTCTTTTCGTTTCCATAAGGTAACTCAATCATACAACCAATAACATCTCCTTCCCCATAACCACCATTCTTATCATAGGTTTTACCCTTGGCCTGGTGGAATTTAGTTCCATAACGAGATCGATATGAGTAACCGTATTGATCGTAACCTAAAGGTGCTTGTAAATTGGAATATCTTTGTCCCCAGCCAATCCTTGAGGCTTGTATTTCGTTGTCGTCGCCTCTCGGCTCCTTTTTCATCTTGTTTATCGTCACCTCGTAGTAGAATCTACCTCGATTAATTCCGTGGGTTGCTCTTATCATAGAATAACCTTTCTCTCCAGTCACAGTGAAGTCACCTTCCAATTTTAACTGTTGGGCTCGGTCGTTCTCGGAGAGTTTGACAGATGGCAGGGTTAGTTTTCGTCTTGTAAAGCTCAATTTCTTCAGAATGTCACTGTTCGCAACTGTATTATAAGCCCTCCATAGTTCCGGATCATCCTCGCCCCAGTGATATCGGTAGCCATCTTTTGTGAGGGGCAATGGCTTGTAAGCCATCTCTGATGACGAGAGAGATAAATGAGATATTTTGCCTGGTTGACGCTATCATGGGCCAGCCCGCATGTGGCTGAGCCTTGTAATGAAATCAAGGTAATATACGTAAATAATAACAATTCGAAGGGAAACTGATCTGGGGAATTGAGTACGCGTTCCGCTCCTGGCGAGCATGCTGCATCCTAGCAATTTTCCCAACACAACGCCACGTGCGTTGAATGCTTCTGTCTAATTATCGCTCCAATCAGGTACCTTTGCTTCGGTTCCTTACGATATTTATCAAGACCCCACCATTGATTGAGTCCCAGGATGGCAGAGATAGTGGAATATCGTTTGAGCAAAACTTTGGGCGAAATAGAGATTCTAACAAAGTTCGGTTTCTTTGATGCCGCTAGAGCCAAAGAGGTTGTCAAGAAAAGAGAGGAATTCGAATACACTTTGAGGAGGAGAACTAATGACAAACTGAGGTTCTTGAAATACATCAAGTTTGAAATCAACTTATTGGAATCAATCGAAGAATACCGGAAAAACATTGCGTCCCAATCAACCGAGGATGAACTTGCCAAGATACAAACAAAACTACTCGATGGCATTGTCAAAAGTAGGGTTGGTCATATAAACTTCCTGTTCCGTAAGTTGGTGACAAAACATCAATTCGATAAAAGACTCTGGTTAGCTTATATAGAATTTGCCAGACACAGGAAGCTAAATTCAAGAGTATCCGCTCTGTATTGGAGGATATTGAGAGTCTCTGGCAAGGACGTTCGGTTGTGGGATGAAGCAGTAGATTTCGAAATAAACACGACCCAGGATCTCAACACTGCTAGAAAGTTAATCATTCTAGGCTTACGTCATCATCCAGACTGTAAGTCTCTCAAAGATAAGTTGAAATCTATCTGTGACATCCAAATCGACGAAGGTGTGAAAAATGGCGAAGATACCCCTGATGTTCCTCCAGCTGCCGATCCGCAATCTACGAAACCTGCCGTCAAACAACTTCCACCTAATAACATGAATTTATTATACGAATGCTATGACTCTAATGGTCTGGAAGAGACTAGGAAGTTGTTCGAAAGCTTGGAAGTCAATCCTAGATGCCAAACATTATCATTGTATGTTGCGATGATTCAAGTGGAAACGTGGCAATTGAAGAAAGATGATGGATCCGATCAGCTCAACCGCATCAGAGATATATACGATAGAGCTCTGCTTAAATTTGGAAAAAAGAAAGCAAAACTATGGTATGAGTATCTCCAATTTGAGCATCAATTCGCTAGAAATCTCGAAGATATCCAGAGGATCAGTCGACTCTACACAAGAGCTCAGGCAACGCTGGATCCCTGTCAAGTCAATCGTGTTATAGAAAAATACACCCTGATGCAAACTAAAGCACCTAGTCGCACTGATATAGAATTCTCCGACTATTCTGACCTGGACGAGTGATCTATCATGGCAGGACTATTCTTCGACACTCCACTCACAGAATTAAATCTAGAACCGTGAAATAAAAATTGAAGTGTAGATCTTCTTGCGGGACGGCGCCGCTTTGGTTCGTTTCTTTAGATAATAGTTTATAAATAAAACTGTGTCAAACGATGGCTCTTAACTGAGCCTACATCATCCTTGTGTGATTTAAACTCGTAGGATGTATTCCTACATGCTCCCTTTGTTTGGAACGATTGATTCACCCAGATGATGCGCCATGCGAACTTGAAGCGAGATGTCCAGCTAGCTGGTGTGGTGGCATCAGTAATCCGAGCATTTGCAGAATCTGGATGAGAAACATAACACTCTTGAGGAAAACTGGCACAAATAGGGCCCCTAAAACTAGCGGCAGAGCAAGGATAATGGCTATAGGTAGAGCCCATTGGCGCCATTCTGATCCGACACCAGCGCCCACAGTTGGTTGTCTGTTGACAAGCAACACTTGTCGTCCGTTCCATGGTCCTCCCCAGCCATTCCAGCCATTCACCCCATTTACACCGTTCCATCCATTCCAACCATTGCCAACCAATCCATTCGGGACAGCGGTTATTTGAATTGTCTGCGGGGATTGCTGATAGTCGTCCTCCTGATTTTGAGAGTCGCTCCACACTGGGTCAGTCGTTGCTGAAGAGCCGGCTGAGTTTGTCGGTTGCGCTGACGGCTCATCATAATTGGTGGCGATTCTAGTGAGTCTATTATTGGTTGATCTTGTACTGAGTTGCCGCTTGCTTGGAGCATTCTGGGCCTTGGTGGCGCGTTTGCCGGCAAACACTGGATTTGGTAGTAGAGATCCCAATCGGTTAACTGAATTAGGCTGAAACTGAGAGATTGCTTGAGAGAGCTCGTTCTGTTTTCTGAGTAACGCTCCTGATTGATGAGTCTGAAGTCCGAGGTTGGTGGAGTAAGTTGGTTGGCTAGTATGTATCAAATTTATAGGCTGCTGGAGATTAGCATGCACTTGCCCAACTTGAGCTAATGTTTTAGTTCGCGGCAATGGATAGTTAAAATAGGGTTGGTGTGGGATTCCTAGTTGATTTACAGGCTTAATGAGTCCAAGAACCGGACTGACCTGTGACTGAAATAGTGGATTATTTATGTTGCTGTTTTGTACTTGATCGAGAATGAAATTATGATTTGACTCATCTTGTCTCGACGGTATGCTCATGACATTCGACCCATCGAAATTTTGATGTTGTTGATCTGCCGGATTTATAGCAGCGACCACATTCGCATACCTTAGACTACCTGAGGCTCTGAGCTTCTTCTTAGCTAACTTATCGTGAAATCGATCAGCATTATTCTGAAGGGTGACAATTTTTCCATCCATCGCAGTCGGAGACTCTCCACCTGTCAAGCTAAGCTGCCTCTGAGCTGCTGACCAGCGATTGCCTAGAGCTGTCCTGTTGTATTCCGCTAGTCTCCTTGGGTCTAAGAAACCGTTCGCGGATTGCAGATAATCCTCAGGACCCATACTATCTGCTGCTTGGGACTTAAGCTGTGATGCGTATGGTGGTAGACCATTGGATTTAAACCCAGAACTCTGCTCCAGTTGCAACCCTCTACTTGTGAGATCTGAGTATCCATCATTATTCAATTTTCTATTTGAGCTCGGTTGGTAATTTCTCTCGGACTCGTCATTGTTGGCCAAAATGTTTTCTGATATTTTGATCAATTGCTCAATCCGCTTTTGCTCATCAAGCAAAGCTGAATCAGACGGTCTAGAGCGATTCTTGAAGGGTTTCGATGTTTGTTCGTGGGGCTGATCATAGTCTTGCTGATGCTGAGATAAATCACCCACCTGTGGCACCACTCTATCCCCTGAGTCATCATCGGAGTTATGCAACGGATTTTGCTCCGGACCAGGCACTCTGTCGTGTATTGAACTAGTTTGTTTGTTCCTAGAGTAGGATTTCTTTATGGATCTCGGAGTCGTTGGTGTATGCGAGTCGTCGAGGCCTGACTGAGTCACACTATGCTCGAAAGGGTTGGTCAGAAGGCCGTCGATATCGTACTGCGTTGAGGGAGGTGGAATCTGAGTGGTGGTGGATGTCATGGTCTGACTTTGCACCGCTTCATTTGAAGCCGGTGTTGTTGCTACGTGTCGATCGTCAGTTTGATTTAAGTCACGTTGATAGTAGCCGTTATTCAAATCTTCTGGTCCGTCAGTCAAACCAGATGGAGTCGACGTGAGCACAAGGGGCCTCGGGCGACGTCTTTGGCGACTGAAGGGACCATATCCTCTAATTGGCCCACCAATGGCGTCTTCGCTAGTCAGCTTCAGTTTGGTTTCGTTGATCGATCTCGGTGCGGACATTACTACATCTTGATCGCTCTCGTCGCTCTCGTCAGAACTCTTATGGTTGTAGCGCGTCAACTCTCGCTTGTTTCTATGGACTCTCCTTGATCGTCCTTCTGGGAGCCCATGGAAATTCTCGAGTGACAACCAATGATAAGCATCTCCGTCAATATATTTTTCATCAATTAATCTGAGCAGAGCGCTCATCTGCTCTAACCACCAAGAAGGTGATGTTTCCATTACATTGAAATGGTGGAATGAGTTATCATTCGCAGTCTGAGGGCGCCTCTTGGACTCTAGATCTCCTCCATAACCTTCCTGAGACTTCTTAGCCGTTGATGGCGATTTAGCAACCAAAGTGGCACCCGTATTGTTGGCAGTTAGGATTGAATTCGGTTTCGCTTGTTGCTGTTGATCTTGATGCCTTATGTCTAGACAATTGGTCTTATGGTTGTAGATATTGAGCTTGGCGGCTATGTAAATGAAGACTATCACAAAAGTTGATAAGCTTGATGGCCTACATGGGGGCTTTTTCTTCATTTTGTTCGTATTTGAGATGATAATCATTTTACATTGAGTTTCGATTCGCATCTCTTAGCAACTCGCTGAAAAGACCTCCTTCGAGCTGATTATATTTGACCCATTAAGAAATTTTCTCGCACATATCTGATATTGAACGATGACAAGTTGATCTCTATTATCCTGGCGTCAAATAACTCATCTTGTCTCATTCTACCGCAAGTGAAACCACAACATCAACTTCAACTAAACTTTCTATCTCTCACCAACTGACGATTAAAGATTCTCCTCGATATCTAACATCGAAATGATCCACTTGTCAGCTCGTACTAAGTCAGCCTAGTTTGATACAGCACCTTGTGAGCTGGTACTGCAAGTGATAGCTGAGCAGTGAATTTGGTCACTTCTGCTGACCTACTGAATGCCGACGGCACAATTCTCTAGAAGTCTCTAAAAGAGAGTGAGAGAACTCATAATAGTAATCGAGAGATGACACAAGAGTATGTCCACTCCTCTTCGGCCTCATAACTCTCTCTGTCTTTTGCTCTGTGTTTCTATGCGCAGACCGCTGGGAGAAAATCCAAGTGAACACTCATTGGACCAATCGGACAACTCCACTGGCACACATCTGAAAAAAGATGCTCAGGTTGGGCCAGACTTGCGCCGGTGCCATCCGTTGAGAGTCTCCGCCACAGAGTCTACCGCTACCATTGAAGACCAGACTATATCACCAATGTAAGATGAATTGCAGACATCCCAGAAAATCTCCAGACTCCGAAATAAATGTCTGCCATAGAGCATGAGAAATGTCACTTTAGGCAACACTTGCCACCAAAAACCGCCTACTCGACAATGTTGGCAAAGTATCAAGATTTCCCTCGACTCAACTGAGTCCGGCCCAGTGTATCAAGGTTAACTTGGTCTAGTCTTTGTCTCTGATTGGATTTTTTGCCAGTTCCTCTCTTGTCTCTCATTTCCAGGTTGATCTTCACCAGGAGAACGCGAAGCAAATTAACGACCAGAGCAAGTGATCAAAGAGGCAAGTCAAAGAAGAAGAAAAAGAAAAAGAGGAACAAAAACAGCGAGAATCACTAGCAGACAACAAGGACAGGAGATCTGAAGATAGCAGGAACAGTTGCGCGCTCATCGTGGCGCTGTAACATAAGGATCTCCTGAACGGTAGTGGTCAATCTCAAAAAAGGGAGGATGCACTAATAACATGGCTGCGTGCGAAACTTTTGATGGACAACTTGTCGGCAGTTGTCGATCACTCGCCAGGAACCGCCTTATGATCAGGCTGGAGTGTCTCCGATTCTTATGTCTATTCGAGCGCTTCCAATATGTTCCAGTTCATTTTGTTGAACTTGAGTTGTCTTGTCAATGTGTGACAAAAGCGACAAAACAACGAGGGCAGTCTTGGTCTAGTTGAGATCTCGCTTCTTATTTAGGTTAAATCAGACCGAGCTTTGATTTTAGTAAGGCAAGACTGGATGTGGCTACAATTTGTGTCAGTCTATGATGCAACTAATTAGTTTTCATCGACACTGAACCTTGTGGAATGATCAGGGATATTTCTCGAGAAGATGAGTCTGGTTCAACCGGAGATGCATGCATAAATCGATCGATGCTCTCTATTGAACTGGCAATCTATCTGGGAACCTGGATTGTCGATGATCATTCACGATGAGTGCGCTTTGAATTGGATGAGTGCAAGAAGAGATTGGTTGACTGTGATAGGCCGAGGCCGCATGACGCCAGTTTGCCAACGTCTCGTGCAGCAGGCAACTGTGTCCACAGCGACACGAGCTTTAGCCTCATCGATGTGGTCTTCTCCGCCTGCTGCCGTCGCGGCTTCGATCTGGACCTAGACAGGCGGCTTAGCAAGCGAGCTGTGACTCTAGAGCCGCCGTTTTCCACTCTCGGAACTGCTCGACACCATTGGACAGCCAGACACTTCTGTCTTGTTTACTTGACGATAGAAAGATTCCAATATCAGATAGAGAATGGCATCAAAACGAAGTGACATTCTATGGGCAGCATCTCCATCACAAGCCAGAACACTATTACGTGGCCGTAGTTGATATTTTGACTATCTGACCCTCGTCCGAGACAAAGATATCATTATATAGCTTATGTTATAGGAATTTTTTTAAAGCGACACGTCATCAATAATCATCATCACATCATTTAACATTTTACAACTAAATGATTGGATGACACTTTGTCATCGGACTAATTAGTGAGTCAAAAGTTTGAAAATTTATAAACACAGAGCAACTAAACAGAAAATTGTTATGGGACCTAACGCTTATCCAAATGGCTCAAGTAGCCAGGCTCAACTATTACCCAACAACGACAACAGTAGTAATGATCCTGCCACAATGAAACCGTTCAAACAGCGCCGTTCCTTTGAAGCTAGAAAGATGGAAGTTGAAAATATAAGAAAAAAATTCCCCAACAAGATTCCAGTGGTCGTTGAACGATATCAGAGAGAAGTGAACCTGCCAATTATGGATAAGACAAAATTTTTGGTGCCTAAAGAGTTGACAATGTTGAACTTTGCCATTATCATCAAAAATCGTCTCAGAGTACCTACGAGTCGAGCATTTTATTTTGTTATTAATAATCAATCCATAGCGAGCACTTCTAAAACAATTGCAGAGGTTTACAAGGAGCACAAGGACGAGGATGGCTTTCTTTATATGACCTACGCATCTCAGGAGATGTTCGGCCGTAACAATTAGATTGATTGACCTTAAGACTCGCCATTGGCCGAATAGTGGTGCCATAGTTTTTTTTTTTTCAAAACTGGAAACAAGATATTCTATCTAATCTACTGTTGATGAAAGTGAAATCAAGAAAATAGCAACTATTTTTAATGGTCTCCCATGGATGTCCATTCCTTGGGAGGCGTTTATATATCTCCATAGGCTTATATCTATATTCAGATGACCTAACAAGACTGCTCTCGTCAAGTTCGAAACCACGCTTAATCTTCCATTCATTCTCAGTCGACCAGTTTCACAGTCGTCGTATTGTTGTTTTCAATTTGTTCGTCTGTCTCTTTGATTCCGATATCAGTTGAAACTTCCGACGGAAGGTTAGCCTTAGTTGCCAGCTCAGGCTTGTTCGACTGAACTAGAACAATGTCTATGTACTGTCTTATGAGGCGGCTTATCTCGTGAGCCTGGTCTGTTTGGATGCGAATTATGGTCCTTCTCATCAAGTTTCCACACTTCATGTCGAGAAACAATGCCCCATCCTCGCTCCTGACTTTGCGCGTTGAGACCACTTCGGCAAATGGATACTTATGCACCGTCTCGTGTGTAATTGTATCAAGCATTTGGATGCCAAATTTGTTTAGTGCCAATATGTAATCTGTTGGCTGGATGAGATCGCGTTGTATCAATTTGATTGCAAAGAACGATGATCCAAAGAGAGGCCAATTTCTAACCAAGTCAAGGAACTGGGCCTTGGCATCGAGTGTGTCGAATGCGGACATTTCCTTCCAGTAGTTTTGCACTAACTGGACCCAGTCTTGGGCAGTAGGCGTGATGAGACCCGAAGTTCTGGATGCAGATTGTTCTTTTTGTTGTGTGGTGGCATTTCTTGCGATTGATTGAGAACTCGTCGAAGAGGCCGACGATGAAGAGGTGGTGTTGAAGTAAGAGCTGGGATCGTTTGCTACGTTTGTTGCCTTCTTCGCCTCCCTCTGCTGATACTTTATGGCGCTTACGATGGGCTTGGGTAGGAGGTACTTGATTTCATCCTTGTGGGGCATGTAATCTGTTCCAGAGGCACGATGGAGAAGCGCCGCAATTCGTGCAATTTCATTGACCAATTTTGCCTTCAGGCTCAACTGTCGATGCCGCTTCTCAGATGGCTGGATTGTCCTCTGCCCGTGAGAAATCGAATGGCGCTTGTCCGAATTGGCGCCATATTCTGAGGGTAAAATCAACAACAAACCTTCCAAATAGTCGGGAGCAATCTGGTTGAAGGTGACTTCAATGTAGAGTTTGTTATCCAATCTGAGAGGATAATGCCAAATGGAGCGACAAAAGATCAAAAAGTATTGCTGGTGATTCTTGATCAATTCGGTGGTTATATCAAGAATGTATTCGTCCCTATTCAATGGCATGGTGTACAAATCTCCATCAGCAATGCAGTACAATGAGAACTCCAGCATCTCATCTTGATCGTCAACTCCCAGCATATTGGAGCAGATCTCTTGAATGATATCTTCGACAACAGTGGAAGATTTTGTATTTATAACACGCTCAGTGCCGCCCGGCAATCGATATATTTGGCGTTTTGAATTGCGGCCAGCCGAAGTGGCGGCAATCTCCTCAATCGATGGCACATTCTTTCTGCCCTTGTATTTGAAAGTTTTGCGCAAATTCTGCAAACACAACATGGCCACAGAATGGTAAGCTCGCCGTTTGTCGAACGCCGCCTGTTCCAAATATTTCACCAGATACGGTTTCAACTTTGGCGAGCAGTCGAAATAAGCCGCCACGATGCTAAACAGTCTCCAGCCGCGCAAACAACTGTCCACATTTCCGCCGTTATTGTTGCCCGTGGCCGCCATTGAGACTTGTTGCCTATTGTTCGTAGTTTGCTTCATCAATTGGCAATATACTTCATCTCTAAGAATAGGATAATTGTGACAATTGATCAGGATCAAATAGACACACTCTACTTCGCTTGCTGGAGCCACACTTGATTTTGTCGATTGGCCTTTCAAATCGCCCATGTATTGCATTATGGCGGCAAAGCAATCCAAAGCCCGTCGCTCGAGATCATCTTGATTGGGCAAGCGCAATAGCGAACGTTTCAATGGTTTTGCCGTGAACTTGACCATCTCGGCAAGCTCGCGCCATGTCCAATCGGCATTGCTTGCCGAGCTATTCGACTTGAGAGTTCCACTTAGACCATTGTAGCCTGTTGAGCTGAATGTTGCCGAGGAAGACATTTGATTTGTTCCCAAAGTAACGTTGTGCTGCTGATCAGAGTCGACGGCTGATCCATTTCTGAGACTTTCTATGAGCTTGAGAGAGCCTCGAAGTGTGCTTGTGTCGCCGGCCTGTTGATGCTGCAACATTGAATATTTGTCCAACGCCTCGCGGAAATTGTAGAGCGCAAACTGGAGCATCGAGTATCTGCCATCATCATCTTTGGACAGTTGTTGTTTCTGCTGTTGGCGTTGTTTGTCCGAAGGCAAATCTTGAGGCCCAGACTCTTTCCCTTGTGCACTCTTGTCTCCTTTTCCAGACACAAGCTTGACTTGATGCTGCATTGCTTCAGCTTGTTTGCCGCTCGGCTCTGCTTGACGATCCAGAGATGCTTCTCTGCTTCCTCTTGGATTGCTTCGATCATTCTTCTCTCTGGCAAAATCCGAGTCGCCACTCTGCTGCTCTTCGTCCTCCTCGTCGTCGAAGTCCTGCTTGTTTTCAATGGATTCCAGAGTTTTTTCAGTGAAAATCGAACCATTTGTTGGAGCAATGGTTCCGGGATGAAAATTTGACAATGGTTGTTTGAGTTGATCCAAATTGATTGAGGTGATTCGATCGAAACGGATTGGCAGAGTTTTGCAACGTTTTAGTTCGCCGTGTTTGTCAGTGTATTGTTGTTGTTTTAAGGAGATTTTTTGTTTCCCATTGTCCAATTCGGTTGGCAAAGAGTTATGATTGTTGTGGTTTTTGTTTTCATAGCAAAGGAATTGCATCAGATTGATGATGTTTCGATCGTTTTTGTTTCCATCCGTTTGATTGTTCGCCGGCCGATCGGCATTTTCAGTTTTCATAACAATTTTATCATCATTCGATGGGAGCATGAGATCGATTGGTTGGATTGTTTCATCATTTTTCGCCCGGCACAATGGAGACAGTTCGAAATCCATCAGCCAGTAAGGTTGTTTGTTTGAGAATGGTGACAAATGGTTGTAATTTTCATCATTACGCAATCCGCACAAAAGTTCCAAATCACGATCGTCAATTGTGAGCGACGCGATGGATTGATGTGAAGACAGTAATAGATTTTGTTTCGGGTCACAATTTGCATCAAGTTTGAAGAGTTTCATTTGGAGTGAATCGGTCGAATATGCAGACGAAGTTGGAGAGCAAAGGTGTTGTTGTTGTTGTTGTTGTTTGGTGGCCAAAGAATCGAGCAGTCGTATGAACGAGTTTGGCCAATCGAAGTTTGATTCACCGTCGAGTTGTTGACATTTTTGCCCATCGTCGTGGTTAGGTGTGATCATTGTGTTCGGTTGTTTGATGCCGTCTCCATCGTCAGTTGAGTTTGATGAATTTGATTCAGTTTTCGTTTCATTGGTCATGTTTGAGGCGAGGTTGACGAGCATTGATTTGATTGATTGTGCAATTGAATTGAATTTGTTGTTCGCAGGTTGTTGTTGTTCATCGTTGTTGATTAGGAATTCCATTTGGAGGTGTTTGGAATTTTCGCAAACGATTTTGATTTCAATTTTTACATTTGAAGATGGACGTTCAAGACGATCCAATGGGTCAGGTTTGAAAAGAAAGTTCGACAGTTCAGTTGGACATTTTTCGTCGCGACATTTCAGCCCAAAGCAAACAGGCACGCAAGTTTGTTTTGCGTCGAAGGATTGGGTGTTTGAAAATTTGTCGCATCCAGTTGGTAGTTTGAGTGTATGAAACGGGGCACGAGAGTGGTCAGAGCAATATGATTGCCGAGAAAAGTGGAGCCAATCATTTGGGTCAAGCGTCGTCACAGTTTTAGGCGTAGTTTTGGTGGAGGTTGTTGTTGATGTCATGGTTATTGTCGTGGTTACGCCAATTTCAATCATAAACGATTGGTCAACGATGTATTGGTGGTGGTTCATTTTGCAGTTTTCGTGCAGTTCCATTTTTTTTTTCATTTTTCGATGATCCAGTTGTTTTCCGTGCCAAGTGCATTGGGTGCGACGGAATTTCGTTCGCGGTTTTTGTGTCACAGTTCGAGTTCGAGTTGATGTTTGAGGTTGGGAGATGTTTGGTGAGTATTGAGCTCTTCAATTGGCCTGTTGGATGGAGGAAGAGGCGAGCAGAAAAGGGCGAGAGTGGAAATGAAACAGTTCATCGGGATGCTCGCTCGAAAGTGCCGCCCATTGAACCGGTGGATTGGGCACACTTTCGCCACTTCTTTATTGGATTTGTCGAAATAACTTCGGGACTGCTTCGTCCTGGCCGAGTGAGCGGCGCGTGACTTATGGGTAGCATTTCATCTGTAACTCTCTCGCTCTCGCCCACTGGCCAACAGACAGAGCCTACATTTGTCTCAGCCAATTACAAATTGCTGTGAAGAGAGAAAGGGGAACAGAAACAAACAGAGATGAGCAAAACACTTTGAACTCTCAGCCTCTCCAATTTTACTCGGCCCAAAGCGATGAGATTTGTGGGCCTGGCTCTGGGCGGATTGGATGAGAAGAAGGATGAAGTGAGAGTACAGTTATGATGATGACTATGATCGCCATCCTCTTCTTCCTGGTCTCTCTCTTGTGTCCTGATTGGAGAGAGAGAGAGAGAAGAGGGTAAAAACAACAAGCGGGTTAACAGTAGCAAACAACAGGTAGTGAGCTGGTAAAACAAGTCTAATGATGCCCCTTGGCTGTCCTTAGGGCTCGCTGACAAATCTCTCATCTTTATGTGAACTCTTCACTCGCTCACTTGATGTGCAATGGTGTGAGAGAGTGCAGATCGGCAGTGCAGTAGCATCGACTGGCACTGATCAATCTAAAACATTGGCACGTTACATCTGCGCTTCAAGTGTATTTGTATTCACATCAATATAAATACATCAACATAAATGTACAAGTTTTCCTATTTCACTCTGTAGCAGTTCAGCCACTGGGGCCACTGAAACTTGGCCACTTGCTTGGCGGCGAGAAACAAGTTCGCCAAATGGTCAATGTGTTGCCTCGGGCAGAATTCACAAATGCAATAATCTCGAGCGCCTGCCCATTGGCTTCGGACGTCCGTGCTCCAATTGGCCTGTCGCCTGCTCAATTGGGGGCAATATAAGCACTGGACTGTATGACAAACAACTTCCGACAGCCAGAATGAGAAGAGGAAAAACCCCCATTCATCAAGGCAGCTGTCGAATGGCAATCAAAATGAAAACATGGATGACTGACGTGTTCGTGTTTTGGTGGCCCTGCTGAGACCAGCTGCATTCGAGTAGGCGTGGCGTTCACTCTTGGCGTCATGGGGAGCTTGGAAGGGAGATGGAAATTCTTATACTCACCACTTTGGTCTCGATCCACGCGTCTAATGTCACCTCGTCGTGAGTGGGGCTTTGTTTGCGATTTGTTTGACGATTCTTGCGTCTCGAGTTTGTCGCCGTTGGGCCGCCCCCAAAGAGGTTGAACTTGCTGGACATTCTGGAGAGCGAGTTCTGCCACAAGGAGGCAGGTCTGGCGGCCAGTTTGTCTTGCTGTTTGTCTCGCTTTTTAGGCTCGCCTGTCTTCCTCTGTTTCACCTGGTCCGGACCAACTGGACAGGAATCTGCGAGCGGCGTCTGTTGGTCAGTGTGGCCGCTGCGGCCGCCGCCAAAACCAGAGCTGCCGCCGTGCTTGTCTCGGCCGCCTGATGATGAAGAGCTTGAGTTTGCTGAGCTTGGCCCGCCAAGCTGTTTCCGCTGGCCACTTGTTCCACAATCGTCTGGTGAGGCAGAAGCAGATATTGGTTCTCGGCGCTGGCCGCCAACACTGCCGTTATTGTCGGCGCTCTTGGAGCTGCTAATTGGCTTTGATTGTTGCTGTTTAAACTTTCTAGACGTCTCACTATTATTGGCCAAATTGTCTGGTAGAATTCGCTCAGGGTGAGCCAGAACATTGTTTGAACTAGTCGACGGGCGCAGTTGGCCGAAACGATCTGAAGCTTGTCGTTGTTCGATATTATTACCATCATGGTCATCATTAGCAGCCAGTAGAGCATTTTGGCGCCGATTTGAATGAAATTTCTCCCCCAAATTTGCTGTCCCCTTGGCTGCCTTTGTTGTTGGTTTTTGTTCCTGTTGTTAGGGTGTTCATTTTTGCACGAGATTCCATGTTTCGATTCGTTTGCTGGTTAATCTCTGTGATAAACGTGCAGGATAGATTAAAAATTATAACAGACGAGCTGGAAAGACAAAAAGGGCCAAAATGAACGTGTATTTAGCAATTAAAAGGTAACAAAGTCTCCCTCTTGAGTCACGCAAAACTGTCTCTTCTAATTGGCATCTGAACAGCCAGCAACTGATCCCCTGGTTCTCCCAATCTCTAATTCTCTGACTCTGAAATTCAGCTCGCAAACTTTACTTGAGCGGCGACGATTATGTCTCCGAGTTGCTCCAAGTGGCAGTTTAGGATAGCCAAAGAGCGAGTGTTTAAAATGAAACAGGCGCAGGGGTTGAATTGTAGAAGATGGAGGAAACGGGGGGAGAGAAATGTGGGGAAGAAGAAGACAAATGAAAATGGCAAATTTTTCCTGACCAAACTGGTTACTGAGAGAAAGGACAATTGTTATCAACAACTCTTGAAGGCGCGCCACCAAATCCAAGTGAGCCAGTGCTGAGCCACACGCATTCACTCCGGACTGCCATTATCATTCTCCTGCCACACACCTGGCCCAGCAGTTCTCTTTAAACGAAAACACCAAGACTATCTGCAGAAAGACCACTCCAAGAGCTCACTTGCTCTTGGCGAGCCTTGCAATTGAATGACCAATTGTTTCGCTCGGCTTAGTGCTCGTTGTCCATCACTGTGTCTGCAGCAGCTGCGGCAAATCCATCTCGCTCGGTGGCCGCACCACTGGAGCCGGAGTCTTGCCCGTCGGCTTCCTGTTCTCTCCTGTTATCTGCACTCCTGCATCACTGTCTCTCTCTCTCTCTCTCGCCCATCGCCGCCCGATGTCTGCCTCCCAAGTGGCTTACGAGCATCTGAAGCCGGTGGGCAATTCCCGCGGCTGATACGGTCACTTGGGGCTTGAGGCTAGACTCTGGCCAGTCGAGTCTGGCTGGTGGCACAAGCTGAGCCATGCACCTCCAGCTCTCAACGGGCTACTAATAAAAGGACGCAAACACAGATGGACAGGAGGACGGATTTGGAGTCGTGAGAGCAATAGAATGAGAGTGTCTGACCAAACGAGCGACAGTAAATCACAAGCGGCGTTAAAGAAGAGACACGATTGCTGGTTTTGCTGCATTCTCGTTTCACTTGGAGATGACCAACTGCTTGCTTGCTTGCAGACACCGAAAAGCAAAACACCACAAGGGGATACTCACCTTTGGATTGTTGATTATTTTTGAAGTTGCTCTGCCGAAGTCTTTTGCGCTCGTCTGGCTTAGATGTTGCTTGTAATCGGCGTGAAAACTCCTTAGCAATGAGGCCAATTGATTCGCCTGATATTTTATCGCATTAGTTTGGGTTGTTATTGTGGTTACTAGATGTTGCTTTTGTTCTTTTCAGTGAGATTCGTCATAAGTTTTCAGTTCGCCTTTGCGAGCCCCAAATTTAGCCTCCTAAACTCACTGAGGCGACCTTCTTCAAAAACTTCAAAGATTAACTCTATCTTCTTCTCTTCGTTCCCCTCTATATGTAGGCCAGTAAAAAGAATGAATCTAACAGTTGCAGGGATTTGGCAGGATAATAAATAATGGAATAAATAAGAGTTTGACAGGAAGTCGCGATAACAAACTGACGCCGATGGAGTGTGCACTGTTCCTGAACAACTTATCGATCACTGCATATTGGACAGAGTCTTGAAATAAAATATCGCAAAGCCGAAGGTTCGTTGCTGTTCGCGAGCAAATGTGCATCTCCACTTTGATATATGCAATTGATAGGAAAAACTTTTGGCTCAAGAGAGAGCCTTGAAAAAATTAAGGCGTGTTTTGGGCTCGATGCAGCTAGACGCAATCCTGATCAGTTGGTGGCCAGCCATTCTGCTCGGTTTGTTTGTGTCTCCCAAAGACGCGTGAACGAGATGGACCAGCCGATTGGCGAGCTAGAACGCTTCCACTAGAATTTCGTGCTCAATCCTGACCTTATGACCATTAATAGCAAAACTAGGCGGGCAAACTGGTACTAAATTTACACCATTTTTCTCTCTTTGGCCACTTGCCCGGCGCTGCTTGTCTCTGGCCAATGGTCAGCCTTAGCAAGCCCACCTGTCTGACGTGCTCAATGTTTGCTCGTGCACTCTTTTCTCGTGTAGTCCAACTTGGTAGACAAAAAGGGGAGGGGAAAGACTATCATTGGAAGGTGCTCACTTGCGGATCAGCTCCCGTCGAGACGCGAGCATTCCGCCTAGCTAGCCATTGCCTGTTAAGCGAAAGAGAAATAGCCCGCAAGAATAGGGCTCTCAGAAACCGGCTGAATTTGTTGCTATTCGAAAGAAGAGTCCCTTCACGAAAAATGCTCAGTGGAGTGACCAAGAAAATCGGCTCAAATAACTATGGGTAAAGTCTAGTTTCTGTTCGCCGTACTATTGGTAAATCAGTAACAAAGGTACGCTCGTTCAATAACAAAAAGCCCGACTGAAACAGACCAAATTTGAAAAAAAGGTGTAAACATTTCGTCCACTTCAGTAAATGAGCCCAGCTACATGATTCAGGCTTCCTCATAGACCTCTTGAGGTGGGGCAGTCGATTGCTTAGAGAGCATCAACATGAACGCCTGTAATCAATCAGCGCTAGAGCATTCCCCTGGTTCGAATCTCTGCCCTCGTCTCTGGTCTGTGTCGTATGATGGTCGCTCTATACCTCAACACTAAATGGAATATTCACCGATAAAGCTTATGGATTATTTGTTAGAGTCAAAGAGGCGTCCCGGCGAGTGATCCTCAAGTAGTTTTCTGTCCTGTTTTTCGCGCTTAACAGGCTCCATTGTCTATCATCGACACGATCTGTGAGCAAAGGAGAGAAGTTTCTCCGGCGGCTTGCAGCTATCAATTTTGTCTTGTTCCACAATTCGTTTCAGTCCATCAAGCCTTTAGGTGAGTCTTGCCCATTTTGAACAAAATCGATGCAACCACATACTCCAAGAGTAAAACCATTGGCACACTCGCCCCATCAAAGACTCAAAAATTGTACAAACACGATCAGCTCGGGACTTTCAGCAAAAGGATGGCGTGATATTGGGCGGTGATCGATGCGCCAATATTGAGATGCCGCTTTTGCCATTGACTGCATCGAGTATTGATAGTACGATCAAGACTTCAATCATCGAAGCGCCGGCATTATTTGCAATTACGATCGAAAACAATTGAGGACTGAAACTGATTCATTGGTGGCCACACTGATCAACAAACGAGATTTGAGAAAAAAGAATCCGCTCGATCATGTGCAGTTGAGATAGTCCTTTGGTTGTAAATGAGTCTTTATGAAGGAATGCGCCGAACTCTAGAAACGAAAGGACCATTTGAGGCAGAATTTTGGAGAGTTTGAGAAAAATCATGGACAAGGAATCACTTACCTGATTCGAGCTCAACATGAGCGACCTCTTGCCATTGCTCATGCTCACCAGAACAATTCTGGCGCCAACCAAAGAGACTCCAACCATATCTCTGAACTTTAGAGTCTCCAGCACCTTGTAGCCAACAGCAAGACCGCCACCCATCGAGCTGTCATGTTCGAGGGCCGAGCCTGGACAAATTGGGCCAGTCGTTGGGCCGCTTATGAGCTGTTTGCTGGCAGCTGAGCGCCAACTAGCAGCCGACAGGCGACGATTGGCCGCCGACTCTTGGGCGCGGCTGCGTCCATTCAGCACGTGCGGCTCTGGTGGTGGCCCGCTGGCCTGCGATGGAGACGACTCCTCGTTGTTGACCAGGGCGACCAAACGCAGGCCAGTGTGATGCACGGCAACCATGTCCACCCAGTCCAGAGTCAGTCTCCTGGCCGCCCGCAAGCGTCTCACCAGGCGGAAGGCGAGCGACGCCCCCTCAGGCCCGGTGAAATTGGCGCCACCCGCAAGTTGGGGCCCACCTTCAGACTCAGGCTCAGGCTCAGGCGAGATCGAGGACGAGGACAAGGAGGAACTTCTATGGCCGCAGCCAGTCCCTCGGCCTGGCTCTGACTCGAGCTCGTCCTCCTCATCGTGCTCGTACTCGTCTGCATCGAAGTCGCCCTCAGACGACAGGGAGCCTGCACAGGACCAGCTCAGCAAAGAGTCGGCCAAATTCTCCGTGAGACAGGCAAAATTGAGCGCCTGATAAGGTCGAGTGAAGTAGAGCCCAAAGGAGCGAGCCATGCGCACTATTTCGCGTTTCACTGGCTCCATGTGTCCAATTTGGGGCAGACTAGCCGAGTAGCCAATGGAGTTGTCCTTCATGATAGATTTCAGTGCCGCTCTTTCCTTGATGTTGAGGCGCGTCCAATGTCTTGGATTGAAAACATCGGCCACCAATTGGGCAAAGATCAGCTGACAAACCAGCGGATGGTCGTAACTTTCGCTCGGTTTGAACACCTCTTTTCTCACTCTCGCCTGCCAGTCTACATTTGCATGGATCAAACAGTGGATTTTGCCCCCCAAAAGTGGCACAGTTTTTCCGTTGCTTTCCACTGAGCTGTGTCCATTGGTCGTCTTGTGTGAAGAGCTATGGTCTGATTGCGTTTGGAGCTGATCTTGAGTGCCTGATTTCGCCGCTAGATCAAGACAGTCGGCGGTGGATTTGTCCTTTCTTGCAGCTCGTCGCGAAAAATCGGGCGAACACGAGGAGGCAATCCACTCAGAGTCGGCTCGTTGGTGTTGGTCCAAAGCAGACTGATGCGAGTTGTCGCCCTTCCTGCTGGCGCTCTTTTGCGCCTCCTTGACCACGAACTGGGGGACAGTGATCGGCTGAGACGAACGCAAAGGAGTGGCAGCCGAGCCGGAAGGAGAGGCCACTTCAGGCGATCCCGCAGAGCCGTTGATTTGCTGGCCACCAGTTCGCGGCGTCTCAACGCTGTTCTTGTAGAAAGTCTCCCGCTCTTGAACTGCCTTGCGGCTTTTGGGCCCCAACTCGTCGGCCTCGAGCACCTGTTGCTTGGCCAAATGGCGGTTCTGTTTCGACTGGCTGGCCGCAGCCAAAACACTCGAGACACTGCTCACCGATTGGCGCTCGCTGGAGGTCTGGCTGGCGGAACCACTGCTATGGCGATCCAGAGCGGACAGTGCGAGTCCAGCAGCCGCCGCCAACTGTTGCTTGGCCGCCAGAACTTTGCTCATCTGAGGCCGACTCTCAGCCTCCTGCTCTTGCTGCTCCATCTTTGGGCCGCCCACAGAAGAGGCGCCCTTTCCTCCCAGAAGCTGATTCTCGAGCAAACTCCTTCGCTCGTCCATCGCACTGCCAGACTGGGTGCCCAATTTTTCGGCCTTAGAAGTGTCCACTAGATCGGCCTGGCCCTTTGGCTGTTTTGAGACTGGTGCAGACGAGCTGGAGGACGTGAGTGCCTGCGAGCCGGGCGATGCTAAGGACGAGTTGCAGGAGGACGAGTTGGTCAGTCGCTCGAGTTTGGCCTTCATTTCGCAGCTTATCTTGAGTCTGCCAACGTTCGAAGCCTGTGGACTGTCCTCCGTCGAGTTGGCGGTCACATTTCCGCCCAATGAGCTGCGTTGTGAGGCTCGATCGTCTTCCTCATTGCTCGCCGTCTGGCCCCCTTTTGGCTGCCCAGATTCCTCTCCATTTGGCTGGGCCGAGCCACTCGTAGACTCAAGGGCGGGCGGCCAGCGACACTTGCCAATTCTTATCGTCTTGGCTCGGCTGTAAATGTCGTCCAAGTTTTGCCTCGCCTCTGCACTGGCCACACGCGCCCCAGACTGGCGCCATTCACCGCCCATTGGAGGCCCCTCGAAATTGGGCTGCGGCGGCGGAACTGGAGGCTCGACACTCGCAGTGCTTTCCACTCCAGTTTTGATCGAGTTCCTCGAACTCTGGGCCGCCTGGATTTGGCTCTCAAGTTGCTCGTTCAGCGCCTTCAGTTGGTCCAAATTCATGGCACTCAAATCGGCCTCTCCAGTGGAGCCAATTCTCTCGCTTGGCTCGCCCTCTTCCTCGGCTGGACACTCGGCTGCTTGGCTCTTCAGCGATTTGATCAACGACTCAAAAGTGGGCGACAACTGACCACGTTCGTTCGCCTGTCGAGCTTCACAGTCGGCTGCTTCCAAGTTGCAAGTTTGGGGCCCCATCTCGTCACAATGCTCGTCCGCCAGCTCCTTTTCCGGCGTGCTTGAGGTTCCCCGAATGATCTTGCTCAGTTGCTCTGGATCGCACAGTTTCCTGAGAAACTCCTCAGGATCCAGCTGCTCGTCGGCGGCTAGTGGAACACTCTCAGTTCCTCGAATTGAGGTGGCCAAAGAGCGGGCGTCGCTCATGTCGTCCAAATCCTTGAAGTCGTCCAGCAGCGGATTGAACAAATCGTCGAGATACTTGTCCAGGTCGGCGTTCGCTTGGGGCGCCTTGATTCCCTTCACGTGAGAGGCTAAGGAGGGCGCCTCGCTCGTGTCCGACATTGCCGAGCTGACGGCGTAATGCTGCGACTGGTCCATCAGTTGCGCCTGGCCAGCCGGCTCCTTAGGTCTAAGTGGGCACCCCAGTGCACTCCTGCCACTTGGAGTTCCTTCCGACGGTCTTCGTGGTGGCCCTCTCGACTGGGGACCCCCAATTCGCTCGTAGTCTGAGTGCAAGGAGGAGTAGTCTGAAATGGGCGCGCTGCTCTTTTGGCGGCCCACGCCCACCGGCTGCTGCGGCCCAAGAGTCTCCTTGTTGACTCTTGACGATGGAGACACGAGCGAAGCCTGACCATTGGGGCCACTCCTCGAACTGTACGAACTGTAGACTGACGAGCCATGTCTTTGGGCCGAATGCGCGGCCGTTGAGTTGAGGGTTGGGGTTCGCTTGGTGGGACGATGCTGCTGCTTTTGGGGGCGCATTGTTGGCTGACAGCAGTCTGGGCCCGCATGAGACTGGGCGTAGATGTGCTGCTGTTGCAAACGTTGTTGCTGATCCAAAGAACTCTGGTCGAGATAGCGCAACGAGCCGGAAGATGGTCGGCGTTGCAGGTGGGCTCTGGTTGGTGGTGGCCCCACTCGACGTTGCTGGTGCATTGCTCCTGCCGCCTGTGCGCAACAATCGCCATTGGGATCAAAGTTGTCCCCTTTCGACAGGTGTCCATCAGGCCAGTGTTGCTCCATGTTTGTACCACCCAGATGGCGACCATTCATGGCCGACAGCTGCAACTCTTGCATCGACATGCTTCTTCTCTTGAATGCGCTCTGGTTGAAGGGTGAACCACGCGACCCACGAGCACCGTCGTCGTAGAATCCCGCCGCTCTGCCTTGCCGGTTAGGCCGAAATCTGCGATGAGGTTCCTCTTCGGCCGCCCAACACTCCTGCTGACCTTCGGCTGGCCTTGGGTCTTGGAAGACAAACTGTCTACCATAAGCTTGGCCACTGGCGAAAGCATAACCAACTTCCGAGTTTGCGGCCGAGTGGCGACGAGGTCTGGCCATCGAGTGATTGTCTGCATCCAGTGAGCATTGCGAGTAGATGCTGAATCTGTTGTTTACCATTGGCTGCCCATCAAATGGCTGCTCGTTTGGGCTGAAAATGGGCGGCCTCTGATTGAAGTCGGGATTGCAGTCGCAAACAGAGCAGCACTCGCCCATGCTTGTTGCATTCTCCTCTTCCTCTTGGCCCGCGTAAACTCCCATTGGATCAGTTGCCATTTCCTCGCCCTTCTCGTTCTCGCATCGAGCCACCAACTCGACAAGGCCCATTTCGTCGTCCAAACACTCGCTCTCGAATTGCTCCAAATCATCGCCAACTAATTGAACAAGTTCTGGCAACAGTTCCAAACTCCCGAAATGGTCAAGCACATAATCGTCGCCTCTCAATCGACTGCTGAAGCCATTGAGCTCGCCCTCATGCTGAATCTCAATTGACCAACCATATTGGTGCTCTTCGGGAATTCCCCGCGCGCCCAATATCTTTTTGGCCACTTGTTGGGCAGTTGAACGCGAGTTCAGGCAGACAAAAGTCTTATTGGAATAGTTTGTGATCATGTTGGCGACATTTTGTTGCCCCTCCTGAGCGAGCTCATTGTCGTCCTCCTGCTCATAATGTCGCTGGCTATTCAACGAGTGGTCATCTACGTAACACGAGAGGGCCAAGGCCAGTCGATCGCAGGCAACCTGTTGGGACCAGTACTCGAGTATGGTGGTGGGCAATCTTCGTTGTTTTGATAGACAAAGTACCAGATGAGTTAAGTCTATGGTTGCTCTCTCATGGCTGGCCGTGCAAAATCTGCCACTATCTTGTCCATCATTCTTGACCAATAACTCGTTCAAAACAACTCTCTTTTCTTCCCGAATACTTTTCAATGACTCAAACAGTCGCATACAAATTCCAACACGATACTTTTCGCAACAATACTCGTTGGAATATCGCAGCAAAAAGTTGATCAATTTCATATCCAACGGCTCGAAGCAAGACAAACAATTGAGCATCAATTTCCAGGTGTTTTCCGAAGATTTTTGGCGCTCATTTTGCCATGTCTGACTGATCAGTTGCAACAAAACCTCATCCCTAAGCAATGGTTCGGTCAAACAAAGATAATTGATATAGTCTGAGATCAGCTTGAATTTCAATAACTTTTGCATCACCTCCTCTTGTTGTTGCTGCTCCATTGGTGGTCCATTGCTTGATCCAATGGATTCTGAATGGTTGTCGAAACCATCGAGATGGCCAGATGAAAATTCCCTCGATGAGAACGCCAAACTCTGGTCACTGTCAATGTAACGCAATATCAGCTTGTTGATTGAGATTGCTTTCTGTTCCAAGTTGGCGAATCTCCTTTCAATTGATTGCTCCATTGAATCCAGAAGAAGTGACTGATCGCTTCCGATTGCCTCCAGTTTGCGTCTCTTCTTCACCATCGTCATTTGTCTCCTTCTGGCCGACGTCATTTTCAGATAAGTGAATGGTCGCGTGATTGGAAGTCGCGAGTAGCCAATTTGGGGCACCTCAATGGGGAAATATTTGATGAAAAAGTTCTCCATCGAATATTGCTCATCCGTCTCCAATTTGTCCAAATGTCTTCTTGTCTCTTGCCATCTTGAGCCAAATTTCAGGTTGACAAACTGGGAATCGTCTTCCATCACGACAAATGGCACTGAGTTGATTTTTGCATTCAAGTCTTGATCATTTTGATACTTGAGGCGCAGTTTCTCTCTTCTGACCAATTCGTTGAGATTGATCCTCGTCAAGTTGCTAAGATCATGAACAGGCAGCCAGTTGTGCTGCTGTTTCAAACGATACAACTGAGCCAAATCCTCTGGAATATCCAACAGACTTCGAACAGCTTGCTTCGAGCTTGATGAACGCTGCTGCTGGGGACGCATTATTTGGCTGGGATGAAGTCGAAATCTGAACTGGTTAGCCTGTTTGCCTTGCTCAGATTGGAGCCTCTTAATCTGCTCCAATTGTCTCAGTTTGTCCTCCCTCCTTCTTGCATCGAGCATCTTTTGACGCCGGCGTCTAAGCACAAGACGCCAACGATGCTGCAGGTAAACAATGGCATCCAGTTTTCTCAAATATTCTCTCCTCATCAAGACGCACCTCCAATTGGCCTGCAAGATTACGGCAGATCGTCTCAGAAGTAAATACTCTCGCCTTATGGACCACATTCTGCAGGTTTTCTGAATTCTAATTATGGCAACTGAGTACACTTCAGAGCGCCATTGTTCCATCTGATGATACAGGACCTCATTGAGAAAGATTTTCGTTAATCCACACTGATAAATGGGCGGCCTATCCAATTGTTTGCCCTTGAGAAGTAGTTCAACTAGAACGTCTTTGCGCGAGTGTAACTGGAACTCGATGATCGAGCAACAAGTCTCTTTGAGTTTCTTGTAGCTTTGTTTGTCCAAATTGTTGTTGTTATTATGCAATCTGGTGATGGATTTGAGCAAATTGTTCATGTCAATGTTGTAGAGGAATTTCTCGTTGACTAAACATTTGAAACGTTTCAGGAACTCGATGAATCTCATTCGAACTGGGTAACCGAATTTCCTCTGTTTCACCATATCAATTAAACCATAGGCTCGCGCTTGCTCCTGTACGTAGGACACATCATAAATTTGAGCTGCTCTAGTTCTGTTTGGCTTCAGGCAAACAATAAACCAAGGGTTTGGAGGCGCATGGTTAGCATTTAGACCTGAACCATTCACCACACTGGCCAGAGTGCTTCGAATGCTTCCGGATCTGGATTGGCCCAACATGGAGGAGAAGTTTGTTGTTGGCAGGCCAATCGATTCCAGAACTACGTTGTTGTGCAACGAGTCAAGATAACGGGCGGCGGCAGTGCTAGCCCTCGGTTTCATAGCTACATAGCGACCATCGTAAGTGCGGCTCAGAGTTTTTCCCGTCGAGGAGAGAGTGTTTTGGCCCACCATTGAGGAGCCGGCCGATTGACTAGACTCATTGGAATTGCTTTGTGCCGCTTTCAAGTGTAACTTCCTAAGCATGTCTACAACCAGAGACATTCGAGAACCCAGCAGCAAATCGAGCACATCTGGTCTGAGGGAATCTCTATTCTTTTCTACAAAACCGTTCACTTGGTACCAGACCATTCGGCTCTGTTGGCCGAAGTGTCTGATGCCAAACTCTTCGTGAGCACCCTTGAGGCCACTACCCAGTCTGGCACATTGATAATTTTCATTCAGAGCATGATTGTGGTGGCACTTTTCTGCAAACGATTGGTCAGTCGCCTTGGGAAAATTGCACTCATCGTCAAGAAGTGCCAAAATTCCCAAAGGTTTCTTGCTAATCAGATTCACAATTGAGTTTGCTCTCGAGTTTTTCCTATTAGTCTGTTGCTGGGCTGTGCCGTTTGTGCTTCTGTCTGAGGTGCTGCAAATAGTATCACCGATCTCCATTGGGACCGCCTGAGGGCGTGAATTGTATCCATCAATAGGACTGAATTTGGCCCACTTCAACTTCTCTCTCGCATACTCAGCCTGCTCTAAGGCCACTAAATAGCGCTGAGCTTGGTGATTGAGCAGCTCGGCCGTGTAATTGATGCACAATTGCTCGAATTGATTCTCGGAGAGATTTTCGAATCCAAAAGCGTCCAATATTGAAATGCTTGCCTTGTTGACGATTGAAGCTTGCTGGTGAGAGGCATTCTCACTTGGTGTGACAAGTCCCATTCGACGGGCATTAAGATGATTTCGGGAACGCAATCTGTCTGGCTGAAACTCACATAGACTCTCGCTCGTGCGACACAGATAGATCGATTCATCGTCCCGGTTTGGAACCCCATCGAGATGGCTGTGATTGTTGGACTCGAAAGAGTTGGTCGCTGTTTCTGCTAAAGTATCATGATGCTGCTCCATGGTTGCATTTATCCTTTGGACGAGCCATTTGAAGAGACAAGAATAGAGAGCTCGTGCAATGGCGTCCCTCGTGTCTAGCGCCTGGTCGATATTCAGGGGCGTCAGAATACAGTCGACCGGCATGCTGGCTTGATGGTGGTTTCCAAAATGAGGCGCCTCTGTGGTTCTGACTGTCAGACAGCGCATGACGTGCTCAAATTGTATCTGCAGCAAATGGGATACCCATCGGATTTCAGTATCACTTCCGATTTCCACTCCCTCAATGCCAGCACTCAATTTGTCGCCACTCAGATCCGTCTCGTTTGCAGAGGCAAGTTTTCCCGAACGAATGGCCAACACTTTGCGGTGGAAATAGATGTTTCCCAAGTGCATGATGGAGGCTAATATTCTGAATATTGTATCCTGTTCCTCATAAGTGAAGCCCAAAACTTGCATTGACGAACAAAGAGAACGGAAGTCCTCAGAATCGTCTTTCAGCAAGATTGGCTCGCGATCTGATGGATCCACCTCAGGCTGGTTGTTGGTTTGGGAACTTCGTCTGATATCTAATATTCTGGTGCAGTCTCCTTGATTGAGGTAGAAATATTTCTCAGCATTTTGGAGGCCATACTTTTCCTTCTCGTTATCACTAAGCCCGCTCAAAAGCTCATAGAATATGTGGTAGTTCCTTTCGCCCGCATTTTGGCTCACTATTCTTCCACTGTCGAGCAGATTCAAATCATTCAATTTGGCGTAGTTTATGAAACCATTTGTGAGGTCGAAGTTGATTTCGATCAATTTGGCAAATCGGCTAGAATTGTCATTGTGGATTGTTTTCGCATTTCCAAATGATTCCAAAATCTGTATTGATTCGAGAACCAGTTCCGTGACCAGATTTGTTGGCGATTTGTTGATTGTCGCATAGTATTGCACTAACAACTTGCAGGCTTCTGTCTTTCCAGACCCACTGTCTCCCAAAAGGATGAGACACTGATCGTGGCCGGTCGTTAGGAGATTCTTGAGCGATTCGTTGGCAATCTCGAACAAGTGCGGCAGTTTGTTCGGTTGGTTCTCTTTCACATCCTTCCCCTCATTATGTTGACTAGCATTCAGATTGAACTTTTTGCCCGTTTCAATTTGCGACAAATCGAAGTTCGTGTTCAAGAGCAACCATCTGAGAAACCTCGAGCTGCTCATTGGTGATCTTTGATAGTTTTGCCGCTGATATTCCATCATGAGCTCTTCACGTTGCATTTGGTTTGATAAAAAGAGCCTTCCACTCACAGTGTCATATTTGTTCACCTGCTTGAGGTCATAGAAGGAATCCAACTGTCTGAATGGGTTGACACTGAACAGTATCTTTTTTCCACACTTTGTGTACACGTAATCCTGTTTGAAGCGCAACTTCAGATTCCAAATCATCGACTCCAGCGACAAATCCTCGAGGTCAACCAAATCCGAGTAACCCTCTTTGATAGTTATCGGCTCTCTCGGCTTGATTGAACTGAAGAGCTGAGGTTCGCTCAATTCGTAGATTTGTAACTTGTCGTCTGCATCCAGAAGAAACCTGTTCAGCATCTCATCAATGTCCACTGGTTGTTCCTCCATTGTGTCAGCATCGTCTTGCTCGTTGCTCAGCATCGTTGGTTGGCCACAACCCTCGACGGTGAGAACCATCAAGTCGGGATAGAAGTCCACAACTTTGCCCGGAATCGAATAGCCCAACTGATTGGGATCGAACCAAATCAGATCGCCCACATTGAATCGCGGCTTCTTCTGATCTTTGGCCGCAGTTTCTAGCCGCAAAGTGTCCTCCATCATCCTGCTCGTCTCATTTTGACGGTTGGCCAACTTCATTCTGGAATTCTTGCTCGCCGCCACACCAACGCCCTGCTGAACCTCATTGGGCGCCCCACTAGAGCCTCTCTCACTCTGGTTGCCATCAATCGTGTTCCGGCCACGAGCATCATTCACCTGTTGCTCGACACTAGTCTCTTCATCTTCATCATCATCGTCGTCTTCGTCATCTTCGTCAGCCATATCGATCACTATGTTCTCTTCGTCGTTCTCTTCTGGCTCATCGTTGAATTTGTGCGTTCCAGCAGTGTGACTTGACGCGGCTAAACTATTATAGAGGAGCTGCTCCTCCTCTGAGGCTGATTTTATCTTCATACTTGGCAGGTAATTTCTCTTGTTGTTGTTGTCTGATTTTGAAGCCAATGCTGAAACACTCGGCTGAGTTCCCGTTGTTTTTGGCTGATTTTTCGCCTTGACAGCTTTGTTCTTGTACTTTCTGGCAATCATTTTGAGTTTGATTGTTGTCTTCTAGATGAAAACTTCCAGACAAGTTGCCGACAGATTTGAGAGCTAAGATTTAGCGCCCAATTACTATTTGATGATTGTCGACTATTTTGCGATTTTTGGCACTTTCAAGGCTGTCTGTTCGTTTCAGATTCGAGCATATTCTTTCTGATCGACTTCCAAATTTTTTTCTTGAGGCTTCTGCTAGCTCTCGATGCTCATTGTCCATCCACTCGCTGCACAGAAAAACTTCGCAATCAATACTCTCTCAATCTCTCTACCATTTGCATACTGCGAAACTCTCCTCGAAGAAGAACAACTTCTTTTGGGCTCAGGAAAGACTAAGGGGATATCTGCTTGCCAATCCGATCAGGGTCTGAGTGACCAAAAGAACAATTTCGGAAGCTGAGTGAAAGGAAAGACAAGCTTGGCAAGGGAGCTCAGTTGTGGCTAGTTGTGTGGCATGAGTGAGCATTGAACTTGGGGGGCGACTTTGGAAGCGGAGGAAATAATTTTTCACAGAAACTCTTAATTGTTTTAGTCTGACACTGAAACTAGGCTACCAGAATTGATTCCTCCCTCATACTATGCAATCTCCTCTTTAGCAGCTGCTCGAAAACAATAAGATCACCTGTGCTCAACATTGAGGCCACAGCAACAGCAGCAAAAACAGAGGCAGCAACAACAACAACAACTGGAACTGGAAAGATAAAAAAACAACAACAACAACAATAATGATGATGAAGATAAATGTAATAACCTAACTTGTGGTGATTTTGGTCAGTCAGAGAGAGAGAGAGAGAGAGATTGGATACAAAACTCAGTGGAGTGGAGTAATTTCTCTCAGCGCTTGCTCGCAACCAAAGCATAACACAAAGGCTGAGATTGCACTTCAAACTAGGACTGTGTGCATCTCCTTCTCATGCTGCTCAGATTATGATGCCCAAAGTTTTCTCCAAATTGTCGATCATCGTTTGCTCTTTGCCTTTCTTGTGTCCCTCTTTTCTCCTTCGAGCACTTTTCGCGCCAACTGGATAAAAACAACACGATTGCAGTGGGCCGGCCGAAAATCAAATCAAGCTCCACTCTGCACTTTGCACTGCTCACTACTCACTGTTCACCCTCCATGCTTCAACATGCTCGCTAGCAAGCCGGACGGAAAGGAATCTGCTCTCCACTGAGCTCGCTGCTGGCCACTAAAAATGGCGATGATGATGAAGCGGAAACGAAGAACGAAGAAGAAGGACGAGGGAGGCACGAGGGCCAAGGAGCGAGAAGTGAAGAGTGAGGAACGATGGAGAGGAAGACGATGATCTCGCCTTGGGCCAGTCGGCGTGTGGGTTGTCTCCGGCAGCCACAGGCAGCACCAGGGTGTTGGGCCGGCTAGTGCCAGTGTGTGGTGGCCGCAGTAACGGACGGGCGGGCGGCCGGCGAGCTGTGGTGCCTTGGCCGCATCGGCGCACTGTGGCGAGCTGAAAGGTTGCCGCTAACAAGTGGCCGGCCGAGTGTGTCTGGCCTTGGCTGCTCCGAGCGAGGAGCAAGTGTGGCTTCCTCCTTGGGGCTGCTATTAATCGGCCAGCGAGGCAGCCGGCGAGATGGCGAGCTGGCGAGCTGGCGAGCTGGCGAGCAAACGGGCGGCGTCGAGCAACAAGAGAGACTGCCTTTGCCGGCCATTCGCGTGTCCAGCGTGCTGACTGCACTGGGCCGGCGCGCAAAGACTGCGAGGTGGTGGCGCGTTTGCGCCGAACGATTTATAATGAGGATGGACGAGCAGTCCACAGGCAGAGAGACTCTCAGACACACACAAGAGGCTGAGGCAGAAGAGGAGGAGGCACTGCAGTGGGCAAGCAAAGAGCAAGACCACGAATAAGACCACTTCTGGAGGGCGAGCAGGCATCTTTGTTGCTTGCGGCCGCCAGTGTCTTCATGAGTCGCCACTCGTGTGGAGCCAAGTGTTCATGTGTTGGCCGTTGTTGCTTAGACCTTCTTGTGCTTGTGAGTGGGGAATCCACTCGGGCCAAGTGGAGCCGCGAGAGAAGAGTGCCCGAACCTAAGGACTGGCATAGGCAAGCTTTTTCTCTTGCTTGTTTTGAATAGACTCAAAACAAGTGGGCTGCTCGCTGGCTCCGCTTCGAAAAGAACTCGGCTTTGCATAGAGAGAACGCCGAGTGGACGCCCAAAGAAGAGGTTGCGCCACATGGCTCGCTCGAGTGGCCGAGGGGGCGCAATCGTTCGTGTGGCTCGTCCCTGAATGAACGGCCTCCGAATGATGGCGGGCGGCCAATTTGCTCGTTGCCGTGCTCCCTTTTTTCCCTTCCGGAGGGGCAAACAAATTCCGGCGCATCTGCAAAAAGGAGAGCAGCTTTCCGTCCCATTGGAGAGGTGGCGCAACCTGTTTGAGTGGCCGGCCAATTGGGGGACACCTTTTGCAAAAATTAACCGCCAAATTGGAGTGGAGGGCGCACGGAAGATGCTGCAACGCCTTTGACAACTGTCTCGATGCTTCCAAATTCTTCCACTCTCAGTCGTCCATTTTCTCCAATCTTTGCGTCGTGTTTGGACAAGAATCCATGATGACCTTTTTCTGAGCGGCCGGCCAGTTCCATCAGCGCCATCACGACCGGCGCAGAATTGGGACAGAGGAGAGCAGCAGACAACAGAGGACGCCAAAACACTCTCCGGCCAGCAAAACATACACTAGAGCTCGAGATTCATGATCGGAGCCAATGTGTCGGCTCGGCTTGGTGCGCGATGATAATGGTTATGACAACAAGGAGTGGGAGCTCTGCCTCGGCCATTAGCTGGCCATTGGGAAGTGGGCGAGCTGCAATATAGGCAGTGGTGTGCAGTGTTTGGAGAGCGGCGAGTTGGGCGCTCACTGCAGCACAAGCAGCAGCCAGAGAGCAGAGCACACAGAGCACTCCCGCCGATCACGCTCGCCGCTTCTTCGGCCAACTCGATCGGGTGTGGCCCAAAGCTTGGAGAATTTTGTCTCGCCTTTTTTCAAGACGGAAAATCTTTGATTGTTGTCCGATGATTCCTAATCTTCGTCTTTGTTTCAGCCAACTGCCCGCTGGCTTCGGCCAGTCAGTCATTCTCAAATTTTCTGCTTCCTGATTCGTTTGTTGGAGATAAGATGGGAAGCGGCAAATTTGAGGATGAGGCAGTGGAGGGGAAATTATCATTGTCACAGATCGCCACATTTCCCTCATTACACATAACATTTGAACATTCTTCAGCCTAATCCCAATGGCTAACTCATGGCCGTTACTTCTTCTCCCTTCTCATTGCTTCTCATTGCTTCCCCCAAAGCCTCATTCTGTCAAACTCTTTCATAAAAGTCTCCCTCCATCTCATATTTCCTCTGGCCAGCATGAAGCGGCGAAAATTCTCACTGATTAATTGATGCCCTTTTGACAGCTCCGGAAGGCTCCTTATTGCCCAGCCAATGCAGCTAGCTCCTGCTGCTCAACTCTGTGTTCAACTGGCGGCTCTTTATGATGAGTAAAATTTCGCTCCGGCTACCAAGCGGCCGGACCAAGAGGGCGAGCCAGTGGGACGGATGCCAAGTTTATTTCCACCTTGTATCAGTTCAAGTTCAAAGCGGCCTGGACGGCGATTCGCTTCCCGGCGGAGAGACAGAGACAGAGACAGGGGCAGATGGTTGTTGCTGGCCGCTCGTTGTTGTTGTTGTTTCTGGAGGAGGATTGGCCGCGTTCTCTTCAGGCGGCCGGAACCAACGGGCAGAGCCAAAGACCAGCCAAGAGTCCGGCAAACAAAGAACGCTGAGCAAACTAATTCGACTTCAGTCTTTCTGCGGCTTGCGGTTGTGTGTTTACCTACTGTGCGCTCCTTGCACACGCCAGTCCCCATTGGCGCAGGTAAACAACAAGTGGCCAGGAGCAAACAGTCTGAAATTTGATTTCAAACAAACCATTCCGAATAACTGACCCAGACGGTCGGGCGTCAAATTAATCTGGTGCGTCTCTCTTCTCATTTCGCCGGCGCTCACTTCTCTCAGTCTCAGATCGAGCGCACATCAACGAGAAGCAAAAAGTTGCCAGATCTTCCATTGGACCAGTGTAGTTGGAAGAAGAGAACGCGATCAGAAACCAAATCAGTTGGAAACAAAGTGCTCCAAATAATCGAAACAGCAACCGCTCTCCCTGGGCCCATTTGCGAACAACAAAGGAACGTAAAAGAGATTTGTCTTTTTTATTGTAATCAACACTTCATTGTGAACTTTGGTGCACCCGTCCAGTGAATCGAAAGAGAAAAGCAGACCAACCGCTGCTTTCAGAACAACAGAGAAGCACACAGATAGAGTAAAAGAAAGGAAGGGAAACTATCCTAATCTGACTCCTGTCGGACCCGCACTGCCTAGAAGACTGCCAAAGTGGAAGAAAAAGAAGAGAAGATTGAGCTCAGAAGTTGGAGAGGGAAAAGGGCAGGCAAGCAGTTGGAGAAAGAGGGAACAAGAAGAAAAATGAGATCGCCAATCGAAAGATCATCAACGAGCGGAGGATCAATTCATTATTTATTGATCGCAACAGGCTTGCTGCTGCTGAACACAGTGGCAAGATCGACGGCCAGCCAGCAATCATCATCAGGCTATTCGTCTTCTGGTGTCAGCTCGGCAGGCTCTAGCACGCTGAACCGGCGCTCCCTCAGTTATTTCAGGCCATCGAACCGCTTCCAATCGCCCTCAATGGTCTACCACCGCTACCAGTCGAGCTCGAACCTGCCGCCAGCTCGTTTCCAGCCATTTCCACTCTTCGGCTTCCAGAATTTGCAGCCTCAGTTTCCGCCCCAACCCTTGCCCTTTCCAATGCTAAGCTTCGGCCCAATCGGCCAGCCAAGACTCCGAAGCCCCAGCTCGCACCGCTCCAGCTCGGCCGCCTCCTCGAACGGACAAGCATCCGGCAGCAACACTCAGCAGTGGCCGCCCAGCTCCTCCTCAGACTCGTCCGCCGGCTCGGCACCATCGCAGCCAGATAACTCGCCCAGCAGCTCCTCGTCCAACAGGGCCTCAGCATCACCGGTGAGCTCGCCCGCCAACTCCAATGGGCCGCGTGTATTTCCACGACGTCCCAGCTCGTCTCTCGCCAATGCTCGTTCCCGCCAGCCACCTATCGTGCCGCTGGCCAGTGCAAGCTCGTCCGCCTCCATGGTGGCCTCAAATGTCGCCGATGCAGACATTGGTTTCGACGCGCCTGTTGCATCAAACAGCGATTCCAGCAGTCTGGCCGGACCAACAGTCTCAGAGGGTTCAGCGCCGCCATCTCGGCCCTCCAGGAACACTGGCGCCGTCTCCTCTTCAGATGGTTTCCAGGCCTCTGCTGCCGCTAGGTCAAGCTGAGCGCCAAGCTTACTAATTAATGTCTCCACGGTGGAATCTTCTCGCGAAACGTAATTTAACTCATCCCCAGACTGGGAATCCTCCTCGCTCTTAGAGAACAACTGCTGCTCGTCGGCAGAATAAATGCACCCCTTCAGATATTGGAAATTTCTATAACTTCCAATGTAATCCTCGTAGACTTTTGCATAATCTTTCCTCAACTCTTCGCACCGTTTCGCGTAGGCAGGAGACTCGATCAAGAGCCTATCCAATCGTGATTTCGCTTCATCAATCTCCATTTCTTTGGCCTTGAGCTTTTCGTTCAATCTGGCTAGATCTCTATCAAGCTCCTCGTTTGTTCTCACCAACTCATCAGCTTTTCGGGCAAGCGCCACCTGTGAACTTCTCAACGCTTTTTCCACAATTTCAGCCTCAAAACGACGGCCGATGATTATCTGTCGCTCCTTGTTCAACTTTTCATCTTCCTCCACTATTTCTTTCTCAACTTCATTCGTAAGCCCGACCAGATGGTTCAATAATGCACGAAAAGGAGCTTTCTCATCGGCAATCTCATTATCACCTCCTTCTCCACTGGTTGGCGCTTCTCTTTTGGAGCCCAAACTCAATCTCATCATTGTATCGTCGAAATACTTGGACACTTCTGCAAACAGTTCAACTTTTCTCCTCTGCTCCGTTGCCGGCCATTCGGAATCTGTGACAAACTTATCGTGCTCTCTATCTGCCATCTGGGCAATCTCAAATATTCGCCTAGCCAATTTTAATAATTCTGAACACGACGAAAGATCAGAACGATACAGTGCTAGTAAATCTAATCTTGTTCGCAACCTTTTGGAAAGATAACTTGTCATATCTAGAAAATAGCTCAATCGTTTAGCCTTGACCGATGGGGCCCGACCCGATTCGAGGAAATGCATCTGCATCTCTTGTGTTTGGCTTTCAGATTCATTTCCTGTTATTATCACGCTGAACCAGTGCAGAATTTTGTAGACGAGTGGGAAGTTTGGCTCAGAAAATGACTCTGGTGTCACTATGGTCATTTGACCATCGTAGTTTAGGCTGGCCAGTATCGAACATAATTCCTGAGCCTCCTCATATTGTTGAGAATCAATTGCCATCTTGCTCGTTATTCGAACATTTGAACTTTATTTCTCTTTTTAAAGCGTGGTTAAGTGCCTTTACTTGTATTGACATGATATTTTTACATTCACAGATAGTATTAGAGGTCTCGTGATGCGATTCAGAGAACTATCGATCAAGAGATACTCAAGCTTGGTTGCCACGACAACCGGGGCATGTGTATCCTGAGATGGACTACAGTAATCATCAAGTGCTTTTGCCATTATTACTGTTGCTTGAGCCCTTGTTTTTAAAGTTGCTATCGGTGGGAGAGAGTCCATTGAATATGCTATCATATTTAAACAAGTCGCTCATTTTCGGATACTGTATCTTCTTCTTCTCGAGCTCATTCTGTGTCCAAAACAGCAGCTTCATCAGAGTGACGAGCCTGGGTTTCGTTGGTTCTATTTGGCCTGAGGTCTCTTGAAGTATAATATCATTGATTTCTGAAGCTAGTTTGAGTCTGTTAGATATTTCTAACAGGCGTGCATATGGACTTTTGTCTGGATTTTCATAGGCGAGTAACGCCAAGGTTCTCTCCATTTCCCCCAGATCTTTCAGTTCGTCTACACGCAAATGATCATGAACGTAGGTAAGAACTTCCTCAATTTTCTGTCGTCTTATCAACTCGATGAGGTGCTGCTGCTGAAGTCGAAAATAGATCTCTCTATGATTATCTAACAATTCAGGATAATAGGAATTTATCAAAGTTTGTGCATTCAGGATTTCACCATTCTCTATTTGTTGCCTAATTTCAATTCTTTTGCCCATTGTCTCAGTCTCCATTTTGGGCTGGATACCAGCCTCCTCACGGAACCTCTCAGCAGCCTCTTTGAAGCCCTCATGCACTAGATAATCCATAATTAGCTCGTTCATCTCGGACCGTTTGAGCATTTGCTGCTGTTGTTGAAGGTGAGTCTGTTGTATCAGTTGTTTGGGTTTATCTTGTTGTTGGAGAAGAAATAGTTCCTGCTGGCGCATTTGCTGTTCGGTATTCGCATTTGAACTAGCGTTACTATCATTATTATCCTCCATTGGATCATCCACATCCATTGAGTGGAATCTTCTAGATGCCATGATTGAGTGAATTCTTAACTAAAGTGTTTCAATGATAGGATGATGACCTTCTTAGCTGAGGAAAATTTTCATCCTCCTCCACCTAATGCTCCGTGTCTGTCTCTTGTCTTGAAACAATAATATCTACTTGAATAATTTCTTAGTTGGGACAATACAAGATTTTGCTCCCTCATTCAGGCTAGAGGATCGGGCGCTCTCCAGAAAGCGACACAAGATGGGTGTGCGCTGCTCGCGTTGCACTGTGGAAAAAATAAATAAAGGCGAGGACTCTTGTTTTGATGGTCAAAGTTTTATTGTAGGTTACACTAAAACGTGTAGATACATCGTTACAATTTTGGGTATTCACGATGATAGGGTTAAAGCATTTGCTTCGACCCTACTCGGCGGCTCCAATCCTTCGACTTTCCAGCAGGACCCTACATGGTGAACCAGGGGACATCGAACTTTGGACTATGTCACCAAAGAAACAAATTACGAAGAATGTTGTGGGACCGTATCCTAAAACAGAACAGGAGCGTATCAAAGCTGCAAGGAAGTATAATCTGATACCTGAAGACTATGAGCCGTATCCGGAGAATGAAGGATTTGGGGACTATCCCAAACTGAAGCCGGTAGGCGACTTCAATCGCAATAGATATGATGACTGTGATGACCCCGATGATCACAGATTTTATGGCGAGCCTTTACAAAGGGAATTCGATATGTATAAATGGGAGAGAATCGACCCATTACTCTGGGAGAAGCCCCGTTATCTAGAAAACTTCTGGGTCAGGTTGCTCTTGTTTCTGACCACTCCGACTATTATAATTGGGGGGTGTTTGTTGGCCAGTAAGAACCGGATTTTCTTCAATCACCCCTTCAAGATACATCTCGACAACCGCGAAAGTCGTTATTCGTTTCGACCATCTCCCATCGACGGGTTAGCACCTCATACATCTCACGGTCACTGAAATAGATCCTGATGAATACCTCGCTAGGCATGTATCAGCGTTCAGTTTCAATTGGGGTTCACTGTGTACACCAGACTGATGTGCGTAACTGTCAGCGCATCGGGTCAAGTGAGATTAGGTGCCAACAGAATTAAACTTATTGAATCAACAAATGAAGATGATAGATGTTAAGTTGGGATAGACAACTTCAACGGAGGCTTTGGTGTGAGATTTATTCATGCCTTAAATGAGGGTCGTTACCACTGACATTGAGATGTGTTATGAACCTCAGACAGTACTGCAACCTCGGCTTGAAATTTCGTATACAGCGTTCGATGTCATTCTTGACGGCATCTCCCGTAAACATGTACTTGATGTGGTAGAAGAAATCTGAGATTGTATTCAGATGTTGTATTTCTGATGTACTATCGACCTTTCCTAACATCTCGTACAGCTCCACGGCCACGTCCATCATGACGCGAGACCTTTCGAGACGTGAAAGGAATGGTCCAATCAGGCAGCACACGAATAAGAATTGACTCTCTGTCTCAACCAGTTGTTTCACCTCAACTCGCCAAAATGTAGGTAGATTGAAGATCTGGCCGGTGCTTGAGTGATGCCATATCGCATGTGTTAGCGCCACTAGGTAGCTGATTTGTGACTCGTACATCCATTCATGACTGTCACAGAAATTCATCAAGTGTAGAATATCCCTTGTATAGGCGGGACTTGTTAGCAGAGGAGATTTCATGTATTCTAAGATTTTCGCATTCAGAACAGAGTAGTAGGATGCTGGTAGGGCAGTTATGATCAGACCTATTGCGTTCATCAACTGAGACATCGTAGAACGATCCTGATTCACGTAAGATGTGAGGACTAGATCGAGTATTGAGTTGCCGACAACATTTGGTGGCACCGGCAATGTCATCAGCTCTATGGCTGTACAATATATCGCATGCGCTTTCACATTGGGAAACTCATTGAATCGCCAGTCTGTATGATAGAAACAATTCTTGCTTTGCAAAGTGTCAACTAGTCTGCCTATTAGTCTACGATAATAGTCGCCTTTCGGTTGCCATTCAGCCTCCTGACCGAGGTTATTATTTGCCGGTTTCTGGAGATATTGCGTCATGGGCTCGGTGAGGCACCAGCTAGGTGGACGTATATCGTTGAAGGCACCAACAATAGATAAAGTCAACTTTTTCTTGACAGATGGGGGCAACTGTGTGTCGTAATAAAACAACGTGTTGTATAGATAGGTTAGTGGTTTGTCATGAAACCTGTATAGAGCACCAAAGTTCTCCATGAGACTATCTATCTTGAAAGCAGAGTTTGGTTGTAGTATTCTGAGCTCCAAGGCTCTATGAATCAATATATCGAAGACTGGAATGAATCTGAGGCAGGCATTGCTGAAGTAGGAGGGGAGCGTCTGCCCATTGGAGCGGATATTATTTTCCGCAAGATAGTCATGATAATACTTCTCTGGATGATTCTTTTGAAATTTTGCATTTGTCTCATAGCAATTAGCGTCCGGTCGCCAATGTTCCGAGGATTGCATGGCACAGAATTCCTGAACAGTGTTTTTGAAGTCTGATTTCAATAAAAGTAGTTGTATTATGAAGAAGCAAACCTGCGCCTCGCATCCATCGAAAGTCCTGAGACACATGCACAGCAATAGTCTATCCAGGCTGACAATTTGAAATTTCCAAACCAACTTGTAGAGGGCCTCGGCATTCTTATTAATGTGCGATGCTCCGGAAGTTGAAAATTCATGAACTAAGTAGTCTACGAAAGTTCTTATGTGTGCTGACAGGGTTCTTATCCGAAAACTATCTAAAATCCGATAAACAACTGGACTGAGGAAATCACAATCAATTAACATCTTCCAAAGGACGCATATGAATAATGGTGGACTGTTCGGTTGAGAGAAGTGGGCTAAGAGAGTGTCTTCGTTCCGCATTGCTTGCCACTTCCGGTGCTCATCTTCCACCAAGAGTTTGAGCTGCGCTTTATCGGTATCTTTGACCGAGTTATTCCGTGCAAAGAATTCTTTGATGATCGTCGGAAAGAAACTCAGCGTCGAACTCGACCAGCTTAGTGGTGTAACCTTATTGATTTCTGTTAATATATCCTCCAAAAAACTCGCGTTGACTTGCTCACTAGAGGTCAGATGAGTTGAACGAGCCAGAACAAGCACAAGAGCTTTATTCAACTCTTCCGAGTCATTGTTAATCATGTGCTTAGCTGTTTTGTTATCATTGGTATGCCTTGTATTGATCGGCATATTTAGGGCTTCATAACTAGAAAGACCAAGCAGCAACTTAAGCTCTGCCACTTCCATCGTCATTGATAATTGTATCTGGTTTGCTCCATATATCATCGGTGATAAACTGTGCAATGAGATCAACATTTGGTATTTAAAGTGCATTTGTAAGTGATGAATACGATGGCTGTACATTTCAAGAAGCACATGATAAACGTCCCAGGCTTGGAATCTCCAGACTGCTTGAGGACCTCCCATGAGTTGTCCGATGAATGTCTTGATACCGTAAGATTCGCTATCAGTATAAACTAGGAGACGGCCGTACGTTTCAATCAAGGCAGGGGTGAGTATGTGACTTGCCTGAGTTGGTTGCTTGTTTTGAGCTATGGCAATAATCTTCTGAGCCATGATATGCAGCAATGCAATCTTACTGTGAGTTGTCAAGGAGTCTAGTAAAACTACGGGTAAAGGCCTGGTCAGCATTGCATCATTTTTACCAGATGGATCAATTTTGCATAGATAATCAACGAACTGAACAACAGGGTAACCGACTTTGTTAGTTCCATGGGCATTCAGGTAGAGTACCTCCCTGAGAGTTATCTTGGTCACTGGCTCCTCAGGCGACTTCAAGTTAGCGATGAAGTCATAATGTAGTTGAAGCGGAATGGGTAAGGGTTTCGATAGCTTAACGTGGTCCATATCAGCTCGTTTGACTAGTTGAAGCCAGATTGAAGCAGCAGCCATAACCTGCGGTGCGAATGGGAAGTCATCGGAAGGCAACGGAATGGGTCGTCGACCAGAGTAGAGGATGTCAAATAATCTATGTATCGAAATGAAATCTTGTAGGGTAATCTTCGGGGTTCCTGTGATATGCTGTAGAAGAGCCCACATCAGATATTCGCTGCCTCTCTTGTGACCACGAGTTCGTAGTTTATCACATAATGATTCAACAAGTTGGTTGAATGAGACAGCAGCCTGATTGTTCATTATGTAGAACAAGATGCTGCTTGCTAGATGCATCCATTGAAATAAGTGTTCGCTGCTACTTGCACTGGACTTCCCGTAAGATTCGATGTTCGATTCCGATTTGTCCATCATGTGGACCAGTGTGACCACGATTTGCTCAATCAGTTCCGAACATCTTGCTTCAGGGTTTGTCTTTGGACCCAGGGATAATGTACTGCAGATCATATCACGTGAGTAGGACTGTTCGAGTAAATATCTTATCTGACCTACCTGAGGCTCTTTCAATTTTTCTTTGTAGGGCAATAATCCCTTGAGCTGAAACTTGGCCGATATGGGGTCCAGCCTCCAGGAAGCGTTTGCATGGCACGTGCTGTAACCAACTACTGGTAATAGGTCAGGACGATTGATTATGGAGAAGACTTGTGCGGTGGGTCTAAAGGATTCTATGAAGTGATAGAACAACTCTGCAAATTTCCATACAGGTGCATTGCCTTGGGTGATTTTCTTTTGCAACTCGTCCAGACTAAGATAGGCGGGCAGAAGACATGCTTCTCGATCCAATATCATGGAGAATGTTGTATAAAGGGTCTCTATTTGTGGCACAATTGCAATATCGAAACGCTCAGGTAGAGAGTAGATTATCTCGAGAACATGCTTGAGTATATCTCTGACTCCTTTGTAGTCGATGTTCGGTAATATCTCAGATATTAAATTGAAAGAACGTGCCCAGGAATTTCGATCATAGTAATCAAGCTTTTCGCAACTTAGGAGCGCCTCGCATACTGCTTTGCCTAAGTTCGGATGCTGTTGTACAAGCAGCTTCAAGACATCGAAAAGAACATCGAATTTCGCCGGGGATCTAACTTGTGCCATGAGATTGACATAGTGCTTTATGATTTTATCGCGTTCTGAGCTATTGCTCATTGTCAGTAAGATTCTTTTCGTTCCTGGACATCCCGAGCCGTTAGCTTTCGTTGCCGTTTCATCATCTTTCGGGAGTGTGAAGGCTAGGAAACTGTCCTCAAGGACCTCTGACTTCAGGGCTGAGTCTATGTACTTTTGTACAAATTCATTGGCCAGCTCCATCTTTGATTCGAGATGATCCCAGATATCTGGGAGATGATCCTAGGATTCCTGAAAAATGTGTTTTATTTCATTGGGATGGATTTAGATGATGCTAATAGATAAACTCATGATTTGGAGAGATCCTTTCAGCTCACGATGGTTCACATGTTCACATGAACGACATGCTCTTCACATCAGAAGCACCCGATGCAACACACGCGATAACTTTTGGACTATTCGGCCGAGGCTCATTTATTTCGGGAGACGGGCCCACGTAGGCCGAGCGGAGGATATCTGCGCGGGTCCGCTGGCTGAATTTCGGACGCGAAAAAGCAAGGGGGGGGGGGGCGGATTGTTTGATGACAATCTGTTGAAGAATGGATTTATCATAGAACGGAATTGAGAGACAAGACAATGATGAGTTTATCTCCTGAAGATGGTGGGATTGATAGAACTACATATTTATTTTTGAGAATATAGATACATACAGAAATATTTATAATTGTTTCTTAGCTTTACGCTTTTTGTCCGGGAATACCTCCAGGTCCTGATGGTTTCTTGTTGATGAGGGACTTGTGGATGTGTGGGATGACACCACCACCGGCAATGGTTGCCTTGATAAGCGAGTCTAATTCTTCATCACCGCGGATGGCCAACTGGAGATGTCTGGGGGTGATACGTTTTACTTTAAGATCCTTACTGGCGTTACCAGCTAATTCAAGAACTTCGGCAGTTAAATATTCTAAGATAGCTGCTGAGTAAACTGCAGCCGTGGCACCAACACGTCCATGAGATGTTGTTCTTGATTTTAGATGACGGTGGATACGACCGACTGGGAACTGGAGTCCAGCCTTGGCTGATCTTGAGACAGCCTTCGCCTTGGATTTTCCTGAATCTTTGCCTGCTTTACCTCCTGCCATTTTGTCTTGTTAGTTTGGTTGAGATACTTGTTAAATTATTATTTGGTTTAATTAAGAAATAAGCACTATGTGGCTTGATTACGAAGTATTATCAAATTTTTTTTCTCTAAGAATCAGATTTAGTTCTGGCTCGAAGGACACACAAAACTGGACTGACCGCGCTCGTGGCGAGAGGAGCCGGATTGGTTGTGTGTGTATGTGTTTGTGTTTTTCACAACCGTTCTCGTTGGATTGCGCTGTGCCTCTACAAAAGCACCAGGCGGGTTGTTTTGTGCGAGCGGCGGCATCAAAACATACAAAAGCACACTGGTGGCAGGAGGCAGATGGGCTCACAAGCACCTTTTGTCCACAAAAACTCGCGCGCGTTGGGCGCCAAAATCGCAGGCTATCCCCAAAAGTGGCGCGCAAGTCGCTCGCAGGCAGGAACGTAGAAGCGCGCGCCAGTTCGACGCCCAAAAGGAGATGGTGTTTGAGTCACATTAACGGACTTTTCCCATTCGGCTTTGGCCTTCTCCACTGCTTTCGCTCAGCCGCTGGTTTAGCCTGGGCCTCAGTTTCCTCATTCTTTTGCCCTGATGGATTCGCCACTGTTGCCCATGAATTTGGCGCGCTCAACTTGCGATCAAAAGACTTTGGGAAGAGTTATCGCGCGTCCCGGCTAAAAACACACCAGTGCTTACAGAGCAACAGCCTCAGAAATCTATCGAGGCTTGCCCGCTCCACACAGTGCTTATCGGGCTCTATCGATGTAAACCTCCGGGGTTCCTCATGCATGCACACACGACAAACCAAACACCTTGATCTCATTGTATGGCGCCAGTTCCTCTGCGCTACTGACCAGTTGTGGCAATCGCTGCTCGGGATTTTGTTGTAGTTCGCGCGTCTGTCGCTTGGTGTCGACATGGGCGCACCAAGTCTGCGGGTCCCCAAATTCGCCCCAATCCACCTCTCATTGCGCATGTGCAATTCGCTCAGTCTCTAGCCAAAGGAAAAAGTTCGCTCGAGAGTCGAATCAAATTGTCATTGCGGACTCAGACTTCGCCCTCTCTCTCTCGGACAATAACAACTAGTGGGTTCTCTTTCCAACATCATCAACTTTCAAGCCGCTCTTCAGACCGGATGATCGGCAGGCAAGATTTGCAAAAAATGAGGATCCCATCTTTACACAGGGCATACTCCATCTAGTCGGACGAAGATGAGACAACGGGCTACATTCTGCCTGGTGGCATTTGCAATCAAAACATTAAGTGATATCATAGCCAACAGGGTGAACAAGCAATCTTCAAGCACCAGGGGGATCCTGTTCGCACATGCCAAGGGAGTTGCTGGCCTCGGCAAGGCAGGCGGTGACGGTCAGGCTGGCACAGACAAAGGGGGTCAGCAAGTGCCCCCAGAGGTATACATTGCCTTAACCTACGCTGGAACAGCTTTCCTATTCACCCTGTCCGTCCCACTCATATTGTATGGTCTGAACAAGCTATTGAACAAGATCGAGGATTGTCTCGGCTGTGGTTCGTCCAAGAAGAGGGCAGAATTAGAGGGGAAGAAAGATCAAAGCCAGAGCTATCTCTCGCCCCACAGTGGTCACAATCTTTCCACAACAAATCAGCCAAATGACAACCAGCCAAACCATTCAGTGACCCAGCAACTCCAGTTGAACCAGCAATATCTAACTCAATCAAACGTGTCGGACAGGCAGGCGAGACCCAACAGCTATCCCGAACAGATGCCCTTCTCTAATGTTACGAACAATCTCGACAGCACAATCAGTTTCGATGCGAATAATGAATCGAACCCAAGATTCGATGATCTTCAAAAGACAAACAGCCAGCATACAAGTCGGGTACCGTCTCCAGAAAAAACAAGTAATTTTGCACTCAATCCAATTGAACCCTTCGACGTGGCTTCCCCTCAGTCGAATGTATCTAGTCATAAACATCCAAATTTGCACACCATTCAATTGAAGCAACAACAACACCCGAAACAGCAAGCCTTCTTCATATCATAGCTCCCTCTTCATCATGAAACGACGCGATCATGTGATTTGATGGTCTCATGTCATGATATGTCGCGATTTAGATACAGGGCTCTTCCGAGCCAAACAGGAGTTTCCATCGGATCGCCTAGATCATATGCTATGAACAGGGTGAACTAGGGAATAGCTGAGCGTTTATCTGGTGTTGCCTTGGGCCACTGCCCATCAGTGAACAATTTAGTGAGCCATGTTGCAAAAGGGAATTCATACCAAATAAAGGTCCTTAAGGAAGGACCGATAAAATTGTTCACTAATGACCGTCAGCTTTGTATCTGAATGTGTACATTCAATGGTTATGTCTGAATGATCGTTTGGTTCACTGTGTCGATAGAAACAAGTTGAGCAACTTTCATCATTTCGGCTGCGTCGAACTAGTTGGCGCAAATTGAATCAAGAGCGGTTCTTATTGGAATGAAGAACGATGGAAGAATGTGAGCCTGTCTCATAGACTAGATTGCTGGAGCGAACAATTTCTCGCATTGAATAATGGACCTAGCGGCTCTAGCGCTGCATTGAGATCGCCTTAGCGAGCAGAATTGCACCGTCTAGATTTGGTGAATTTATTCCTTTATCCTTCCCTTACATCTGGGCCATACAAGTGCTCTTCAGGATACTAACAAGTGTAAGGAAAGTTGCAAGCGCTGAATAAGACGGACCAGTTTTAGTGATGAATGATGACTTAGAATAATGGGCCGGCAAATGGTCGCCATTACGAGCGGATGAGGAATTTGTGTTTGGAAAGAGATGAGTTTAGTAATACTTAACGCGTTCTGTGATCCTTTTGTGAGCCGCATGAAGAGGGTGCAGAGGAGAGTGCCGTTAGGTAAAGATGGCACCTCTTCCCTTTCCGCTTTGGACCCAAGAATCCGATTAAGAGAGAGGGGAGGGCGAGTAAGTTTTGGGTCAATCTGGAACAGGATTCAGATGCTCATGGCGAAGAAGAGCATTAGTCTGGGGGCGTCAGTAGAGTCTATGCCTTGAGTGTTTGGATGTTAGAGCAGCCAGGCTGGTAAGACAAACTGGACTGGAAAGGTTTAACATTTTTAGCGGCCACACTCGAAGGCCGGTGGCCACTTGTTCGGGCTGAGCAGTGATGTTGATGGTCCATAAAACAAAGTGCTTGTGCTTTTGTTATGGCGGTTTAAGCGCATTTGTGACGCTCAAACTAAACAACTATTTGCATACATAGCCGGTGATAAGCCGCCGCAAGGGGTTGAGGGAAACTAGAGAGACAGAGCACAGGCAGAGAGACCCGTGTTGGTGTTAAGGGGTGACTATATGATGCCAACAGGACGACATTTGTCCTCTACTTTGGCGCCCAGAGGGCACGTTTGGGGGCCCACTGGACGGGCCGAAATGAGTGGGCGCCTCAATGAGATTTAGTTTCGGTCCCCCTTGGTGCTCTAAATCAAATTGGGCCCACCAGGCGGGCGCAGATTGCCCTCTCGGTGTTGTTTGGCCATATAGTTGAAAGGCGATGAAGGGCCGTTAGCGGAAGGCGCCAAGCTGTTTGAGGTCGGCCAGTGTTTGTCTAAATGGGTCGATTTTGGTTGCTTCAGTTGGGCGAGAAGGAAAGTGCCAGAGCTTATCTGGAAGTTCTCTGGAGTGGAGTCTCGTGGTGGCGTTGAGCCATCATCGGCCAAGCTGGGCCACGTCAATTTGCTTGTCCCACGCAGAGTTGGGCTGCGCGATAAGTGGGGCGAAATTTGCGGCCAGCCCGACTTTTGGTCACCACCCTTTTGGCTCATTGCGTCAGCCTCTGTCTCCCGCACACACACACACGGCCGGCACCCATCAGCTAAAAGCGCCACCGAGCTCACTTTGCGGCAAGATCTCGCCAACAAGCGGCCAGATCTCACTTGGGCGTGGACCTCCGTGACACACAAAGACCAGAGATGGACGCCCCTTTCTCGTCTCGGTGGCCAACTAGAGAAGACCGCAAATGGAGATGGCTGCATGTACTGTCAGGCGGAAACTGTTGGCCCGCTGGACCGGCGAATGGGCCGCACAAATGGGCCAACGCCAGTGGTGGGCGATGAGCGAGGGGTTGCCGAGTGATTTGTAGCAGCCAGGTTTGTCTGCGTGTTTCCACTGGCTTGTGGTGGTGGCTTGTAGAGACAAGCTGCCTGGGCTGAGCTGTGCTGGCTGGCTGGCTGGCTGGCTGGCCGTCTGATGTGAGTGGCCCCCTCCGAGCAGAGTAGGCAGAAGGTTAGCTGGCCGGCCCATTGTTTTGGCCACCAACTGAGAAGCCGGCCAAGCAGGAAAGCTGGAGGAGCGCCCAACGTCTTGGCGTCCTGCTGGACTGAAGGCCCCCCTAAGACGAGGGCGCATTGGCCCCCCCGCGTCGGCGACCATTTGTCGCCAACTTCGACCTGTTCGGTGGACACAGACAGCGGTGTGTGTGTGTGTGTGTGTGTGTGTTTGTGTGTGGCCGCCTTGAGGCTGACAACTGGCAAGCTCGGGCGGACATTGGTCGGTGGGGCTTGGCGTGCGATCATGCCATTTCCATGCTGGCGCCGATCTGGGCCGCTCGCTCCAAGATGAGCTGGGGGGCGCCGCAATCCTCTTTGTGCTCGTCCATTCTTACTTGCTCCACTTATTCCCACTTGCTCCACACACAATGCGCCGCTGTCTTGCCAGCGAACTAACGGCGCTGGCTGGCTAGCTGTCGGCTGTTTGCCAGAAGAGTTGGTGGTCTTCTGCCCTGTGGAGCAGAAGAGGAACGAGGAACGAGGAACGAGGAACGAGGAACGAGGAACGAGGAACGAGGAAGGGGCGCCACAAGACGAGGAGGAGGAGCTCTATTTGCTTAGCGTGCGCTCGCTTGCTGCTTTTCTCTGCCTTGCGAAAAGGCGCCCCAAAGAACGCGCTTCTCCAGATGACTAATGATTCTAACGAGGTAAGTGAGATGTTTGGCCCGAAGTTCACACTCTTCTTCTCACTGCCGCCAAGCCAGTCCACCAAGATCCATTCGAACTGAAAAAGAGGCGAGGAAAAGTTTTAGAAAAGTGAACAGTTTTGGGTGCCGCTCCTAAGGGCACACGTCCGGCTCTGGCAGACTCTGGCAAGCGAGCAAACAGCCACCAAGACGGCCAGAGAAAGTCGGGCATTGAAACTTCAGAATGGTGGGCTTGCAGGAGGCAGCAAAGTGCTCGGCCTGCCTCAGCCACAAGCAGCAGCAGCCTGTCGTCACTCTGGTCTGGCTTGGATGGACTTGATTCTGGCGCTTCTTCTGGCTGGTTGGGCGGCCGAAAGACTGTTGGAAGTTGGCTGGTTGCTTGACTGTTGGCTGGATGTTGGCTGCTTGTGGTGTGGCGAACAATGGATGCATTGTGAGCATGTGAGCGCCACAAAAAGACGCAGAGAGAGAGAGAGAGGCAAAAGTGAAACTTGACATGGTCCCAAAAAGGAGCAGGACGAGCGGCCGTCTGCTGCTGCTGCTGCCTCTGCAACGGTCTCTCACCAAGCTAGCACGAGCTGCTGGCCCAAAACAGAGGCCAGAACAATGCCAGACCGAAGCTCAGCCTCAGCAAGAAGGAGGAGGAGGAAGAGCAAAGGAAAATGGAGAAAGAGGAGGAAGAAAAAAGGGAATAATAGTGGGCCAACAAAGAGAATAATAACCGGCCTCTCTGTTTTAATGTATTTCTCCACTTCCGTTTGTGGGGCCGAACCCAAATGAAATATTGGAAAAGAGTGAGAGTTTGGGAAAATCATTCGAGTGGCTTGCTAGTTGGGTGGTTCGAATTCGGCTTTTTGGAGTTTGGGTTGGCCATTTTTGAGATGCTTTCCAAGCGGCAAAATGGGCTCCAAGTTGGCGACGTAAATGAGTGAAAATAAACTGAAAAGGAGGGAAAAAAAAGTAAAAGTAAAAGTAAGGTGCGTCTGACGTTCATTGTGTATCATTTCAACTCTGCTCACGTGCTGACTCCAGACTGTTGGCCAATGTGTGTGTGCTCCTTAGAGCTAAGAGCTGAGAGCTGAAAAGAGGAGAAAATCCCAAATTCACCGCCGTTTTCTCTCCTCAATCCAAACTCCATCGAATTGACTCTCCGAATTGCTGACAAACTGGCACTGCTCAGGAGAAGAAGCTCAAGAAAAGAAGAACGAAAGTGGCACCCATCTTCTTTGGCGAGCTAAGCTGCATTAGTGGCCACTTCCACTAGCTTGGCGGCCGTTTGGGAGTTGAGTCCAGGGCGGATTTTTTCTCCCCTACACAAAGAGGCACACGAGCAAGTGGCCAACTTTCGACTGGAACTTTTGGAAACAATCAAGCATTCTCCCTCAGCTTCTCTCTTTTTCAACCAACTCGCGCCGAAAAGCTTATCGACTTACAAATGAGCCCTTCGGCAGTCGAAGGTCCCATTTGGATGGAGAAAAAGAGGCTGACTAGAAAGTGGGCGTGGCAGTACAATGGAAAGAGGAGGAAACCAAAATTGTGGGCGTTCCGGGCCACAAAGTTTCCCCACGAAAAGCCCGTCTGGCTAGCTAGCTGCTTGGCTGGTTGGCGAGCTGGCTGGCTAGCTGGCCGGCCGATCTAAGACGAAGAAGAATCCAGAGCAACCAGTCGAACAAGTGGCCGGCCTGGCTTGGCATTTATCGAGCAGGAGGATCTTGATGATCGATAGCTGAGAAGCTAGAGTGAAAGCGAGCTTCCCTTTTTGCGCCAAGACACCGAAGAGACACTTGCAGTTGGCCGGCCGAGCAACTATTCATCTCGCGGGCAGGAGAAGGCGAGTCTCTCTCTCTCTCTCCAGCGGGCTGCCTGGTAATATCTATGCTCGGCCTTCGCAATGTTTGGATGTAACAACAGCTGGAGGGTGGCCCCAAATGGAGGAGGCCAGACGACGAACTGGCGAGACGAGCAGTGCATTTGTGCCATTTCGTGCCCGCCAGAAAGATAGCCTGTTCTATTCTATTCCTTGGCCTGTTCACTCTCACTCTTGGGGCATCAATCAATTTTGCTCCCAAAGCGCACCCTGGGGATTGTTTTTCCGCTTGGCCTCTTGGCCATCCAGCGCCTCCCACCAAAACTGGCAGGCTCATTGACGCGTTTTTCACTCCCCCGTCGTCCATTGCCCCTCAGTGTGGGCGCCCTCCACTTGGTGTGGTGGCTGGCCAACAACATCGAAGCAGCAAGACTTCTATCTGGAAGCCAAGGTCCACTGTTGGCGGTGTTTGGCTTGCACGCGACGAGAAGGGACGAGGTTTGGCTGGATGGTGGCGGCCAGACAGAGGCAATTTGTATGGTCCAATGGAGGGGACGAATATGTGTGCGTGTTTGTCCAGCCAGTTCATATGGATGCAGCCACCAACTGGGCCAACTGAGCCGCCTGGCACGCCAAGTGGCCAAGTGGCGCCCACTGGGCCCACTCGTGTGCGTGCTAACGAGAGAAATAGACGACCTTTGGGGGGCGGCGGAAGGGGACCTCTGGGGCGTCCGCCGATTGTCAACATGAGAGCTCGAGAGTGGCGGCCCCTAAGCCGAGCGGTCAACGTAGCAATGCACCACTGGCTTGCCCACAGATTGGGCCCGCCCAGATCCAAAGCGAACTCGATTTGGTGGCCCCAAACTGGGCGACTTTTGTTGGAGCATTGGCCAGAGAGACAGTTCAGATGAAAGTGGACAGCCAAAGAGAGCAACCGTCGATGGTCTAGCCAGCCTTGTGTGTGTGAGGAGAGGGAGCAAATTAATTCGTTGGTGTTTTTCGTATAAGCTGTTGTTGTGCTTTGCTCGGCCGGCAGACCAACAACTGCAAGGGGGGGAGCTGTTGTCATTTTGAACCGGCCGGCCACTTGCAGACTGTCTCCGCGGTGTCTCTCTGCCTTTGCTGCAAATGGTAGTGTGCACTTGCCAATGGGCAGCCACGCATTCTCGCTGCCTCAGGGCCAACATTTGCCACTCACAAGGGCAACCAATAGGCTGTATCAATTGAGAGCTCAACAACACTTAGCTCAACCTCATGGAATAGGCCAGAGAAATCCAACAGCCAATGGGGCGAAACTTGGGACGCAATTGTGTCGCCCACTAACACCGCATTGCTAACACCAAGCGACAGATAAGGGCCCAGGCATTTTGTTGGCGCTGCAAATTGTAGTTTACTCGTTCATTTCCGATGGCCAAAACATGTTCATTAGATCGGCGCCCCTTCTTGTGGCCTATTTTGTGCCAGCCAGCCAGCTAGAAGTTGAGAGCTAACAAAGGCGAAAGAGGCCACGTTGATCTTTGCACCAAAGGCAACTCGATCGAGTGAACCGTTGGAGCCTCTCTAAGATCCGACGAGGATCTAATTTAGATCGGCCAAGATGGAGCTGGCGAGCTGGCCTTGAGTGGGCCGTGCGCCTGTTCTAAGGCTTGGGGGCGAGAGGTCGTGGCCCGGCAACTGAACACTGTATGGTTGAGGGCCGGCCGCTTGGAGCCAGAATGAAACTTGCTGTGGGCTAGCCTTCACATGAGGCACAAATCGGATCTCAACTCAACACCAAAGGAGGCTTACCACTTTGGTCTGACCAGAGCCGATCGAGATAAGGGGCCAACCGAGAGAGAAAGAGGGAAAGCAGGAGCCCTCGTTGGAGGAGCAAGGCGGTCACTCGGGCGCGGAATAGGAACCAGCTCGAAGGAAGGCGAGATGGAGTGTGCGTTCCCATCGGAGTCAGTTATTCAGAGAGCAGTAACTCGAGCGGGACAGACTCTGAGACATGCGCGTTAGTTGTCCGCCCAAGTTATGCTTGGCCATGGGTCAAACCGGCTGCTTGAAGGTGCGAGTTCTGGTTTCTTGCTTCTGTATATGAAGACGAGTAGGCGTACATAACTCAGGGTCTTAGTCAGAGTCCATGTCTCTCGAACGAAAAACACTCTGATAATTTCCAACTCCAACTCCGAATCCAGATGAGCCTTGGAGTAAAAGGAGTATACTTCTCTGATTTGGAGGCCCCTCTGCCTTCCCACGTCCAGAACGCTTGTCAGTCTCGTGGCGACAACGGCTTGACGCGTTGTGGGTGGCTGTTTGTTTGGCTGACTCTTGGCAAAGAAAAGTGAATGGACAGAAGATTTCTGTTCAATCCTTCCGAGCGTGCTCCGAGACATGTTCCCAGCTTCGAGAAGAACAGATAGTCCATTATGATATGCAGCATCGATGATCGATTCCCTTCATCAGTCTTACCACTTATCTTTGTGTCAGAGCCGACTCGATGCCTTCTGAGGACTGACCAAAAACAATTCGGTCTCGGTCAATTTCCAATTCCTTCAGTTCACTCGACCAATGTTTCCTGCCTCGTTGGAGCTTCACGACGCTCTTGTTTCGCGGAGAATGGAGGACAACATACAAGATGCAACTTGAACATGCAAAAATGAGAACCCACCACTGATGGCGACGAGGACGAACAGCCATCAAAATGTAGAATGGACAGAGAATCGACAACACAGGTGCCAGAAATTGTATGGATCATAGAAGCAGACAGCCACCGAGGAGTTGCTAGACTGCCGGAAAGCAACCTCGCCTCTTAGGCTTGAAAGCGTAGTCGTCGACTCGGTATCCCACGAATTGGATACACATACATAAGGACCACTTCCCTTCAAGATCATTGCTTTTGATTTGGCAAGCGAAGTTCTTCCCGCCTTCAGTTAACTTGGTGCCGGTTGGGTAAGAGCGCAACTTATCGCCGGAGCACGATGATGCTTTTCAACTATCTGCACAAATTGAGGCCAACAAAGTATCGCATGAAGATTCATGTATCTGAAAGCTGAAATGAAAACTACCCTCGGGGGACGGATATCAGTCTACAGGATAGGCGAACGAAAGGTCTTCATCTGTAAACACTATCTAATGTCTCGGAGGGCAACACACCTACAGGGAACATGGAAAGCCCTGAAACCAGGCCGCTAATGATTATCTAGCTTGCTTTCTGAGTTTGAATGTTCAATATTGCGCTCAAGTGGATAGATCACTGCCTAATTCAAGTCGCCAGCCTCATTTATTAATTTACCGCTCGTAACCAATCGGCCGACGTTTCAAGTCCCTAACCAATGCGGAACGACTGGACACCTAACTGCTTGCCCATTGTCACTCCCGCTGAAGCGGCACCATGGAGAACTTGCTAGCCCTAATCCTTTGACGAGAGTTCCGAGCTTGATATGTGAATGCAGTCTTGTAGGCTGAACTCAGTGTCCAAGAGGGAAATATATCTTCTGGCCAGCCGGTTTGAAGAAGTGCGAATCGCAAACTGACCATCTGCAAACATGTAGAAAAGCATCGAGACTCAATCGATCTCATTGGTGAGTTGGCCAAGGTTTGAGAGCTTCTTCCCCAGAAGTGTGTGTCAAACCTCGCAGCCCAACCGGTGGGACAACTTGTTGCTTCATCCGATCTGCATCGCATGAACACCTCACTGGACAAGTATTGTTTTCACCCTCGAGATCTCAAAACTATGAGTCCAATTATGAGGATGAGTAGGATTAAGAAAAATATACCCAGAAACAAATAGTATCCCCAGGAGTTGTCGCCAGATCCAATATCACTTGTTATTCTTGCACGACCGATTGTTTCACTATGGGTAGCACCTGTGTGAGCTACTTGTGTGACTAATGGTTTGGTTGTTCGTGGGAAATGTGTGTTACCTCGGTTAGGTGAGAACATTGCTCGCGCTATCAGATTCTCCAGTTCAATCTTTGGTGCAAACTTACTGACGACAGATGGTTGCTGGGATCCTTCTCCCGGTCTGATTATTGTCCCCAACGTACGGAGACTCCTGTTGATATCATTTCCCGGAGAGCCGGAGGCTTTTGTAGAAAGTTCACGGCTCATCGGAGTCCCCGGGGAAGAGGCCTTGTCCTTTTTCTGCATATCTTGCATCATTTGTTTGTGATCTCAATGCTTTTGAGATGGTTGCACGTCGAACAGACCGCAGAAACGATCTGTATGAGAGATTTATCAATCACCTTTGTGTCCATCACACATTCATCGCGCCGATATTACCAAGTGACATTTGAAAAATAAACCAATTTTTGCCTAGGCCAAAAGATATGATACGATGAATTCCAATCGTCTCCTCCATAATTATCATCATAAAATTGGAGAGAACTGACCAATGTTTGCAAACAAACTACCTGCCGCGCTGTTCTATATTGTTTACGATCATTGAATTCCAATATATCAAGCTAACCCAAGGCGGCGGACATGAATAATGTCGATCTTCGCCTCCAATTAGAATGAACGTGTTCACCATGGGCCCACCTAAGTCAGAGGGTAATGTGCCCGCGCATTGAGCTTTCTGTCATTGTGGGACAGTTGAGAATTTCGTTTTTCGCCATTTGTGTGTTCGATTCAAACCAATCGTCGATTTCCGCTAAGGTCGATCCTTGAGGCGCAAAAACATGTCCGAGGGAACCACCCTTCGAAATCACTGGGGTCGGTTTCCCAGTTACCGGGCCTAGAAGTCACGACTGTTTCTATATAATAGGACGCCGGCGTTCTTTTGGTTGATTCTGCGCCCAATATAGGGGTCGGACTGAATACCTTTGTCTTGGGGGCTGATACTCCCATTATGTTAATCATTGGAACGTTGTCTTTACACTGATCTGCCTGTTCTTGTCTCCAACTGAGTCCTGCACCTCTAGCGTTCGCCGGGGCTTAGTCCTTGGATGAGCAACCAGTTGACATCGTCCAGTTGTTATCTCTATCATGTACACGTGGATCATCGAGTAGATCAACTCGTCTCATCGAGTACTCGGTGCTTCTTATCAAGTTGCACTGGTCGGTGGAGAAACTGCTGTGATTGAGGATTTCGATCCCGGAAGAGCCCAATCGATCTTTGCAGCACATAAACATATGTGCTGCAAATCCGAGTATGTTTTCTTGCAAGCCCGAACACGACCAGATTGGCCCAACATGCCCCACTATACATCCTGTAGAAATCTCGCCAAAGTTGCATGTCTCTATGACAAGAGGTTGCTCCACCACACTAGGTGGACTTTCTCCACATCCGCGGCCAAGTGAGCTAGCTCGCAGGTATATCACATCGTAGCTTCGACCACTTCCAAAGTAGCCAGCAACGAGAAATTCACACACGAATCACATATTGTCACTAATACTTGATACAACATGATCAATAGACAGACAGTCGCTAAACACAGCCTCAATGGCACCCGGACACCTCATGTCCAGTGGTCATGGGAGACGCCAATTTGCTCCTCAGACCAGCGTCTACCAGTGCAATCCCCAGTTTTTGCGCTTGTACAATTTCACAGGTCTATGAGCACTAGAGCGAGCATTAGCATACATGATGCCTACCTAGTAGGATGCAACCTCTGATGGGGGTAGGTGTTGTTGGACGCTTGTTGCACGAATCGGAGCCTCTCACAGTTCTGTCAATCTAAGTTTGAACAAACTTCGTGGCCAACTTGGCGAGTCACTTTACATTCACTGCCACATTCATAAACTTTTTCGCAACGGCTGATTTCAAACCAATTGTATCTATACGCAGACGATACGGTGTTGATAATGATGATGTTGATTCCACTCCAATTCAGCATCTTCGCTCAACACCACCTGTAGCGCTCCCAGATGACTTACAGACTGTAAGTCACAGTCCATCATACTCGACCAACAATGATCGAAACAACCATTCACATTCCTGATTAATAGACAGAACAACGGATCTACAGTGTCAACAATGTCATCCGAGTGGTGCGATAAAACCGCTTGGTTGATGCTACGGAATAGACGATCCGATCAGGGCAGAACACCTGTGGTAAAAGTCTGGTATCACGTCCGGCTCGTTTCCGAGTGGGTCTGGTCGGCCCGCGCTGATCCACGATTGAATCCTGCGGGGCCTCTGCAAAAACAAAACCATCCTCCTTGTCTCTCGCTGGCTCCATCCTTCAGATCTGGGAACTAGTGTATCAAATGAAAAACAGACCCTTTCCACCTAACTGCAAACTTGTTCGATCGGTCGTAAGCCTCGCGCTTCGGAGCTCTGTTTCAGGGTTAACCATCGTGAGAAACAGTCCATTTCCTTCGTGTATTTGATTCAGAATGGATGATACTGCTATATGACGAAACTTGTAACTGCCGTGAGACTTACTTTCAGGAACACCTACGAAACAACCTTTTTAGCTTTGACAGGTGGATACGCGTGGCATCGTTCATTGAGTGCCAGCATCACGACACTTTTCCTGAGTCATATTTCTTAACTCAGCCCTTCATGCGGTATTGCACCCCTTTCAAGACTTTGACATATCTGTATTTCTGCTCGATTGAGCTGAGATAGTGTGGGCGCGATGGTAGGCAATTCGGGGTCTAAGGCTCATCATAACTCTTGATTACAAAAGCTGGGGCGACTGTGGGCGACGGTCTGTGGCTCTGGCCGCTAAGGGTTGGTAAATAAAGAGGCGCGCGTTCACTTATCGCGTGTCGGAGGAAGCCGCCTAAGTTTACATGTTGAGAACACGCACCTTTTAACTCCACCGTTTTACTTCATGCTCAAACATTCTAACATGTCATGACGCGACTTTGTGTGTCGGCCTGGCACTGCCTCCTTATGGAGATAAACGTCATCAATATTTAGCCCATACAACTTCTACACATTTAGTTTCACCCGATCAACCAAGCTTAATCCACTTTCGTCTCTGCCAGTTATTCACCGGAAAGGACGGTGATTGAACAGACACCGAGGCTCTTCAGAGATCATGTTCAATTTCTAAGGATATTTTTCGTTATCATACCTCACGTTAAAACAAATGACTGTTACACATATTAGACATTGATGACAACTAGCTAGATTGATGCGATTCAAGAATTCATGCTTGATCATCATATGACTTGACAGTCATAGTTTTCCTCATCCCGAACTGCAAGTTCAAGAAGCAATCATGAATCAAACAGATTCCTTTTACATCAACAAAGAGGGCTCCTTTTTCCTTGAGCCATATGCCCTTATCACATTATGGCCGATTTCAAGATTATTATGGTCCTGTGTTAAACTTTACCTACTGAGATTCACAAACTCTGCCCCAGTTTTGTTGGAATTTCTCATACTCTTCACGCCATTTGTACTGGCAGTCACACTGCTTGAGAATTATGTCTACTACATAGTCATAGGCTTAGCTCTCATAACCTGGACATTATTGCTGAGATTATTGATCTCAGGTGAACCACTGCTAAGACTCATATCAGATAAGAAGGTCTCGAACGCTCTCGAGCCTCGTGGCCTTCTATCATCATTATTGGCTACGTTGATGCTATCCGTTAGTGTATGCATATTATGTGTTGATTTCCCCATATTTCCTAGGCGAGGAGCTAAAACAACAGATACCGGGTTCAGTATCATGGATGCCGGTATTGGTGCTTTTATCGCATTCTCTGGAGCAGTTTCTCCTGAGGCCAAACACGCTGTAGAGAGCTCTACAGATAGAACTATACAGACAAAGTTAGGACTTATTAGTAAAACTCTCTCATCTAGTGTCCCACTTATACTACTCAGCTGTATAAGACTGTTCTTCGTCAAACACTCAGGTTATCGTGAAATCACTGAGGAATACGGCACGCATTTAAACTTTTTCGCCGTTTTAGCTGCAGTCAAATTGATATCGTCGCTTGTCTATTGCATGATTGGAAGGCGTGTTAAGCTTAACTATGTTGGGATAGCCCTTATTGTAATTTATCAAATGTTCTTGAATTATTACGCCATGGAAAACATCGTAGAAAAGGATGCCCGAGACTCCTTCTTTATGGCAAATAAAGAGGGATTCCTCAGTATAATCGGCCTCACAGGTTATCACCTAGTTTACACCAGATTGCCACTAATAATCGATGACGCCTCCAAAACCCACAAAAGATATGGTATAACACAAACACTTAAGGCATTGTTGAGATTGGCGACCCCTGCACTTATAGGCCTCATTGTCATGCACAACTTCGTTCAACCAAGCAGCCGGAGGATAAGCAACGCTGCCTACATATGCTGGTCGGCTTGCATGGTGATATTTCTCCTAGGTTGTGAAGTAACTGTTAATTCCGGTATTGCGGCTCTTCAACGGCGTTACCACAATGTAGATGATTTCGGCTCGAAGATCTACAGAGCATTCTCACAGAATGCAATGCCATTATTCCTCTTGGCAAATTTACTCGTTGGTATGATCAATCTTTCACTGGAAACAAATTCAATGGGAATTTTGCCGAGCACTTCAATAATTGCTGCTTATCTGGCCTTCCTATCTATGGTCGCTTATAATTTGTTATTGCATGATTATGATATAAGATCAACAACGTTGTTCAGTTTTTTGGCAACGAGAAATATAAAATCAGCGGCAAAAGTTGATTGAGTTTCTAAGCCCTCGAGTGATGATCGAGGTATCCGATGTTCGAAAGTATCCGAAAGAAAATCTGGTGGAAGGTAGGAATCTCATCGATGGCCTGTCAGTCGTTCGTATCATTCATCAATGACTATCAACAGTTGGCATTTTGCGCACCCCCAAGGGTCACCGCGAGTCTTGATTAATATGATTCTCCGTCAATCTAGGAGTTTCTCACAAAATCCAAGATATCTCAGTGTTTAGAAGCTAATTAGAAATAAATGTCTATTGAATGTCTATCAAGTTCTACATTCCACCCGTGTTTCTATGATGAAAGAGTTGGTACCAATTCCGGTTCACGATTCAGACGCAGGTAGCTGCCCCTAAATTTCCGAACCTATGCGACAAGTGTCTTCGTGCGCAGTCGTACGATGAAACTTGCATCCAAGGGTTGTCATGCTTTCTGCGATCTATAGTAAAGATGGACGACAGCTCAATTATTCTCGACGTGGATTATCCATGGAATCACTCTTTAATTTCGGAACTAGATCTGGTGTCTCTCACTCAAATAGCACACGTCTCTAGCTGCCGTAATTTAGAACGATTGTGAGGAACATGTCTCAAGACCAGGCAAAAATTAGCAAAGAGAGAGTGACCCATCCAGGCAACCAGCCTGATGTATATGTGAGATGTCCTTACTTTCCCGAGCACGAACTAAGACGTTCAAGATTACCCTATCATCTACCCAAGTGCCAGAATCACCCTAACGCACCAAAGCTTGTTATCTGCCCATACAACTTCACTCATAGAGTCAGGCCAGAGGACCGAAAGGAGCATCTATTGAACTGCGAGGATAAAGTTACGACTCGCTTGGTCGACAAGGATCCCCCTTCCTTCAAGTCAACCGAATCTCAGCTGAATGACAGAAAAACACCACTATATAGAACTGCTCAAATAATAGATCAACACTCCGCCCCGATTTCCGCCTATGCAGAACTTAATTTGGATTCGGAAGAAGAGTGGTGAGGCCAAACGTGAGACCTAGACTACTGGTTCGAGAGCGAAAACTTAGACCAAACAGATGACTGATGTTCAAGATCCTGTAAGTCGTGATCAGCCCATTTTCATGTATCAAAATGGCAAAATTCTCATGTTCACGTAATCGATGAATGACGCAAGCGTACATTGCTACAGATATTAATCGGTTAATTGGGTCGTCTCAAAATCTTACTTTTTTGATGTTCGTCTGTGGAAATTCGGCATTTCATGTGCTTAAAACCAAATGTGTAGCCAACGAACGAAGCTTCGAGGCTTTAATTAGTACCGATCAATAAAGGACTAAAGGTCAAAGACATATGGGGATCGACTATTTCCCCGGCGGCGGCACAATGAGTGTTTCTAAACGAAATGATGTTATCTGACTCAAGGACAAGTGATGAAAAATTTATTATAGGGCTAAGTTAGGCCTATCTCAAATGAAGTTTTGGCCCATGAGTTATCATTCGAGTCTCATGGTTGACCTGACATCATCGATCTTGAGTATCATTTTTACCAACTGTGTAGCCAAGCTTATTTGTTGCTGTTTGCTCTTCAGTGTTTCGATGATATTGAGCTTCCTCATGTCATTTTCACCTGTTTGCATGCAGTCGACGCCTAGGTAATGGTTGCTATTTTTCGCCTGTTCGGCCTTCACTTGTGTCACCGTCTCAATTCCAGGAAGCCCGGAGTTTTCAGCCAAAGACATTGGTATGGCCTCTAGTGCATCAGCGAATGACCTGAAAGCATATTGCTCCAGAGAAGATATCTTATCGGCCTGCTTGGAAATAGCGAGTGAGCAGGATATTTCGGACGAACCGCCACCGTAAACAACTCTGTTATCCCTAACTAAGTTTCTGACGCAGCACAAAGCGTCATGAAGACTACGTTTAGCCTCATCAACAAGCATCTGGTTCCCCCCGCGAATCAAGACTGTGACTGCCCGGCTGTTTTTACACTCTTCGATAACTAGCATGCGGTCCCTGGTAGTGCCGAAAGTCATCTCTCTCACTACACCAGCGTAACCTAGCTTCTCCGGAGTTAGCTCTTCGAACCGGGGCACAATTCTACCACCGGTTGCGATAGCGATCAACTCTATCTCGGGCCCACCTACCCAACGAACCGCTGGTAACTCTTTCTGGAGTAACAAATGGTTGGCCTCATCATCAAAACCCCACTGACATATAGCGAGGTTTGCGCCAGCCTTCTTGACTAACTCCACCATCTCAACGAACTTGTCTTGCTCGTATTTCCTTAGGTTTCTGTAGTCCTCAACGGATGTAACATCTAGCTTATGCTTGGTTTTTGGCTTTGGAGGTTCAAATGGGCACGTTAGTATTGCCATCTTGACTTTTTCCAACTTTTTAGGCATCTGTGGGTGACTGAAATCTTTGTCGACTATGACTCCTTTAACCAACATTGTGTCTTCTAACTGTCCACCAGGTTTGGTTTCGATCTTAATCAACTCAAAGTCTACATCCTTTCTTCCAATATCGGCGACGGAAAGCACGGCCTCCACCGCAATCTCAGCGAATTTCTTCAGGCATCGACTGACCACTTTTGATCCTAGGGCGGTCATTGCGGTGCGAACAAGAGGATCCTTATCCCCCGTGATGTTAAAGCTATCGCAGATCTTTTCTAAGTGTTCGATTGCGAATTGTGCGGCCATCTCGTAACCGTCAGCTATACGAATGGGGTGAAGACCCTTATCTAGGAGAACCTCAGCCTGTTCCAGCAAGGCGCCAGCCAAAACTACCACTCCGGTCGTCCCGTCGCCGACTTCATCATCTTGAGATTGTGATAACTGGACCATGAGCTTTGCGATCTCGTGATCCACATCCATACACTTGAGAATGGTTGCTCCATCATTTGTGATTGTCAGATCGCCATCCGGTGACACCATGATCTTATCCAAGCCTCTCGGGCCTAGGGAAGTTCTAAGAGTCTCAGCAACTTTCTTGGCAGCCATGATGTGGGACTGGTGGATTTCGATTCAATGTATTTAGACAGTTAGTCAGTGATTGCGGGGTGTTCATTTCAAAAGTTGTCGGAGACCGTACTCACCTTTGTGGCTTCAATGCCAGTCAACTGCCTTTGCTTTTCCTGGTCTCTCAAGATGAAGAATGGCCTACCATGCTCATCAAAGGCGAGATGCCCAACAGAGGCCATTGTTTCGCTGGTGAAAGGCTTCTTATTGGGAAGTGACAAATATTAGTTGATGCGCTGACTGAGTTCTTCTAGCAATACCATGGATCATAAGAAAGTAAATATATAAAAGAAGGATAATAACTTTGGGTAACAAAACCTCTAGGGATTGAAAAGGACCCAAGGACCGAGCGAAAAGTTGCGCGTGGTCGGCATGAGGGAGGAGACCGAAAGGCCCTCTTTCACTGCGGGTCGGGATGAACGCGTGCGGACTCGACGCGCCAAGTTTGAATAATCTGGCCATCTGCGGGATCCGCATGCAACCCGCATGTTAGGAATAGGAGTGCAAATAACCGCACTCCATTCGATCCTGAAAATTCCGCCGAACTTTTCGGGCGAATACGTGCTTCTTCTTATCAGATACTCCAGTTGGACAATTCAAAGATACTATAGGCCTTCTCTCTCTTATCGTGGAGGGTTTTCGTGTTATTGTTATGATGCGTTCGATGCTCTTGTCTTGATAATTATACGACACTCAAATATCCTTATATCTTGATCTAATACATTGAACCATAATGGAGCAAGTTCTACGTATAAAGACTGATTTGGAGGCGTCGTCTATCAAAAAAGACAGCAGGAAGGCCCTAGAGTTGCTTAGGTCCTTGGTCAATATTCCCATAACAATGATGGTCCTACAAGACACCCACATTGGCATGGTAGTGAATAAGGTGAGGCGCCAGTTTGACGACCCAGAGATAGTCTCTCTCGGTCGAAGCATTATGAGGAAATGGAAAAAGATGTATGATGAGTATCGAGGAAGTCGTGGTGATAATAATGATTCTTCACTACAACAACAACCAGATAGCAGCAATAGTATATCATCGAGCTCAGATCCAAACCAAGCGCTCTCAGAATCAGTGAGTTCCACAACTGACAAGCAAAACGATTCTAATCATAAAGAGACAACTATGAACAATAAAAATCCAGTCGCATCTACCTCGTCCTCTTTGGGCAATACAAACGGTTCAAAACCGAAACCTTCGAGAGCGGCTCCTGTACAAACTGAAGTTCCACATACAACTTCGGCTGTGAGATTGAAATTTAGAGAAATGATTGTACAAGCGCTCAAGACCCCTTTACCAAAAGATCTGCAAAATCAGGAACCTTTCCTTGATGAGGAGGTTCTAGCTGCTCGGATCGAGGAGCACATTTATCAGGATTTTAAAAGCGAGTCGGATATGAAGTACAAGAATAGAGTGCGTAGTCGTATATATAACCTGAAGGATAACAAGAATCCTTATTTGAGATTGAATGTTTTGAGAGGAGATATAGCACCGGATAGATTTGCTAAGATGGCGGCGGAAGAAATGGCCTCTGACGAGCTAAAACGAGAGAGGGAGAAGTACACCAAGGAGGCGATAAATGATCATCAGATGGCTTTAACAACAGGAACCAGGACGAGCGAGATCAAGTGTCCTGCCTGCAAAAAATATGACTGCACTTATAATCAAATGCAAACGCGTAGCTCTGATGAGCCTATGACCACATTCTGTTATTGTAACAACTGTGGTAAGCGCTGGAAATTCTGTTAATCAATCGAAACACTGCTGCCCCCATTAATGATCGAATTAAACGACGAGTATCTCACCTACCTTTTCCTTTGAAACTTTTTTCCGAAGTTATTGAACAGCATTCAATTGGAACAACGAACATGATAAGAAAAGATCCTGTGATCATGATCACAAAATTGTCGGGCTCTATTGACGTTGGAAGGGTCGTTCGAAGGAGAAAGTGACTGTTTAAGCAGGGATTTGTTGTTTAATTTAACATTGGATTTTGAGTTACAACTTAGCCCATTGTTCATAAGGCTCAACTATTTGCAAATAATTTACATATTATCTAATACTAGAATTATTTTTAGGCTACTGTACAATGTAATGTTGCGCTGGTTCGTGGGCAAGAAATCGACGAGTCTCTTATCTTTCCTTTCAGCTCGCCAATCTTATCCATTAAATTCTTTCCCAGAGACTCTCAAGGTTTTTTGCTGCTCGAAATCAGCAGGTACAGTTGCTCTACGATCCAAGAAAAAGTCACTTCCACATGTAGCGCATTTGGTATAGTAGCCCACCATCCGGCGGGCTGTAAATGGCAAGATGGTCAAGCTAGGCCAGAGTGGTGATCGTGTGCAGTTATGGTTTTGGCAGGCTGCACATTCAAGGGCACGATAATCGATTAATTGATCGGACTGAATCAATCAGCGACAGTTCATTATTCCAAAGCCCTTTTCTTCGTGCCTGGATGCTCGTGTGCGATTAGATTTTGGATCAAGTTCGTGATTGGATAATGGTAATCTAAAATTGGGGGAGTGCTCTGAAAGAGTTGGATTGAAATCTAAGGTCCATTCGCCTGTTCTCTACGGTCGATCAAGTCGAGAGAAGAAGAGAGTTGAGAAGACACTCAAGTTGTCTGGTTTTCAAGGAGATTATCTTTCTTCTTGGTGAATTATGGAATTCAAAGCAGAGTGGGAATAGGTTTTTGAGAGCCACCAGAGTGCAAGTGTATGTGTAAGCTGAAGTTCAATTCAATGAGAATATTTCCTTGCTGTACTTTCGTCGTGCCTTGTAATAATTGCACTAGTTATTATACGATGTCATCACAATGATTTTATATGGCCTAATAGCTCCCAAGTGAATTAGAGCTCTCCTCTCGATCTAGCTGATTTTATCCAATTTCAAACCATCAGAATGCCACCATCATGGTCAACCTATTAGTCGTGAATCACTTCTCTGAGATGAAAGAAGTGAGAGTGAAATAATATTGCCCTTTCTCGGTGGTTATTGCACTTTGATCTCTGAGTGTAGCTTTGTATAACTTACTCCTTGCCAACTTTCTCAGGTTAGCCCGGTTAGGAATGCCAGAGTTGAAGAGGGCAGTTAGAGAGCGAGAGGCAGGTAGGGAGAGGGAGCAAGAGGGGATAAGATAGCAGTTGTTGTCGGCGAGCAGCCACTAGTTGATGTTGATCCTTTGAGAAAGGGCACCTGTTGCGTGCCTGTTTGAGAGACTCTATTGGCGTGCATTGTCACTGTGGCTCCATTCAATCTAATGGGACAAGCATTAGCCAGTTGCGCTCCTTTTCATTGTTGTTGCGAGTAAGTTTGATGTTGTTGTTGCTGTAATTTATATCACAATTAGATTGCTTATTTACCAGAATTATCTAGTGGAAACTGGTGAAAGAGAAAACCTTCGCTTTGGCTGTCGTTTTCTACGCTGTTTACTTGTTTGTTTTTCTTTCCCTCTTCAGCGCTCGCTTGAGAGTAAGAGATGGATTCTTGGATTGGTCATTGGCATGACATTTGACTGCCTTTGATTGAACCTGCCAAGCATTTGGATAGCACTCAGGGGTGATATTCAGTATCTTCTTTCTTCTTTCTCTCTCTCTCTGTCTGTCTTCTTCGGTTCAGTTCTCTAGCCTTGAGATGAGGCCAGCAGTTTAGTGAGTGAGTTGAGGTCATGGTGGTAGTAGTGGAATAAGTCATGACAACAATGGCAATCATTATTATCTAGGATTGTTGTATGAAAAGATCAGCTTAACAGAAACATGGACCGAGAAGAGGAAAAATGAGAGAGAGAGAGAAAGATGATCCAGGTGGTGAGCCATTGGTCCTTCTCGCTAGGACAAGCATGATGACAAATAGGGGACAAATCATCGAACTATAAGGCCAGATGTTTGCGGGATAAATGAGCTGTAAAATGGATGATCATTGTTGCTAGTTGCCATTTGGTTGTTGTTGTTATTCTGATAGTAGCCATGATTGAAAGATGATTGTGCTGTTTGGCGCTGGTTGTTATTCTGTAGTAATAGTTGTTGCTGCTGGTTGTTGTTGTTGTTTTGCTGTTGTTGCTTTTGCGATAAATTACTTTGCTCAGTTTGTCGGCCGTTGAAATCGGTGGCCTTTGCCGTTTGTTTGTGTCTATATATATCAAAGGGTTGATTGGTGCTGAACAGGGCGTGTTGTTCATTGTTGTTCTGCTGTGTTTGTTGTTGGTAGGTTAGCGGCATCACAGTTTGTTGGCTGTTCGTGTTTTGGTTCGCGGCCGCAATGTTGTTCACATAGGCGGCTCTCCTCGCGCCCACTGCTTGTGCGGGCTGCTGAGAGTCCAAAGAGTGTCCCAGTGAGGCCGTCTGGCTCGAGGGGGAGCTGAATCTCTTGTTAAGCTGGCCACCACTTACCGCCACAGCCGTGAGTCTCTGCTGGTTTCTGCTCGATGATCCAGGCCCCAGATTGGCCGCAGCAACGCCCGAGCTTCTCCTCTGGGCCGCCTCTTGGCCCACCTGAGGCTTGAGGGCAACATTTGCCAGTCTGACGGGCGCCAGTGACTGGTAGCCACGTTGCTGCGGAGTGGACGCCGTCTGCTCATCGAGGGAGCCCAAACTGGGTCCAAACGGAGACTCTTGAGCCGAGGGACTGTCTGAGGCCACGAAAGAGTCCATGCGGCGACTGCTGATCGGAGCTCCACTTGGCGAGCCCGCACTCGATTGGAGGCCGACGGGCGAAGACTTGGCCAGTGGAACATTGTCTGGCGGCGAGGAGGTGGCCGCCGAGGTGGAGCTGGCGCTGAGACCGTTGTCGGCAAGACGGCCGAGTGGGCCCACCTGCGAGGAGACGATGAGCGAGCCGGCAGTTGTTGGCGCTGGTCCATTGGGCTGGAGTGCGCGCGCTCCAACACTTGCCGCCCGTCCACTCGAAGCGCCGCCCACCAATGCGGCCCCACTGCTGGTCACCACAGTCTGCGATTGGTGCGTGTAATCTGGAATTATATTCTCTATCTCGCCCACACACTTTCCATTGCGGCAAACCTGGTTGTGTGGCGGCGGTCGAGTGTCCGTCGGTTGTTTGTGTTTGTTGTTTGTGTGCGGGTGGTGTTGGGCTGCGGTTAGTTTGCGTTGGCCAAAGAGGTGAGACGAGGAGAGGGCGCATCTCTGGCTGGAGAGGAGGGCAATCAAGTTGTCTGCAAACAGGTGAGGCAGACTGCACGAGCGGGAGATTGCAAATTGGGCAGAAGAAGCGGACGGAGAAGAGCAGGAGACACGAGCGTGCAAATGAACTGAGCGGCAGATTGATGCTGAAACATTAGCCGCCAGTGTGTGCATTTTATTAGCGCCCATTAGTGGCGCACATCTTTTGTCTTTCCTCCAAACGGAAGTGAGCGGGCGCCAAGATGAGCAGCGGGGAAGACAAGTGGCAGGAACTAGAGACAGAGACTAGCTTGAGACAGCTGCTCGAGCTTGTCTGTGTGTGAGGGAAGACGAAAGGAACAAACGAGAGGAGGATGAAAGCTGACTGATTTGGTCGCTGCTCTTTTCCAGTTTGGCGAGCTGCAAGGACGAACTGTTTTGATTTGGCCGAGCTCTTTGCAGGCGCCTTTTGAGCTGAGTGGAAGGCCCGCTGGTCCTGGACTGCAGCACTGGCCACTTGTCGCAGCGCAAAGGAAATGGAGGTGGAAGGAAAAAAGCGCGCCCAATGATGAGGATTGGCATCTGGCTCGAGCTTTTGGGCTTTGGGCTGATAAGCTTTGTTGAGTTGGACTTTGCGGCAGAGTTTAGCAGCGGAAAAGAGTTGGGGGGAAAACTGAAAGCAGAGCAAACATTAGGAGCAGATAGTTTGATTTTTGACGGCTCGTTGCGCTCATTTGGCGGCCAAAAAAGTTTATCTACCAAAAGCTTGAGAGAACTGAGCGTCGCTTGTTTGCTGAGCTGTTTTGGCGAAAGTGAAAATGGAAATGGAAATGGAAATCGAAGGAGAAAGTGTTTTTCTTTTGGCAAAAATGTTCAACAACTCAATTCTGTTCTGTTTTTGGCGCTGGAAGAGAAGCAGCAACTTTTGCGAGCAGAGCTAAGCATGATTTTGGTCGAGGCAGAAAAAGCGACAGTTTTCTTCTGTGATCAGCAAAAAGCCACTTGGATCGACACTAAGCACTGGCTGAGAGTAGGACAGTGAAACGGACGAGGACAAGCGGCCGACAGTGGCTTGCCAATGGGCGACTAGTGAGAGTGTTTTCGGAGTGGAAACATGGGAGGGAGCTTGGCGCACGCTTGATTAAACTCTGCGGCTGTTCACGAGCGTGGCGTCGGTTGCAAGAAAGGCGAACAATTTGCTTGGAAAAGTTTGCTGGAGGAAGTGGAGGAAGTGTTTGGGCTGAGGGAGATTGGTGTTGGCTTATTTGTGGCGCCCTTTTCCCTTCTCCAATGGCTCTTTTCTGCACTCGCCACGCACAAGTTCCTATGGAGAACGAGCGGCGCGTCTTTGCTAGAGACTGTCTGCAGAAACGCGCATTGAGAGACTGCAGAAAAGACGCCCTAAGGATCGGCCGCACAAGAAGCCCGCTTTGCTCGTTGACACTGAGGGCCATTGTTGCCGGCCGGCCAGCAGCTCGCCTTTCCTAAGCTAACCAACAGGCGAGCTTGAGAGGCAACAAGAAGAAGAAGAAAAACAAAAACAGGCAGCCAGCAGGAAGGCGCAACAATGGACACTCTTTGGCCAATTTTCAACTACGACCATCCATTTAGTGGCCAGCCAACTGGACGAGACGAACCGCAAAGAGACGGCCAGCCAGTGGCCAGTTGCCAGTGGCCAGTTTGCGGCAACTGGCAACTGGCCCAAGCATCTGGCCCATGCAATTGGCAGGCGGCTCATTTCTGCAATGTCGGCGGAAATAAAACACAAAGACAATTAGCTTGCCAGCCTTCTCGAGCCACTTGGCGTCCTGGCCACCTTGGCGCCCTCCAGCTGGCCAACTTTGGGGCAGCTGCGCCAGAGCTAAGCACTTGGACCTGGAGCGTGTTTGGCTCTGGTGGAAAGAGTGAACCAACGAGCGCCAAATTCAAGCTCACGAGACGGCCGAGCATGAAGAGAGGAGGAGGAGGCGCAGAAAAAATACTCCTTAGCTTGGCGGCCACTCGACGTTGTTTTTCTCCTCAAACTTACTCCAAGTTCCTCCAAGCTGCCAACCTGCCGAGCTAGCAAGTGGCCAAGTTGGCAAGACACTTCCTGAACACGCTTGTCTTTCTCTCTTTCTCTGCTCATGCGCCCCTCAGCTTGTTGTTGCGAGTGGCCAGACAAGTTGATTTGGCTCGGTGATTGACAGGCGAAAAGAGGCGAGAGAAGAGCGCGTGTTGCACGGCACATCAGAGACCGTCACACACTGCCACACTTCTTGCATCATAAGAAGAAGAGGCAGAAAACCGCAACAGTTGGCCAGCTGCCCCCCTGCGACCCTTGTCTTTGGCGCCACGCAGACAGACGCCTCCAACTTCCGGTCTGTCAATCAGGGCGCACTAATGCGAGCAAACGAGCCAACCGACAGCTGCATGTGGTGCGCCGGTTGAGGTGGCACGAGGGGGAAAAGAGAAGAGAAAAGGGGCAGAAGAGGCAGAGATAACTGGATAAAAATAATGGCCACAAGAGGAACAATTATAGTAACGGAAATGGCAAGAGGTGGGCGCAAAAGCTTGCGGGTGGCGCAGAGAAATGGGGGCGCCTGTTTGTGTTTGTCTTGGTGTCTTCCTGAGCGAGTTCGTGTTCCTGTTCGTGTTTGTCTGGCGCCCGTTCGACAAGCGGCTGATTGAGCGAGACACGCAGAGCAAAGCACAGAGAAGACAGTGCAGAGAAGAGTGCAGAGAAGAGTGCAGAAAAGAGTGCAGAAAAGAGCCCGCTTCTGTGCGCTCGCTCGACGGTGGCGCCGATCCTCTACATTGGTCTGCCTTTTGCTTCTTTTCGGGCGCCTAAGGCCTGCCGAGTTTGTCAGCTGGGCAGATTTGTCTTTCAATTTCATTTTGGCCGCTCGTCTCTGGCCACACGCACGCCACAGGCAGGCACATGCAAGCAGGCAAGAAGGGGGAGAGAAAAAAAGCGGCAGGAATAAAAGGGAAAAGAAATGGGCGGCAAGTGGGCGATTATTGCCCCCACTGCGCCGGAGCTTGTCCAGAGCTCTTCCTTCCGGCTTCTCGCAAGCAAGCTCAACTCAACTCAACTCAAATCTGCCTCTGCCTCTGCCTCTGCTTCGTCCTCTGCCAGAGCTAAGGACACGCTCGCCTTTGCCCGCCAACTAATTAAACAACAAATCAATTTTTACATTCAACCTCGCCGAGCTCAATCACAGGCAACAAGTTGGCCAGACGGGCACTTTATTGCGCTCGACTGGAGGGGCCAAGACTAAAGGGGGAGACTGAGTGGCGAGACAGACAGACAGACAGACAGACAGACAGACGAACGAACGAACGAACGGGGGGAGACAGAAGACGAGCTTAGGACTCGGCGCAGACAAACGGCGAGCTCGCAAATGATTGACGAGCGCGTACAGCTTAACTGCCGTTTTCTTCTTGGTGCCATCCAGTTGCTTTCACCACCGGCGGCTCCAAACGAGCAACAGTTGCAATTCTTCCTCCTCCCAATGGTTCAGCTGCAACGTCAAAGCATTATTATTATTGTCCCAACGGAAATGGCAATAAACTTGCTTCTCGTACTGTGGACTGTCTGGCGTTGGACACAGACTCAGACACGAACAGTTTGGGGCCACAGTTTGGGCGCGAGAAAAGGAGGAGGAGAAATGGTCGAGGATTGGGAATTGGATTTTTCTTGGGCCAACACACAGTGGCCAATTAGCGAGCTGATATTCACTTCGCGTGCTTGCAAACTGGCTGCTTGTCAAACTGGCTCCAATCCTTAGCTACAATGCACAGTTCTAATGCACTGCACTGCATTGGGCGCGTGCAAATGAACGAGTGCAAAGTTTTTATCACTTATTATTATCGAAATTGGCCAATCTCATCAACATTTTCGCCCGCTTTGTCTCGAGTTCAAACGGCAAACAGTGGCGAAAAATTGCCCCCCAATCAGGTCCAGCTCTAAACTGTGCTCTCCACTGTCCGCTGGCCACTGTCCACTGTCCACTGAGACGTGTCCCTATCACTTGGGGCACCATTTCACGACCACTTTTTGCCGCCACTTGTTTGCCTTTGCTCAGCGGCCATTGCTCGCCGCCAGTCCCAAAGGGAAAGGCCCTAATGTTCATTAGCGACACTTGTTGGCCCAGCCAGGCAAACCCGGTCAAGCTGGTCGCCTTTTTGGCCTGGCAAGCTGCTTTGAAGTGCAGCACATTGGACGGCGCCTTCAGGGCTGCACACAGGCGCCAACTTTAGGCCGAACGGCAAGCCCAGTTTCCTCCAGCCGAGCTCAACAACGAACAAGGACCAGCAACGGTTGAGGGCAAGCTCGTTAGTGGACGAGCTTGCCAGACAAACGGAAGGAAGGAAACTTATGCAAGATGGGCGGCAGGAGGAAAAGGGCTGGCCGGCAACAAGTGTTGTTTGTGCAATTTTCCAACTTGGACAAGAGGCGAGCGTGTTTGGCGCCAACGTTGTCGAACTTGCGCCGCTTTGGCTCTGGCAAACTAGCAAGCAACTGTCTTTCGCTAGTCCAACTTCCAGAGTGTGTCCGTCGAGCAGTGGCCACTGGCAAGACGAAGGAGCCAAATGCGTGCGCCTGTCTCTCTCTCTCTCACTGTGAAACTGCAACTTTCCGCCAAAACTTTCGCCAAGCTGCTGCCTGCTTGATGGCTCAATCGGTTAGGCGCTAATCAAGAGCCCAAGTGGACGAGGAGCTGCTGCAGTGGAGAGACAAGCAGCGGGCGGCTGCTTGTGGAGTGGAGAAAAAGGGCGCAAAAAGTTGGCCGCCGCCGCTAATCACCGGCGGGCCATTGCAAGTTTGCAGTCTCCAGCTTATACTTATGCAGAAAACACAATATACAATGCACAGAGTAGAAAGCGCACTCAAATGCGATGCTTGTCCACCAAGCGAGCCAGCCACTTCCCATCGGATCTGTGCGGCTCGTTTTGCATTGGTAAGCCACTTGTTGCTCTATAAGTTCGCCCTCCAGTCAGAAAGGGCCAATTTCAAGCGCCCGATTGAAGCTCGGCGACCAAATTGAGAGCCAAATGGAGGCGCTCACTTGGCTAGCGACTAACTTCTTGCCCGCAAGTGAAAAGCGAGACAGAGACTGAGACTGAGACTGAGAGAGAGACTCTTTCTCTGTCTTTCTCTGTCTTTTTCGCCCTTTTTGCCCCCCAACATTAGGCCGTTCTGGCCGCAGGGAGCGCAAAACAAAGAGAGAGACACCCGCTCGTGTGGCCGCCACACTCGAGACTGTCTGCAAGAGAATATCGCCGCACAGCAAGACCAATTAAGCAGAGACAGTCTTTGTCTGTTAGGCGAGCATCTTGGCTTGCTGCCTGTTTGCTTTGGGCGACCATTTGGCCGCTCAAGTGGCGCCCAAATGGCAGCCAAAGTAAGTATCTATCTATTTGCCTTTTCGCCAAGCTCAACAGAGACTGTCTGCCGTAACTGTGGAGCTGAGCAGCCCCGAGCTCTGAGTGTCAGCTGAGAGGGGAAAAGGCCACCAAGAGTGCACCAGTTTTGAGACAAATTAGCTTCCTCCACTGGCGGCCAAATAAGCAGACACGACTTGATGCAAGAGAAGACGAGCTGCTTCCTCCTCCTTAGGACTGCTCCTTAGGGCTGCTTGGCGGGCACTTTTTTCGTCCCACCGGAAGGAGCAGTCAAACAGTTTTTCCAAATGAAAGAGGAGGGCAAAAAGGAACGTGTCTGGGCGGCGAGTTTCCAAGTTGGACTGTTTGATGTTGGCAGAGACGAGCTGCAGGAGATTTCAGATGGAAATTGGAGCGAGTCTTTTGCCGCGCTTCATCCACACAAAAGATGCACTCTTTAGGGCCAACAAGTGAGCCTTGCAAAAGTCGTGTGCAAAAGAGAGAAACAAACTTTTCTCTTCTCTCTTTTCTCTCTTCTCTTCTTCACCAACTGACAAAGTGTCCATCCTGGTCTTTGGCTTCTTGGCTTCTCTCGATTGGCACACAAAAGGGATCAGTTTCGGGCGTGATTTGGGCCAAAATTATTACCGAACAACAGCGGAAAGTGTCACTTAATCGAAACTGAAATTGAAACCGAAACTGAAACTGAAACGGCGAGACACCAATTCGGCTCGTCAAGCGGCCGACTTCTCAATTCAGCTGCAAAACTCTTGACAAATCAATTGACTTGCTTTGACTCGTGCCCAAACTCGAGTTCAGATTTAAGGTTAATCAGCTGAAATGAGACGAGCTTTGTCAAGCAGAAGAAGGAGAGACTGTCTCCGGAATGGATGGCACTCCACTGGGCCACGTTGCCCTCCTTCTCGCTGGCAAGACGAGCAGCTAGAAGGAGCTTGCCAGGCGACTCTTCGACTCTTTGGCTCGCTGGCTTGGCGGCTTGGCGGCAAGACACAGAAGACAAACACGATCTTCGTTTGTTCTTCTGACAGACAATTTACCATTTCGAATTGATCATTTCGTGCCGTGTGCTAAACGAGCGCCAAGTTGCCAGAAGAGTGCACACAATGGACTTCAAATTGAATAGGCTGGATTGTGTTCGGTCGCTAAGATCGAGTGAAGAGTAGGAGCAGAAGAAGAGGCAGAAGAAGCAGAGGAGTGAGTTTGCTCGCTTGGCAAGCTGAGCTCAGCAAGATGAGCTGAGCCGGCGTTAAGCTGCGACAAATGCGCCTTTCATTGTGTCTGCTGGCGTGTTCCATTTGGGGCGCCAGCTGAGCAACTTGCTCGCTCGCTGACTTCTAGCTGCAGTCGTGCAACGGACCCAAAGCACAAGGACATTGTTGTGGACGAGCCAGAACGGCGCCTGCTTGTCCGTCTGTCTGTTTGTCTGTCTGTCTGTCTGTTTGTGTGTGGCTGCACCTAGTCAACTATTGCTAAACGCATTGCGGCCCAAAAGTCCGACTTTGCGGCAACAAGTTTGGTGATCCGCAATGAAAAGTGCGCGCCATTGGCCAGACACTTGGCACATGAATCAAGAGATCAAGTGATTGTGCTTTGGCCGATCTTCTTCTTCTTCTTCTCCTCAACCAGAGCCTAATGTCCGTGTGTGTGTGTCTCTCTCTCTCTCTTTCTTTCTCTCTCTCTTTCTCTCTCTTTCTGCTCACTTGGTCCAACTCCAAGTGCACGCTAACTAAGAAGCGAGCGCAAAAGTGGAGCTCGAAAATCACACGCAACTCTTTGTGCAGCCTCTTGGCGTCATCTTGAAACTTGGCCACTTTTGAGTGTCGCCAGTTCCCCTCTTTTCTTCTTCTTCTTCTCCTCTTTCTCTTTCTCTGCCTCTTTCCCTTTCCACTGCTCGTCTGCAACTAGCTCGGCCGAGCTCAAGTCTCAAACAAGCGCCGTTTGCCCATCTGGCTGCCCATTTCCCCTTTTCGCCTTTTCGGCCAATGAAAACAATCGATCGCTCGTTTGGCCTCGAAGGAGCGCGCACTTTTACTTTGGCCGCGCTCTTTCAAGAGCAACTAACTAGCAGACACACTCAACACACCAACTCTAACCCAATTATTGCCAATGTCTAATAACAATTGTCTCTCTCTCTCTGTTCGTCTTTTCTCATTGCAAGTTGCAAGTTGCAAGTCGCAAGTCGCAAGTTGCAAGTTGCGAGTTGCGAGTTACGAGCCGCGAGTTGCAAGTTGCGAGCTCAGCAGGCAACACTGAAGCGCCTTTCTGAACTAGTTGCTCATAGTCCACAGAGCTGAGGTGAAATGAAGAGTTTTTGGTGAGAAAACGGGTCCAATATGTCTTCTTGTTGCTCTTCTTCTTCTCTTTTCATCTTCTCTCCTTTTGGGCCAACAATCCACATGAAAGACGAGCATCAATTGCCAGCAGCCCACAACTTGGCCGCCCAAAATCGAAATGGGTCTCAGTGTTCGTTGTTGCCTTTTGCTCGAGAGGCAAAAACAAGCCAAATCTTGTCTCTTTCTCTCCCTCCAACTCTCAACTCTCCTTCAAACTTATTTCTCTCTCCCTCTCATCAACAAACTCCCCAAGCTTCTCGCCCGAACTGCTCACAAGATTTAGCATTTTTGTCGGCCAGCCAAACAGCCGAACAGCCTTTGGAATGGCTGCTCTCAGCTGGCCATTCCAAAGCATTCAAAAGAGTCCAATTTTGGAATATAAAATAAAATCTCCAAACAAAACTGAAACATAAATCACTGGAAAAAGATGGCCCAAAAGAGGCACCTGTTGAGTGGGTTCCACTCCCAGTCTCAAGTGTGTGTCAAAATGTGCTTGTTTTTCTCCATTTCCAACTTCTAACTTCTTCTCTCTCGGCCCATAAACGAACACAAAGACAACTGGCACTTCACTTCTGCTCCTCGAGAGTTATTGCTCGACTCTCCAAAAAGGCCCAAACTTAATCTGGCTCGCCCTTTTGTGTTTGCTGCTCAGAGACAAGCACTGGAAGATTGAGAGTTGCACGAACATTGCAGAAATAAGGACTGTCTCTACTTTCTCTTTGGGCACTTTGTTTCCACTTGGACGAAATGCATCATTCGAGTGGAAAAAGGCACTCAAAGAGGCGCTCTCCTTGTGTCATCTTGTTCCCTTTTCATCACTCTGCTCTCCTTTTCATGGCCCTTCCACACAGTCTTCCACCACAGACTTGCATCAACTCGCAAAAACACGACTCTGAGCAAAAAGTGGCAAACTGTTGGCCGAAATTGAATTTGAATTTGAATTTGAATTTCACTTACCTGTCCCTCACCACAAGGCGAACCTTCCGCTGCTGGCCGATAAGAAACACAATAACCGGAAGCAGAGTCGAAGCAAAACAGTTGCGCGCAAACTCGTGCGTCTTTCTGTTGTTTTTTGGAATCCAGTTTTTTGTTTGGAAATTCCATTTTTCATAAAAGTGATTTGGAATAATGAGGAGATTTTTTTTCGTTAATTTTTGCATTTTTCTTGCACCTTAGCGCTGATTTTTGCGCACTTTTGGGGAAAAATTGTGGAAATTTGGGCCACAATTTGGGCCAATTTGAGGCTACTTACGAAACAGGCGTTTGTTCCTCGATCGCGTTTGCACTGCTCGTCCAGCGAGAGCATCGTTCCAGGAAGAAGTCGGTGCAACATTTGACTCTCGTGTGGATAATTATAAAGGCAGGTGGCCGTCTCGCCGCTGTTGATTTGGAAAGGCAAAGGAGAATGGTGCGATATGATTAATTTGAAGTCCGAGCGTGAGCATTAGAGATTAGGATCGGCGTCATTGCTTGCTCTGTGCCTCTTTGGCTGCAAACACAAAGGGCGGCCGCTTGGGATGTGTGAAAATCCTTGAATTTGGCTTAGCAGCTGTGCACAATTCAAGGCCGCCGACAACAAGCTGAAGCAGCTGCAACGGTTTGTCTGGCAAGCAAAAAGGCGACCACCAAAGAGGCTCAGTGAGATGAAAAGAAATAGAAAGAAAGAGAATTGCATCAAAGTGAATTCCTCGTGACGCGAAACTTACTTGAGAAAGTGCTTGAATTGTTCCACGCTGCATTGTGACCAACGGAAACCGCGTTCAGTGTGCCTCAAATCGGACATTATGAATCCGTCTTCCCAAGGACAGTGAGTGGCGCCGGGACCACCCAGGTAGCTTGGTGGCGGCGAACCATCGTGAACACAGCCGAGCCTGAAAAGGAGTTGATTTTGTTCGAGTTTGGCCAATGAAGTTTTTCCAGTTTTCGTGTCGCGTTGTTTCGTGTCGCCCATTTCGTCCAGTGAGCGCCGAAATGGATTTGATGATGATTTTCAGTTCAGTTATTCATTCAGTTCCGTGAATTTGGCGGCCGACAAATTTGACGGTCGTTTTGCAATCGTGCGAGATGGAACGAAATTCAGTTAGTTACTGGCTCTAATTGTTGCTTCTTCGTCGGAAAGAAAAAGAGCAACCTTTTTCCATTCGAGTTGGGCGGCCAGTTTGCATGGATTTGCTGCTGGAAATGAGGATGGAATTTTAATGCGCAAACAGAGAAATGGAAGCGGATGGGATGGAGAAAAAGGGGGAAAAATGGCTGGCCTTTGGCTAAACGAGTGCATGTTTGGATGAATGTTTGTTTGAATGGATGAATGAATAAATAAATGGATGAATGGGATGGAATGGGCCCTGTTTGAAGGGCTTATTTGGCGCTCATTTGGTCACCTTGAGCTTGGGATGCGAGCCACTAAGCGCGAGAATGAGAGAGAGACAGAGACAGAGAGAGAGAGCAGCCTTAGTTCTAATGCAGTTCTAATGCAGCTCCGATGATAATAATGCCCAAGTTGAGGCTCTGACATCACTGCAATGCTTTGGCGCTTTGATGCTCTAATGCACAAGCTAATGTGTGCGGCTCGAGGTGGAAATTGGACGCACGAGAGACAGTCTGTGAAATTGATCCAAGTTTGTTTTTGTTTGTTTCTGGGCCGCCAGAAACGATTGGCGCCGAGCTGAAAGAAAGACTAGGACAGCTAGACTGCTTCTTGGCTGAGAGCTGAGAGCTGAGAGCTGAGAGCTAAGAGCAGCCAGCAGAGAGCAGCCAACAGGCAAGAAGAGGGCAGCAAAAACGGTAGCAGCGCGTTAAATTACAATGAATCATGGCGGCCGCTTTCATTATTCGTCATTCATTATTCGGCTGCCCTCCACTTGAGCTTCTTGGTTTCTTGGTTGGCCGTTTTGGCGAAAACTAGAAGAAACACAACCCTTTCTTGTGTGCCGCCTTTTTTCCCAACACTCTCAGACTGGCCACTTTGAAGTCTTGGTTGCAGTTGTGAGCCTTCTCTTCTTTCTGCACTCTGGAAGCTGCACTCTTTGCACTCTCTGCACTGTGCACTTTGCACTCTGCTGGCTGATCCTCCAGCCCTAAGGAGCGGCACACCAGTAAGGCCCATTGCGACACACATTATGCACAAGGCGGCCAAACAGGAAGGCCAAACTAATGGACTCGGATGGGCCGAAAGTGGAGGAACGCAAAGGGGTGATTGCAGGGCAGAGTGGAGAGCAGAGGGCGAGCAGGAAGCAGAAAAGCGGAAAAGGAGGAAGTTTGGTGCAAGAAGTGATCATGGAGAGCCGGAAGGGGCGATACTTACAAGTGTCCCACCTCGTGGGCGGCCACAATGATTCCGGAAAAGCCGCCGCTGTCCTCAATGATGGCCACCGAGTTGACCTTCTCCAGACGTTTGTTGACCACACAGGCGCCACCCACGTAGGCGAATCCGGCCGTTCCTCTGTTGCAGCGGCCGCCCTCGTAGCGGCGGCGACACATGTCCAGCTTGGTGATCACCACGGCCAAGTCGTAGGTGGGCAGCCGATCTTCGCGGTACAGATACTTGCCCATGTCTGTGAGAGCGCCCGCTGCGTCCACTGCGTCCGCGTTGGGCGCCCGCAGTCTGTTGCGCTCAAGGTAGGGGGTTGCGTCGCGGTCCTTGGCCACAATCATGCCCGCCAAGCTGATCCGGATGTGCGGGTGCACCAGCAGCTTGTACCTCAGGTCGACGCCGTTCCAGAAGCTGACGAAGTAGCGCTTCACGTCGCGACTGTCGCCCCCGTGCAGCAGGAAGGAGTCGTAGTCGACCACCAGCAGCACCTCGGGCCACACAGTGTCCGGAGCTTGGCGTTTGTGTCTATTTCTGGAGGCTGAGGCGGTGGTTGCCGAGCCAGTGGAGCCGCGCGCCTGTCTCGACTTGCGGCGCGCGTTCGCACTGAGGGAGGCGCGCCGCTCGCCGTCCGCCCACGCCTCCTCGTCCAGTGCGTGTCTGCGGGTCCGCGCGTGCACGTTCGCTGCGGTTCCATTCGGGTGAGTCTGCCCGCCGCTCGTCGCGTTCAGTGCGTGCGCGCCCGAAATCAGCGACCACTTGTTGGCCGCAATTCCCGCCGGCAACAAGCCAGGCTCCAAATAAAACTGCCCACCCAGCGGATCTTCATCGAAGTCCGTCTGGTACTCGTCCCGCTGGGGCCCCGAGCCCAAAGGACGCCTGCTCGCCGCCGAAAGCCCGGCGCCCAGTCGTCCGGGGGCTCCACTTCCGGCCTGGGCTGCTGCTGCTCCTCCGCCGCCAGCCAGCACTCCCACAGGCACCCCAAGCTCCTGGGCCATGGACTCGGCGAAGTTGAGGAACGAGTGCTTGTGCTCTGAGGAGGAGCCCTCCGCCGAGGGCCGCTGTCTGTAGACAATGTGGTGCGAGATCTTCATCCCTGTGGCCATCTTCTCCCCTTCCGGTTGGGCTTGTTCTTCCGAGGGGCCGCTGGCTCTCTTTGGTCGCTGCTGTTCGCCTTGTGAGGAGACCAAAGTGTGCAACTTGGGCACCTGAGTCTGAGCCATCAGTTTGCGGTACTTGCGCCACTTGTGCTCGCCGCTCGACTTGGAGGAGCTCGCCTTAGAGGAAGTGTCCAGTTGTTGCTGCTGCTTCCGCTGTCTCGGCCGGCCACCAAGTTGTCGCTGCTGCTTATCACTGGCCCCCTCACTTCCGGCCTGGTGCGTGTGGCCCGCCAGTGTGGAGTCTGTGCGGCGCGAGATTGTTGCCTGCGAGTTTGGGCGCCGTTTCGAGTCGGCCGACTGGTTGTGGGCCATCTCGAGCGCCTCATCTTCGTCCAGGAACATTTCGTCGTCGTCGTGCGGATCGTCGTCGTGCAAGTGTTGGGCCGCCCGCTCGAGGTCGCCCACTCGGCCAGCAACCAGCTGCTCGCCACCAGAGACTGTCTTCGTGCTGTTCTGCTGCATTGGCGAGCTCACCTGATTGCTCGAACTGCTTCCGCTCTCCAACTTGGCCTCCAATTTGCGTCGCTCTTTCGCCTGCCTCTCCAGCAGCTCCAGTGCTCTTTTTGGCACCGGTTTGATCACAAAATCGTTGCCAATTGTGCCGTCCAGCTTCAGCTCGCCAGTTTGTCTGTCCTGCTCGATGAGAAGGGCGGCCAAGTTCTCCTCGTCGTGGTAGGTGGTCCCCAAATTCCAGGCCGAATCCAGCTTGTTGTTGTCCATTAGAGTCGCCCTTTCTCGCTCCTTAGTCCCACTTGACTCATTCAAACCTCGCGCCTTCTCCTCAATTAAATAATTACCCTTCAACTTTTCCTTTTTTTCTCCCTCAACCACGCCCCCTTTATGGTTTATGGGAACCATCTTCTCATGGTCGACTGTGTATCTGAGTTGTCCATTTCCGGTCGATTCGACGAGAAACATTTTCATCTCCTTGATTCTCTGCTGGAAGTCTGCGTTTCGTTTGAGACGAAGGTTGAAATTGCGGCCAAAAGTGGACAAATTGATCACAATGAGCCGATTTTTGTCATCACTTGCCAGCTGCTCATCAAGCGAACTTCCACTTCCGCTTGCTTTTGGATCAGCTTTTTCCTTCTCATTTTCATTTGTCACTGTCTGTCTGTGGTGACTCTCTCCACTTGGTTGGCTGAGCGCCGATTTGGCCTTCGCTATCTGTTGCTCATTTGGGGCCACTTGGTTGCCAACTTGTCGCTTGAATCTTGAGCTTTGGAAATCTGGCTGGCCGGAAATCGGTTGCTCTTTCTGGTTGTCGCTCTTTTCTTCTTGCTTCTCTGATTTTGTCGCCGCCTCGCTTGGCTGCTCGTTTGCTTGCCTTTGGCTCAGCTCGTTTCGACTTGACGAACTGGCCAATGCAAACAGATCACTAACTGGTGAGATCAAATGTGAGCCATCATGTCGCATGGTCAACTGTAAGAGTTCATATTCTGGCACTTGATCGTGTGAAGCCACTTGAAATGTGCGCCGGAGATCTTGTTCGCTCATCAATTTGTGAACATTGTGATGGTGCAGTTTAATCTTGTTATCATTATTCTCATTCTCATTCTCTTGCTTCACATTATTCTTCTGCTCACAATTGTCCACCAGGCCACTTCTGCCTCTTTGCTGCCCAAGACTGTCCTCCTCTGCAACCACTCTGCTCTGGCTCGCCTGGCAACCCAAACAGAGCGCAAACAAAGTGACCACTAGCGCCACTTGTCTCAACTCAAACCGGAAACTCCCCCACTTGGCCCCACTTCTCCATCTCCTTCCGGTGGGGCCACTCCACTTCCGGTGCCGCTGGGCCCAATTTGGAGGCGAGAGAAATAGTTGCGAGCTAGAGACTGTCTGCGGCTCATCATTTCCCAGCTGCTTGGCCACTCTTCTTGCTTCGAGACAATTGTTGCTCACTGCAACTGTTTCCTCTCCGCCCAGCTTGTCGTTTGTGGCAACATTTGTGGCTACAGTTGGCGCTGAAACACTTGCAAACAATATTCGACTCTTGTGGCCTCTTAATGCCACTTCCGGCGCCACTAAATGCAAGCCTGTCGTTTGGCTTCCGTTTCTTCTTCTGTGCGTCCTTGTGTTTCCTCTTCTTCTCTGTTGCTTGTCTCTTGTTTGGGGCCGCAAATCATGTGAAATAGAAGATTTGCTACTGGAACTCTGGTCAAGCATGTTCGAGGCGGCAGTCTGGCTCTCGCTCGATCTTGGTGCCTGCCTTTCAATGTTTCTTCTCTCTCTGTCTCTGTCTCTCTCTCTCTCTTTTGCTCTTTTGCTGCTTCCTTCCGCTGCAACACAGTTTTGCAAATTCCTCGAAAATTATCCAGAAAATTCTGCCCAAAACTCGCCAAAACTGCTCAGCTCTTTTCCCTCTCAGTTCATGTGTTTCTTAACTTAACTCTTTCAACTCTTCTCTCTTGCCCAAGTCTCTAGCTCTGTTGATTCTCTAGTGATTGGTTCGAATAAGATCAACTTTTCTGCTCAAAAAAGACACTCGTTTCCTGCTAAAGATGGGCTAAGAATGGCTGGGCTGAAAATGTTAAGATCTAGGAGGAACAATTGTGAAAAATTGGTGAGTCCCCTAAATTTGGCCTAACTGAAACTGGTCACAATCTAAGCTAAGCAGCTCTAAGACTGTGCTGGTCTAGTTGATGTTGTTGTTGTTGTTGTTATTATTCACAAGAGACAAATAAATAACTACCATCTTGGCCAGTTGCTATTCTGGATCTGCTTCTGGCGCGCGCACAATTCGTTCGTCTGTCTGCGCGTGTGTCTAGGTATGACAATTAATGCACGAAGCAGTGTTGTTGTTATAAGAAGTGGCGAGCTCTTTCTGCTGACTGACTGATGTTGCTCTCTGATGGTGCACATAAGCCATTTCTACGTGGCGATGGCTCAATTTTGGAGCGCCCACCTCGCGCGTTCAATTCCAATTCCAATGCAGTTCTCTCCTTTTGGCTCTTTGGTGCGCGGGCGCTTCTTTTTTCTTTTCTTTTCCCTCTTCTCTCTTCTTCTTCCTCCTTCCTCCTCCTCTTCTTCTTCTTCTTCTTCTTCTTCTTCTTCTCGCTCAGAATCAAACTCGAGCTCGCCAAAGGAAGCACACACCAGTCTTGCCGATGCCACACAAGGGGAGACAACTTGTTGATTATGGCGATGGTGGCGGTGATTATGATGATTACGATGAAGAAGAAGATGATGATGATGATTGTGTGCGATGCTCTTCTTGGTGGGCCGGCAGAGCAAGACTCAGGAGAGCTGGGGGAACGTGAGCGAGCGGACGAGAGCCAGTTGCCGAGTGTCTGAGAGTGAGAGCGACACACAAAGATAGACACACAAACAGACAGACAGACAGATCGACTGAGAGTGAGGCAAATGCGCGCGTGCCAACTTTGTCAATGCTCTTTGGCTGACACTCACTAGCTTAACACTGACACTAAGCGACTGAATGCTCGTTAATTATGCGCACACAATCTGGCAAAGAGCAAGAGCAAGATCACTTTTTGAACACTTCTCCTGCACTTCCACTTCTTCTTTTTTTTCTCTCCTTCTTCTTCTCCTTTTCCTTCTCCTCCTTTTCGTCCTCCTCTTGCTGCTCGTCTCTCTCTCTCTCTCTCCCACTTTTCGGCCCTTATTGCCGCGGCTAAAATTTCAAAAATCGCCCTCAACTCAACTGGATTCCCGCCCAAACAGAAACACTCTCCGGCAAGCCACCACTTTCTTGCTCGCCTCCCAGTGGCAGTCTCTAGCTCAGTTTCTTTCTCTCTCTCTTTCTCCACCCAAACACACACACACACACTAAGCTAAGCTAAGCTAGAGGAAAGCTGCCTGATTGGAGACTGGATACAGAGATGCTTGTTTGCTTGGTTTGGTCAGCCAGTTGGTTGTAAAAGTTTTCAAGGTGCACGCATGCGCACAAGGTTCAAGTGTGACGCCAACTTTTCCTCCAGATTGCGAACTGCTGCTGACAAATGAAATCAAGTCGACGCAACAGGTCTCAGTGGACGGCCGCCAGCAACAGTCTGGCGAGACCGACTGGCCAGACTGCTGCTGGCGGCCACCAGCAGGCAGCCTAAACTGCACACAAGGGCCGCCCCTTTCCTGCGGGTGTTCTGAGCGCAACACTTGCTGGCTCGCACAGGCCCAGTCGAATCTGCAGGCTAAGTGTAGTCTGCAGTTTGCGGCAGGAACGCCCAATGTGTCCTGCCAAGAGAGACTGCACTATACTGTCTCCCTATGCGCTCCAGACTGCTCTCTGGTGGCGCAGTCTAGAGGCAAACGCCGACAACTGGCCCAGGAGAGAGCTAGATGCCGTCTGAGAGTTGCAGAAAAAACCTCCTTGCCAAGTAAGTCACAAGCTCGCCAAGTCGGCCACTTTGTCCTATCAACCTAGCGTCTCGTCTGGCTCGCTCAGAGCTTACTGGCCGAGTTGGCCCTCGTCCTGAGCTCATATTTCGCCCTTTTTCCTCCAACTTCCAGCGGAAAAGTCCGTCTGGCCAACAGCCGGCGAGCAACAGTGGAAGGCGACAAAATTGTTCCCCCGACGTCTAACAGGATCATTAGGGCAACGAGTTTCAAGTTGCACACACTTCAAGTGTCCGCCTGTGTTGTCACTTTGCTTAAGAACAGTGTGTAAAATGTAACAGTCTTGTAGAGCAGCAGCCACTTGGCGTACACTTGTCCTATGGGCAGCCACACTGCACACTGCACACTGCACACAGTCTCCGGCGAGCAATGCTGAAGACTGCGCGCTGTGCTCGGCCCAAACACAATGTATGGCAAACACTTTCCATTGGCCACTGTGCATTTTTATACTGCGCCCACTTTGCACTGCATTGTCTCCCAAGCTGCATTTCACCCACTCACTTGCGGCACACAAACAACTGCCCACCAATATCCGTCTGTCTGTCTGTCTCTCTCTTTCTGTCTGCGTGTTCAAGCTAAGCAACTTGCCCAACTGGCTCGCGCTTACATTATTATTGTCTCGTTTTTTCCTCCTCCTTTGCCTCCTTGGGACTTCCTAAGGAATGGCCAATGGCGGAGAGAAAAAAGCCAGCTCGCCGCCAACTTGAAGCAGCTCGCCTTCCTCGACAACAAGTGCCACTTGTTGTTTCCAACTTGCTGCAAGTGGAAAACAACAAGAATTGGTTCCTCTTCCAGTTTGTTTTTGGCCACTCGATTCATTTGTTTTCGCGCTCCATTCGTTTGATTCGTTGGCCAGCCGAAGAGAAAGAGAAAGTAAAAGTAAAAGTAAAAGTAAAAGTGAGAGAAAACTCGAAGCGTTGCCCATTTTGCCACTATTTTTGGCCCAAACTGAGCTCGCCAAAAGCATTTAGCCTAAACGGCCAATTAATCAGCGCCAATTGAGCTCGTGTCGTCCAGTGTTGTCGCCGCTGCTTAGCTCCAAAGGCAGAGACTAGCTTGGCCAAATTCCGCCCAGCTAACTAAAAGGCCCAAGGAGCGAGAGGAAGAGGAAATGGAAATGGAACCACTTGGGGCGCTTTGTGTTTGAGGGAAATGTGTTTCCCTTCGCGCGGCCAATTGAATGCAATTGAGGCGAATTCAATTGGACGCAAATGGGCAATAAAAAGGCAGCACGAGAAGCAGTGCAGCCACTCTGCAACTCTGCAACTCTCAGTCTCAGTCTCACTCTCAGTCTCTGTCTCTCTCTCTAAGCCAATCTCAGTTCCAATCTCTGTCTCTCACTGCCACTTGCAGCACTCCCAAACGGCAAGACCAGAACCCAAAAGTGGACGCCAAACAAGTGGTCGCCTGCGGGAGGGCGCCAATTGCAATGCAGATTAATATCTGGAAGGTCAACTCTCAGGCAAGCTTAGCTCCAGACTAGCGGCCAAACGGCGGCCTGTTGCTCGGGCGGCCAGTCAGGCACTGTGTTTGGCTGCCGAAGTTGGACGAGCGGCGGCAACAAGTGTTAGAGTGTGCGGCCATTGTGCAATTTGCCGAGCTAGACGACTGGCCAGAAGGAGGAGGAAAGAGTAAGAGCGCGAAAGGGAAAGTGAAAGTGAAGGCGCCGTTCTGGGTCGGACAAATTGCAGGAGTTGGCGGCGGGAAAATCACTCACACTCAGTGTCTGTCTCTGTCTCTGTCTCTGTCTGTGTTTGTGGGACTGGCCAAAGTGAGAGTGTGGCCGGTGAGAGGCGAGCAACGAGCGGCCGGCCAACAAAGGGCGGCAGATGAGCACTGAGAGGCAGTACTGCGAGAGAGAGAGAGAGACAGTCTGCGGCCCACTGCTCACTGCTCACTGCACTGCACTGTCTCTCTCAGTGCGCGTTGTCTGCTGCTCGTCGCGCGTTCTGCCGCCTCCTGTTGGTGCGCGCATCCCGCACGATTGCAGGACAACCTGTTTGATCAGCGCCGCGCAATCATTGGCTCCCATCTTTTCGCCTCTCTCTCTCTTTCTGACTGGGCCAGCTTGGCAGCCAGCTAGCTAGCTCGCCCGCCCGCCCGCCCGCTGACTGTCTGACTGGCTGGCTGGCTCGCTGGCTCGCTGGCTGGCCGGCCTGTTGGCTGCCACAACACCACGACAACAACGACCACCGGCGGCCGTTGGGCGAGGAAGAAAGTGCCTTGAACTTAAGCGCGTCACGTTCAATTGACGGTGCGAACTTGGCCGACGACAAGAACAGAAGTCGCCGCCAGCAACTGGGCACACGAAACGCCAGGAGGAGACAACAAAACACAACAGAGAGCAGAGCACAGTGCAACTCAAGGCGCCCGCCTCGGATGTTTGCCCTTGTTGCTCAATTTAAACTTAACTTCTCCTGTCTGCTCTCTGGCGGCGCTCCTTGCAGCCTGTGTCTAGTGCTGCCAGTTGCCGACAGAGGCCGAGCTGGCCGTTGTCGAGCTGAACCAGTTCACTTGTCACTAGTTGCGGCCTGTTTCCAGCGGGCGGCACAAAAAGCAACGGCCAGTGGCCAGAAGGCAGAGGCTTGAGATGCGGCCCTAAGGTGCAGGCAGCGGACTTGTGTGCGCGCGAGTGAGTGTGCGACTCAGCCGGTGCGACTCAGCAAGTGCGAGTGAGCAAGTGCGAATGAGAGTAAGAGTAAGAGTTAGAGTTAGAGTTAGAGTTGGACTTGGAGTTTGAGTTTGAGTGCCGCTCTCTGTGTGTAGTGGACGGCGCACACTCTTTGGCCGCGCGCAACACAATTGGCTCCACTTTTCTAATGGCAACAATCTGGCTCAAGTTCACACACACTCGTCCACCTTTCTTCTGGCCACTTTGGAGCAACATTTGCCCAAATCGACAACAACAGTGAACAAGATTAATTTGATTGCACTTCGCCCCTCACTCTTCCACTCCAAACTCAACTGCTCGGGTCATATCGCACGCCGCTGTGTGAACTCTCAGCTCGCCAAACTGCAGACTGTCTCTCCTCCAGCTGCTCACACTCTCGCCTCCAGTTCCAGTTCCAGTTCCCCTTTCCTGCAAGTGCACCTTTTTTGAGCTCTCGGCCCAACTAAACTTCTCTCAAGCTCCAAAAGAAGAGAAGAGAAAGAGAGAGGAACCTTCCGATTGGCTGCCAACCAGAATGTCTTCTGACACTAAGTGCCAAGTCGGCGGGGGGCTGCACGTATCAATCTGGCGTTCGCCCCAAACTGCGCTTCTCTATCCTAGTCTCTAGAACCATCGAGCGTCATCAAGCGCCATCAAGCGAGCCGAGGAAGCAAAGCATCTTGTTGCGGCCGCTCGCCAAGCACTCGGCACTCAGCTCGGCCGCGCCCACAACTTTTCGCCGGCTAAAAATGTCTCCTTGGCGGCCCAAGTTCAAGTTCGCTCTCTCACTTTTATCATCTCAATCATGCGGCTTCATCTCAGTGCACTTGAGAGTAATCATCTCAATGCAGACACTTGTTTTGAGGATGCACCACTGAGGCAAAAAGTGAGACTGCCACAATTCGACAATTCGGCATTCCACTTGGCACTGCTGCTTAGCTTTAGAAGGGCGACAATCTATCTTTTTGTCGCTTGTTGCTGCAAACGAGCAACTTGTGGCTCGTCTCTCTCTCTCTCTCTCACGCGACCACAACTCGTCAAAACAGAAGAAGAAGAAGAGACTTTTATCAGCAAGGACGCGCCTTCTCTGCACTCGCTCAGTGCGGACCTTTCCTTTTGACTCTTTCTCTCTTCTTTCTCTTCTCTCTCTTCTCTTTTCTGCTCGTGCAAGTGCCCATTTTCTGCGCGCATTCTGCCCAACGACAAATTGCCCACCGACAAGTGTCTGTCGTTCCTCTGCCTCAGTTCTGCAGTTTGCTCGCCCTCGCCAATCAACAAGTCAAAGGAGTTTGCTGCTCCTTTGACGTGCAACAAGCTCGCCCATTGCGCACCTCAAACTGGCTGGCCCATTTCAACGAGCGCCCATTCGACAAGAAAAAGGAACAGCAGAGCTCTGGAGGCTCCTCTTTTAATGGCCGCTCTCTCCCTCTGCTTAGCTTAGCTTTGCTCACCTCTCTTCTCCTCTGCACTCTTGCCTTTTTCTCCTCTTTTTTCTCCTTTTCCTCCTCTTTCTCCCCCAACTTTCGGTCAAGCAAACTGAAGCAACAGGAGCTCATGTCTCGCCAATCTTCATTTGGCGCTCAATTCTCTCCAGTGCAGTATTATTATCAAATCAGGCGGCCAAAAGATTAGCTGCTCGTGCACGAGAACGCAATGGAGAAATCCTTTCCACTTCCCCTTTTTTGCCGCCTCATTTTCCGCCATTCACCCTCAACTTTTCTTCTCTTTTCTCTTCTCCTCTGCTTCTGCTTCTGCTTCTGCTTCTGCTAAGCTAAGCATCAGCCACCACCAAACGGCCGAGTGGCAGCTGGCAAGATTGGAAGCCAAATGGGCGCCAAGTGCACAGTGGTGTTGCGTCACAGACTCGATCGTAAAATTCGACCAATGTGTGATGAAAAAGCAAATCGTTAAGCTAAGGAATATTCCTTTTTTTGTCTTCTGCCCTTTTTCCTCGCCACCCGCTCACTGTCTGTCTGTCTCTCTTCCTGTTGCTCTCCCTCGACAAGGACACGCTGAGACGCCGAGACAGAGATAGATGAAAATAAAGAGAAAGAGAAAGAGAGACGAGGGCGAGTTTGGCGCAAGTGCACTTGGGCAAGCCGCTCGTTTGCACTGCTTGCAGATGCGCGCACAGGTTTCTCTTTCTGTTGCATCAGTTCTGCTTGCGGCCACTCTGCCAGATACACTCTCTCGCTGGCCCTCGTCTCTAAGGCGCGCCCAGTCGAGTCGAGTTCAGTTCAGTTCAGTTCAGTTTAGTTGAGTCTAGCATTCAATTTACATTTGCCAGCTCTGAACATTGCAAACTTCCTTTTCCCATTGCTCATCCTTGGCCGCCGGCAAACCAAAATCGTCCACAACAAGCTCGAGGTGCTGCCAGTGAACACTTCTAATCGGCTTTTCCCGAAATTGGTGCTCACTTTTTGCTCAGCTTCTTGTTCGAATGCCTCTTGGAAAACTGATAACAAACAGCCGGAAAAAAATGGCTCCCCAAGAGGCCCAGAATTCGAGTCCACTGGAATTCGGAGTTCAATTTCTGCCGACTTTCTTCCACTGAGCTGGAGAAAAAGAGAAGAAAGAGAGAAAAAATTCACATTCTACGTCACTCGCCGCCTCAAAGAGCCTCGTTTCTCGCCCCAAGCTTGTCCACCTTCTCAGCTTGGCGGCTTGGTCTTCTTCCTTCCGCCCCAAACAGGTTCAAAGAGTTGAGAGAGTCTCAGCCGAACTTGAACTCGATTATCAGTTTTTGAGCCAGCTGAATGTCCGAGCAGGAAATGAGGTTCGAAGGCCCAAATGTTCCTGTTCGATGACACTTATCTCGCTTTCAATCTTTGGGGGAAGGAAAGAGACGAGCATTCAGTTGAAACAAATCGAATTGGGCAACAAATCTTCCGAGCGAACTTTTTCCTGGTCTTTAGCTCTTTTTTCATCTATTTTTTATTTTACAAAAATGGTCCAGTGTTAAACTCAAATTCTGATCTATAATCTATAAACAATTGTTAATTTGGGCAAGTTTTTCCATCTTGGCAACATTTTCGGCTGATCAGCTGGCCAATCGAACGGTGATTAGTGTTCAGAAAGGTTTCATGATCGCCGCTCATTATGTGCAACTCGAAACTGGTGCCAACCAATGAGGACAAGCCCAAATCTTGATCGTAACCTTTTTGTGTTCCATTTTCTGCCTTAATCTTTTCCTCTTCGTCTTCGGCACTTCCCGTCAGATACAGTCTCTCGGCTCGAATCAATGTACAAGCAGTGTTCAGTTTCCTTCCAACTGGAGCTTTGTAGTTGCTTATCAGCTGATATTTGCGACAAAACGCCTCCATTGCAAAGCCAATCGATTGGCTTTTCTCATTAAGCGACTGGAGTTTGTCCCTCTTCTTTGGCTCCTCAATCTGAGCATCTGAGTCCAAAATGGAGGCCAATCTTTTGCTGGCAAGCTCGATTTTGTCTCCCACTTTTTTCACTTGTCTCAGTTCGGCCTGTAACTTGAAGTAGTCGACCTGCTTGCCAGCATTGTCTCTCTTGTTTGTGTTTGAGATTATGAACACAATCAGCAATTCGTCCACTTTTTCCTCCAATTTCAGCGGCTTTCTCTCCGTCAAACTGGACAAATATTTAGAACCAAGTTCAATCTGTTTGGGCGAACCGTCGAGCAGCACCAAGTGGCCTGCAACGAGCGGCTTGTTTGCCTTCCGATTGAGCAAAGTTGCGGCCGACTGGCCAATGCTAAGCATCATCTCAAATGCCACAGTGGCCCCAAAAGAGTAGCCCACCAAGTCGACCACCAACTGGCCTCTCGAAGCACACGATTCACAGTCGCCCAATTGGCCACCAAGACCAAAGCATTCGTCCCAGTCTGTCTCCTGCAACAGTTCCAAGAAGACTCCTGCTGCCTCCTCAATTGTCTGTCTCACTGCCAGCCGTTTGGTCCAGTTCAATCCAATGCAAGGCCGCTCGATGGTGGCGCACACAGTCTCCAATCTGGAGAACTCGCCATGAATTGGGGGCAGAAAAAAGATGGGCCTGCTCGAGTGGGACACTTTGGGCTGCTCATTCTGCTTGTTGAAGTGGGAAACATTTTTGTAGTTCAATCTGACAAAGTCGCCCTCTGGCAACTCCAATTTTGGCACGTAACTGGAGACCAGATTTTTGTCCAGCCGCGTCTGAACATCTTGAGCCAGCCGATTTGCCACTGACACTCCTTGGTCCTTTTCACTGGCCGCTTTTCTATCCAAACCATTGGCCAACAATTTGGGACTCTTTTCCAAAACTCTGCTCGTTTGACCATCTGAACTTGATGCAACTTGAGACAGACTCTCCTTTTGGCTGTGGGCAAGTCGTTTTTTGTGAGCTTCTGTTTGCGACTGTTCGCTTATTTTGCGAATTCTCTCGATGGTTAGCGAGCGGATTTCCTGGATGTTCAAGGTCATGTCGTGCTCCCGTTCGATGTACTGTCTTATTTCCACCGCCATCAAAGAGTCAAGACCGAGCTCGCCCAAAGTGGACTCGTCGTGCACCTTTGAGGCGTCCTTGATGCCCAAAACGTGCATTATGGCGCCCACCAAATCGCCGCCGGAAGCAGCCCCATTTCTTCCCCCCGAGGCTGCAGAGCCGCGCCTGTTCAGTGGCAACAACGAGGAGCACACAGTGAAGGGGGCGCCCAGGAAGTTGGCCAGTGTGCACATGCAGGAGGCTATCCTCTGGGGCAGAGTGCCGCCCACCGCCGCCCCATTTCCGCCAAGCCGTTCAAAGGCCACGCCCACATCTCCAACGGCTCCCCACTGGACGGCGAGCGCATGGTCGCCCATTTGGCGCCGAGACTCGCAGATCCGCTCGAGACAGGAGTTCGCGTAGGCATAGTTGGCCTGGCCCGCGTTTCCCTTTCCGCTGGTGACCGAGGAGAAGGCAACAAAGTAGTCCAACTTCCGGCCTCTTCCACTGTTGCTTAGGGTGGCCTCGTGCAGATTCAGACAGACGTCCAACTTCGGTCTCAAGACAGTTGCAAAGTGTTCGCTGGTCATGTTCTCCAGCAGGCCGTCACTGAGCACCATTGCCAAGTGGAAGATGCCGCCCAACTTTCCACTGGGCGCCTCCCGCTCAGCCAGTCTGCACAACAGGTGGGCGCCCTCCAAACTTGCGGCTGCATCGGCCTCTCCGCTGGTGACCACTCGCACTGAGCAGCCACTGGTCTGCAGTCGGCGCACAGTGGCCAGTTGGTAGCCCGTTTTCAGGCCACTTCTTGAGCTTATAACCAGATGTTTTGCTCCTCCAAAACCAACCAACCACTTGCACAACTCCAAACCAAAGCCGCCCAATCCGCCGGTGACTAGATACGACTTGCTTGGGTCCAGCTGGAAACGAGGCAGACACTTGATTCTTGCCTCGATGGGACTTCTGCTCGGGGCGCAGCTTAGAGTCGACCGCTCGCAATGGTCTGCTTGGCCACCCGCAACCAGCTCAGTCTCCAAGTGTGGCTCAATTTCGATCAACACTTTTCCAATGTGCTTTCCAGCCGCCATGAATCTGAAGGCCTGCTCGATGTGGCCGATTGGGAACACTTTGCGTCTGATTGGCCGCACGAAACCCTCTTTCAAGCCCAATTCGAGTGTCTCCTTCACGCACTTGAGCTGGTCCACGAAAGACTGGCTCAAGTCGTCGACGTCGAACAATTTGTCGAGCAGAATTCCGTGAAAACTCTTGTTTTGTTCCAACTTCAGCAACTCCAGTTTGCTGTCCAGCGACATGTCGTACTTGCCGATCTCTAGGAAGCGGCCCCCATTTGCCAAACAGTTGAGACTGGCCTGCAGCTTGTCGTCGGCCAGCGAGTTGAGCACCAGATCGGCGCCTCTGCCCCGAGTGGCCCTCAGCACTTCCTGTTCGAAGGAGCAGCTCCTCGAGTCGAAGATTGTCTCCTCGGTGAGCAGGTGGGCGAACTCTTTGAGCAGGAAGCGGCGTTTCTCTTCCGTTCCGACGGTGGCGAACACTCTGAGTTTAAGATGGGCGGCCAAGTGGAGCGCCGCCTGGCCAACTCCGCCCGAGGCAGCGTGCACGAGCAAAGTCTCGCCCGCTCGAGCTCGGCCTCTGAACACGAGCGCCATTATTGCGGTCGCGTAGGCCACTGGAATGGTGGCCGCCTCCTCCAAACTGAGCCACTCTGGCACCTCCAGCAACAAGGACGACTCCTCAGGACAGACCACCCGCGTGGCCAGCCCTCGTCCATAAACCATGCCCATCACTCTCTTTCTTGAGCAGCGGCCACTCCTTACTACTGTCTGGCCTCCCACTTCACTTCCGTTCTCCAGAAGACCCGCAAACTCGAGACCCAGCAGACAGTCACTCTGGGCGAGTCTCAGTGGAATGGCGTCCAGAGGCAGTCTCCCGCTGGCCAGCATTATGTCGCGGAAGTTCAGCGCCGAGTAGGCCACTTGCACCAGGCGGCCTCTCTCCTTCTCCTGCAACCACTTGAATGGCGCCTCATGCCACGCGAAACTGGACAGATCGCCCCGAGTCACGTTGTTCACATAGGCGCCCACAACTGTCTGGCCGCCATTCTCTTCCCATTTCTCTTCCTCCTCAACTTCCGTCCACTCTTCCTGCTTGCTGCACAGACACTCCGCCACCTCCAAACAATCGTTTATCGTCAGGTGTCTGAAGGAGCCCAATTTGCCCTCAGCAGACACGCAAAACCACACTTGATCTCGTCTAAGTGCCAACTGAAACATGGCGCTTTGTTCTACTTCAGCCACGCCCACCTCGTCCAATCGATCTTTGAAGGTGTGCTCATCGTGAAAGCAGCGCAAGAATTGGCCGCCCAATTCTCTTCTAAGCGACTTGAACATTCCCACAAGACCGCTGAATTGGTTCCTCTTTGTTCTGACACTGCACAACCAGACAACCTTAGGTGTAACTTTTTCTCCCTTTTCCTCAGCCATTTTTTCTCCCTCTTCGACCTCCACTTCTGACTCCTTTTCCTTCTGGTCTTCCTTCGAGGAATTGCCGAAAAAGTTTTGCTTCAATTTGTCGAGCCAGTCGAACTTTTGGTGGTCAACAAGCAGAACCAATCGATCGTTTTGGGGCGCAAATTGTTCTCCTTGTCTAGCAACAGTTGTTTGCTCATCTTGACGTCTGAACAGCATCATGAGACAACCATTTTCGTCGCTCTTTCTTGCCACGCAAATCAGTTTCCTCTTTTCTGCCTCCAACTGCATCATCTTGCAACGAACGCTAAGAATCTCGTTGATTCGTTGCAACTTTTGGGCCAAATTCTCGCCCAATTGCTCCCATTTGGTGACACTTATTTCGCCCAAACCAACCAGTTCCGGTTCGCTAAGGCCCAACAAGACTCGTTCGCCAATGGTGAGCGATTGGCGCATCATTAGCATGCAGTAGCCGCCAATTTGGAGCGCCGAACTGAGCGAGCTTACAACTGGGGCCAGACCATTCTCCTCGACGAGTCTCTTTGGGAGACTGTAGCAACTAAGATCTTTGTAAATAATGAAGTCCAACTCCCTCAATTGGTGCTGATTTTCCATGAACAACTTGCTGACCATTGAGTCGCACTCTCCAGCTGCCAAGCTTCCCTTGAGATTGTATGTCTTTGTTGAGGCGTCCAATTGGGAGCCATGCAAACGACTTGGCTCTGGATGGGCCAAGGAATAGTCCAGATCCAATTGGGGCTCAACAAGCTCCATTAAGTCGGCCAAATTGTTGGCCAAGATTGCGTCGTCGAAATTGATCTCAAGGAGCCGCAATTTGTATCTCTTCATGCAGACATTCTCCACCACTTGCTCAACCAGAGGCCTGATGAAACGTTCGCTGGTGAACGACTCTTGAATCAGATCGCCCATCAAACTGGTCCGATTTGTCTGGATCAATTCTCTCGTCACCTTAGCTCTGGAGGCCACAGATGAGAACAATTTGTTCTCATCTTTCTCCTCAAGTTTCGTCTCTTTTTGGCCACCAATCACGCCAGTCAGCTGGTCCAAGACTGAGAGCAAAGTTCTGGGTCCATTCTTCTTGATGTCGTACTCTTGCTGCTTTGTGGCGCCACCATTCTCGCCCTTTTGCTCTTCCGCTTTGAACTGGCAAGTCAGATGTCTCGATTTGTAGGCGGCCACTTGTTGCTCGGAAAGGGCCAATTTGCGGCCTCCAAGATAGTCTTTTGGAGCGAGCAGACTGGCCAGTTTGGCTGCTGATTCGGATCCACACAGCTTGCCCACCAGACTGAGGGCCAAAGTGTCGCACACCTTCACATAGGGGCGCTGGATAGCTGAGAGACGGCTCGTCTTCTGCTCCTTCAATGGTTCCTCGAAGTCGCAAACAAACTCCTGACTTTCGAGCAACAACTCGTTCATGTTGTCCACTCTTCTGGGCGCCGGACTTGCACGTATTCCTCGCATCTCAATTCCATCGGTCACTATGACGCCCGTCACTGGGTCGCAGTATGTGTCGAAGTAGCACTCAGGCCGCTGCTCTTCACTGGTCTCCATTTCCTTCTTTGATTGCTCATCTTCCGGCTGGTCATCCTTTCCGCTGGCTGGAGCATATTCGCGTTCCATGATCTTGTTCATCATTTGGCGCTTGGCTCTGGTGTCTAGACTGCCTTCCGTGGAGTCGAGGGCCATCTTACAAGCGTGCACCTTGCGCAGGAGAATCTCCGGCTGAAATCGTACATACTCGAAACGGGTGGGTAAGAAGAGGCCGCCGCTGGGGGGCGCGTAATCGGCCACTGCCAGGAAGATGGACTGCAGGATGCTGTCGGTGAGGGCCACGAAATGGCCGTTGAATTCGACACGACAGAAGCGGCCATCGGAGGAACACTGGGTGATGTTTTGAAATGTTTCGCCATAATCATAACCATTGACTCTGAACTGTTTGTAAATATCGTCCTTCGACATCGTACACTCGAGTCGTTCGGCAGCGATTCGTTCGCGCACATCTTCGTACAACAATCCGTGCGGCTTCTCAGTGGGCGACTGTGCGTAACCTTCCACCACAACACTGCCGCCCTCTTTGATCTCGAAACGACCAGTCGCCTCCTCCAGTTGGACATAGATCTGTGCCACTCTGTTGCCCAATATTACCGCCCGCATCAATCTCACATTGCGGAACTCGATCGGAACTAGTTCGCGTTCCATGTCGTGGAAACAAGCGTCGTAAATCTTGCGCTTGGTGAAGGAAAACACTCGCCAAATGAGCAACAAATAACCAGTGGCCGGATACAATATTCGTCCCTCAACACAATGGCCCGACAAGTATTTGTCTCTGTCTTGCACCAGATCGACCGGAAGCTCGCTCTTGGCCGACGACTTGCTGAATTGGGCTGGATAACGAGGCACAAAGAGTTCCTTCTCGTGTTTCCAGCCAATGAGTGAGCTCAAACTGGGCGTTCCACGTTGCACTGGTTTGTCCAGTTTCAATCCGTAAAACTTGGACAAATTCAAACTGGCGCCCGCCTGATACAATCTTCCAATACCAATCGAAATCTCAAGCCCAAAAGTGGTCCCTTGACGTAACTCGTGCATCCTTGGCAGCAATTTCACGTGTCTAAGTGCTGGCTTAGCAGAAGTTCTGTTGTGTCGGCTGATGAGCGATTCGAAAACGCTCGAAGCTCCGAGCTCCAACAAAATGGAATCTTCCCTCGCCAGTTGCTCGAATCTTTGCCCAAAGTTCACCTCCTGACAAAGCATCTCAACAAAATACTCCCAATTCGCCTCTGTGGGTGGCCGCCCGTCGATGGAGAAGCAAGACAACCAATGACCAGGCACCCTTCTGGTCCGGCCACTCTTTTCAGGCTCCAGCGCCTGTTCGACTGCTTGGCGGAGCTTCTGCTTGACCTCGGGCCTGTTCATTAGAACTTCGTTGTGCAGCGCCACTCGGTTGTTAATTTCTTGTACAAAAAGTGGTCGCGCAGTCTGGCCATTTGGGGGCGACTGTAGTTCCTTGCAAAGACGATCAATCTCGTTTGCTCGGCCGGAGATAGTCACTGACTCGGGCCCATTTCTGCAGGCAATTCTGATGCTCCGAAATGCACTCATTCGTTCGCGCAATTCAGACTCGTTGGCGCCCAAAATGGCCACCATCTTCCCACCAATTTCCGACACTGCCAACTGATCACAAGTCTTGCCCAAGTGGAAAGCCAGCATTATGGCCTCGCGCTCGTTCAGGATTCCGCTCGCATAAGCACACGCAATCTCGCCCAGAGAGTGTCCCACCACGAATTGCAGTGGATTCACTTCCAGTTGGTCGCGAACCATGTTGATTGTTGCAATTTCGAATGCAATAATGGACACAAACAGCTGACAAACAGTTCGATTTTCATCTGGAGTCTTTCCAAACAAATCCACCAAGTTCACCTCCTCGTCCTTTGCCTCAGCACAGTCCAAATACTCGTTGAGTCGTTCGATGGTGCTCCAAAATTGGCCCATTTCTTGCATCGATTCCAGGAAGCTGCTCTCAACTCCATGGCCAAACTCGCTTCCCAGTCCAGGCAGCAACAGGTGACAAGGAAGCGGCTTGCTTTCTTGCAGCGGCAGAGGGCGGCCCGCATCGAGTAGATGACCAGACTCGAGCTCGTTGTGGGCCAGTGGGGGCAACTCGCAGTGCTTGATCGATCTCGACAACTGGCCAGCTCCATCGGCAGCTCGATCGACCAGCACGAAACCTCGATAGTTCATCATCCGATCGATTTTTGCAACACTCAGTGCATCGACGAGGCTCAAAAAGTCGTCGGTCAAACAGTATCTTGTGTTTGCACTGTTTTTGTCCAAAAGTTTGTCGAAAAATCCATTCAGAGCTTCCTCAGATCTGCCAAACATAACCACCAGCCTGGGACCCAATGAATTGCGTCCACTTGTCGAGTCTGACACTTGCTCCTCGCTGCTGATCTTTGGTCCCTCGTTTGCCCGCACAATCACGTGCACATTTGAACCGCCGAAACCGTAACAACTCAGTGGGATGATCTTGGCCCTTAGCTCTCTCAGCTTGTCGGTGAACTTCAGACGACCATCCATCAGTGGTTTTATGTTCGTGTTTGGCTTCGAAAAGTGCAAACTCGGATAGATCAGCTCCTTCTCGAACATGAAGCAAACCTTTGCCAGCGCACACAAACCAGAGGCTGCCTCTGAGTGGCCCATGTTTGTCTTCACACTGCCCACCAAAAGTGGCCCAATCACTCTTGTGTCTCTGCTCTTCTTCGCAATGTTCCTCTTCCGCTTTTGTCTCCCCTTCCTGCTGTCTTCCTGTTGCTCCAACTGGAACTCCTCCTCGTTTTCCTCCTCCTCTCGCTCTGAATCTGGGTAATAGACGCCCGAAATGGCGCGCGCCTCTTGCGGATCTCCAGCCGGCGTTCCTGTGCCATGTGCTTCCAAGTATTCAATCTGGTTGGTCGACAACTGGGCCATCTCCTTGGCCTCTCTGATGAGTCGCTCCTGAGACTTGTCCGACGGAAAGGTGATCCCCTCTGGCTTGTAACCGTCGACGGAAGTTGTGGTGGCCATAATGGAGCAATAGTTGCGTCTTGCCAGATGTTTTCGTTGCAAGAGAACAGAGACGCACGACTCGCTCTTGACATAACCGTCTGCTCTGGAATCGAGGAAACGAGAGTAGCCGGTGGGCGAAAGCATTTGCATTTGGAAGAAGATGAATGAACCAGTGGGATGTATTGGGATGTTGCTGCTGCAGACAATTGCCTGGTCGATGAGGCCGGCCTTGAGTGCGTCCACTGCATTGTGGAATCCCACGAAGGCGCTGGCACAAGCTGCATCAAAAGTGACGGTGAGTCCACGCAAATCGAAGTACTGGGCAACTTTGACGGCAAATTGGGCATAGTAGCCGTTCGACTTGAAGGCCGGATCGTCGGCCATTGCGTTCTCGAACTCGTTGCAATGGAGGCCGAAAAAGACGCCCGTGTTTGTGCCGCGCAAGTTTGCCGGATTGATTCCAGCATCCAAAATGGACTCATACACAACCTCGTACAAAATCCTCAACTGAAAGTCCAAATAGTTGGCCTCTTCTTCGCTGTAGCCAAAGAACTCGCTGTCAAACCTGCTCAAATCCTTCAAGCGGCCAGCTCGCGGCGGCAAACCCCACAAACCACACTGAAAGCGCGCCTCATCCTGATCGTTTACCATGTCAAGACCAGCTCTAAGATTCTCCTCGAACTCGTTCGTTGAGTCTGCCTTTGGGAATCGGCCAGCCATTCCACTGACCACCAAGCCCAAATCGGGCAACCTCATGGCCTCATCTTGAACCAGCCTTCTGAGTTCCTCTTCACTCACCTGACAAGTACGTTGCTTGATATCAACTAATTGGTCCCCCTTTTCCGCCGTCTTGCCAGCCAACTCAACACCATTCTCCCTCTGGGGGCTCTCACTTTGGCTTGATATTTCCATCACTTCGCGTTTCTTATCTTCACTAACGAGCTTGCACCTTTGGCTCGACCACGAACTGGCCCAAAATTGTATCTGTCTTCTCGATTGATGCGGCTACTCTGGTGGAATCTTCGCTACTAAATTGGTACACCATGAGGCTGACAAAAACCCCACCAACTGACTGACAGGACTCTAAACAGGAGTGGGCACAAAGTTTACTGCTCAACTAACATTGTATCAACTGATTGAAATGAACCAGGACAGCTCAATGGTTGACCTTCAGATAACTGGATCTTCTCGACGATTGTTTAGATCAACAAAAGGGATTAATGGCACTTCTCCAGTCGTCCAATTTGGTTGAAATTTAGCTTGTGGTTCGAGTGGAGCTGGACAGGATCTTGCGAAGTTTAGTACCATCACCAAAGTCATTCATGAGAAGAAAAAAAAGCTCTTAGAGTTAATTTATTCAAACTCATTCGTGAATGGTGAGTGAGATTTAGACATAAAAACACATATTGGAATTGTTTCTCCCTCATTGCCTCAAGTGCAAGTTCGATCTTGCCAGAGAACGAGCAGAGAGAAAGACCTCTTCATAAGATTGTCATGGTTGCGGAAGAGAATAAAACAATCCAATGGCAAGATTTTAGGAACGCTAGCTGGGTCAGAAAGAGTCACGTGCAATCAGAGTTTCTCCTGAAATGAGGATTCATTAAGAGCTTTCAGTTTCTCTTTCTTTTACTCTTTGAATTTAACAGGTTCTCTTAGCTTGTGTGTCGAATTGGCGAAAACTTTAGCCGCCTAATTAGGCACATGGATTTTCACTTTCCACTTTAGGCCCAAGTCTTTAGTTGAATCGAACGTTGAACAAACAAGAAATTTGGCCATGGTTTGCGAGCATCCAAGAGCAGCATTGCTTTGGTGCCAGATTGATCGCCTGAACAATTTGGCCTCCTTTTCCTCCCATTTGACATGGCATACCACAATCAAAATGTTCAACTTTCTTACGCGGCGATTCCAGAAGTTCAAATTAATTCTCTTTCCTCAAATTTTAGCCTTATTCTCGTTCCTGCTCCCACTCTCACTCTCTATTCTCTATTCTCGTTCCTCCCTTTGCCTTTCTTCTTCTCCAATCCTCCTACTCTCTGGAATTCAAATTGGCTCCTTTATTACCACACAGCAGCCAACCTGTCCAGAAGATCACACGCAATCGACCAATTTTTGCGCGTTAGAATCGACAGGTTGCAAACGATCACCTGAGACCACTTTCGCTAACTAGGCAGGCCACCAACACTGGGCCTAAGACCCAAGTTGTCGTCACACAAGATGAGAAATCAATTAAGGAGCGGGAACAAAATTTTCATAACAATCTCGTGATTGCACTCCAAACTTGGCACCCAAATTTTCGCTGTCTTCCGTTCCTTTGCTTCTTCAAACAAGCTTCGCCCAAGTGGCTGGAAAGAAAGCTCTTTGTTGCCTCACTTTGCCAAGATATCAGCATGGCGAATTATTCAAAGTTCACACTCAATCAAGTTTGAAATAATGCGGACGATCCGTACACGAAGATCTGGGCGTTTATTTCAACGACTTGCGTCAGCTGGCACTGATGGCTTCAGCAAGTTTTTGCGGAAAACATAATGAGTGAGTGTGGCTCATTTCGAACCTGCTCTAAGGTTTAACGTGGAGAAAACACAGACGTAGATTTGGAGGGTTTTCGCGGAAATAATTGGGATTAGTTACCTAATTGAGAAGAGGGGGAAATGTCTTGAACAGTCGTACAAGTGATAGAAAGGGAGAAGTTCCACTCTTCTACCATGGGAAAAACGTCATTGATCTTTTTTATTGTCTCCAGTCTCTTCTTTCGTATCATCGTCTCTTCGCTTTTTGCGTCTCACAATTGGCCTCCTGACAGCTACATTGTAAATGGGCCCAAATGCAAACACCAAGACTGTGCAAACAAGGCACAGAACATTATAAGGCATACTGAAATCTGGTGTTGGAAGGATCACAAGCAGAGGTCTCGCGTAAATTCTGACCAACTTATCCGAGCTGATCACAATATTCATCTCCTCTGGCGTCTGGTTGGCGCCTGGTTTTTCGGATGTGGTGTTTCTCACGGCCGTAGTGGGCGAGCTTTCCAATTCTTCTCTTGCCGAACACAGGGGGATGGCCAGCTGCTCGAGAACAGGCAGGTAACGGGTTGATACCTCAATCATTGCCGAACTCAGTAGAACGCCCTTGTTCGCGTCTGGCTTGAAGTCGGTCCATCTTAGGAAGGCTCTCTCAAAGTCATACGATATCTGGATCTCGCTAATTGGCGGCAAAGTGAGAGAGAATTCAATCAAAGTTGGAGTCTTCTCTTGGGATAGCGAAAGGTTCAACCTATCGGGTTTCAGCTCTTGATTTGAACTAGTTTGTCGAATGTGGAGAGTGTGTATATAGACTCGCATAAAATACGGAATGACATCCATGAAAGTTACCCTAACTGTCTCATCCAGGGCATTGGTAATTGTCACCACTATTGTGCCTTCATAAGCACCTAGACCAGCAGTATGGGATCGCAAGCTGACTGGAACGACTTTTCTCGAAGAAAATTGAGGCTTCTTGAATATTTGGTTCTGCTTAACGCCGACATTTAGCGAGCTATTGGGCGCTTTCTCAGTCATAGATCTCAAGTCGAAAATTGCAAATTGCCTTTGCGTCGGGAGCTGGTTATTAGAAACTGATTTGAGAGTATATTCTTTGTAGCTATTTTTGGGGTATAATTTCGTCATGTCATCTAGATCGGTGACATCAACATGAAGACGGGAATGGGCTGCAACAGGACAGGTCTTTCTTATAGATGATCCAAAAGTCTTTGCCAACGACCAGGTTTGTTTTCCCTCAAATTGCAGAAGGGGATTGAAGACTACAGTCATGGATTGCTTGAATTGAACTCGGTCACAACCTTGAATTGGATCTCCATATTGATCAAGGCATTGAGTTGACTCTAAGTCTATTGCCAACGATGAGTAAGAGGACTTGAATAGATTGATTGCGTTGAGTAAGGAGGCCAGTCCGGAGTTTGAGTAGCATGGCAATAGTTTCTTCCAAGGAGTCAAGTTTCCTGTGCATAGCGTTTCTTCGGGTAAGTTAGCATAGAGGGTGTGCTCTCTCTCGTGAGATTCATTTGAAGCACGGCCCCATTCATTGATGCCATCTGACACTAAGGCAGAGCCTGAGTCATGGTTAAATACCAATTTCGGGCGAACAAGTGTCTCCTCGTCAGCTGAGGCTAAGGATGAACAAAATTGTCCTGCTAATGAGTTGGTCAATCTGTGCCACGTCTCATCGAGATTCTTAGTATGCCCGGGAAAGGAAGCTCTCAATTGAGCACCGGGAGGACTAGACCTCGGGGCGTAACCCCAATGTTTATAATTCCAGTTACCTTTGGTCAAACTGAAACGAAGGTCACTCACGGCCGTAGTTGTCACCAAATCTACAATGGATAAAGGCAGTATGTCTATCTTGTTCTTCCATCTTAGATTCTTGATATGACTACCATGTGTAGATACAAATTCGAAATGTGCCAACAATCTCCCATCACTAAGTGGCCTTATGTAGAGGTCTTCATGGAATTTCTCTGTGATGTGTTCGGACTTAGCTTCATGAGCTGAAACTTGCGCGCCTCCATTGATGTAGAAATAAAGTAGAATCAGTGCCAGACTAGTTAAGAGATTGAGAACATATTTATTCGATAAAATGCAATCGCCAACAGGATGCATGACGACGATGATGAAACCTAGTAAAAGGTGTTTACTACCAAGCCCCTGAAGGGATCAAAAAACGTGACTTCGTCGCGGGCTGGTGTTTTCTATCAACCCACGCGGATTTCTTTTTGCATGATGCTTCTCGCTCAAGTCTCTTTCGCGTCGGTCATCGGGGCCTCGATTGTCAAAATAATCCGATGCAGAACTGATCCACATCACTGAATCAATCTGGAATCTGTCCTCGCCAGTCAGATATCAGACGGTGAAAAGGGTTGCGGTTATCCGTCAACTTATATCCATCATGGCAGCCTTGCAAAAGTTGCAATACATCTCCCTCGTCTCCAAGATAATGACAGAATTGGCGAACCACAAAGAACCTAATGAGAAAGATCTAGCAGAATTCCTGATCCACTTGTACGATGAACACCCAAAGTTGGATCAGTTCAAGAGGGCTCTGAAGGACAATGAGGCCGAATTCAGCGATTTGCTAATCACTTCATTATTTGACATTATCAGCCTCATGCGTCCATCCACAAAAAATGTTGAGAAGATTCCAAAATCTCACCAAAAATCTCAACACAAAAGAAGGTACGACCACACTGAAGATAAGAAGCCTACTAATAAGCATGTGGAGTTCCCCAGTTTTGTGGAGACAGAGTATGCCAATTATGAAGATACGGCTGATCCAAATGACGATGACGAAGATATTGAAGTTGAGACAACCGACCAAGGCGCCCCATTTCTCAAAACAAGTTTCCATTCTGCGGAGCTAGAACCGGTTCGCATTGTCAAAAATCCGGACGGATCCCTGTCCAGAGCCGCCATGATGCGGGCTGCACTAGCGAAAGAGAGCCGAGAAATTAGACAGCAACAGGATAGGTACGACCAGGCTGCCTCAACTTCTCGTCTGGGGCAAAAGCTCTATGATCCTCTGGCCGAAGATGACGACTATATTCCAATGTCGGCTTATCGTAGATTACAAGAGCTGCCAGAGTGGAAGCAGGAGATAAACAAGCATTCTTATGGTAGGAAAACCCAACAATCTGTGATGGAACAGCGTCAAAGTCTTCCGATTTATGCATTTAAAGAGCAACTTCTTCAGTCCATCAAGGACAACAGGATTTTAGTAGTGATCGGTGAAACGGGTAGTGGAAAAACAACTCAGATAACTCAGTATCTGGCGGAGGCAACTGATGAGTATGGTCGAAGGATCTATCTGAGAGACAATAAGATGATAGGTTGTACTCAGCCGAGGCGTGTAGCCGCCATATCAGTGGCAACACGTGTTGCCGAGGAGTACGGTTGTTTGGTTGGTGAGGAAGTCGGTTATACGATCCGTTTCCAGGATGAAACATGTGATAAGACCCAAATCAAGTATATGACTGATGGTATGTTACTGCGTGAATGTCTCCTCGACCAGGACATGGCAAAGTACTCTGTCATCATGCTTGATGAAGCTCATGAACGTAATCTTCACACCGATGTATTATTCGGCCTAATGAAAGCTGTAGTTAAGAAGAGGGATGACTTCAAACTCATAGTCACATCTGCCACTTTGGATGCAATAAAATTTTCCGAGTACTTCTTTGAGGCGCCCATATTTCGTATACCTGGCCGCACTTACGACGTTCAAATCCAGTACCTCAAAGAGCCCGAGACGGATTACCTGGAAGCTTCTATCATCTGTGTGATGCAAATTCATATCACCGAGCCGCCTGGCGACATATTGCTCTTCCTAACTGGTCAGGAAGAGATCGATACTGCATGTGAGGTCCTCTATCAGCGGATGCGCGAACTCGGCTCAGATGTGCCAGAGTTGATTATATTACCAGTTTACTCAGCACTTCCCAGTGAGATGCAAACGAAAATCTTTGAGCCTACAAAACCTGGTTCGCGTAAGATTGTCATTGCCACAAATATTGCGGAAACTTCATTGACCATTGACGGAATCTTCTATGTGATAGATCCTGGATTCGTCAAGCAAAAAGTATACAACTCAAGGACAGGCATGGACTCATTGATCGTCACTCCCATATCACAAGCACAAGCCAAACAGAGAGCTGGACGAGCTGGTCGTACTGGTCCAGGAAAATGTTACAGACTTTACACTGAGCGTGCCTACAATGAGGAGATGCTAGCCACTTCCGTTCCCGAAATTCAACGAACCAATCTGGCCTCCACTGTGCTCCAACTCAAGGCTATGGGTATTAACGATTTGCTTACGTTTGATTTCATGGACAAGCCGCCGGCAGAATCACTTGTTGCTGCCATGGAAAATCTATACTACCTCGATGCTTTGGATGATGAGGGACTGTTAACTCGGGTGGGTCGCCGAATGGCCGAGTTCCCTCTTGAACCAAACTTATCCAAGGTTTTAATCATGTCGGTTCATCTGGGATGTAGTGAGGAGATATTGACCATCGTTTCCATGTTGTCAGTTCAAAATGTTTGGTTCAGACCCAAGGATCAACAAGCGTTGGCCGACCAAAAGAAGGCTATGTTTAATCAATCTGAGGGCGACCATATAACTCTATTATCTGTTTATAATGCTTGGAAGAATCACAACTTTTCCTCCAGTTGGTGTCGCGATAGTTTTGTCCAATACCGCAGCTTGAAGAGAGCTCAAGAGGTTCGCCGCCAACTGTTGAGTATAATGGATCGGCACAAGCTACCAATGATCTCCTGCGGTAAGACCACCACGCGTGTACAGAAGGCTTTATGCAGTGGCTTCTTCAGAAACGCTGCTAAAAAGGATCTCCAAGAGGGTTATAGGACAGTGGTAGATGGTCAGGTTGTGTATATCCATCCATCAAGTTCTCTCATCAATATCAAGCCTGAATGGTGTCTCTATCACGAGCTAGTGCTGACAACTAAAGAGTACATGCGGGAGGTGACCACCATTGATCCCAGATGGCTTGTTGAATTTGCACCATCCTTCTTCAGATTCTGTGACCCGACAAAGCTGAGCAAAAACAAGAAAAAGCTCCGATTGGAGCCTCTTTATAACAAGTATGAAGAGCCAAATGCTTGGAGGATATCGCGAACCAGAAGGCGTAGGAATTAAAATTATTTAATCACAACTCTGACATTGTGTTTGTCTTTCTTCTCCTAATTAATTTTCTCTCTATTTGCTTCGATTGTTCTTCCGATTCGAGACTCACTTCAGATCACTGCCTGCATCTTGCGTTTTGTCGCAATCGCCCATTGCCGCTCAGTTGCGGAGGATTGAACCGGAAGTCAATCCGAAAGAGAATTGAAATTTTCACCTTTAGTTTGCGAACTCAAGCGCTCCACAAGTCCTTTCCATATCCGACGAGAGATCTGATATTATACTGAAGAGAAATTACGTCAAGAGAGAGCCGCTATCTCAAGGTGCTTAGACGATCATTGGTAGATGTCGAGCTGGTTCTCAGCTTAGAGAGACGCGAACTGTTGCAGCGATAATAAGAATAGAGATGGACCTGGTGTTGATGTCGGTTGCATGGGGAGGTTCGGAGTCAATTGGCAAAACCGAGACATTGTCGACAAGATGAAAGTTTAAACCGGCGAAAGATTGTCGTGTGGGGATGGCGTAAGAGGAGGGCATGAGTCCACCATCCAGAGTCAGAGGAATCCTGTTGGCAAAGTCGTGGTGTCTGCTGGCACTGCTTGACTTGGGATCGATATGCCAGGAGACCACCTATGTTGCTCGCGAAAGGAAATCCATAAATTGCTTGTAAGAGTGATTCAAAGGGGACAGAGAAGAGAAATCAGTCCAAGGGAACTGGAAAGAGCATGGTTGTTGAGGTCGGGCAACTCTCTGCGGTTGGAAATATATTTGCAGGGGTGGACGAGATTTTACCCCTTCTCTTTTTGCCTATCTCTCTCTCTCTCTCTCTCTGTGTGCAGCCGGCGCCACTTTCTTACCCGTATTCTAATCATTCAGCCAGGGCAGGCAGAGATTATTGTTTGCGTTTGTGCGAGAACGAATGTGAGGCTCTCCACTCTCTGCAGTTGCAGAGAAACGCGGTTCAAGGACAACAACACGCAGTTGCAAGATTTGCCTTCGCTCCCTAGCTCGCTCTCTCCTTCTCTCTCTCTCGTACGTGTTGTTCATTCTTCCCTCTTTCTCTGGTTCCGATGGTGGCAACTAGCTTGATGGGGGTTGAAATCTTTTGGGTTGCGCCACCGAACTAAACTATTTCAGGCATAGAGCAATCTCGAATCCCAGAAACCTACAGGATATGATACGAACAACAACATTATGCTCGCTCTCTATCGATGGGCCCTCCTCGTACTCAACGTACTCACACACACACACTCGCACACAGTCGAATTCTCTCTCTCTTTCTTTGTCTGCCTCTTTATTTTTCCCCCTTCGTTCGGGCGACTACAGTCTGGCTGGCATGAGACAGACAGGCAGCTTTCATTGCGTTACAGGGAAACAAGAGTCGCGCTGCATTTAGCCGAAACGACACGCGTTGTCTTC
>Ga0058701_10000020_pt1 | contig 109013 bp, 96 predicted proteins | sample AgamicOrMae_FD_97039 | JGI IMG/M metagenome (GOLD analysis project Ga0058701, IMG submission 97039) | Agave microbial communities from Guanajuato, Mexico - Or.Ma.e | ecosystem: Host-associated > Plants > Phyllosphere > Phylloplane/Leaf | place: Guanajuato, Mexico | collected 2012-06-04
AAAGAATGAAAGAGAAATGCTCTTGAACTTGTTAGTTTCGTTCTGCACCTCGCCATCCAGAGTTGCTTGGTTGCTCTTGCCTCAAGTCTATTAGAAGCAATAGTTGCAAGTTGTATATTTGTGGGTTATCCAGCTTGCCGCACCCAGCAACAGACGGTCAGCTTTGTCTGATAGATTATTTTACTGCTCAACTTGACCAACCTGACACACGCACGTCATGTAAGAAAATGCACCGTATGATCTAAGGTATATGAATGTTGCACAAATAAGCAGTCATTCTGGGGCCATCTCCTGTAACTTGGCGATTCAGAATTAGAAAGCACATGGAAGCAAATTAATTGGTCAAAAAAATCAGTATTTATTGATATACCATTCTGGTGTAAAATCATGGTACCAGATGAAAAATACATATTTGAGATCGGCCTCGAGGATGTCAGTGCCATGAATAAGATTTTACACGAGCTACACCATTCGGATGATCATTGCGTGTTGGTGGTCAACGAAGATGGAATCAGCTTGATAACAAATGGGGAGAAAACTTTTCAGATATCAGCCTTCTTTGCGGCCTCCACTTTCCAAACATTTGAATTTGATTCCGAACGATTCGATCACATCAATTTCAGGTTCATCATGAGAGATTTCATCGAGTGCTTAAACCTACTTCGCGATGATCCCATGGAAGAAAAAGATAGACTCCTGAACGTGGACGACCCTAGCAGATCAGGAGAACTTATGAAGACCTCATTGCTCATAGTGTACAGAAAGGAAGGTGATCGAATAAAGCTGAGGCTTGAAAACAATTCGAACTACACCATAAATTGCGAACTGAAGGCGTTCAACCTTGCAGGTGACGCAATCTTTTCACCAATGGTATTCAATGCCGGTGAAGATACCGCTGTGATTGTTTTCGATTCCAAAAAATTATACGAATATGTCAGCGGCATGGATTTTGTCACCTGCGATTTTGTCAGCTTGCTGCTGGAACAAGGACATGTACCACTAAGGATCAGAACAAAATCTACACAGTTGGGCGAAGTGGAATTAGAAATCAAGATTGAAGAAACTGAGATAATTAGGAGGGAGTTACGACTCTCAAGCGGATCTCAATTTTCATTCAGCTATCGAACTCAGTTCATTAAACCAGCCTTGGATGCTCTGAAATGCTCGAGCTTCATGAAGCTGAAATGCGGCTCAAGTGGATTGCTATGCATAGAACACTTTCACGGAGTTGCCACGGAATGGCCCGAATTTTTCAAAGACAACAACCAGCCCCGGAGAAAGAGATCTTCGGTTGAATATTTCATCTTGAGCGAGGTGAGACCCGCTGATACTATTGATAGTTATATAAACTGATGTTCTCATTGTCTCCTTTGAGACTCATCTTTTTTGATCGCCCCCATCCTCAATCAGATCTGGATCGATATCAGAGAATTTCTGCGGTATGTGCTCTATGATCTCATACTTAACATCACCTTGTACAACAATTTCGTCTGGGCCTGTTACGCTACTACTGCAGGCGAATTTCTTGGAAAACAACTTTGAGGCATCCTTCAGATCAACTCCAAATGTGGCCAATCCGACGACAACGGTAACAAATTTCTTCTTTCCTCTGTTTGATCTGAAAACTTCAAGCTTTTTCTCTGGCTGTTTCTTTGCCTTTGGACCCTTGGCCTTTCCACCCCTCGTTTGTCTCTTGTGTTCTGGATCATCGGCATCATTTTTGGTGCAATCCGTATATTCACAATATTCGAGCGGTAATGTACATTGATTGCAGTATTGAACAGTGAGCGCGAGTTTATCTAAACCGGCTTCCAATGAAGTTGCCATTCTTTTGTTTAATGAGGAAACAAACAGCTAGATTACCATATGAGAAATACAATGGATAAAGATGCTCGCTGTTCTTGTGTCAAATAAAAACAAACCTCATGCCCAAAGATGTTAGCTGAGGAGTGGCGACTGCACAGTCGCAGTCAAAGCTGCCACTTCAGCAGGACTAACAATTTCTGCTGGCAGCCGGTTTTTCCACACAAGTCGAAACTAGCACCCCACTTATGCTTCCAGTGCTACGATATGGCACACTAATTTCATCATTACAACTGGTCAAGTTGCTTCGTCCACTATGATTCGACCTCAAGGATAGGTTGCCATTGTGATTAGTTCGGCTAATAATGGGAATAGTACTCTTGGTTGGATGATCCTTGGGGCAAAAACAACAAGCACAATATTTGTGAAACCACTTGAAGGGGATGTGCTGGTGTTTATTGTTCCAGAACTTTTTGACTATCATTTTGCCCTCCTGAGTTTTGTAACAGAACACGTAGGATACTGTCATGCCTTGGATACCGTCGACGAAGAGGAAGGAATAGAAGAGAAGAGTGTCCGGAAAGCAGTTCCTATTTCAGACGACAAGTGGGGAAACGAGTGATAGACAAATGAGTTAGTGGTGTTAGTTTGTTTGTTGAATCCTCTGATGATTAGAGTAGAATAGGAATGATTTTGAAGCGAAAGCAGAGATGATCTCAGATGAACTTACTCTGAATTCGGCCTGTAGGCTAATAGAGCATAGTGTCCCCCATAGAGAACCACCAATGTTCCGGCAGCCTTGAAGTAGCTGAGAGCACTCATGTCTTGTCTGGTGGAACCAGGTCTTTGTATTCGGCACAGTATGATCAAGGTTATCACAAATAGGCCCACATTCAAGCAGACCAATATAAGATTTGGCAAATCGGCTATATTTTCAATGGACTCATATTTGGATTGATCGAACCAGCACTCGAGCTGTGTTTGCCATAAATAATCGAGCCTCTCTTGATCGCCAATGAATTTGTAATAGGGAGCCTTGAATAGAATGTTCAAAGGCGATGGTTCGGCAATGGTTCGCGAGGTTATGTAAATGAATGCAATAATGATTGGAAATGAGTTTGTCAAGAGCATGAGGATTCTTATGAAAGCGGCGGGCGGTTCGGCGGGTGCAAAATGGAGAGCGGAACAGAGATAAATGGCCCCAGTAAACATCCATGAGTAGCCCATGAGTCGGACCTGAGTGTTTGAGATTTGGACGCGGGAAGGGGAAATTCGAGCGAATAGATAAGTGAATTTGGCCAAGGGGAGGAGCATTTATATTGAATTTCACACATTGCTTGTGGTTAGAATAGTTATCAGTTAAGTTATACGAGTCTGCGACCAAAATGTAGAGGCGACTAGCGATAAGACCCGTGCAGTACTCACCAATCGGCTGGCCACAACCAGAGACCAACAGCAGAAGGCTATGAGGGCTGAGCGTCGGCGTCTGCGTGTGGAAGTGGAAGTGGTAGTGGTGGAGCCAAGCGGCTGGCGGGCGGCTGTTTGTGAGTCAGATGTTTGCTGAGACACCAAATTATTGGCCTCACGTCGGCACTTGGCCCCAGTCTGGGTGGGCCAGCCCTTAGAGGTGCCATCAGCTAATCCAGCGCCACCAAGCCCACTCGACTGAGTGGTGCCCGCGCTGTCCATTGATTCAGATTTTTCGAGTGGCTGGCCGGAATGTTGACGCCGTCGCCCGGCGGAACCATTGCCATGGCCAAGGTGAGCCGAACTTGATGAGACGAGTGGCTGCTTCTGCCGAGACTCTTGGCCCTCTCCGGGCGGTAAGCTAAGCGACTTGAGCGCCTCTTGGAGGGTGTTCGGCGGATGGGCCAGCAGAGTGGGCCACTTGGGCGGCCACTCTTGGGCCTGGCGGGCGCGTTCGGGCGCACCATTTGTCCCACTTGAAGGCGGGGCCAGATTATCTTGCCCGCCGGCTTGCTGGTCACGAGGGCCAGCCAGTGGCATGGAAATTGGCCTCCACTGGCGGCCAACTGTGTGACGAACCAGCCGAGTGGAACGGGCGACTTGTTGGCCATCCAACGCTCGAGCAGACTGCTCCAACGATGGGCGCTCTCGACGGATGGCGGCCTCGCCAGAGAGACTGGCCGGTGTCCAATCAGCGCTAACTGGCGGCGAACCTAAGGAGGACACATCGGCGGAGGAAATGACTGACTCAATTGGACTGCGGGACGAGCTGCCGGCGCCAATAGTCGCAAAGGTGACGCTTGGCTGATCCCCAATGGCCACACTGCCGCCCAGCGAGAGTGTGGCCGGCGGCAAAATTGTCCGCTCCACCAGAGTTCTGTTGGGGCCCATTTTGTCGCCGCCCTCGAGCCAGAGGGAACCATTGGGGGAGGTTAGGAGGGGCGAGGGTGGAGGCATTTGCTTGGCTGAGACTGGCTCCTCTCTGGGCCGATCGCGACTGTCCGCCTCGAAGATGCCGCTCACGATGGCAGTCTTTTGCACCGCCTGGATGCAGCTATTTATGAGCAACCAAAAGAGCAAATTGCTCAATATCTTCACTCGCTTGTTGCCCCCTCGATTGGGAAACTTGTCGATGGTGAAGAGCGCCGGCGTGATCACTAGGGCAGACACCATGTGCCAGAGGGCCGAGAAGAGCATTCGTCTGGCATAAACCTGTCGAATGGAGTTTAGAGAATGGTTGGAGTCGATTTAGTTCAAGTCGAATTGGCAATTAGTAATTAGACCGACTGATTATATTTGACTCAAACAAAACTGATCACTTTTTTTTCTCTTGGGATTGATCACTTTGTGTGAATTGCAAAGTGATCAAACAAACATTGGGAAGACACTCACCGGCAGGTTTGGACATTGACTGTAGTCGGACCACTCGTGGTTGTTTTTGATGAACCAGCTTCCGTTGGAGAAGCACTGCTTGGTGACATAGCCCGCACAGGCTGGCTCGAATGAGAGCAGATACACGTGACGAGGACACTCCAGCCAGGCCAGCTGACCGGCGGCCGACTCGGGCCAACAGGTGAGACCGTCCCAAGTGGCTGGACAGGTGTTCCTCGGCAGAGGTTCGTCCTCCAACTCTTTGGTCTCCTCGTTGAGCTGGGCCCTGAGTGAGAGGCTGTTGTGGAGGCAGCAATCAACTGCGTGCCTGCAGCAGGCCTGCCACTTGTCGAAAATGATCTCGTCCCTGAAAGTGGACTTGATGAAGGTGTGCGTCTCGTTCAGGTGAACAGTGCGGCCCGTGAGCCAGTGGTGCAAAGTGGGCCACCCATTTGGTCGCATGCGGCGATAAATGAGCTTCTGCTTGAACGATTCCCTAGGCACTTGGCTGATTTTGGTGTTGGGCAGATATGGTCCATTGTTAGTGTGTGAATTTGTGCAGGAGAAATACCAGATGGAAAGCACACAGCAGTTAGACGAGGGGAATTTGCTTTACACTTGGAGTCAGAGTTCCATGCTCGAACTAGAATGTTTGGCGAGACGTTTGGTGAACAGTCCAACTGGTTGGCTTCAGCTGGACTGTTATGGCCCAAATGTGGAAAGCATAGGAGAAGCAGCGCGTGAGCATGCGTCTAATTTGGCTCGTGTCATAGCTGCACGTGATTGAACGACTGACAACATGCTCAGGGAGCTCACTTGGGCGCCCTCCGTCACGTCGTGGCCACACAGACCAGCTAACTGGGGGCCCCCGTCTCCTATGGGGCCTCTATCTTTGCCCTCCAGCACCAGACGGTGCACCAGAGCCAAGGGTCGGTCGTATGATAGAGCGCAAGGCGGAGATCAGGGGTGAACGAGAAAACGATTTGGATTGGTGATTGCCACTGGCCGCCTGCAGCAATGTGGCCGGCCCATTCATGTGTGAGCTAGTCGCCATCTTCATGATGATTTTCTGTGGTAGTAGTCCAGTTGTTGGCCTTGTTTTGGCCCCCCACGACTGTTGTGGACCAGGAACAACTAGGGGAGACGTGCGTAAACATTGGACGTGGTGTGGAAATGAGTGAACACTCGCCTGGTTGATGCTCCACTGAGTTGTTCCCTTTGCGCCTATCCTCAGCCCTGTTTCTCTGTAACTCTTCTGGCTGGCTCGAGTTCGAACTGAAAGAGCACATCGTTCTCACACAGTCCATTGGCCCCAAACACTCCCGGAAAGTCCGAGCAATCCGCCGAGGCACAGGCTCTGCTGCACACTGTGTCCAGCTATAATTATCGATACCAGTTAGTGGCGACCGAAGAGCAGCTCTGCTCTTCTTCCCAGCCCACCAGCGGAACCAGCGAGCGAGAGGTCAGCCTCGAGACCGGGACGCGAGTAGGAGAAATTGGACTCTGTTTGCAGGCTCGTATCTCTGCGAGAGTCACTGGCCAAGTCACTAGCAGCGGGCAGAGTGTATCCAGCAGCTGTTTGTTGGGCCGAGTTCGTGTCAAAATGGCGCTACCAGAGTGCCATCTCATTCTGGCTCGTCTCCACGTCTTCCACGTCGTCCACTCGAGAACTGGCTGCGCAATAATATGACGAGCTAATACGAGGGGCGCCCTCGTATTGGAGCAGCCTTGCGCTCGCTCGGTTATCATTATTGTCCCTGAGCACGAATGGGGCGAAGAATGAAAATCAAGGGCAAATGTAAACGACATGGCGGCCTCACACCAGTCGTCCAGTCGTGTGAATATGCATGCGCAAGAAGTGTCACTTTCGGCGCCTCAACCTAGACACACACTGGAACAGGACCCGCCCTAAGGTCTGCATGAAAGGAAATTAAGGCTCCCCCTTCAGCAGGGCAGACTCTTGCACTGAAGGTGAAACAAGAAGGCAAACAGGTGAACTGAGGAGCAAACCGAGCCACTCGCCTGCTCTTCTGGAGCTCGTGGCTCCCCACTGGGTGGTCTTGTGTCGCATTACTTACAATCAATGAGGCACAAGAAGGCTGAGGTCTGGTCGACTTTGCGGCCCAGCTTGAGTGCGGTCTCTTCTCGTTCGTCAAATCATAATCTTTTCGCGGAATTCCCCTTCGACTTGTGACACTCTCGCCCGCATCCAAGTGAATTGCTCGCAGGCAACAGAGACAATCTATTGGCGCCCTCGGCTAAAATGAGATTATCTCTCTCCGACCTTCTCTCTCGAGTTCAAGTCCAAATCCGCACCCCAAGCATCAGACTCTGATGACGTCTGCCCACAGGACAACTTTGTCTCTCCCTCTGTGCTCCTTCGTCCCCTGCGACGCTCATCAGCCATCAGAGGGTCTTAGCGAGGGGCCCACAGGCGGGCCGCCTGTGTGGGTGTTCCGGCGGAATCTAATTGGAGAATAGAGTATTTACCCAGCCTGTGACTGTGCGCGCGGCAAAGAGAGACACAGTGGGACAGACAGCAGGGCGCTGGGGCAGAGATTGTCTGCATTGCGGCAGATAATACTCTTTCAGGTAGGGGCGCGGCCGCAGGTTCAAAAGGGCTTACTATCGGAGTTTCCGCTGTGCCACAAGATGGCTATTCCATGTTAGCCGCTCGCCAACAATGAGCTTGGGCCATTAAGCAAGACGATGGTGTAAACTTGGCGACCAACAGGCAAACGGGAGTGACAATAACAAGCGACTTCCAGCTTTGAGACTAACCAAAAGAGCACCAATGTGCTCACGTTGGAGCTGGACTGGAGTGCAAATTTATTTGCCTGTCGCTGGGCCAACACCATTTCGCCTGGGCTGCTCCAATCTGGTCCAAAGTTGGGGCCTCCAGTGCGGCTGGATTGCGGCAACAGTAGCATGGACTGGCTTGGACTCGGCCTGGCGTGTGGCCGTCGGGCAAAGTCGCATGTGAAGTGTTATCGTGGCCGCTCGGATGTTGCGAATGGTGCAAGCAAAACCGGCACGACTAGCACAGATGAGCCTCTGGCGGACGAGGGGCCGGCCCAATGGAGTGAGTCTAGTTTATGACCCGCGGGCAGGCGTCGTTTTTTTACTGCTCTTGTGGGCCGAGTGCTCTTCTGGCGCCAGAGTGTGTCTATGGAGCCAGGCAAACAAAAGCACTGCTCTAGAGTGGAAGTTTGTCCCCACTTTTTGCAACACTAAACACAACCCAACACACAGAGCGAACAGTTGCACTTTTGTTGGCCAAAATTGGGCGCCCATTCGTGCATTGGCTGGCTGGCTCGCCTCTCGCGATGGCTGACTACAAGCAATGGAGGAAAGGCTCCCAGTCCAGTTTGAGCAACTCCCAAACTCAACTCGGGGCCTCCTTCATTGCTCATATCATTTGATTCTCTCTCCATTGGCAACATTTAAATGAGCCGCCCAAATAGAGGGCCCAGCTTCCAGCGGTCTTGCTCGCCGCCAGCTCAGCCCCGAGCCGCCCGAGTCATGGGCCCATTGATGTCTCATGTTCAAGTATCGAGGCTCTAATGTTGCCCATCGTAAAGGTCGAGAGTTTTTCCGCCACTGCAGACCAACTAACTGGCCGCCCAGAGGGAGATTGTATCTCGTCCCAGTGGTTGGTGGTGGTGGATGTTTTTGCTCGCCGCGCGTCCTTGTCCACGATCACTCGTTGGCCGCAAACCGCAAACGAACCACAAGGCCAAAATGACTGCTCACAAGCACCACCATTGGAGCGGAACTTGGATTTGTTAAGGTGCTTACTGGGCAGACACAGTTGGGGGAGGAAAAAGCGAGGGGAAAGCGATCAAGTTGGCCATGGAAGTTGGCTAAGGATGGCCAAAGATATCCAAGCAAGTGGTGGTGGTCTATATGATTTGCTCGCCAATGCCATTGGCGACTCAAACTCTCTCTCTCTCTCTGTCTGCCGCTACTTACTTGTAACAGTTCACGCAAGTATATTGGCGATAATCTTCAAAATCTAAATACAAGTCCTTTTCCACGCGACACTTGAGCTCAGCGGCCAGGCTCTCCCTTGGGGCTGCAGCCGGCTGAGCGCTGGCCGTCTGGGCGTCGTCTGGCGCAGCGGCATGCTGGCCACCCTCGTCGTCGCTGGCCAGCGACACGCCCACGACTGGGGACCTTTTATCTCGCCAATTGTCCACCGGTTTCCATTCAGCGGCGGCTGCGGCAGTCTGCTCTCTGCGGACCCATCGAGGAGTGCCCATCGCAATGGGCAGCACCTTATTCACAGGTTGGCCGCCCATTTGGCCCCCATTGGGCGCCCTTCGTGGACCCGCATGAATCCCTTTTTCAATTATTGCCCCGGCCGCCAAAATATTATCCCTCCTCTTCCGCTGCTCCAGAGCCTCGGCGGGGCCCAATCCTGCTCCTGTACGCGCGCCTCTACTTCCATCGTACGACTGCCTATCCCAATCCAAAAGGCGCCCCCCAACCATCAGGGATGTCTCACTAGTTTTGGAGTTTTCCAACTTCCGCTCGGGCTTAGCGCTGGGCCCCTGCGCGCCGCCGATGAAGTCATAAATCATTTTGTTTTTTCCAATTTCGCGCCCTCCTCCCCCCGGCTGCTCGTCCTTGTGTGTGGCCCCTTTTCGGGGCTCCCACTCGGACTCACGACCTTCGTCCGCGCCCAAGAGCTCGCCAAACTGCGCACACGCTTTGGCCGCCGGAAACCCCTCGGAAGTGCCTTGGTGATGCCGGCCTGTGTGGGTGGTTGGCGTCGTGGGGAGCCCCTTTTCAGCTGCACCGCTACATGAACTCTGGGAAAAACTCTCACTGGCCACCTGCTGCTTGTTGTGCTGCTGGTCTGGCTTCTGCTTCTGCTGAGACTCCCTTTTGGGCCCCATTTGCCGATTTGCTTCACTCTTGGACCACGGCTGTTGGACGAAATTTTGCGCCCCATTTTGGCTCTTCGCGCGTTTGGGTTGGGCACAATTTGGGCATCGTTAGCGTTAGAGATTATGTATGGGTTGTGGTAGAGGTAGATTTGCATCCTCTGGCTTGGCGACCGATTGTAATAAGCTAAAAATTAGCGAGTTACGAGTGGCGCGCCTGGCCAGACTGGGATGGATAAAAACACTCTCACGCCAGACACACGTACACTCCCAGTCAAAGCGTTTGCCCGAGACTCTCTCTCTCTCTCTCTGGCTCTCTAGCTCTTGGCAACCTGCACGTCACGTTCGAATTGCATCAAATCCGCGGAAATTCGGCGAGAAACAAGTGGGCCCAATGATGTTGATGAAAATGATGATTACAAGCTCGCCCTTCTCTTGTGCGCCTCTCTGTTGTCTGGAGCGGGCAGTGTGCCGGAAGGGAGCGAGCGGGAGAGAAAATTGGCCCACATCAAAGAGCGAGAACTGCCTTCGGTTGGGCAGAAAACTGGCTCGTATTTCACGCCAAGTGAAACATGGCCACACACTCTCCTCCCACGAAGACTCTCGCTTTCCCCCGGTGACTATGAGCGCCTGCCAGAAAGACTGCGCCAAAGAGACTGGCCAAGGACCGCCTTGCCTGTGGGCCTATTGTTACGCGATCATCTCACGCTATGTAGATGTGGTGCTCATCTTTGGCTGCTCATAAAGCGAACACTTAGTGACTTAGTTACCCACTTTGTAGCCAGCAGATGATTATCGTCATCATCATCAACATCATCAGCACTAGAGAGGCGCCTCTTCTCGTCGGGCCGATTGGGAGGCCTTAGGTAAGCGGCGCCCGAGCATTGGAGGACGATAACGACTCACTTCGGACCACCCTTCATGCCTTCGCTGCATTCCTGGGACTTTTTGGGGAAAATTTCCGCTGAAAAACACTCTCAACTTCAACCGCTGGCAAATTGCGGCATTGAACGAGGCAGAATTGGACGAGAACTGGGATGGATGAGGGCCGAGAGTGGGACTGGGTGGAAGACGGATAATGGTTATAAAAAGCAGTTAGTGCAGATTAAGGTCAACTATCTTGGTCGCCAATGCTTGACGCGTGTCCCAATGGGCGCCAGCTGACCGGTCGCGGCCAGTTGGAGGGGCCCTTTGTGTGTCCGCATCAGCGCGGAGCCATTGTTGAGACGAGACCACTTGCAGACTCGAGGGTGGGGGCGACACGCGAGCCAGTGCCCCAAACTAATCGCTGCATGTGAGCTCCAAGCGCCCCCTGAAAAGGCATCATTATTGGACCCAAAATGGCGAGAGTCTCCTTGTAATGGTAGTGTGCGCATGTGGGGCTGCCCATTGGCACGCCGTCACGCTGGTTCACTCAAGAGCTCGCCACCAGCTCCCCGCCGGCGCCCTCTTGCTGTCTTCGGCTGCTCAGCTTCGAGTGAGCCAGACAGGAAGTTCCGGTCTCTTGGCCTCCAACGCCTGTTCTTTGGGGGCGCCGAATTGTTTAGCAAATACGAACTGCGAATCGGAGACTTTTTAAAACTCTCTCCAGGCCACAACAACCACTTCCTGCCTTTCCCACTCTTCCCTCCTTTGCGCGCTGCCTCGGAAGCGTTGGCGCCACATGTCGGATGCGACTGCTTTAGAATTGTTGTTATTCCTCTGCATTAGTTGGCACAAACGAACAATGGAACACTTTATTTTAAGCTCCCTCTGAGTCTTCTTGAGCTCGCTGAGCTCTTTGCTCTGAACCGAAAGCCTCATATTGGAAATCGCCTTTTCGGCCCAACACTTGAGGCGAACAAAACGGTCCAATTCGAGCTCGCCGCGCAGATGAACTTTTACGCTTACTTCTGAACTCTCACTTTCACTTCAAATCACTCTCTTCCACTCTAAAGCCCTCCAATTGCTCACACTCCAACCTGAACTGAAGCAAAGAGCAACCCTTTGTGCCGGTGCACTCACTTCCGTGGATGAGGCGAAAGAAAGAGGCGCCGGAAGTGGGCGGAAAATGTAGAATAACACAACCAACAGTTGAACATCTGGTGAGTGGTTTCCATTTCATTGAAGCTCCACGTTTGACCCCTTTTGGACCTCTCTTTATTTTGACATTCAAAGCTGCATATTAGAGCTCACCCTCCAAGTGGCTAGTGTCTAGAGAGGCTGGCAATTTATGGTGCCATCAAGTGCCAAAGTGGAGGCCTATTTGTGTAAGTGAATGGGAGCTTATTTTGCACTGCTCACAGCACGAAATCTATCCAGGCCACTCAAGTTGGCTCCTCCACGCTGATGGGGCCGCATTATATTGAAGCCTCTTGATTTAATTGATACCCAAGGGACTGCAAACGTTTCAGTACAGTGTCTCAAAACTCAAGTGAGCAGCCAGATAATCGAGTTGAAGGGGCAAATGAGCTGTCAGGCGATAATGTTGCACTGGAGCTTGGGCGTGAGCATCTCAGCAGATCCAAAGCTTCGAGAATCGACAGTGCGAGCAAGATGCTTCTCTCCAGAAGACTCTTCTCCCGCCTGGCAAGACTCTTCCTAGCTTAGCAGGCGGTCTTTTTGAGCTTCGAGGGGGCCAAAATCGGGAGAAAACGAGCATGGAGCAAATCCGATCCGACTTCTCAAGGCCCGAAAGTGGCGCTGCCATTCGTAAAACAAAGACGAGCTGGATTGGGCGCCACGCTGCTGAGAGTCGATAGGGGCAGAGTCTGTCTCTGGGGGAGTTGCTTCGGGGGGGCCAAAGCGAGTCGGAAGTGGAAAGTTGCAATAAGCGTCCTGCTCAGTGTCCAATGGAGGTTGCGGCCAGTTGCCGATGGGAGACTTCCATCTGTTTCTGATCGTTTCTGGGCCGCCCTTTCTCCTTCGAGTGGGCAGCTCCATCACGCCCGATGGGCCCACAGACTCTCCCCCGGTGGTGTCCTTGTGTCTCGGGGCAGGCGGCTGGCCAGTGTACAGGTGGCCCAAGGACGAGCGTGGTTCCTCTTTGTGTGCCACACGAGGGGGAGCGCAACGAGGAGCTGCCTAAGAACAAAGGAAACCGGCGCGACTTTTGGCCCCTGATCGAAGCCAGCGGTGTGGCAAAGAGGAGAGGAAATAGTGTCCAACATAGCCGGGGAATTGATTTATTTGCTGCCCGCTTTTGGGCTGGCCCCCAGTGGATCGACACACCTTGCAGCCCGCAGACCAGGAAGGCCGCCACTACAAGCTCCTGCGGTGGGCAGTCCGCAAGAGTCGGAGCCATAACATGTGTGTCCTGCGGCCGAGGGTCGCAAATTGTTCGGCTTTCCTTTGGACTGGCCCGAGTCCAAGTTTCTGGCTGGAAAAGAGGCGGCCGGCCTGGAGCAAATCGAAGCGAGCAGCATATTTTTCCATGTCTCCCGCGCGGCTGCCCAAGCTCGCTGCCAAGCTCGCCGCCAAGCTCGCCGCCAAGCTCGCAGTTGAGCCCATGAGGAACCGTTCTGGCCACCGTGGAACCACTTGAGCGCGCACAATCGATCATCACCTGGCCCGGATCGGCCCCAGCAGCCATTAGGCCCCCAGTCTGCTGGACGCGCCGCCCGTCCAGTGCAGCGGGCCGGCCCAAAGTGGCGCCAATCGAAGCGCAACGAAGCCAGCAAGCTAGCCGATGGTCCATGGCCACCGGCCAAATGGGCAGCCCAAAGGAGCCCAAAGGAAGCTCAGCTTGGCGCGCCAGTTTGGGGCTAATTATTCTCTCTCCCAGTCTGGCTGGGATTGTGGCACGTGGCCCCCGTGGAAGGAGGCCAAGTGTGTGCGGGCGCTCTAATTGCAAATTCTGTCTGCCACCATTTCCGTCCACCTCTACATGGTTGGCGCCCCTCCAAGGGCGGAAGAAAAATCATTATTGTTCTTTCGCCTCCAATTCTTGAGCTCAGGCCAAGCGGAGACAAGGATGGAGCCACATTTGGAAGCTCTTCTTTATTGATAAGTTGCCCTGCTCCTCGTCCGCTCGTCTGGCGGCCGCGAGACAAGCTTACTTCCTGCTGGGAGGGCCAATGTTTGGCCACGTGCTCGCCTCTCTGCCAGACGCTCGCTTGTTGTGCATTTATTTGCAACGTCTCCAAGCCAGTGGGGCCAGTTGAAGGAGCAAAGGTCTTGTTAAACAAGGACGACTAACTGCGCTGGGGGCTAGACACAAACCGGAAGAGAGAGGCAAGGGGCCAGGGGGGCGCCACTCGTACACTGTTCAGCGGGCTGTGCGCTGCTTGTAGTGGCACTGCTAGAAGTGTGCACGAGGCACGAAGCGCCGAGCACTAAGCACCCTAAACTGTGCACTCAGGGGGGCGAATATTGGAGAAAATTGAAATAAAGAATTGCCAGCAATAAATAAGAGGCTAAACTTGATCAATGAGTTCGGGCCTGTCGGAGGGGCGGAACTGGCGCCTTGGCGGGACGGAACAAAGAGGCGCCAGGGGAGCTGAGGCTCGGGCGGCGGCCGACTGGGCGCACGCACTCTGGCTGGGCCCCATCAAGAGTTCGACAGCTCAGCTCGGGGGCGCCACACCACCGCCAGCAATTGAGCAGTCTCCCAAGCTAAGGGGCCGCCCCAGTCTGGAGAAATAATGTTCCGGCCTCGCACGTTTGCCCTGAGCTGGCCCTCAATGAGTCTGCTGGGGCGCTAAGTGAGCGCTGTTTTATATAAACAGACCTCTTCTTCCGCGTCTCCTCGGGGGCCCCCAACTGTCCTTGCAGTCAGGCAGGCCTGATTATCGGCCGCCGTCTGGTCACCAGCCCAGCGGAGTGCTAAGCTTGGCTGAAACTTTCAACGCCAATTGCTCCTGTCGTCTAATTTGAGCTGCTTGTTGGGCGGCGTGTTTTTCTTGGAGCTCTGGCCAACAATTTGCACTAACCCTTGCCTCAAGTTGCGGCTCAAGTCGACGGCCAGCTTGCAGGCTAGCTTGCCGCCCGCCCGCTCCAAAGCTCTGCCGCTGCACCACCTCGGCCAGGCAACTCTTGGGCTGAGCGCAAATCGACGCCGAATGCGATTAATGTCCCACTGGCGAGAAGTTGTCATCGTGCTCATTGCCAGCGAGCACTGGGCCGCCCTCGCTCAACAGCGCCCCTCTCGCCTCTACATCACAACTGGCTGGCTGCTTAATGTTTCATGCATCATCAGCGCCGAACGCAACGTTTGTCACTACAAAGTTGCGCCCTCTCGTGCGGCCTCCCCTCGGCCGCCAACTACAACTGCAACCGCTACTTCTCTTTCCCTCCTTCCAGTTGCAGACTGCATCTGGCCGCGCGGAAACAGAGAAAGAGAGAAAAAAGGCCACATTTGCCGCCATTTGCCGCAAAGATGCAAATCTCTCTCTCTCTCTCTCACTCTCATTTGCACCTCTTGTAAACTCACGCAAGAAGTGCAAATGAAGCATAAACATTCGTTCGATTGATATTCATCATTGTCCTTGAGCTGGCCCGGCTGGCTGTTTCCCTGGCGCCCACTTGGCAAGCTTAGCTCCATGTCTATGTTACTCCTTCTCTCTCTCTTGTCAGAAACTATTGCCGGCGAGCAATCGATTCCAGACGATCGAAGGAGTTTTGCAGGCCCAAAAGGCGCCCGGGAAGCCAAATGTCAATGTCACCCACGCCGATCGGACTGTCTGCCCGAGTCCGTATATCTCTGACAAGCCACAGAAAGTCACAGAAGTCACAGAAGGGGACAAAGAAAGACGAAAAACGTCGCCTCCACTTGCACCTCAAGCTCAAAAGTGAGCTCACAAATTGGTCAGAGATTAGAAAGTGAGCCTGCCGGAAGTGGGCCAGCTCCACTTACCATTGCGGTGGAGGTGCCATCTGTGCGCTTGCTCTGCTTGCTGTCAAGGCCCACTCCTAAGGGCGAGCTGGAGGGCTTGTCTTGTGCTGTGCTGCTCAGATTTGATGCCGTTGTTTTTCTCACTTCGGCCGCGCTCCTAAGGGGCGGACGAGCCGCCTCGCTTTGGGGCCATTCTTGGGCGTGGGCCAAGCTCGTTAGCAGACAAATGGCCGCCAGCGAGAACAGAAAGCCCACCAAGCTGGCCGCCCATTTAACCTGTACACTGGCACTTGGCGCGCCCATCTTCCAACTTCCGGCGCCAAATCCACTTTTTGCGCCCCACTTTTTGCCCTTCACTCGCTCGTCTTGCTTAGAACTGGTCCACTTTAGTCCACTTTTCTTCGCCCAACTTGGCGTCAAATCTCACACTCGAGCGCCGCCAATCTCTCCACTCGGAAGCAGTTGTCTCGCCGCTCGGCCGGCCGGCTCATTCCTGGCGCCTCGAGATCTGCTCCGCTGGCTGCTCGTCGAGCTCGCTCATGGCGCACTGAGTGGGCGGCGAAATTATTGCTCTTCTCACCTGTCTGCTCGCGCGGCGCCTAATTGGTCTTGGTGTCTGTCTGTCTGTGTTGGTGGCACCTCTTGGGGCGCGTCTTCTTCGCCTCTCGTCTGGCCGGCGTGTGTGAGTAGTGGCTGTGCGTGTGTTTGGCGGCCAGCGGGGGCGCATATTGAAATGGGGGCGACCAAATTGAAGGGCAGGAGCGCGCAACTGGGAGGCTAAACTTGGCCCAATCTGCAGCTCGAGGTGGGCCGAGAATCTGGCCGCCGCCGCCCGACGACTGTGTGCGCCAACAGTTGCCCTCCCCCTCGGCGCGCGCCTTGACGTGCGGGTGACTTTTTCATTTAGTCTGCCGGGCGCAGCTCGCGCCTGCGCACACACGCGGCCGCCATTGTTTATTGGCCGCCCAGTCTCAGTCTCTGTCTCTGTCTCTCCATCTCTCTGTCTCTGTCGCCGGCGGATACTTTATAACTGGCGCTGCATGCGAGCTTGATGGGCCGCATTTCCTGCATCAAAAACAAAGCTTTCTCTTCTCGCGCGCCCAACAAATCTCCGCCTGTCTCCAGCGAGTGAACATCCTCGCCAAGCTCTTTCTCTCCGCCGGCCGATCAAATGGGGGCGCCTTCTTGCAGCCTCGCCGGCCCCATTCGACTCCAGCAGATATGGAACCTAATTGCCGGCTGATGTCGTGCCAAGAAGGCCGAGACAATGCGAGCGGCGCAAACGCGGCCGGATTAGGCAGAAGTGTGCGCCTGCTCGCGCCTTCTTCAGCCTTCAGCTGTCTAGCCGGCCTCGTCATGCAGCTCGGCGGCCAAGCTCGCGCGCCCCAAGCTCACCCATGACGACTGTCTGCCCTGCCACCAGCTCCAGCACACCGGCCAAGCCGCCCTCTGAGCCTCTTCCGGCGCCGCTTGGCCCCCGTTCGGCACAGTTCACTAGGGTTCGCTTTGCCCGTCGCACTGTGTCCAGGAGTCATGGCGGAAGTGAACTTGATCGCCGCCGCCCACCCGCAGCGGGCCCAGAGCCGCGTTGACTGGGGGCGCGCATATGGAGCCACATATTGGAAATACTGCCAACGAATCAAGATGGATGATGCGCCGAATTTGCATACGGGCCCACTGGCTCTCCTCGCGTGCACTGGGCGAGCTCGCTGGCTAGCTAGATGGCTAGCTGGCTGGCCTGCCGAGCTAGCTTGCCAAGCTGGCCAGAGACTAGACTCGGTGTGGTGGCCAGTGGGAGAGTGTGAGCGGTCCTTCAAGCGCATACCAGTGGGCAGCTCGTGCGGGCGCTCGTTTGCGACGACAACAATTTGGTGCCCAACAACAACAGTGCTCAAATCTCGCGAATCGAATTGCCCCAGTCGCTCAAAATTGAACCAAATACCCGCCCAATTCAGGCCCAATTGTCGGCCACTTTGCTCGCCGCACTGGCTGGCCATTTGTGCGTGCGGCTGGCAAGCTAGCCAGCTAGCCAGCGCCCTCAATCTGCAGAGAACGGCCACCTAATACCGAGCGGCGGCCACCTCGCTGGACGCCACAAACCAATGAAGATGGATACCTAAAACGCGACAATTTTATCCCACTCTAAATTGCCCCAACTGGCCCCAGTTGAGGCGACTGGCCGGCCACTTGGGGCTGCATAGTCTAGCCTAGACTAGGCTTGGCCCACTGGCCAGTCGAAATTGCCGCCGGCTAGCTAGTGGACAGACGACGGGCTAGTCTGCACTGCGATGGGTCTGCATTGGGGCTCGATTGGTGGCAGCATCGTTTGAGGGAGTAGCTTTTTCATTTGGCTGTTGTTTATATTTGCTGTTGCACTCGTGTGTATGCATGTGCCCGCAAGCACACTGCTCATGCATACACAAAGCAGGCGGCTCATCAAATTTTGCTCCCAGTCTGCCGGGCCCGCAGTTTGGCCCATCCGTCCAAGCGCGCCAGGCGGACGCCTAACGCGCCCAGCCGGCTCCAAAATGGAACCGGAGCCAGTCTGGAGCGAGCGGCGAGCTCGCAAAGAAAAGAGCGACCAAAATTCTGGCCAAACAAATGCCCAAACGGGCCGCGAACAAGCTCCCATCGGACCTCACAGACTGCCGTCCACTGTTTCCCGCACTGCTGCTGTAGTCTTGCAGTGCTGTGGCACTGTAGTGTTGCACTGCTGCTATGCTGCAGCGCCAACAACAACAACAGCCACCAAGACGACTATCTTGGGAAACGAGCGAAGCTTATCAAGTGCGATTTATCAGCCGAGAGCGAGCTGGGCCGGATTGGTCAGCTGGCGGCTGGTGTGTTGGGCAGCGGGCGAGTTCAGGAGCACAATCGGCGGCCCTTAGGAGTGGCCGCTTGTGGGGCAGGACAACAAACGGGTGCGCAATTCAAATCAAATTGAGAGGTGGCCGGCCAATTTGGCGCCGCCGAGCCAGCAGCGAAGGAGCGCGCCCGGCCGAGGAAGTAGACAAACGGCGGCCAGATTTCTATCTATGGGGGTCATTGGCACACACAGTTGGCCAGCTCGAGGGGCGCCTTTTGGACTCAGGGCTGCAATAAGGGGCGCTCAGAGGCCACTTGCTGGCGCCTTGCTGGCCGCCTGGCCTGGCAACTTGGGCGCCAGGGCAGTCGAGCTAAGACTAAACAAATTTGCACCAAGCTCGCTTATTGCTCCACGGCCAGCGGCAAATTGTTCCCCTCTGGCAGCGCTTGCAACTGTGTCTGGGGGGCGCCCGTCGGTCTGGCTTGGCGGCGCGAACTTGGCCGCCCCAAACAACTCGACGGAACGACGGCAACAACAGGGCGCCAATTGGACTCTGGGGCCAAAGTGGGCGCCCAGTTTGCAGCTAATTGAATGCACGAGCAACAAAACAACGGCAGCTGTTCATTTAACGCTCGAGATGCTGCTTTCTCTGCCGGCCGGAAGTTGGCCCGCGCCAACGCCCCAAACTATCGGCCCCAATCTGGACTGTCTCCCGGCGAGCTAGTGTGCTAATTTTGGCCCCTTTTGGTTCCGGCTAAGGTTGGCCCCCATCTCGCTTGGCTGTGGGCCACTTCTGTCAAAATGGCTGCCCCTTTTCGCCGGATTGTGCCGCTGGCAAATCGTCGGCCGGCTTCCTCTTGGCCCTAGTCCAAGGCCGGCCGCTTCTCCTCGCGCGCTTGCCACGCTGGCCGCCGCCTCTTCCGCCGGGGCAGACGCAGAAGGAAACAATGAGACGTCCGCCGGGACCAGTCTCTTGGGCCGCCGCGAGCGTTGCCCTCTGCGCTCAAATGATTAGCATATAAATTAGGCACTCCCTTTTGCCTTTTTGCCTTTTCTTAGCTTTCGCCGCCAAGCAGCTTTTTTCCCCGCCCGAAGCAAAGGCTTCTGGCGAGCTGCCTAACTGGCTGGCAGACGTAGCTCTGCAGGATGATGAAAAGGTGCCAAATATCATCAATTTATTGGCCCGCTGGCATTTCAACTCGCCGAGATCGCACAAGCTAAGCATCGGCGAGCAGCAAACTGCCTTCTCCTCGCTCACCTGAACCTGTTGATGGAGTTCTCGTCTCAATTGCCTTGTGTTTGTCCTTAGTGTCGAGCTGAACTGGGCCCCAGTTCAGCTCGAGTCTGGGGCAACAGAAGCACATCTCCGGCCCATAACTCAGCCGAGATCCATTGCGAGTCGCGTGCAACTCCAAGTGAAATGATTGATTAGCTTGCGGCTCGTTTGGGCCTCGTTCTAGCTGAGCAGATCTGACGGCTCTCAGGCAAATTGGGCAGCTCGACTTATTTATGGCCTCAGCTCGAGTTGGACAAACACGAGCGCCTCCAGCTTGCCGGCCGACAACATCGAGCTGCGACCTCGCAACAACCACAGTCTGAGGCCCCAGCAACGCCATCTAGCACTCGTGCGAGAAACCAGGCCCAGTGAGTGGCCTCAGCGTCAATTGTGTCTGAATTACGCCTCGCCAGATGGCGACTCGGTGCCCCGAATTGGGATCCTCAGGTCTAACCAGCCACTGTCTGTCGGAGATTGCGCAGTGCAAGTGGTTTCGACCAGAACTGCTCGCTCAACGACCCCATCATGGCGGCGTTTGGCAAGACCATTTCGGCAAGATTATTTCAGTAAGACCATTCTGGCAAGACCCTGGCATGCAGTTGCCGACGAACTGAGAAAAGGAACTTTTTATACTGTTAGTTAGCTATTTACTGGCAAGCGTCCCGCCTTTTGGCGACTGAATTCTCCAATTCACGACAAAAATAGACTCAACAATCTGAGCTCATTGGCGCTCAGTCGCCTTTTTACATCAAGAACTAGGCACGAGATACTCAGCAAGACACAAGAGAAGGTCCAGCAGATTGGAGCAAGTCCTTGAAGAAACTTGCTCAAGAGTCCACCTAGACTTTCCACTAATTAGCTCAGACTGATCATAGAATCACGAGGTAAGTGTTTGCGTGGCAACCCTTCAGTTTCGGGCGATTTCCGGAGCTCAGAAGTCGAAAATGGGAGGCAAAGTAACATTTGTGTTGGCGAGCTGCTAACTGTTGGATGTTGGGCGTGGCCTTGGGAGCAAAAAGTGGGCGAAAAGGAGGACAAGCTTTGGACACTGGTTGGCAGAGTGCGAAATTGGAATGGACAAAGTGGAACAAAAGTCGCCCCTTTGAACCCTTTTCGCGTGATTTAGTTCCCTCTGCTGCGCCCATTGTGCTCCGAATGAGCATAGTTCCATTTTTGGCGCCCCCACAAGTCGCCCAGACTTGTGGGCCTCTTCCGTTTTGCCATTCTAGTTGCAAAGCTTGTCCCCCAAAGAGGCGTCCACTTTTCAACGCCGTCTAGTTGGGCGACCATTTTTCCGGCGCTCTGTGGGCCTGCGAACGATTTTCGGGCCACAAAGAGGCGCCTCTCGCTCTTATTGGCAAGACCGGAACTCGTGAGAGGCCTCGGCAGAGGAGCCAACGAGCCGGATCGATTATTGCATTCATTGTGCACAACTCGCCGAGGCCAATCTCTCTCTTTCTTTGTCCCAACTAGAGCGTGATTAACTCGAACGGGAGCTGAGTTGGCGAGGAGAAACAATGGCGAGCAGAAAGGAGGAAGAGGGCGAGAAATTTTCCAAAGGCCAGCGCCCGTGTTGCACTCTAATGGGCCTGGCAACATAGTTTTTCCCCATCGCTCTTGTTCTCGTGGCGCGTGAGCCCCAAATGAGGCCGGCTATCAATTTACTGGGCGGCCGTTGGGCGAGCGAGCCACAAATCGGCCCAGCTCGGCGCAACACAATTGTCCTTGCCTCTGGGCGAACCACCTCAATCTGCAAAAATGCTCCTCTCTGGCCGCGGCTTCTCCCCCGCTCGAGCCCGTTATCTTGATAATTTCCTCCCACTCGCACTCGCCCCTGTCTGTCTGTCTGTGTGTGCCTGTGGCCAATCGGCCGCATTGGCACCGCACTGCGGCCGTCTCAGCGCCGCAGAGCATTTCAATTAATCGCCCGGCCAACTCTCATTCCAGTGGCTTCTCTGTCTCGGCCAGTCTTTCCATTAGCAGAGGGCGAGCCAAGAGGAAGGGCCAAGGAGGGGCCGTCTGTGCAAGTTTGCGCCGGCTGCTGGCCGCAGATAAGCGGCGGCACTTGAGCGTGTGGCGCCCAAAGCACCAGCAACACACGAGCGCCGCCAGCCAGCCGGGCCGCAGATTTCAATTTCAACTCCCACTCCTTGGGGTCCATTTGTCGCCGTCTGCAACCCAAGACGAAGACATATAGACCCACAGCGGCACAGTTCAAAGGGCCAAATTCAAATTGGACCCTTTTCATCGATGAAAACAACAGCTGACGACACTTTTTGCCTCAAGCTCGCACGCAGCCACCATCTTGGCAGCAGTTGCGCCCATTCGAGTGGGCCCAAGCTCGCCCAGAGGCAGTCTCCCCCGCTCGGCCGTCCTCTTGCTCGCCGCACACACTCTCCGGCCGACCTGGCTGAGCAAAGCAGGGGCGCCACACGCTCCTGGAGCCACAACTCTTGCATCATTAATCGTGGCCCAAACGTTGCGCTCTTGCTGCTCCTCCCGGTCGACCCCCATTTCGCGCCGCCAACTCGGCTGGATGTCTTGATCTTTGCGCGGCCAACTTTTGAGCTGCGCGCACGCCAAACAGCCAGGCCGATCAATTATAAACGTCCCGTTTCCGCCCCTCCACTTTGAACCCACTTTGCCCACAACAAGCTACGAGTTGAGCGCCTCCTTCGCCCAGTTCGCAAAGTTTGGGGGCCATTTGGGCGGCATTTGAACTTGCGTCCAGCTCGTTGGCTTTGGACTGCTGAATATGCTAAAATCTGCAAATGCCTTTTTGGCCACACTTCAGCGAGACGGCCGCCAAATGGGGGCGCTCCTTGTCTTTGCGAAGCCAAAGAGGCGCAGACAAAGAGGCGCCCACACACGAGCTCAGGCATGGTCGTGCGTGGCCTCGACCGTCGAGCTGGCGACCATATTCTAGCCGGCAGTGCAGGCGGACCGAAAGGGTGCACGCGATTCGGAGCGGAAAATGTCGGACTTGTGCGCTCGATTGAGTCCCATATTTGTCCAGATTCAGGTTTTAGACAAACTTTGCTCACCCCGAGCTCCAAATCTCCAAGCCCCATGGAGTGGCGGCCAAATTTGTGTGCGCCGCAAACAAGAACAGGCACCAAGCCAGCGGGCCCACTGCACAAAGAGACCTGTGCTCGATCTTCTAATCCATTTAACTCTTGTGGCTGCCCTCTGGTCTGCATTAGGTGCTGCCTCGCGCGAGTCTTGCTCCCTTTTGGCTCTTCTTTTCGAGGCCCAAAGAGGTTCAAAGAGTCTCTTTGGAGTCTTCTCTTTCCAGTCTTTTAAGCCCAACTCTTCAAAGCCGCCCTTCTGGGCCTGGAATGTCCAGCAGAAGCATTGCAAGCTTTGCGCTGAAGCAGAGCAGATGTCTCTCGAATGGCTCGTAAATATTCCACGCTCGTCGCCGTCCAACTTGGCCAAGAACTAGGCGAGATAAAGTTGGTGGGCCAGTTTTAACTGGAGCTAGTCTTCCGCTTCAGCTTGGAGAGAAAAGTTTGGCTGGCCACTTTTTCGCTTTCTCTCTCGAAGGAGGAGTGTGAAAAGAATGACCAGAGCGAGCTGAGCAAACGAACTGCACCAACCACTTGGCCGATCCCAATCACTGATGGCGGTGGCCATCTTTTGGCCCCCTTTGTGTGCAAAAAGTTGCCATTTCGTCTTGCATCAGCGCCCCACCAGCTGCTGCAGCCAGTCCGACTTCCGCTTTAGTTGCAGCTCAGCAGAGGCAGAGGGCGAGTTGGTTGGAGTTCTACCCCTCCAGAGCTAGGGGAAGATGATGAAAATGATGATGATCATCATCATCATCTTCTTCTTCTTGCTCGTCCTCGAACAGTTGACTTGGAAGCAATTGAACCGCGACGACCAAGACCGAGACGAGCAGTGGGCCAGTGCGCCAGTGGTGGGCAATCGTTTGCGGCCCCAGTTTGGCTTTCGGGACCTCCGACTGGCTTTTTCCGCCGCCAAAGCAGGACAGCGGCAGATAATCGATTGCTGCCTGCGCGCCCCACTCGCAATCCACCACCACCACTGAGCGCGCCCTTAGGACCGCCAGACTTCTGACTACTTGAATTATGAATGATCGCGCCGCTTCCGGTTGCCGGAACGACTTCTGCCAGTGGCGAGCTGCAGTTGGAGAGGCAGCCCAAACGTCGAGCTCTGGCCGCACACTTCCCACCGCGCCCATTGGACTGGCACTGCTACTTTTGGGCCCACTTGCGCTTGGGTCGAGTGCAAAAAGATGATTCTCTCAGCGGCGCCACTTCCTCTGCGGGCCCCATGAAAACGCCGAGAGGTTGTCGGAAAGATAAGAATCTATTTATATGCATACAAATAGATTGAGTCATTAGTCAAGGAGTCTGCGGCCGCCGTCGCTGGAGGGCCCCAAAAGAAGATGTTGAATAATTTTTGCCTCCTCCTCCTTTGCGACTCATCGTCTCCACTTGGGAAGGCAACTCGGCTCGAGAGGAGCGAGCCAAAGAATAACTTTACAGCCACGTGGATCTTTTATCTCGAGTTTTCGCTCTCCTTCCCGAGTCGCTTTTCTTTGCCTGCGGCTGCAGTTTATCGCACTCCATCCGGCCGGCGCCCACCGGAAACTGGTGGCTGAAACACTGAATCGCAGCTTAGGGCCGGCCGGTGAGCTTTACTTCAGCGCTCCGAACGACTCTGGATTTGTCCTCAGGGTCCGTATTGTTTGCAGCTTCCGTTGGGCTTGCTGATCGGCCGTCAGAAATTGGCCCCATGCAAATGGGAATTGGACCATCGTTAGTGGAAGGCGGTCTGCAGCCAAACGGCTAATCACAATCCATTACTGTTACGAGTGGGCGCGAATGTCAAGGGAGGGGGCAATACTTTGCACTCGAAACACCGTTTCCTTGGCCGAATGGTCGCCAGCCTGCTGGTTGATACTGGACGCAAGCTTAGCCGCTCTTAAGCTCAAGAGAGTCACTTGACCACGTCAAATGGGGCAAAAGTGGCCCGAAGGAGGCCCAAAGGATCGGGCGAGGGAGGCAGAAGGATGGAGAGCAAAGCTTATTGATTGCGGACAAAGTGGATCTGTTTTTGTTTTTGCCTCCCAACAGAGTGTAGCAATCAAAACAATAACAATAACACGGCCAGCGAGGAGCGCGCATCGTTTCTTCAATTGCCTCCAATTTCACACACCAGCGCCGGAGACTGCAATTGGATGCCGCCACTTTGCCCGCCAGGCTCAACATTGCAGCGAGGCCACACACACACCACCATGTGCAAGTCATTAGTGGTCCCTTTTTCGCGCTCGCCCTTCCTTCCAGCTGACCAGGGACGAGATGTTGCCCGGCCAGCTCGCCTGCTGTCTGCTGGCCGGAATGAAACAGAAGCAAGCGAGAGATGAGCTTCGGAGAGAGTGGCCGCCGGACAAGCGAACTGTGCTGGCCTCTCGCTCTTGCACAACAAGATTTATTGCCAAGTGTCGATACCAAATGTTGCTGGCAAACGGCCGCCTACTTCTCCCCACCAAGCCCGCTTGGTGGGCCTCACTTTTCACTTCCGTTTCCTGCGGCCTCTCCACTTGGAGCCTCTTGAGGCGACAGGCCAGCTGAGCGCGACTGTCGTATGACCATGTGATTGTTTGCTCGTCACACTGAGCAAACTGAGGGGGATAGAAAAAACGGGCGGCAAGAGCTGGCGCAACCTCGCTTGCTCCACTGCACAGATCAACTGCGGGTAAAAAGCACACTAGCAACCGTCGACTAGCAATGAGCCTCTGATTCTGCTGGTCAGTCCTTTTGGAAACTTCAATGGGGCGATCTTAACCCCATTGAAGTTCTCCGCAATTTTGATCATCATCTTTTCCCGTTTGATGGAGATATTAACCGATTTCATAGTGCTCTTCGAACTGATGATGATCTAAAATCACTCCATCGAGAAGGAGAATCACTCAGCATGTGATCTCGGCACATTTTGCGGCCTCTAAACCCTTCAAATTTGTAGTTTATATAGTTAACACCCGCCAAGTTTCGTACTGGCACTCATATTAAGTCTCAGGTAGTTCTTGGTTTGCTTTGGTCGACTAATCATCCGTTTCAGCTGATTCTTCCCTCATGGTTACCAAATCATTGGTGGCCGCAGCGAGAGTATATAAGAGGGAATCGTCGCTTCGGATGCGTCAAATTTGAATTGAAAGATCTTCGGGGCTCACTCGCAAAATGTCTGAACAAGGCACACTGAGTTCAATAGCCCGAAAGGAGAATGAGTCAAGTACTTGTATATCACTGCTGATATCTTTAGCAGAGGTTCCAATGAGCCCTAATGAGGCTTCCCATTTGAGTTGCCATAGAATTGCCAAATCTCTTTGGCCGCCGCTGTTCAATCTGGTGCCACTTCATTGTGGGTGGGCGACGTTGGTTCGAGGAAGAGTTCTTCCGTTGTTGTTACTGTAATTGAAACTTTCTCGCTCGCCGTCTGCCAGTCAAAGATTGGCCCACTGCTTCGGCCAATCTTTGCTCCCAAGAGATCAACGCGCGTCTCAAAAACTAATCAACTCCACTGCCCCATTGTGCAATCTCAATTCTCCTAAAGTCCAATACGAAATGGCCACTGGTCGTTGGCGAAAAGTTTGCCAGTTCAAATTTGCTCTCCAGCGAGTGCAACTATTGCTCCATGTCTCCTGCCTTTGTTGTTGCCTCTCATCATCACTCTTTCTGGGCCATCAAATGGCAGCTGCTGGTGCCAAAGCGAAAGGGGCGACAAATGTGTCTCGACTCATGAGCCACCGGGATCATGAGAACCTCCAAGCGAGCAGCAAAAGCACACTCGAAACGATGGTCGAGAGTCAGGAGAGCTCACAGAATGACCAAAGAGACTCGGCGGGAGCAAATGTCTGTGATTTATTATTGTTTGCCTTGGACCAGAAATTGTCACCGTCTCTATATAATGGCAGCGCTGGGAGGCAAACATTGAGTGATAAAGGAACCAAGATCAAGGGATCACATTTGTCCACTTGGTGTGATTGCAAACAAATGGATCTGCTCCAATCCAATGAACCTTCCTCGGCAGGTGAAAATTCCATCAATCATCTGATATGCTCCCCTGGGAGTTTGTCCGATTTCTCCTACGGATTATTGGAAAAATTATTGGAAATCAAGCAGACAGCCATTGATATTGATTATCTAAGCATAAGTGTCGCAAATCTAAGACTAAAAGAGCAATTAGATAGCAAAATGCCAGCAAAATGGAACAAAGAGAACCCACTAAGAGTGAATCAACTGTCTTTTAGTTTCACTTTGAATGGAACTAGTTCAGTGGCGAGTCTATACGAAGGAGCTATCAAACAAATGGAGGCATTTTTGAAACGGTTCGTAGTCACCCGACAACTGCAATCACTTACGATAGTCTGTGAAGTCACAGTCGAATCTGATCTCATGCAAAATTATGCCAGATTTCCAAGCGAAGAAATGATGCAAGCTGATCTAAGCGAGTTGTTGGCCCCACTCATTAGTCTTACACGACTTGAGATTAGCATCAACTCTTTCATCAGATCCTATGACGAAACAGTGAGAATATTAGATATCAATCTAAACAGAATGGGACCCACATTATTGCTCAATGACAAGAAGATTTTCAAAAGCCAAAATCGACTCAAATGGTTCAGCTTGAACTCGAATTTGAGGATCCTATTTCAAAATCAGGAAAGCTCAAACGTCGGCTTGTTTGACCATATGACAAATTTGAACTATTTGACCCTAGAATCGAGCAATATTGAACGATTCCCCTTGTTCAATCTGATGACACAGACTTTCAGCATAAAAGACCAGCATTATAGTGGCCATGCAAACTTGACTTCCCTCAATCTAGCCAAGAACAGATTGCACAGACTGGGAGAAGATCTACTTTGCTCTCATGATACAAATTCTAGCTGCTCATTGGAGGCAATCACCGACCATTGTCCGCTGACAAGCCAAACTATTGACAATACCAGCTCCATGAAGTCGAATCAAATGTTATTCTTGTCATTGCCCTCACTCAGTCAGATGGATTTGAGCTACAACAAAATCTATAAGATCACCAGCCTAGAGGCTCAAATGATATTGTGCCTTATGCCGCAACTGATGCAGTTATATCTGCAGCACAACCAAATTATCAGCCTAAATCTTAATTCATTACTATCTTACAGTCCGAACCAGACACCTCTACTCTCAGCGAGTAGCAATGGGTTGGTCTCGCTGGGAGAAAAAAGGTCAGACAAGAGTGGAGAAATGATAAATCTTGACAGTAGGCTAGAGTTTATTGACTTGAGCCATAACCGATTGTTATATTTAGCTGCCATTCGAGACAACAACTATCTGTCCAACACAAGAGTAAGACTCAAATCAATCAAGCTGAGCCATAACAGATTGGAGGAGCCTCTCATACCGGTGGACGCAAGTCTAGTCGGTCGAGTGGTGTTCGAAGAAACGGTTGACAATGTTGAAACTAATTATCTGAACTTGAAGAATCTAAATAGAGATTTTCAACTGAGCTTAGTTGAGGCCAATATAAGTATATGTGATTTTTTATCCACTTCAAAAGAGTCAAGCGAAGTTTATTTGCACCGTCACGATGATGAAGACAGTCAAAATGATTTGTTAATGTTGAACGAGCTCATACTTGATTGGAATAATTTCAGAAAGATTGCACTGCCATATTTCAACAGTGCTCGATGCAGTCAGGTGGAAATACTTCACCTCAGGGGCAACAAGATCAATACAATAGAACGAGGATCATTCGATCGTCTGAGATCATTGAAACATTTGGATTTGAGCCAAAATCAGCTCACCAACATTGAGGTCGAACGAGAGAGCCTCTTCGGACAATTGACCGATTTGAGGCTATTGAACTTGTCGACAAATAAGCTGAGACAATTGAGTTTTAGAACAACGTTTGAAAATTTGACCAGCTTGGAGGAATTGAATTTGAGCCGGAATGAGTTAACTTCACTGGCCAAAGATGTGTTTTTTATCAATAACTCAAATTTGATTAGACTGGACATTTCTCATAACAGGTTAACCCAATTGGATGCTAGCATATTCTCTCACCTCAAAATGCTTGAACAATTGATGGTTTTTGACAACAAACTAAAGAACTTCAACCAAGTAGACTTATTCAAGCAAAAAGGTGGCCTTGTTGAGACGATGATGGTCCATTCGGGTGATAAACACGAGAACAAGAAGGATCAAGAGGGAAAAAGAGGGAAAAGATTAAAGGGTGCGGAAGTCCAAGAGCAGCAAATCAAATCATCTGATCTCAAGAAAGTGTCAAGTAATAGGTTGAAACAGTCCTCAAAACGCAGCGCTCGCAGTTTGCAGTATGGCGTCCAATTTGATGGCCAAGGAAGTGATGGATCTAGCTCTCTTCTGCTTGGCTCGAACAGATTAACCTCTTTCGAGCTCAATAATTCCAGTCAATGTGATCATTTAAACTCAATGATGAGCATACAAACCTTGGCACTGGACAAAAATCATTTAAGTGAGCTAGATATAAACTCGTTTAGGTGCTTTCCAGAATTGAGATCAATTCATTTGCAATCAAATCAATTGAAATCCATAGACATGATGATATTTGAGCAAATGATCAGCTTGGAGTACCTCAACTTGGCCGATAATTATCTGTTAAGACTACGTTCTTTTAGGATTGTGATCAATCAACTTACCTTGTTGAGACATTTAGATTTGAATAGAAATCAGTTGGTTCAGTTTGACTTGGCAGCCTTGTCGCTAAATGACCAAAGGGAAACCCCATTCTCGATAAGTTATCTGGATCTGAGCGATAATCCAAGTCTCAAATTGGAGAGTTATGAGATCATCAAGTTTCTCAGAAGTAAACACACTCCTCAAATCAGTTCAATGAAAGTGAATAGAATTGGATCCATATCTAAGTCTGATAAGTTGGAAGGCGCAAATCTACCCGACACTCCTAAACAGTTAGAGACTATGCATTTCAATTCGATCCATCACGAGATAGATCCAAACTTTTTCAAACACTTGGCTCAGGTCAGAATTAGAGATCTTCATCTTGGTCTATCACCCAGGAATGCTATTGACGGCAGACAATATCCTGCTCTTTTTGACACTTTCTTGTCGGATAAAGTGCGGGATCACTTGACGGACAATATTGGAACTAAATTGGATCTAAGCTCAAACAACTTGACTTCGACAAGGTTGCACAAAATCTGGAATTTGAGCACTCGGAGCGAGGAGAAATATTGGAACATCATCCAACTTAATTTGAGCCAAAATGAGCTCAATGAATGGCCTCTGACATCCGGTGGCTTTAGCCGATTGAAATTATTGGATTTGAGTGGCAACAGATTGAGATATTTGTTGTCTGGAGATAATCTCGAGGTTGGCTTCAATCTACCGTTGCTGGAAAATCTAGATCTCAGTTCTAACAATCTCATTGCCATCCAGGATGACTCGGTTCGACAAGAAGAGACCATTTCAAAAACGGTTGAAAACTTAGCCAGGCTTATGCCGAGTCTAAGGATCATCAATTTGGCCAATAACAAGCTTACCTGGTTACCAAGCAGTATATTTGACAAGTTCACATCTTTGGTAGACATATCGCTTAAACGAAACCTTCTGCAATCATTTAACTTTCCCACAAATCAATTGATGCGGGGAATCAAACTTGATCTGAGCAACAATAATCGCCTCAATGCATTCGAAGTAAATCGATTTCCGGAGCAAACGTATTCCGATGATTTGGTCACGCAAGCACCAGTTCCGTATATTTTATATCGCCGGAACAATGTGTTGACCTGCAATTCTGTGGATAATTTTATCAACGAGTTGCAAGGTCAGAGTCGCGAGTTCAACGAAGATGATGACTCTGATGAATGGTGCCCAAGTTTGATCAAATCTTTGATACATATCAATCTGGAATCCGTTTCGAAAGAATTCAACTTGAGCACAATTCTTCGAATAGGCAACCCATTCAGTCTGAATCTTGCCAAAAATGACGGTCCTAAGATATTGAGCTCCCTCTCGAGCGACATAGTCTCAAATTTCACCGGTCAACTGATGGAGTTGAGCCTGAATTCGAGCAACCTGGACGAATTTCATGATGATGCGAAATTTTGCTCAGCTTTCGGATTGAATCTTGTTAGTCTGGACCTGAGTGAAAACAAACTCCAGGTATTTCCAAGAACTTTGGCTGTAGATTGCAAGAGTTTAGATTTCCTCAACCTTAGAAGGAATCAGATAGAACGGCTTAACCTAATCAACAACCTTGGAGCAGATTTGGTATCCAATTTGAAAGTATTAGATCTAAGTTACAACAACCTGAAAACATTGGATACTGAGTCATTGCGTATTTTTGCTCGCTTGCAATATCTGGATCTTCGTTTCAATAAATTCAAGTCCTCTTCCGATATTTTCCGTAAGATTGTTCTATGGAGGCCAAGAATGCAAGTTATGGTGGAATATGAAGAGTCAAAGATATCGGATAAGATCAAACTGATTGAGAATGGCAACTCGTTATCTATCGAAAGTCCGAAGAAAGTTGTCCTAAGGATGAACAGGAAAGAAGATAGATCAATTGGAGACCAAAAATCGACACAGATTATTGGAAACTGGTCAGAGTCTCACTCGATCAAATACTGCGCCTTGATAGACGAAAAGAAGGATTTTTGGAATATTTGCCTGAATGGAATTGATTCGCAACCAGCTCTAGACTCAGCCAGTCTTCAAGCATGTTTCGAACTAAGAGTTCCTTTCAGAGGCCAGTCTTGTATGACTGATCTTGTGGGATTGGAGGCCAACCAATTGAGTGACGCAAGTGTGGAGCTAAGATTCACCAAAGCAAAAGAACTGAGGAATAACAATGGAATCGAGGAGGATTTGGGTGCAGGATACGAGTCGAATGAGGACACAAGTGGAGGAAATGGTATCAAAACTGACCTTGTTATCAGTCTCATTGATCATCTCAAATCAGGCTGGTTAAAGTTGAGACGATTCGACATCGGCAAGCAGCTGAGCTCCATAAGTCAAGTTCAAGATGACTCGATATTGTTTACAATAGAATCAAGCTCAGGCAAGATACCAATTTACACACTGACTGCAATGAAACTGGCTATCTGCATGGCTTCAATCTGCATAATATTGCTACTGGTTGCCATGTTCTCGATGCTAATCTCGGTGACAAAACGTGTTGGTAGCAGGCAAGCTCGCCAGAGGGCAAAGATTTCGCCAGCAAACAGCTCAAACTCGGAAAGCAACTGCGATGATAGTAGTAGTCTGTATGAAACCAATTCGAGCACGACAAACGATCGTGCCAAGTCTAGGGTCAAAAACGAGCAAGCCTCGAGGTCAAGGCGAGACAATTCGCAAACAACCACCTTGACCAATTGCACGAGCTCAAGTGGGCGACATACGGACGCAAGCGCCTCTACCTCGACAACCAGCAGTAGCAATCAATCAGACTCGAACACCAGAACGATGGTGGCTGAGATACGGCCAAGCTCTCTGCAAGGATATCAGCTGAATCAGCAGCAGATGTTAGCATCGTCTAATCAAAACTATCCAACACCGTCCTCTTCGGTGGCCGCCTCGAGCATGGAAACGGCCGAAACTATGCAAGCGATGGACTCTATCCAAACATTTTCATCAGCTGCCACCATTCAAGCTCACAACCAGCAAAACCATCACCAGCTAGCCTCATCAAACGATCAGTACTCACCAATGTTGAGCAGTGATCTGTTGACACCCATAAGTGGACTCTCACTAGTGACACAACAAGGCCATTTGCATCAGCTACCGATTGCTACGCCAGCACAAATACCCGTGGCCACCGTGCTCCGAATGGTCAAGTCAAGCTCGGCAAGTGCTTTCAATAATTCGGAGCGAGATGCCAGTCAGGGCAGCACATTAGCTAATTCAAATAGGATGCAGACAATCTACGAGAGGGCGGCCGGAAAGTGCCAGCAGGTGCCCAGTTATATGCCAAAGTCTTATTCAACTTACAAGGCTTGCAGCCAAAACAACAGTCACCAGTATCAGTCTGTCACGGGCAGCGATCAACATTCAGGCCCCTTTTTGCAACAACAAATGAGCGACCTCGATCCAGCCACATTATCGCTGCTCTCGATCAACACAGCTCTGTCATCGGCCCTAAGCCCTGGAGGCGATAGTCATCCTCCTCCAATGGACGGCGCTGAAGCCATAGATGTGCCACTGGACTCGGCGGATGTTTTAGCCAGCCAGAGAGCTCTGAATTTGTGCCATTACCATCAATCAGCATTGAATCATTATTCTCAGCAGCCTGATTCCCAGTCTCTGTTTATGGCTCAACAGCAACTTAATCTCGACAACTTCACCCAAGATAATCTTTCTCCGCCGCCACCTCCCCCAGAAGTAGAATACTGATTGGGAAAGATAAAGAAGATCCTCCTGGAGAGATTAAGATCGAGACTGATTGTAAAAATAAAATTATTCATTTTGGACTTCGATGATCTTTGTCAGATCATCAAGATCACGATGAGATCGCTTGTTGGAGCATTGCACTCAAGAATTTGACTGCATCTTGAGATTTTGTCCACAAATATCCAAAATTAGTTTGTTAGTTCAGCAATAAACAAATGTTAATCTTCAGATGTCTGTCTATAGGTTGAGATAATCAGAAGCAAAGGCTAAATATTCTCTCGAGCTGAAACTCAATCCTCGATCTCTAGCAGCTCATAGAATGTTCGAGACTGAATATTCTGTTCTTCTGAATGGGTACTCATCCTTTTGTCTAGTAAAAACTTCTATATCACACGAATTCGATCTCGTTTAATTGTAAGTATGCGAGGAGAATACATCAAAAAGCTTGACGGGCAGCTTTTCGCTGGTTTCACTGAGACATCTTTGCAAGGAAATCCACAAGAAACGTTTGAACTGTTCGAGGAAGTTCACGTGGAGCCGATTTCTCGACCAATTGGAGAACATTTGCAAGTAGCGCCAATTCAACTCGTCGCCATCCAAAGAGTCGAAGGTAAACTCTTTGATCGAGCTCACTGGCTCAGAATTGGATCGCTTGCTGTCGCCTCCGTTGGGTCCTTCGCCGGCGCCCGAAAGAAAGCCCAAAGTGATATTGGTGATTCGCCAGTTCTTGTAAATGTCGGTGGCCATTTCCACCTGAGCCTCAATGTTGTTCATTTGCAACGAGGTGAAGCCGAAAGTTTGCGACGAGCCGGCACACAATCGGGCCTGTTTGCCGTTTTCCTCCAAGTCTAATGCCAGCGATTCGGACAGCTTTCCATTGAGCGTCGAGTCGTCCAACAATTGGTCGGCGTAATTGAGACATCTGAGTTGCCACAAATAGTAGAGAGTTGCATTGGGAAAGTCCATGGTGATGAAGGTTTTGCCCGCCGAGTCGAGACACTGAACGTCGCTGTCGAGCGAGTAACTGGCCGCCTGGTAGTTCTTGAAGACTCCATTGCTAAGCGTGAACAGGCAGCCCCTCTTGGCCGAGTCTCCCTTCTGCTTCTTTCCGGCCGCAACACTGTTGGCCAGCAACAGATCCTCGTTCTTGAAGGCCGAGAGGCCAATCGTTGGGTAGGGCCTCCTGCTGAGACACTCGTCGAACCTGGAAAAGTACCTCTTGTCGTAGAGGCAAGTGGGTTGGGCGCTGGCCTTGGGCGGAAGTTCGTTGGCAAGATTGGGCTGCTGCTGCTGGACTGGCTGGCTGAGGGGCGCAATTTGCAGCAAGCCACGTGGAGCCGAAATTGGACGCACCAGTCTGGGAATCGTGGCCCGTTGGCTCAGCTGTTGGGCCTCGTTTTCCAGCTGTTGGACCTGAGACAGTGGTTGCTGCTGTAATTGTTGTTGTTGTTGCTGCTGTGATTGTTGTGGCTGCTGTTGTTGTTGTTGTTGTTGGGGAGCAATAGGTGACTGCATGTAGTAGGGAAAATTAGTGGCCACTTGTTCGGGGCCCAGTGGTGCGGCGGCCCTGACTGCTGAGCTCTGGTTGGGCTGCTGCTGCAGCTGACCACTAGCTGGCCAGGCAGCAAGTAGCAGGAGGCCGCCCAGAAGCAATACAAGACACTTGGTTCCATTCATCTTTGGCGGCTGGCTTTGTTTCATTTCAATCATGAGAATCATTCTGCCTCCAGCTCGGCGGCGACTGGCCGATCGTGGGCCTGCGTGGGGCGGCAAGCAGTTGGCTCACACAGTGTGGTCCCAAGTGGCTGCGGGCGGGCGGGCAACTGTGGCCCGTGACTCGTTGAAGCGGCAACAAGGCAAACGAGCAGCCTGGCAAGCGGACCCTAAGGAGCAAGATGCTCAGTCAGCATGTTTGGTCGCCGAGCCCAAGGGCTGAGCTGCGGCCCATTGGGCAGGCGTCTGTGCGGGGGCATTATGAGGCCTGGCCCATGTCGCGTTTAATGTGAATCATCATCATCATAATCGTGCAGTGGTTGCAGTTGTTGTTGCTACTGTTGTTGTTGTTGTTGTTGTTGTTGTTGTTGTTGGCGTGCTGTCGCTGCAATTGGCTGCAATTGCCGGCCAGAACAACAGGCAGACAGAGAGATTTCAATTTAATAATCTGCAAGTAAAAGTCTGCGCCTGAGTTGGCGCCGCACAGTTCAGTGCAAAAGATGATTGATTGGCAGTGTGCAGGCGCCCACTGGCCACTGGCTACTGATTCGAGCAACTGGCCAGCTAACCACTGGAGCAACTGGCCAGCGGCCAGAAGGGGCTCGCCGTGCTCGCCAAGCCGCGCCTTCCGCCCCCAAACTTGGGCTCTTGCGGCGGGCGCTCGTTAGGCCCGATGGGGTGCCAAGCGGGTGGCAAGCGAGGGCCGATTGGGGCCGCCTGTTGTCGCTGGCCCCCCCGCCAGACTGGCAAGCGAGTTTTTGGGCGCTCTCATCCGAAAGGATGCGCGCGCGCCTTGCCTTTGGCCAGCCGCGCGCGTGATAGCGCTCGACCAGGTTAGATGGCGCCCGCGTTCGGCTAGAGAGTCTCTCTGGTGGAGACTAGCTGGGGGGCAGTACTTGGGCCAGCGCGCTTGTGGCTCCACTGGCGAGCTGTGTGCGCAATCTCAAACGTCAACGGGCCCACAATCAAAGCCAATCGTCTGGCCGGGGGCTGAATATTGGCCGCCCAGCTAGGCCAACTTGCTCGGCCTTGCGTGAACACCCTCTCAGCTGGGCTCTGAGCTCTCATGGGTGATGAAAATCTTTTGAATTTGGCCCAGCGCCACTCGAGAGCAAAGGTCCCGCCGGAGCCCAAACACAACTCACTGATTCCATTGTGTCGCCCATCCCGCTCTCTCGCCGCCTCGCCGGCCAGCCGACAAACTCAAGCGCCCCCAACAAGCTCGGCAGCCAGTTGCTAGCTGCTAGTTGCTAGTCAAGAGCGACAACACACAGAGAGCAAGAGAGAGAGAGCAAACAAGAGCCCAGTTCGTTACTAGTCACTTGTGAGAGAGTGGCCAAAAAAGCGACTGGCTTGGCGAGTGCAAGTTTGGCCAGCGAGCAACTGTGTGAGAAGTGGGCCAGACATGTGCCCAGCCAATTTGGCAGAATTCTCTCCCTCCTGAAATGAATTTTTCAAGTTCAAGCTGTCTGGCCGCAAAGATGCTTGGGGCTCCAAAGGAGTGAGAAGACAAGAGAAGACAAGACAAACAAGAGCGCGACAAGTTAGAAGCAAAGAATTAGGCAAAATTGTGCAAAATTGAACTCAGTCAAGTTCGAATTGTACTCGTTCAAGATAATTAGATAAATATAGATGAATAGATGAATTCCTTCGGCGTCCAATTGTGCTTAGGACTGTTCAATTGTATCAGTTGTGCAAACCAAGATTAGAAAATTAGAACCCAAAATCACTTCAGAGATTGGCTCTTATCAATTGTCTGTCTGTTAATTCTGCGCCTTCTGCAGTTTGAGGTCTGCGCCAGAGGCAGTCTCGAGTTGTTTTTGTTGAGAAGGCGAGTTGTTTTGAGCGCGCGATCAGCCAAAATGGTCGCCAGTCCAAAGAGACGGCGCAACAAACAGAGAGACGCCGAGACAAAGCTCGAGGGGCGGAAGTGCAAGATGAAAGAAGCATGGCGACAAGTGGACGGAAGTTGCCGGCCTGAGGTCCATCGGCGGGCAACAGTGATTAGTGATAGTGGAAAAGAAGCGGCAAGATTTGTGATAAAAGGCAGAAATGTCAAGAAGACGCCCACAGTGAGTTTTTTGTTTTTGTTTCTCTGCTGGAGCTGCAAGGGCGGCCAGCAAGTGGCCTCGATGACTTCCTCGCTGACGGATTATGACGGTAAGTAGTTGGCAAGGTTGGAAGTTGTTTGCAAGTGCAGTTGCACGCCTATGCACAGGTATTGATTAGACCATAGGTTAGGCCTCGCTGCACAAGATCTTCCACAGAAATCTTGGGCAAAGTCTTTTCTGGTGGGCGCAACGTTCGTCTTGGTAGAGCTGGCTGGCCAGCAGGCAAGTGGCCTGCCGATGGAAAGCAGCGCAGTGCAACATTTGCCGTAATCATTGATCAAAAGGCAGAGAGCGGAAACACACATTTGTAGTTGGAATGAGCGCCTGTGGCAGTGCTTTGGTGTGGCAATGCTTTGGGAGGACTAGCAGCAGGCCAAAGCTGGCGGAAAGCTGGAAATTATTGTGCCGCTCGAGAGGAGCTTTGCTTGCTAGATTTTTGCCCGCTCGATGTAGCAGTCTTGCTCGAGAAAGGCGATTACAAATGAAAATAGGAACATCGCTTGGAGCAGTGGAGCAGCTCAAAGAGAAGCCAAGAGAGAGAGAGAGAGAGCAGAAAATCGGAATACTAATACGAACAGGAGGGGCAAATGCAGATTCCCATGAGTCTGATTGAAATTTGCAAAAGAATAATCGCGCCTTCCGAGTGGTGTGCAAAGGCCACTGGAAACACGTGCACATGGCCTTGATGGGCCCCCGACAACCATGGCTGGAGACTAATGGAAATTAATGGAACCTTTGGCTCCGCTTTCCGCCCGCGGCCCTTAGGTCTTGTTGCGCGGCCAAGGCGCCGGCTGGGCCACAAGGCTGGAGAGCAGGCCAGTTGGCGTGAGGAGTAGAGATTTTTGAGAGAGAGAAAACTCGGACCCTTAGGAGAAGGCGGCTTGGTTTTGCGTGTTTGTTTTTGGCTCCGGCGAGTTCGAAGTGGCGCGGCCAAGCTCGAACAAGCGTGAGAAACAATATGAGTGAAAAGCAATTCGTGGTTGGGCTCGAAGGTATTAGATCCTTGTGGCATCCTTTGCATCCATTTGGCTTGGGGGTTAAAAGGAGGCAGCGGAGTTCAGCTTGGAGGCGCTTAAACAAATTTCCGCCAGTCTGCGGCGGGCCTGCTAAATGAGCCGCGCATGAGAAGCCTCCGAGGGGCGACTGTGGGCGAGCTGGAGGCGCCTCTACGTGCACTGAGGGCGCGCCGGCCGGCTGGCCGAGGAGCCAAATGGAGTGCGGCTGCCGAGGAGCTAAGGGTGGGCGGGAGTTCAGCTTCAAATAGCAATCAGACGCGCAGGCAAACCGGCGCCAAGCCCAAAGGGGTGGCCCCAAAATGATCAGACTCGGCGAGCAGGCAAAGTTGCAGACTCAAGTGCGCCCACCGGAACTGGGCCCAAGCGAGCTCGAGAGTTTGCGCGCTCAGAAGCTCGTGCAGCTTGCAGCTTTCACCTGTTTCATGGCGGCTGAGAGTGCGTGTAAAAAGGGGCAAAGGGTTTTGCTTTTTCTTTTTCTTTTTATCATTTGTTCGGCCAGATTGATCGATGAGTTTGGATGATTTGGCGGCTGGCGAGCAGGCAACTACTAAGCGTGAATCGGTTTCCTTTGTCGCCCCAAGTGCTGCACGAGAGGCCGCGCGGAGGCTTAGCTGTTGGGAGGCGCGCATTCTCCGGGCGACAATGACGAGCCAGCAGAGTGGATAAGCGGCGGCGGCCAGAAGGAGGGGCGAAACAGAGAGGCGCAAATTAGCAAATTGGCTTCCTTTGGCGGAGGGCTCCTTTGTGTGGAAGAGTGTGTGTAGTAGAGGCGCCAGTGCTTGTCTGTGGAGGTGGAAGTGCATGCAAAGGCGCACTTTGGGTGCAACTTTGGGCCACACAGAGAAGGGCCAAGAGTGGCCAAGTGTGAAAAGAACATGCAGCAAACAGAATCGATCGATCTGGATCGATTGTGCCCAGGCCAGTGGAGTTGGGCGCGTGTGGCCCTCGTGAGGATGACAATTGTCGGGGCTGGAAAGTGAGAAATCCCTCGTCATTGGACAATGTAATTTTGCACATTTGTCTGCCGGTTGTTGTTGTGCTCGTCGTCGCTAGAGACATGGTCTTAGTTCAATTGGCCGTCGGCTGTTGTGGAGTGTCTGTGCAAATGTGTGTGTGTGTGCAGTGGCGCCGCTTTGGGCGCCTCGATCGGGCGGCGCGGAAATTGAATTTCAAAGCGCAAGCCTTCGGGAATTTGCTTGGTGTGAAAATTCAAATTTGTCTGCAAAAATGGACGCAAAGGAGGCCCCTTTTTGTTGCCCCTGTTAGGCCCTTCTCATGCCAGTTGTTTGGCGAGCTGGCTCCACACACACACACACTCGACCAGCGGGAGACTATCTGCAGTGTGCGCAGCTAGTGGGCGAACAAAGTGGCAAAAAAACGGGAGAATTCTCATTATTTCTTCCGGCCAACTCCTTCTGCTCAATCTCCCGCTGGATGGGCGCGCTGTCTAGGCAAAGGAGAGGCCGCGCGGCGAGGAAGTGGGCGCTCGGCTGTCGAAAAGGGCGGCTGGGGGGCGGCGTTTTGATTTCTATTTTCTCGCAAGTGAGCAAATTTGATGCCAAACACACTGGGCCGCGAGCAGTCCCATGGAGAGACGAGAGACGAGAGGAGAGATCTGGCGCCAGGGGGCAGGCAAACAAAGGGGCCAGCCCACGAGGGGCCAACAAAGGAGGCGGCTCCCTGGTGGCTGCTGGCTGCTGGCTGTTGGCTGTTGGCGGACTGTGTGCGGGGCGCATATTAAGGAGCGCCGCTTTTCGGCCTGGGCAAAAGAAAACAATTGGCCGCACAAACTCCAAACAAAAGGTCCCCAAGCGCTCGCACTGGCCCCAGTCTTTGGCCCAAGTCTTCGCCCGACGAGACAAGAAGGCAAACAATGAGCTTGGCCTAAGGAGAGGGGGCAAAAAATGAGCCAAAAGACAAAGGAGGCCCTCTGCTAAAAAGTTAATTTGCCAAAGAGACTGGCTGGGCTCCGTCTCGCTGGCTTGGGGTTTGAGTTCGAGTTTGAGTTGGAGTTTGAGTTGGAGAGTTGGAGAGTTGCAAGAGGCGCCAGTGCTAAGGGTGGGCCAAGAGTATCCTCCAGTTTGCGTCGGCCAACTGGCAAGCGTATGCAATGAGCCTCCTCATGGCCGCTTGTCGATTAGCAGCGCCCGCTCGTCACATGGCCAGAGTGTGAGCGGCTGGAGGAGGAAGACATGCCAGCGTTCACACGTGAATTTGAGGGCGTCAAAACTGGGCGCATATCAAATTTCTTCCTCTCAAAGTCCCAGACCAAAGGGCGAGTGCAAGCTCCAAGCAAAAGGCCAACTGCAAATTAGGCCCGCAAAGAAATGGCAAAAGTTTGTCGAAACCAGAACTCAGTGTGGCCGCTCACACTGAGTTCTTGCACACAGTCACCGGCCAGCCACAAGAATCTGAACTCCCTAATTGTCATCTCAAAGCTCCAGCTGCATCGAGACTCGAAGCGAGCTCGCCGCAGTCAATCTCTCGGTCTTTCCAGAGCGCTTTTACAGAGCGCGCCAAGTTCTGCCTATTGAGTGGCCAAAAGCCTTTCTTAGCTTGCCAAAAGTTCCACTGGAAACAACACTGGTGGACACGCCCATTTGCATGCAATTCAGCCACAGCTAAGGGCTGTTAGTCTGCAGTTTCCAGTTCCCAGAGACTATTTGCCGCTTAGGAAAGCCGGCACTTGTCTCTTCTGACGTGGGCCAGCGTGATGCAGACGAGAGGATGGCGGCAGACGCAAGATAAAACCTCATAGTCTGAGGCAGCTCAGACTCTGCTGAGCGCCGAGCCAAGTCGTCAGCCCAAGTGGCACGCACCAACTCGCACGCGGAAGTGCACTTGCCGGCCGGAAGTGAGCGAGCGTGCCCCTAGCTCGCCCAACGCTCAGGGTTCTCCTATCAATCGCGCGAGAGGCTAGGTAACGCCCACCTGTTATAGACACTCGTGGTTGATATTGGGCCACTTCTGCGGCTTGGCGCGAGCTTGGCCTGATCTGGGCGAGCCTTGCGCCCCCACAAATGGGGTTTGAGTGTTGTTTTCGGCACACAATGACGCCTCTCGCACAGAATTCCAGGGCCAAAGGCTGAGCTTTTCCACCATCGGCCACGCCCAGTTTTCCCTCTGGCCTCATAAGTGTGTTCAGCTCGAGTGCTGTGCTATGCTATGCCGAGGAGCAATGGCAGCACGTGTGAGTCATCAGTGGCTGGTTGCTTGCGATGGGCGCCGACAATTAGCTCGCCTCCACAGCCGCCGATGTCTGGCCGTTGAGGTGGCGCTGAGGGTGAGCGAAAAAGTGGCGGCGAAATTGGGCCCGAGTTTGAGGGCGCAAAGTGGATGCAGTGAGTGTGTGTTAAGGATCAGGGTTAACTGATGTTGAAGTTTGTCCGAACGGGCCCAATGTGGTGCACTTTGCAGCCACCGCAGACAGTCTCTGGCGCAGGAAAACCCGTTGGGTCTGCAGTGTAAACTGTGCACTGCAGACCCAAACTGTGCACTGCTCCATTGCAGTGCTGCACGCACAGTGCAGGCCGTCCTCCGCAAAGCCGCTTCTTTGCTGCGCTGGAACGTCTGGCGTCAGAGTGCTTGCTCTCGAGCGCCACTCAGAGTCCTCCAGCGCCCTTTTGTCGGTTTCTAGTCCAAGTTGGCAAGCTCGGCCCAAGTGGACGAGCTCGCCAAGTGGAAGATTTGAGCAAGAATGAGTTGGCCAGTAGACGAGCGAAGTGGAGTAGTGAGCGGCAAGTGAAACTGAAACAATGACTAATGAGTCGCAATCAATAAAGGGGGGCGCCTTGGCGGCGGGCGCAATTATTTCACACTTCGTCGGAAACAAGCGGCCAGCTGACCCAGACGAGCTCGCCTCTACTTTGGACCCACTGGCTAGGCTTCGACAGTTAGCCAGTGGCCGTGGCTGGCTGGCCGTCGATTGGGCTCTCTTGTCCAGTTGGCCTTGCGCGCCGCCGACCACAAATAATGATTCACGAGCGCAAAAGAGGAGTCAATTTGGATACATGAGCGCCAAAATGCGCCACTCTCGTCCACCAAATGGGCGTCCCTTCCCCAAGCTCGGCCCAGACCCACTTGGAGGCGCAAATAAATCGATCGAGGCGCCCACATCGAGCCGGCCCAAACGCAAGCGAACACAGTTGGCCGGCGCTCAGTGGGCCTTGCGTGCGGGCCGCGCTCTTTGGGCGCGTCTGGTCGCCTGCAAACACACTTGGCTTGGCTTGGCTTGGGGCGCCCATTCACTGGCTGCGTTGCTTGCAAATGAGATTGATTGACGAGCACACTTTGTTGGCGCGCGCTGGCTCGTTCCAGTGGCCCTTTGGAGCCAGTTGGTGGGCGTCTGGCGGGCCCAGTTTGGCGGCAACGAGCGGCCGAGCGGCCGAGGCTAAGGGCGAGGCTGAGTCCAAGGCTGAGGCTAAGGGCCGGCAGCATCGGCGGCCAGCGCGGCTTGTGTGCGCCGAGACCAAAAAGAAATGGCCCGTCAATATTAGAGTAATGCAAATCAGCCGCTTGGGTGCACACCAGCCGAAGCACAAGGCCACACAAGGCCGCACACACTCTCTCTCTCTCCCTTGCACACACTTGCCCCTTGCCGCTCGCCCGATTTGCGCGCTGGCTCTTAGCCGTGAGCGAGCAGCTAGTAGCCAAGCAAGCTAGTCGCCAAGCTAGCCAGCCGCCAAGCTAGCCAGCGAGATAGCCAGAAACTAGCTTGCAAGACGAGCCAGACGAGCCAGGCCCAAATATGAGCCGCAAACTCGCCATTGGCAGTCTAATTATTTGCTGCTCGTCCTGTCAACTGGATTTGTGCTTCTATTCATTAGGAGTGGCGCCAGTGAAAGAGGGCGAAAAGTGGCAATGAGAGTGGTTGAAAGACGACAAGCCGACTGAGATTGGCCTCAGAAGGTTGGATTAGTCGCCGAGATGCGCGACCAGCAGACAAGACGGCCAGTGAAATGTGTTGGCAGAGAGCAGGGCGTGCAAAGTAAATAAATAATAACTGAGACTGGGGCCAATTTGTTGCCCAATTGGCCAATTCGACAACTTTTTCCCCAACTTTCTTCCACTTTTTCCGCCACTTTAGCGCCGCATCCTTGGCCCTCTTTGACCTGAGGCTCAGCTTCAATCTCAGTTCCAGTCTCAGTTTCAGTCTTGATAAAAATTTCCTCAGTTTGGGCGCATCAACTAGCGCGTCAACTGGCGCTCCTTAGGGCCCGCCTCTAGCCAAAAGGAAAAGTGGCGCCGAGAAGTGGGAAATTCCAACGGGCAGACAGACATTAGGACATTTGGCCAGGAAACGAGTCCAGAGTGCATCTAATTAATCATTTGGGGCCAGAATTGGGAGAGCTTAGTTGATTTGGAGATGCATTATAGCGGAGTTGTTGTTTTTGTTGCAGTTTCAAGTTGCCTCCAAGTTGGGCGGTCGGCCGTGTGCTCGCTCGCACACACAGTTGCTTGCACAGTGGCGGCACGCGTGCATAATCCGCTTAGATCATCTACTTGGACTGTTGTTGCCGCTGTTGTTGCCTCTGTTGTTGTTGTCGTTGGCTCATCTGCGAGAGCTAAGCGCGAGCACAAGTCGAGCCAGTTTGGAGGCGAGGATTCTCGCGCCAAAGTCCCGGGGGACCATCTTGAGACGGGCCCGAAAGGAAGAGAGAGAGAGAGAGAAGGTCTCGCGCGAGAGGGAAACAGATTGCGCTGGTCTCTGGAGTGTGGCCGAGCTGGATCATGATCATTGGCCTGCAACTCTTTTGGCTCCTCCGCAGACTTGCATGCAGCTTTCAGGCGGCCAAGCGGCCAGAAGTGCGCCTAAGAGTCCCAGAAGCACGTCCAACATCTGGCTCGAGTGTGCAGGCGCGCGAGCTTTCAGTGGCGCCGCTTTGGGCTCGCTCGAGGCAGCAGCAACACCAGCGCCACAAATGGCCCTCCAGCGGTCTGACCATTGGCGAGACTGTGTTGGCTAGACTGTGTTGCCAAGACTGGCCCAGCTTGGCCCTGAGCTGTTTCGCGGGCCAACAAGCACGCGCCGGCCAGACATGATTCGGCGTGTTTCTTTTGGGCCCCAGTTGGCCGCCGACAAAGTCCACATTTTAATGGATTCTCATCGCCCGTTCACTTTGCGCAACAGCCGCCCACTCGGAAGCTTGCCAGCACTAAGGGGCGCCAGTTGTTGGCTTAGCAGCAAGCAGCCAGTAGCTAGTAGCCAGCGAGCAGACGAACGGGCTGGCGGGCGGCCTGCCTTTGGAGTCGCATCTCCAAAGGATTGATGGAGATGGCCACTTGGCGCCCCGGCCGGAACATGGCAGCCAACTCTCAGTGGCCGCTCATTGTTTGTTTGTTCCAGAGACTAGGGCGCCAGCCAGTTGGCAGCAGTTTCCAGCCGGCCACTTGCCGCCAGCCAAGGCTCAATGTTGCGAGCTAGGCAAACAGAAAGGCGAGGAATTGCAATCAATCAGTGCGCATTGAATTGGCCAACGAGCGAGCGGGCGCCAAATGAACTCGCCCGCTCAGCTACACCCACTCTCTGGCGGCCCTGTTTTTTCTCCTCCCCTTTGGGCCCTCTGCTAAAGCTTGCCACCCCAGCTGACCCCAAGGAGCGGCCCTTAGGAGTGGCCAAGGCGGCGGCCACTGAGCAAGGCCGCCGACCCTTAGGACTGGGGCCGAATGTGTCCGTTTAGACTCGCTGGCCTCTCGAGCAGCCAAACTTGAGCGGCCCCTCACTTGCCAAACAGACTGTGTGTGTTCCACTTGGGCGCATCAAAAGGGCCAATTCTCGCGCCCACTTTCATATCACTTGCGGCGCCCGCCCAGCTCACGTTCCGCCATCCTTGGGGCGCCACTTCCGGCCTACTTTGGCCAAATCTGCTGCCCATCTCGCTCGCATGCGGGCGCCCCTAAGGAGCGAGATTGGCGGCCCCACTCTGCTCGCCAGTCGAGTCGAGTTATTCGATTTTACTCTCTCTCTCTCTCATCCATCCAAAATGGGCGGCCCAATTCTGCCAGAAGAGCCGGCCAACTGAGTGAGAGACGTGCGCGAAATTCTGATTCATGCTCCATGCATTCATTGTATCGGACCAGTGGGAGACTGTGGCAGCTGCGAGTTGTTGCAAATTGCATTAACTTGAGCCCATCGAGTCCACTTTTTAAAGTGTTCCACAACGGCGAGAAAATCCGCCGGAAACTGCACTCAAAACAGGTAGACAAATTGGGCAGACAAAGTTTGTGGGGCAATTTTCAATTCTGCTCGCCTCTTTTTGCAGATTTCTCCAAGATTTCCAAGATAAAACCCTTCCAGCCTGTCTTTCATCCACAATCTCAAAGGCTGTCTTTCATGGAAAATCTCAAATTTTGCCACTCAAAAGCAGCTCCACTAGAGCTAGTGAGCGGCGAGCTTGAGCCAGTCAGCCACTAGGGGCGAGAAATCTGACAGGAAAGGCTGCACGTCCATGCAAAGTGGCAAAATTTTCTTGCCTTTCTTGCAACTTTGGGGCAACCTTTTCTCGTGAGATAGTCTCTGAGAAAGCAAGCAAAGGAAAAGTGTGCATTTCCGGGACATCAATCATTGGAAAAAGTGGGCAAATTGTTGGAAAAAGCAAATGGAGGGACATTGAATTGGAAAGATGTCCGCTGTCACTAATGAGCTGGAGAGAAACCGGAGAGGAGCAATTGTTGTCTCTTCCAGTTTGGCCCAAAGGAAAACTAATGACAACTGGCCGAGCAGAAGCCGGTAACCTGATACAACTGGGACTGGGGGCAGTTGTTTTTCGCTTACAAGCTGGAAAACAATTTAGAAACTGGGGCCCAAAACAGAGCGCAGAATAGCACACAATGGCAAGATGCTGCCAAAAGAACGAAAGACTGTACCAGAGAGAGACAATACCAACAACCACCTGCTTGGCTGCTCATTAATCTTGAGACGCAACATTGAGTTTGTGCGGCCCTTTTGGAGCTTAGAATTGGCCCAAGCAGTTTGGGCGAGAGGCGAGCCCAAGTTCAGGCGGGCGAGAGAGTGGGAAGAGCGTAAAAAAAGGGGCAAAGAGAGCAGGAGAAATGGGGAGCAAAATGAGAGACGAGCTGCAAAGAGATCGCACACTCTCATTGCGTTGCGTGCACTCTTCCTCGACTCTTGACAAATGTGGCGCCCATTTGGAGAGGAACAAAAGGGGGGCGAGTGGGAAGAGTGCAATGTGAAAGGAGGGAGAGAAAAAGGAGAGGAAAACATTTTGAAACGTGATATTAGAGTTAATGAACTTTTCATATTGGCAAAATAGAGAGCAAAAGTGTCGTGTTTGTCTGTTTCCAGTACAACTTGTTTTCCTCGTTGTGCTCCTCTCTCCCCGTTTGGCTTGGTCTGCACTTGTTTTCGGCCAAGTGGGCAGAAACAAGTGTCGTGTGATTCTTTTGGCCCATTCTTTTGGCGCCTCGCCCCAAATGAGCGCCCCCAAAAGGGAGCACACGAAATGGGCACAACGCGAGGGCCCATTGCCAGAGCTTAGGGGCGGCCAATATGAAGCATTAAATGGAAATTTGGAGGCAAATTGTCGGCGCGCCAATTTGGCCAATTTCGGCCCAAACTGGCGGGCCAAACTTTGAGGCAGCTTGGCCCGTGAGAGCAAATGGCGATAATGACGAGCGAATTAAATTGTCTCCCTTTCCGTTTTCAGGGCTCCAGTGTGAAAATTATCCAGCCGAGCAAATCCGGGCCAAAGTTTCTCCTGTTTCCAGTACAAATGGCTAAATATGTGCCAAGGGCTATCAAGATTTTATGGAATCACGGACACTGCTCGTTGAATTGCAGCCCATTTGCTGAGCAAACAGTGTTTCAGTCAGTGCCCAATGGGCCGGCTAGATGCCAACCCAACGGGCTGCCCACAGACTGGGTTCCGTGGAAAAGTTTGGGCGCGGTTGACTTGTTGAGATATTGGCCAGATGCGGCCCCAAGTGGGAGGGCAGCAAAGGGTGTGTGTGTGCTGCCCTGGAAAGGTTATCGCTTTGGCCTCGCCGAGCCACTCGCCATGGGCTACCTTTGGCCGGCTGATCAATCAATCATTGGGCCCAACAAAAAGGCGCCATCGGACTCGATCATTTGGCGATTAGATAAAATCTCGCCCGCTCTGCCTCAGTGTCTTGGGCCGGATTTGGACTCTAGCATGGCGGAGTTCTGGCAAGCGAGGGGGGAGGAAGTGGGAAAAAATGGGCGCCCCGTGAGAGGAACAAAATGAGCGGGCGTTGAGCGAGCCGCAGCTAAGCAGTGGGGCCGCTCTGCTTCCAAAGCGGCGCCCACACACACGAGACTCGCTCAGCCTCCAGGCCGGTGGGCTCAATTTTTCAGTTTTTCGCCTCCCGATCCTTATCTCTGGCCGGCGTTGAGGCGAATTTTTCAAAATCCTCGCCCGTGCAGCAAAACTGGGCGCCCCACGCGCGAGATTGCCGCCCCGCAGTGGCGCCCCCATTTCCACGGGCGACGCCGAACCGCGTGGGCCCCCTCTTGGCGCCCCTCGAAAATAAATAAATAAAGTATCTAACGAGTGAGGGGGCGTTTTATTATCCCCCCGGCCTGAGTCTCGCTTCGACTTGACGCGCGGTGCATTGGGCGCGGCGGCTAATCGTTGGCCACCGTTTGGCTGCCCAAAGCTCCAAGCTCCAAGCGCCTTCCATGCGCCCAATGGGCCACCCAGCGCGTCGCCCAACGCGCCGCATCATCGACTCGGCGCCTCTTTCATCGCAATAAATAAAATTTGAACTTTCTAATCTCTTTAATGGATTTCAACTTCCAAGATCTCCATCCTGAGCCAGCTCGCCACTGGCCAACAAATCAACTGGACTTGGCGCCTCCCCGAAGCTAAACTGGCCCAAACTGAAGCCAGTTTCGACACACTTTGGGCCCCATTTGCAGTCTTGGCCCCCCGAAGACTAGCCTAGAGTGGGCTACACTCTCGTCCGAACGACCCAATGTGCTGCCAATTTGAGGGCCCCATTCAGATTAGTCGACTCAAATTCATGGCCTCCCACTGGCAGCCACTTCCGGCCGGCTAGCCAATCGAACTATTGCGTGCTGCCGCGACCCTTTGGGGAAGCGGGCAATGTGTGTCAGTGTGCGCGGGGGAAACTCTACTGCAGGCAGGCGATCACTTGAGAGTGTAATTATTGTCACCCAGTTTGGGCCGCGCACGACGGTCGTTGGGGGCGAGCAGCCAGCTTTAGGGGGGCGCTCGAGGGTGCTGGAGGCTGTGCTCGTGAGCGAGACACAATCATCGGGCACCACTGGCAGGAAGTCAAGAGAAGGCCAATGAATTTTTCCCCAACTGAACTGAACTGGGCTGGCCCTCTGGCGCTGGCTGGCCGAGTGGCGGGCTTGTTTTCATTTAGTTCCGAGGCCGAGCAGGTGGCTGCCGGGCGGGTGGAAAACAATTGACCGGAGCTAGTCGGCCGGCTTTCCAACTGGTCCAACTTGCAGACTTGCTCTGAGCAGTGGGAGAGCTGCAAGTCGCGGCGGAAAAAGCGGCCAAACGTTGGCCAAAGGGCGGCCTTATGATAAATGATGAGCCCCGTTCGATCGATTGGACTCGCGGCCATTTCCAGACCGAGTTGGGCAGGCGACAAAAGCGGAAACTGGCCGCAGCTAAGCACCTGGCCGCCCATTAGGCGAGACGACAAACTCAAGCCGGCTTAGAGGGGCGCCAGGGAGGCCAGTCTGTGTGGCGCTCAGAGCGACAAAAAGGCCAACCCCTGTCCGTCTGGGGGCCACTTCACGGCTGGCGAGACATATTTGGCGCCCGTCCAAATGGTGCAGGCTGAATGCGGCGAGCTGCAGGCGGCAAGCTCGAGGCGAGCTTGCAGCAAGCTTGGAGAAAGCCAGCAGCAAGCTAGCTGCCGAGAGAGAGAGTCTCCGGGCGGCTTTGGGGCCCAGCCCAAGACGCTCGGCGCAAAGCTGGCCGCTCTGGAGCCAATTGGGCGCGCCACTCGCCGCGCAGGCGACCAGCTAATTACATGGCCGCTCAGGCCGAGCGAGTGGCGCGCCCCAAGCGCCCCGAGTGGAATGGGGCCGGATTTGACCACTGGCCAATTATTGGGCCACTCGGGCCGCGCGCGCCTCGAGCTGCAGGCCCAAACGGGGCCCCCTTTTGGCCGCGTGCATCGAGCTAGACCCAGTCACTCGCCGGCCACCAACCGCACGGCCGCCGTTCCACCGGAAGCCATAAGATTTGCGCCGGCCGGATTTGTCTGGCTGGCTCGCAAGCCGGCCGCTTGGGCGGCAAGCTCGCAGCCGCGCACCAGCACACTAGGACACCAGTTTGCGCCAGTTTATCTGTTGGACAGTTGTGCTTATTTTGCCACCAGCGCGCCGGCTGAACTTTGGGCGAGCTGGCCAGCTTGAGATAATGATGATAATGATAATAAGACAATTACTGCTGTCGCTTGCAAGTTGCGCACTGCTCAAATGCCACCTCTTTCCCTCTCTCTCTTTCTCTCTCCGCCTCCTCCTCCTCCTCCTCTTGCCCTGAGCTTGTGTGGCCTTCTGGCTAGACTTCTGGCCAGACTTATAGCTAGACTTCCACCAAGCTTGCAGTGGCACTTCCACTCTGGGCCGTCTCTTCGCTGGGGGGCCATTCTTCTTCTGCCACCAACGACGAATGGCCCCTCAGAGCACACCACTCATAGGCAGAAGGCAGCAGCAGCCAGCAGGCCCAACTAAATCAAAGCGAACCCCAAAAGGGCGGCCCATTTGGACCATGGACAGTCTGTGGGGGCGGAAGCCACTCGGGCCACCAGAAGAGACGCGGAAATCTGACTCCCCCGCCGTTTGGCCTTCTCGTGGCTCGCTCGCCAGCTGGCCACTGCCCAACAGCAGCCGAATGGACAGAGATGGTCTTAGCTTCTTGACACTGGCCAGCGAGCAGTGGTGAGTGCACTGCAGAGAAGGAGCGGCCAGTGCGTGGAAAAAGTGCGAGTGTGCCGAGTATATAAATTAATGCTTCTGCTTCCGAGGCGCCTCCTTCGCCTCCTTTCGCTCCTTAGGCTCCTCCATCTAGTTCGAGCGGCGCGCAATTTGGCCCACGCTCACGAAAGATGATAATACAATAATAATAATAATAATAGGACGATGATAATAACCTCACTTGGCGCCGCACCGAAATGGAGCCAGCCGCTGGAGAGATTAGAGAGCCACACCGACAAACAGAGTCGCCCCTCGCTGGTTACTTTGTTGCTCGCCCGCCGCTTATCATTTCCATTTCGATTTCCATTTCCAGCCCCAGTCCAAAGGCGGAAATGATTTGCAATTGCACCGGAAGTGGGCCAGCCAGACGAAGTGTGTTTGCGTGTGTGGCTTAGCGAAGGTGGCCGATTGGGTGTTTAGTTGGCGCCTTTTGGCTCCTTTTTGTTTCCCGGCGGCTGCAGATCCTCCCAATGACCTGCGGGAGGCTAATGAAGGCACCTTAGTTGTGGGCCGATTGGAGCTGGCCAAGGAAGTGCGCATTGTTTGCTAATTAATCACTGGCCGGCATTGTTCTGTGTGGAGAGAGAGAGAGCCAAAAAGAGAGCCAAAAAGAGGCCCAAGTCGCCGAAGAGAAAGCGGACACTAATGATGAGTTGCGACTGTGCCAAATCTGTGCCCAATGCTCGACACTAACCCAACACACACTGCACACTGTCTCTACCAAACACTGCACACTGTCTACCACGCCCCGTGCACTGCATCCAACCGACTGGACCAAAACACAGGCGCCACCTTCTACAAGGCGCCCGTGGGAAGCCGAATCCGAATCGCCTGCAACGCGTCGCACTGGAACGACGACTCGGTGAGCTTGGTGCTCTGGTTCAAGAGCTCCTCCACGAGCTCGGCCGCCCTAAGCTCTGGCGCGGCCGTGGGAGCCAGCCAGCAGCAGCAGCAGCCCATCTACACGCTGGACGCTCGCCAAAGGCCCATAAGCTCGGGGGCGGCGCGCCACCTGATTGCCGACTCGTTTCGGGGCAGAGCAAAGTTCGTCATTCCCCAGCAACAACAACAAGGACAGTCTGCCAACAGCACCGCAAGCCACAGACTGGCGCCCTCCAACGACTCGGCTGCCCAGGTGCCCTACCTGGACCTGAGCTCGTTGGAGCCGGAGGATCAGGGCGAGTACAGGTGCCGAGTTGATTATCGTTCGCGGCCGCGCGAGAATTTTCTCATCGTTCTCTTCGTGTTAGGTAAGTAGCTTGCTGGGCCTGCTGTCTCGCCGGCTGCTTTTAGGGCTCGCTTGCCAGCATTAAACTGATGCTCACGTTTGCCGGGCTTGCCACTAGCTTGCCACGAGCTTGCCGCGAGCAATTATTGCTCGTGGCGGACGGCCAACAAGCGGCACAAATTGTTCAATGGGCCGCAAGATCAAAGTATTTAATCCCGAGTTGCGGTGGCCAAGCGGCGGCCAAGCGGCGGGCAGTGTGCACTGTGCGCCGCTTAGACTCCGCAGACAGTAACCAAAAGGAGCGCTAACCCAAAGAAGCGGCAATGTCACTGTCTGGGGCACAAACGCACACACAAACGAGACAGTCTCGACAAACAAAAGGCCAGTTTCACTGTCCAGCTTCCGGCCGGGAAACAATCTTCGTTGGGGGGACAGTTTGCGGGCTTGTTTCTGGTCGTCCATGGGCCACTTTTTGCATCCGCCCCACTGGACGACCAGAGACTAGGTCTAACCGCCGAGTTGGCTCCCACGAGCACGTGCAACTTGCTTTGGGGCCAGATTTTTGCCTCCAACAACAAATGTTACTCCTCGTCGTGCGGCACAAACAAATAACCAAATGGAAATCGGCCGCCCACTCTCGACCTAGTCTCTAACTCTAACTTGAACTCCAAACTCCAACTGCTAACTCCAACTGCAACTGCAACTCTATGCCAAAAGTGCCTCCAAGTCGGGTCGAAATAATGGACTCGAGTGGACAATCGTTGGGGCAAATTTATGGTCCATTAAGCGAGGGTTCGGATTTAACATTATTGTGCCTGGCAAAAGGAGGTGAGTTTAAGTTTAAATTGCTGCATTAGCCGGAAAGGGGCGCCCTTTGCTGCTTTGCTGCCTTGGTTGGACCTTCCCTTTCGAGTGAGGCCACTTGGATTGGCCCCACTCGAATTCCGGGCCGAGCTAGGCAGCCAGGCGGCGTGTTTGCTGTCTGGCCGGCTGGCTAGCTTGGTGGAGCTTGGGCGAGCTTGGGCGAGCTTGGGCGAGCTTGGGCGAGCTTGCCAGGCGAGCTTGCCAGGCGGCCACTGTTGCGCCAATTGGATGAATTTTTCCACTTGAATTCTCGTGGGCGCTGTTTATTTTCTGGCCAGCAGAAAATAAACAAATCATAGTGCAGCGCTGCATCTGGAGCGCGCGCCAGCAGGCGTCTCTGGTCTCTGGTCGCTGGAGAGCATTTTGGCCGGAAATGGAATGGATGCCAGCCAACAGATAATAACAAACCCCTTTCACGCCCCCTTTCACATTGCCCAAACTGCAGGCCGTCCCCCGCCAGCCGTCCAGTGGCTGAGACGAGTGCCCAGACGGCGCGTGTCGCAGGAGCAGGAAGAGCAAGAGCAAGAGGAAGGCCACCAGCAGGAAGGCCGCCAAGAGGAAAAGCAAAAGCAACAGCAGGAGCACGAGTTGAGCCTCATTGATGACACCTACCTGACGCTGAGTGATTTCGTGACGCTGCGCGCGGCCAGCTGGCACTGGCGAGCTCCGTCCACAGTTGCAGCACCGGAAGGGGCGCCAGCGAGCCAGTGGGAGCGGCTAAATAATGAGACTGGCGCGCGGGCAACCAGTGATAACAATCGGCGAGGGGCGACAATGAGCACTGGCCACACTCAGCGGGCCAGTTGGGCGACGAGAGCGAGCGAGCTCGCGGACAGCGCCACCACTTCCACTTCCTCTTCCTCCTCGTCCACTCTAAGCGCCGAGCTGGCCGCCCTCGAGTGGCGCGCCTGGCCGGAGTATGATTATTTTAGCTCGCAATTTGGCCCGTCCGCCTCGACGGCCAGCCAACAAACGACGACCAGCTCCGATCATGTTCAGTGGGCCGATGGTGCCGATTTGGGCCCCGCCGGAACGAACGCTGCACGCCAGAAGGCCCCTCCAATTGGATTAGGCGCGCCGCACGAGCAGCAGCAGCAGCAGCAACAGAGGCAGCGTGCTGCTGCTGCTGCTTCTGGCTCGTCGTGGGCGGCGGGCCAGCCGTTTCAGTTGTTGGACTTGCAAGCGGACGAAACAATTACAACCGGCGTGAACGTGCTCCACTTGGCCGAATTAAATCGAGATCAACTCGGGCCGCTGCTGGACGAGCGTTCGAGTGGCGCCGCACGACATCACAACGGGCCGGCCAGTGCAAGTGGGCGTCTAGCCAGCACGCCGACCTCTGTCTCTGGCTCTGCGACTGTCTCTAGCAGCCAGACTGTGTCTAGAAGCGAGACTGTGTCTAGCGGCGAGAGTGCAGGAACGGCCGCAGACGAGCTAGAGCCCAGAATCAGCTCGGCCGGCCAGCTCGAGTGCCGCGCCTCCAATCTGCACTACGACCTCAGGGCGCTCATCAAGCTCTTCGCGCCGCCCTCGCTGCTGCTTGGGGCCGGCGAGCGCCCCTCCAGCGCCCCCCAGGAGTCCTCTCGAGCGATGGGGCAGCCTTTTTTCGGCCCGGCGCTTGGGGGCGGCGCTTTGGGTCGCGAGCCAAGCGTTGCCAGTCGCCAATTAGTGGAGGCAATCGAGCGGTCGCTTGTGGCAAATTTGCGGCCGCTGCAAAGCCCCGCAGAGGAGCAAGCAACAACCAAGCGCCAGGAGACAGAGGGCCCCAAGCTGAGCCAAATTGGACTGGATGGACAAAGTGGGGGGCCGGCGGAAGTGGTGGGCGCGGGCACTTTGGGCCGCTCGAGCAGCGCTCTAAACTGGGCCCACTTGCAGCAGACGATGGACGAGGAGCAGCGCCAGGCGCACTCGGCCGAGACAGTGGCAGTTGCAGAGACAGAGGCAGTTCCAGAGACAGTTGCGGGCAAGCAGCAAACGCCAAGCTCCAGCGCCTGGCCCACACTCATCCGGCAACAACTGCTCAGGCCGCACCATCTTGGCGAGCAATTGACGGCGACGTGGCTCGCGGAGAGCACAAGCAAGGGCGAACAGGTGCCCAGCCGCGACAGGAGCCAGCCAGCAGCCAGACGGTCCAAGTTGGGCCCCAGCGGCGAGCTGGCCGGCTGGGACAAGAGCAAGCTAATTGCATTAGACGCCTACCGTAAGTGTCAAGCTTGGCGCCTTGGGTGGCCGGCCGGCCTGAGCTGCAGGCCGCCGGAGCTAAGGGTGCGTGGCGGCCGCCCGCCCTTAGCACCCTTGGCGCCCTTGGCTCCTCCACGCAGCCGGGCGGCGCCAAATGGGCGCCCAATCATGCGGGCGCCCCACAGACTGCGCTGCTTCCGTGCGCACTTCCGCCCGGCCGCTGCATTATTCTGGCCGCCCCGCTGGCCCACCTTCAGCGCCCAGGGGATAATTATTACTCCCTTTCTCTTCCCACTAACCTGGCGCCTCTCTTCGCAAACTCCAAACACCATCCAACTAAATAAATAACAACCGTCGGGGCCCCAAACCTCGTCTGCGGGCCCTCAAACCCACCACCTGACGGAATTCACCGCAACAAACCGGCGGAACTCAAAGTGCGCCCAATGGACGTTAAGATCTCGGGCCACCAGCGCCCCCTGGCGGCCGGCCAGGTGCACGAGTTTGGCTGCCTCTCGAGCGGCTCAAGGCCCGCCGCCAAGCTGGTCTGGCTGAAGAATGGCAAGCTCCTCAACCAGAGCGAGTTGGCCGAGCAAAAGCTTGCCAGTGGCGCCAGTGGTGGCTCGACGCGGGCGCCAAACTCGAGAGCAGTTTCTAGTTGGACGAGCACACAGAGCGACTCGCCGCCTGGCCAACAGCGCTCAAAGTTGGCCCTCAAATTGGAGCGCCAAGATCACGGGGCCCAATTGACTTGTCGTGCCGTGAATGAGAAGGCGCTCACTTTGGTCCACTCGTCCCAGTCTTCTGCCGCCGCCTCAGCTCACCACCAGCACTCCTCAGACTCTCGCCGGCCGCACGCCCAGACTCCAGGCCAGCCGGAGGGGCCAGGACGCCAGGCGGAAGTGCAACGGCAAGTCGAGCCAGAGACCAAAGCTGCAAGTCTTGGCGAGGAAGTGGGACCGCCCAATGCGTGGGGCTGGCAGCTGGAGGACTCGGTGACGCTCAGCGTGCAGTGTAAGTCTTCCCCCCGGAGACTGTCTCGCCAAGTGTCCACTCCAGAGCGCCCGCCAAGAGCTCGTTGGGGCCTCTTGAGCTTCGGCACGAGACGCTACTGTCTTGCCGGCGCCCAAACAAGCCGCCCAGAGTGTGACCATTTCCAGAGACTAGTGCTAACATCAGTCTTCCCTTTTTCTCTCTTTTGGCCAACCAAAAAACCCACACAAACTTCACCGCTGGACTGCTGGACTGCTGGCTGCTTTGGTCCACATGCCAAACGCCAAATTGGGCCAAAAAAAACACAGACGCCCCAAGTGTGCGGCTGAAGCTCGGCAACGAGATGCTTAGCGAGCGACTCCGCGAGGGCACAGACATCTACTTCGAGTGCCTGGTCGACGGCCAGCCGGAAGCGCGCGAAGTCACCTGGCTGCACAACGAGCGGCCCATCAACGAGACCAACTGGTGGCAGGCGAGTGAGAGTGGGCGCGCCGGAAGCAGCTTGGCAAGCGGCCAAGTGGGAGCTTCGGCGCGCATAATTGTGAGCAACAACTCGCTCGTGTTGCAGCGAGTCGCTCCGGAACAGGCGGGCCAGTACGCGTGCATGGCCTCGAACAGCGAGGGTGTGGGCCTGAGCAATCGGCTCGAGTTGCGGGTGATGCGTAAGTAGAAAAGTGGAAGAGTAGAAAGGGTCTTTTTTGCCTTTTTGCTGCTTGGCGAGCTCGCCAATTTGCGGCTTTTTTGCCGCTTGCCGCCTCTCGGTCTGGCCAACAGGAAGTGGAGGGGACCAGCGAGAGACAGAGAGTGAGGGAGGGAGGAAAAAAGAGTAAATGAGAGGCGAAATGATGGCCGAGGGCGCAGTTTGGCGCCCACCGAAACTGGATAATTATTAACCCTTGCGCTTGCATTGAACGAGGGAAACTGGAACTCACTAGCAGACCAAGCTGACCAAACTGACCGCAACTCAATACCCAAACAAAAACAATGGCCCCAAACACTGTGCTCGCCCCTATCTGGCCGGATGCAGACGCGCCCATTTGCGTCGGCGGCCAAGTGGTCGAGCTGCGGCCTGCGGACTCTAATCCGCGCCAGTGGGGCGATAATCTTGATGGAGAGGGAGAGCCCGCCGGCAACTGGGCGCAAATGGAACAGTTGGGCCGCCAGCAAAATGGCCGGCCAGATAAAATGGCGGACAACAATCGCCTTTTGCAGCCAATGGGCCAGCGCGGCCTCAGCTCGACGGGCGAAAAGACAACGTCACGGCCAAACAACAACATGACGAACGACAACAGAAACAACAACAACAACAACGAACTGGCCGGCCAAAAACAAGCGCTCCGAGTGGAGCTCGCCACAGACAAGCTCGCGCTCGGCGCCCACCTGGACTTCCGGTGCCAGTGGGCGGCCGAGCCAGCCGAGCGGATGGAGTACTCGTGGTATTTGAACAATAGTTTTGGCGAGCGGCGACTGCTCGCGGCCGACACTTCCAGCAGTGGCGGCCAAGAGCGGCCGGAAGTGGCCGGCGCCACCCCAGACAGTCTGGGGCGGCGGCTCCATTTCGAGCTTGGTGGACGGGCGACAGTTGCCGCTGGCTCGCCCAGCAGCTCCAGGCGCACGTCCCAGCTGAGCTTCCGGCTTGAGTCGGGCGCCGATTTCGGCCAGCTCTACTGTCTGGCGAGGAACGAGCTCGGCGAGCAGAAGCGCGCCTGCGTGTACAATCTGCGCCCAGGAGGTAGGTACAGAGCACGGTGTACAGTGTATAGTTATCCTTTGGGCTTCCGCTGCTTTGGTCCACTGGCACCAAAGTTTGGTCAATGGCGCCATAGATAGTCAATGGCGCCAAACAGGCCACATCAGCCGGCGGCTGCATACCATTTGCTGTACTACATACAGTGGCCAGATGCTGTCTCTTGGCCAGCTGGCAAAATTCGGTTCGTGCTCCGAATGAGACTTCTAATTGGACTTTTGACACACTTCTGACACTCGCCTTTTTCGCCCCAAACTCTCACTCAATGCGCACACTCAATGCGCCCACACTTCTTCCACGGCGCCACCGTTTCCGTAAACAAACACACAGACGGCCAACTGAAGACGGACTCCAGCCCGCCGCTGGTGGACTGTCTGCCGGTCAACGTGACGGGCGAGTCGGCCTGGATCGGCTGCGAGCTGGGCCTCGAGGGGCAGCCGCCGGAGGGACAGTCTGCGGCCGGTTTCCAGTTCAACGTGCTCGTCTACAAGCTCGAGCGGCCCCACCAAGACCCCAACGAGCTGGACGCGGACCAGCGCCGCCAAGCGGCCGACAAATCGCCCGTGCGGAGTCTCAAGCTGAGCGGAAGCGGTGGCCACGCTTCCGGCCAGGAGCGCGACAGGAGGCCTGCGGCGGCGGCGGCGAGCGAGCTTCGTGAGAGCCGCGTGCTGTGGGCCAACCTTAGCTCCAGCAGACTGGACGAGCCGCTGTTCGAGCTGGCCAACCTGCGCCCGGCCACCCACTACAGTCTGGAGATCTTTCCGCTGGAGCCGCGCACTCTTCAGGCGCCCCTCCTGGTCAGCCTGACCACTGGCGAGCGCTCCTCAGAAGCAAACCAACCAGCTGAGCTGGGCGCCACTTCCGGCCAGGTGCTGCTGCCCGCCGGCTCAAACTCGGAGCGCGCCCACTGGACAGTCGCAAACAACAGTCCCGCCGGCGCCCCTCAGGCCACGCCCGCCGACTCGAGCGAGGCCACGCCCACCATCGGGCGAGTCAGCGAGCCGCAGGGAGCGCAGTTGCTGGCCAGCGCGCTCATCTCCACGCGGTCCACCAACGGGGGGCGTGGCCTCGGGCAGCAGCAACAAGGGCCGCTCGGCAAGCGGCCGGCCGTTGGTCAGCGTGTGGCCCAGCTCGAGCCAGCGGCCAGCGGCCAGTGGAGCTCGTGGCCACTGGTCTCGCTGGTGGCCAGTCTGTTTGGGCTGCCAGCGGGCGGAAGTGGCGCTGGAGGGCAGCCTGAGGAGCAGGAGGGCGGACTGGCGCACGGGGGCCAAGTGAGGGCAGCGAGCGGGGCCTCGAGGCAGCAGCAGCAAGCTCGCCAGCGGGGCAAAAATGGCGCCGCCCAGCGAGTTCCCCTGAGCTCGACGGGCTGGCTGCTGGGCGCCCACCAGAGCGGACCCCTGTTGGCGGGCCTGAGCGTGTTGGGGCTGGCCAGTCTTGTTGCTCTGCTGGTGCTGCTGCACCGATTTGCAGGCCGCCACTTGGGCGGCGGGCGAACTGCTGCCGGCTGGCCGCCAGCCTCGAGCAAACAGGGCCCAGGGCGAAAGGGCAGCTCAGAGGCAGACAGTGGCCCGCCGCCGGATGGCAAGGCGGCCGCCTGCTCGTCGCCCTCGTCGAACGCCAGCGACCAGGACAGCCAGCAGAGCACCGCCAAGACCGTGGCCAGCCAGCCCCAGTCGCAAGGGGACACCAGCGACGAGCAGCGGGCACTCCAGGCGGGCCGGAAGCTGCGCCCTGAGGGAGGCGAGCGGGCCAGCAGCTCCGAGCTGGCTGGGGCGCCTCTGTTCTTGGCCCCGAGCAAACAGGGCGGGGGCGGCCCGAGTGCATTAATCTGCGGCCCTTCCTTGCAGTTGGGCGCACACCTGGGCGAGCGAAGGGCGGCGAGCTCGAGCCAGCAGGCTTTAAACAGTTTCCAGCTCGCCGCGGTGGGCCCGCCGGCGTTGCTGATGCGCCCCAATGGTCTCGGGCAGCCGCAGCAGCAGTTTGCCACGATGCGCCTCGTGCACAAGCTGGCCGGCCAGCAGCAGCCACTGGGCGACTTTGGGGCGCCACTGGGCGACTTTGGGGCGCCACTCCAGCTCGGCCAGCGCGCCACCAATCATAATCATGATCGCCCCCCGGAAGCTGGCCTGCACCAGCGAGCAGCGGCGCCACTTCATCTGCTGGAGCTGCAGCGCGACGAGCCAAGCACATCGGCGGGCAACCTGCGCCAAACAGGCGCCGTAAGCAGGTCACGCTCGTCCGTTTGTTTTGAGCCGGCCCCTTGCGGCTCGGCAAGCTCGGCCGGCCAAGCCAGGCCAAGACTGTTCCTCGCCCACGAGGGCCAAGCCGCTCCAGAGGGCGACCATCCTCTGCTTGGGGCGGCCAGATTTGCACACCTGAGTGGCCCCAGGAACACGCGCTCGCCCTCGCCAGCCGAAGGGCGTCTCTCCGCCCTGGCCAGCCAACAGGAAACGCCGCCGCCCGGCCAGCTAATTAGTGATGCAAATTTCCTCCTCGCCGCCAAGGGCTCGCAGACCGAGGCCGCCGCGCAGCTACTCTTCCAGCTGGACCAGCGACAACAACAACAACAACAACAACAGCTACAGATGCATCAGCTGGAGACCGCCTATTGTGCCGCAGCTCAGGCAGACAACTCGGCCGGCTCGCCTGATTACAGTGCTCGGCCGGCGGCGGCCGACAAACTGTCCAGGACCACGCTCAACAGACTGGTGGGCGCCCACTGGGCCGCAAACCAGTGGGACCTAAACTCAAACTCAAACTCAAACTCGAACGCCGCACACTTGGTCTCCTCGCTTGACAACAGGTCCAACACAATCGACGAGCGGCCCACAAGACAGACGCACCTGCACTCGCTCATGAGCTCGGCAACGGGCACCACCGACGAGTCGAACAGCACCACAAATGGGCAGGACAGCCACCTTGGACAGCCGAGTGGCGCCCTCTTTGCGCCGGGCCAAAGTGTCAGCCAGGAGTGTGCCGATGTGCTCGACTTCATCGAGCTCCTTCCACCACCCGGCAATCATGGCCCCACTCCCGAAAGCTACCTGCTGGCCGACGAGCACAACCTTTTGGGCCTGAGCCAAGTGGGCGGGGCTGAGTATTGCGATGGAGGCACGCCCACTTTGAACACAAACAGACAGACTAACACCATGCTCTCGTCGAACTCGCTCCGAGATCACACCATTCCCTCGTCCTCGTCTGCAATCTCCCAGTCGCCCTCGCAACAAGGTCTACCCAATGAGCAGCTCTTCCGTCTCCACCATCATCATCATCATCATCAACAACATCTAGCTCACCACCACCACCACCACCATCATTTGGAGCAACCGATGATCCTGCACAACTCAAATCACGACAATCTGGCCACAAACGTCAGCCCAAACTCCAATCAGCTGACACTGAGCGACCCAGACGGAGGCTCGTCCACCCCATTTGATGAATCGCTGGCCAATGTTCCAAACCATTTGTGTCACATGAGAGTCCAGGAGAATGGGGACACTTCTTTCCAGCGGCAAACCAATTCCTCCAGAGCGAAAAAAAGCCACCTGCCAAAAGGTAGAAAAGATAAGAAAGACAACCCACTGGCTCCAAGTGCTCAGGATTCCATTTCCACCAATCTCTAACGGTGAAGAAGTTACAACTTTCACTCCTTGTCACTCGAGAAAACCATCTCCATTTCAAATTTCCACCAAATTTGCCAATTAAAACTGTGATATTTTGTTTCCTCCTGTTTCGAAATGCTTCGATTTATGGTCTCTAATCTTTTTTACCTATTTTCGTCGCTCATTCACGTTCGACCTTCTCGAGACACGCCGCTTGGTGAGAGCTAAGTCCGCGAGGGATTGATTGTCAAGCATTTGGGGGATAATTGACGGTTACTATTCACATAGAGATGATCTCAGAATCATTTTTATGCATATTCCATTGTGGATCTGGTTCGTCATATCACATTTTATCACATGAAAGTATGGAGTCATCTTCATGCTGGGTCGGAGTGGGCATCTGGATCGTTGACCTAAGGTCCAAAGCCGTCAGCGTGAGTGAATATTCATTATGGATGAAGAAAGTGAGAGTTGTACTGCGATATTGCACATGGACTATTCCAACTCTGGAGACAGCAGGCTCTCTCATTACAATCAATATTTTTGCTAATCTACTTCATCATGTTCAAGTATATCTTGTGTAACTGTGATACTCCGCATGGCTAGCCCGCTTGATTGTAGGGTCGTGCATTCTGCCGTCTTCCATTTTTCTCAAATATTGTTCGCGAATTCTGTCTTATCATTACCATTTTGATGCCATGATATTATTGTTGATATCATGTTACCCCGATGCAAAATTGTCATTTCAACTAGAGATCCAACTAGAGAAAAAGGCATGTTCAGTCGCTCCCAAAATCCGTAATGTAAATTTCAGATGAATCTTCTCTCTCGAGAAATGTTCGACAAACCGGAAACGAATTCGCACTTTGTTTCCGGCGAAGCAGTCTCTCCATTCTGGATCCATATCCGCCTGATACAGCCATTAATTCGAGCTGGAAATCTTTCATATTTGGGCTCTGGTGGACAAATCTAGTTGTAAGTTGATCACATAGAAAGCTATCCTGCTATTTTGGTCAATCATCGTTGCCTTTCATTGCTAATAATCCCGTCGGAAAGCCTCTAGATGTCATGTCCCGAAAAAAGCCTTGTCGCACGACGCCTCGATGGCTACTGAAAAGCTGTTTGGATCAAGAACCGCAAGCAGAAGAAGAACCCGGCGAGTCTTCGCGATTGATAATTGATAAAGTCGCCCCAAGGATACTCTGGGTTCAATCATATTCCTGGTACGATCTGAAAAGCTGGTCAGGTACAAAAACGTAGAGATGATTAATTGGAATGACTGAATGGGACTAGAAAGAGCATTTGGGGCAATAGTTAATCTGTTCAAGCATCAAATGGACGGTGTCTAATGGCTGTCTCAATTGTGAGCCGGATATTATGAATGTGGGGCGGCACTCTTGACCAGACAGAAAGAGAGAGGGTTCCGTTCATCGCTCATGGCAACTGTTCGGGGCCTGCCCCTGAGGTTCCGCCAGTTGAAGGGACCAGAGGCTGGCCTGGGGGAGGGCACAACTTCCGGGAAGTGGAGAGAGAGAGCCGGTTCGTGGAGTGGCTGGCGGTGAGTGAGTCACTATTGGAAGGCGTCGGTCAATGATCCGGACAATAAGCAGCCGAGTGCTCCCTTTGGATCCACTCGATATTGGGCAATGACTTGGGGCAATATAATGTCCTGGCATGGCATGGCTTTGACTAGGGGCTGAATTCTGGCAAATGGTGTGTGTCTTTGCTTGGGGAAGGGGCTCCGGGTGAGTGGAGGGAGGAGATACAGTCTAGTATTGTGAGGAGGAGGCGGCTGAGTTGTGTCATTTGGACTGTGAAGTTGTGCGCGAAGCGTGCAGAAACTGTGCCTGGCGTGATGGCTGCAAATTTTTGGCACAGAGAGAGAGCGCGCCGCTGGCTCCGCTGCACACTGGCCGATGGCGCACAGTTGGCGAACTGTGCGCCTTCGTTATGCATGTGCGCGAGCCGATTGCGCACACATCTGGCACGCGCCCCAAAACTGTTCCATGGCCAGGGAACAGTTTGGCTGGAACGTGGCTGGCTGGCTCCCTAGTGCAGCCTAGTGGTCGGCGCCGCCTCATGGCTGTTGGTGCCAGTCGGGCCCGCCGCGCGCCAGCCTCAGCGAGCAATCTGGTGGCGGCGAGCACCAGCGGGTAGCCTTGCAGTCAGGCTTCAGGGGTTCACTGAACAGCGACTGGCGCCGCCGTCTGGCCCAAGCGGGACCACGCCAAACCCGAGCTGGTGGCGCTCGCGTGCCCGCCGCCGCCGCCCATCCAACACCAATTGGCCGCGCTAGAGTTCCGCACAACTGGCAGCTCTGTGCTGCGCTGAATCAAACGAACAGCTCCATCTTCGCCCGCCGCCCCTAGAGCTCACTCAACACACAGTCTCCCCTGTCTCACTCGCGCTCACTGTGTCGCCCTTTTCAGCTCAAATGCACCATCTCGGCCGCCCTGCTCCTCCCTTTGGCCCTGCGCTATGCTTGCTTGCTGGCGCGCGCGCAACATCCCAAGTTCGCTAGTCTTCTCGCCCGCCGCCGCCTCCCTGTCCCACACCCAAATTCTCCCAAGAAATTATCTCCAATGATAACGCTCAAAAACAACAGAGTACCACCACTCCTTCTGGCCAATTAGGGCCGCCAACCAGATGCTTAGCCTCTAACCAAATCCTTACTCAGAGTTTATCAAATAAATTCAGAGCCTCAAGATGTCCTTTTTAAGCTTCTTCAAGTACGTCCTATTTATTTACAACTTTCTTGTAATGGTAAGTCACTGTCACAACAATAACCCAATCCCACATAGTTCAACCTAAAGGGTCCCCCACCACAACAACTCTGCTTACTAACCCTTGTCAATATTATTTTTCCTACCTATCCTCCTCATCCTGAAGCTCTTTGGTGGCTCGCTCCTGGCCGCCGCTATATATTTCTATGTAGACTCACTCCAGTACATCGAGGTCAGCGCCAGAGCCTGGCCAGTCTATTCAACATTCTTTATTTTTACAATTGCATTGGGCCTGCTCACATTCATAGTTGGCTTCTTCGGATGTTGTGGGGCCTGTAAAGAATCATCATGCATGCTCTGTCTATATTTCACAATTATTGTAGCAATATGCGGTCTCGCTGGTGCCCTGATATTCTTACCAGATAAGTTTGAAATTAAACCACAGCAAGTCAAGTCTGATTTGCAACATGATATCAAAGAGATTATACAACGCTCATACAGTCGTTACAATACGAGTAGCTTTGCAAACATGGTTATTGATAAAATTCAAGAGGATTTCCAATGTTGTGGCTCAAATAATTACACCGATTGGTATAACAGTTTGCAAAACAACTCAACCAGGCCAGACATTGGAGTTGGTAACGCCATGACCTCTTACATTGTAGCTAGTCCAGCCTCTCAAGCCAACACTGCTGGTAACACACAAAATCGACAATTTGGGCCTCAACCTCAACGACAGACTTATTATGAACAACAACAAGCTATGCCCACTGTCACAACAACATTTAGAGTACCGGTGTCGTGTTGTTCGACAAAGCATAGCCAAAATTCATACCTCCAATGCAAAGCAATGATCTCCAAGTATGATGCCAACTCAAACGAATCTCAAATTCAACGTATACCCAATGTGAATCAAGAGGGTTGCGTGGATAAAATATATCACTATCTTTTTGTAACGAATTGGATGCCCATGAACATCATAGGGGGCTTGGCGATAGGTGTTCAAGGTTTGTCATTGATCTTTTCCTTATGCCTTTGTTGTGCCATCAATAGAGCCTACGATGAGTATGATGATGATGATGAGAAACGTATATAAGTCCTCGAATGATGGAGAGATGACATAACCGCCACAATCAATGATCAAATGGTCCATCCGAAGGTAATGGATCATGCATCTGAGATGCGATCCCACTAGACCGATATGCTCAGCAAAATCACATGTGTAACGCAACTTTCTATTCGCACAACAATACCAATGCATCTAGTAATGTTATAATGATAGCAGTGACTACTGCTACATTGCATTATCCTATATTTTATATCAAATTTATGTCACAATCTTAAAGAGAACTAATGTGTCGAGAATTAAACATTTCCGAATTTATGCCATGCCATGGATGAAGATGATTTCATGGTGCAGTTCCTCGAACTGCACCACAAATGCTCAATCTTTCCGCCATGCAACCCGAGTGTTGCTACCCAGTAAGAATTCAACAGTCAACTTCCTCTTAGCTCGTGGTCTTAACAGATAACCATCCTGTTTGTCATAGTTTTCGAACTAGTTATCCCTAAAACAATGGACCTCAGAATGTGACATGTCTACAGACGCACGAACTTGGCTTGAAGAAATATTCTTGAATATTGAGCATTAGTTGCATTATTCACAGTTTCTCTATGCACGTATTCAATAGACTTGCATGAGAATAAGTTCTTCGACAGGAATAGATGCGACAAGTAGTTTTTGGAGAAGAAATATGCTCTAGTTCCATCCTGCCTGACATACAGTCCATGGTCAATTTTAGATTTCGCATCAAATCTCAGCATCGCCTTGTCGTAGATGGCGTAATCCCGGAAGAGAACGAGGCCACCGGGTTTCAGCAGTTTATGAAGATTGCTGACGACCCTCGACATCAAATCTGGTTCCATCGCCGATAGCACAAAGATCAAACTTATAAAATCTACACCCTGTATATCCTCACCCATTTCCTCAAAAATCTTGCTGCAGTCGGCGGTTATGTCCGCTTGGAAAGCTTTCACTCGAGCTGGGTATGCAACTTTGTAGATTGGATTCTCTTTCAGTATTTCGATGGCCTTATCAGATAAATCACAGCAAAAAACAACTAGATCTCGAGGCAACGAGATGGGCAATGTGCCCTGGTTCGGATTAGTTTCACCGGCTTCATCTTCACGAGGAGTGTTTTGTAGCGTAGAGGTGTCATCCAGTAGTGGTAATATGAAATCACCGCAACCACAACCGACTTCTAAAAGATATCTCTTTGATGATGCAAGTAGGGATGAGTCGGAGTCATGTGAGTTTTCGAGGAGCTCGGGAAATTCGCGTCTCGTCCAATGTCTTCGTTTGAAAAATCTGTTACCATTTCTCTTGTAGAATAGGTCCCAGTTTTTCTTCGCCTCTTTCTCGAGCTTTGAGCGCTGAAACTGGGATACGGCCGGGGGCAGGGCAATACGTTCTAGATCCTGGCCCGACAATAGATCCTTTAGTTCAGGCTCATCCGGGAGGACGTCGCTCATATCATTGAACTCAGGCCGTTGAATCAAATAGGAAAAAACTAGCACGTCCCCTCTCCAACTGTATGTTGCCTCTTGGGGGTTCGGTTGTAATATGACTAGAGAAATCGACTTGGGTCGTTTGAATGTTGCTAATAATCATTGAAATAATGAAATTGTTTCTAGCCCGCTCAAAGTTTGTGAGGAATGATCCGCATGAGGCCGGCAACTCAGAATCTAAAACAGCTGTGAATGAAAGCATCAAGGATTCGGCCATTTTCGCGGCTCCACTGCATGATAATGTATTTTACCATTGTTTTGATAGAAGGTAACAACGAATGAGTTAGCAGAATCGGATTCCGGTGGATATACATGAGTTACTGAAATCGAGACCTTTTGGTTTTCTCTGTCTCTCTCCCAGGATTGTGTCCCTCGGTACAATATCTCGTCCGAACTCTACAGAGGGGCCGGACTGCATACCCGCTGAGTCCAGGTAGGTTTCACAAGGCAGAAACGGACTTCCATCCAGAACGGATTCGAAGGCGTGTAACTTTTGCGAACGCATGAGAGACAAAATCATGGTCAGCCAAGCTTGAGAGTAAACACAAACTTCGTTCTACAACGCGCGAGTCACGTGGTTTTGTTGAGTGTCTTGTGATGACTTGAGCTGTGGTCATCTCTTTGCGTGATCTTTAGATAATCACTCACTGTCTAGATACTGCTCTAGATAAACCCAATATGTCGAGACAAATATCCCGAGCTGTCCTGATCAGCCGCTTGTACCACAACCAGCCACCAGCCCCAAGAAATTCAAATGCACCTTTTCGAAGGAAAAGTTTACCGTTCGCCAGGTCGGCTCCCAAGAGACCAGATTCATTGCAAAAAAGAAAAAATGCAGAGGCGAATCCCAGAGATTTGGACATGGATCCAAGAAAGATCCTCGAACCATTTCCGTTCGCTGTAACTGAAGAGAATAGAGTTGAAATTCTGAATCGAATGGTCGTCCCGCTGCATGATACACCCTACGAAGAGCAATTATCGGCTAAAGAATCATATTGTCGTAACTCACTAAGATATGTTTCACAGCAATTATACCGCATGGGAACTCCTGTCAGACTAGATGCTGCCAGACTACCCTGTAAAGTTGATAGGATGATACCCTCGCCACAGCTATACAAGTATAGGAACACCGATGATATAAGTATCTGGTATGGGCTCGATGGAAAAACAATCACAGCGGGTTACAACGCGTTCCCTATTGGCAAGCATGGAGACACAGTGACTATGGAGCCGAATGGTTGTCTAGCGATGAAAGACGAGACCATTAGATTAATTGACAAGATACAGGAATTCTTGAGGACGCAAACAAAACTCATCAGCTTCTCGTTGGGCCAGCAAGGAGGTTGGCGTGCATTCAAAATATTTACCAATCTGAATAATGAGTTGATGCTCACCGGTCATTTGAATCCTAGAACACTTAAAGTAAGAGAGGTGATTGATGATCGTGACAGATTCAGAGATTTCATGGTGAAGAGATGTCAGGAAGACGGCCTCAAGTTGGAGTCACTGTATTATCAACCATGTCCTCACAGTTTCTGCAAACACGAAGATGTTCCTTACGAATTATTATACGGTAAACCAACGCTTACAGAGCAGATCGGCAAGTATATCTTCCTCATCTCTCCCGATTCCTATAACCACCAGAGTAGTATCGGAGCTGAAGTGCTTTTCGATACTGTTCTCAAGACTGTGAAAGACTGTTTCCTAGACGATTCATACAGGGAATCAGTGAACGCTCGAAAGAAACCGGTCATATTAGATGCTCAATCTGGCTCCGGAATGCTAAGTATCCACCTGTCCGAATTGGCTAGCCGAGTCATTGGTATCGATTATCGTTCCCTATCTATTGCAAATGCCAAAAGTAGTGCTGAACTCAACGGTGTTTCGAATTGCGAATTTATCAACTCAAGCCTGGAAGTCTCATTAGAGAGAATTGCCGAGAAGTATTGTAGGAAAGAAGAGCATGAAATGTTGGTTGTGTGTGATATTGGACCTAGGGGATTACATGGAAGCGTTATTGAAGCCTTGCGCGACTGCGATTGCATCAAGAAGTTGGTTTTGGTAACGTCCAAGATTGACTCCCCTCGTGTCCAAGAGACTTTGATAGGTTTATGCTCGAAGGGTAAAGCGAGATCTCTGCCACCCTTTGCCCCCATCTTAGCCACGCCAGTGGATGTGTGCCCTTTAACCGAAATGTTCTACACGGTCTTGGCATTCGAGAGGGTTCCCCAATAGTTGGCAAGGTTTGTCATTGGCGGATTATTTATTCGCGCACCTTGATGCTGACTTAGTCGCGCCTGCTAGTCTCTATGAGATCTGTTTATAGCTGTGAATAAAATCATATCAGATCTGTGAGCTCAATCTCACTGACATCATGGTTGTGGTGGATCTACATCCGTGATGAGCTGAAAGTAGAAGTCTTACGCGTCTCAGAATAGCTGCGCGAATCCAATTTCCTATCAGCTTTTCCAACGATGTGGTTCTTTCACCGCCGGAAATATCCATTCAAGCACATCTGTTCAGACTGCACATATGACGCCTAACACCTGTACTCTAACGTGTCTTGCTGGCTCAGATAACTTATAAGTTGAGTTTAACAAACCTCGAAAAAATGCGCTGTATTACGTCCAACAAAATTCAGGCCATTAGCTGGCTAGATAATCAGTGCACAGAGTCCTCGAAGTTGAAACTAGGTTCTTGTCTTAACACAAGCAGTCTCGAATTGGCATCTTTGTGTTGTATACTCACTGAGAGTCTACAACACTTTGGTGCTCTGATCATGAGTTTGAATCGGGAAAGCATGTATCTAAACGTGTCATCTAGAGTCCATTGCTCCAACCAGTTGCCCGATTAGTTCAACATAGCTTTATGGTGAAATTCGTTCACCCTGTCATAAACATCGCTGCCCGTGGACCCCGAATTGTCTAAGCAAATGAACTTGACGATACGTTTGGAGTGGCGTTTTAAACTTATTGGACACGGAAGTCGCAACGGAAGTGCTCAACCTCACCCCTTGAGCCCAAGCCCTTTGATTTCAGCATTACATCACACAACGAGGGATCTCAGGGAAAGTTTGAAGAGAGTTGAACATTTCATCGAATGCCTCCCTAGGATGCTTCTGCTCCTAAGGATGAATGCTGAGTAGCGACTCTTCGCCATGGTATGAAGCCTGTTTCCGTGACCAGATTATGCCATCGTGATTCGCTAGCCCTTTGAGAGTGCTTTGTGACGCATTCCAAAGGGCATAGTGATGGCTTCTGCAAATGACATCCACCTCGGGATTGCGTTGACATTAATCTATGGTTCTAAAAATATTCTGGCCTGTGTCGATTGGGGCCCACATCTCTAAATATATCCGAGCGTCATCGAATCACTGAGCAAGATTCAAGTTTCCGGCACGAGCTGAGTCTCAGTTCCGCTTGTCATGTGACATAGATTGGTTCCACTTTATGAATTGAAAGATTTCCACGAGCTTAAGTTTCAACTCTGAGAGAGAAGATGTATCAATTTGTGCTCTTGATTGGTCTCCTTGCCCTGTCACCTGTGGGTGGCGAGCGTAGCTTTAAGGGTCAGGCAAATGGATTGAAGATAGACGATAAATCATTGATCGAACAATTCCAGCTCGAAAGCCAACAGTTACCGGATGTTTTTGTCGATGAAACTACTGGAGAAAAGATTGTCAGGTCCGAGTACCAAGGCTCGCGCGTTGAGGCTCCATTTTTTGACGATCAGTGCTATGTTACTGAGGGCAAGAGAGATTTTGATCGAAGGACTATGGCTACCCTGGAGGGGTTCATTAAGAAGTGCTCGGAGAAATTATTGGAGCACAATCAGTCGATATTCGTTTTTGGAATAAGAAACATCATGTCCATTCACAGCCTTTTCCGCGGTCTCAGGAAGGATTCGTACAAATTTCTCCAAACTGACAAGAGCATAAGATCTAATGAAAAGTTTCTCAAATCGATGGGCAAGATGGTTAAAGATGTGGCGGATGCCCGAAGTGACGTTAAACTGGATGGGAAGTCAGCCCATAGGGAAACTGTGAAGATTCTTGGAGCGGTTCGCGAATTGGTCGACAGAAGTCCAGTTGGATTGTATTTGGACTGGAATCGAGAGACTTTAGATGGACGGCCTTTGTTGGAGCAGATGGCGCCGATAATTCAGTACCTGAGAGATACTGGCCGTCAAAAACTACTCACAGTCTTGCGCGGTCTAGGTGATAATCTCTCGAAAGAGATGTGATTCTAATTCTCAGAGTTTTATCAACTAATAAAGCATCATGAAAAGGAATCGACATTTGAACTAGCAAAACCGGTAGGGAAACCGGACTTTGAAGTTGAAGAGAGCTACAAAATTCTAAATATGATTGTACCTGTGTTAAGGTCTTGCTGAACTCCCACTCTTCTTCCTGATGTTTGTTAAAATCTCCAATCCCCAGATTCGGAGTGACAGTTGCGTTAGCTTTGAAAACAAATGATTGGGAATAAAAGTTAAGCTTCTACCTATGAGCGCTTAGGCAGAGAGAGGCCAAAAGATCGAGAATTTTGGGTGCAGAAAGAGGCGGGTAGAGAATCAGGTGTGGGCGCTATCCAGAAAGCAGCAAGACTTCAACAGGGAGTCATATTGAAGATACTCATCCATTACTTTTATTACATGCGCCTCGATTGATGGACAATACACTATGGATGAAACTAGACATGTTTCGATCCTAGAATGTCGACGCAATCTTGCGTATGAACGTGAGCATCACTCCATGGCCGTGATCGCGCAGGCTCTGAATGACGGGGGCTAAGTGTTCAGCGATGGAGTTTCCATTCATCGTTGTATTGTTCCAATCTAGAAACATACCCATAGGGCTTCTATCGAGCAATGCTTGAATAGCATCAAGAGCCTTCTCGAGCAATTGATAAGCCTCCTTTCCATCGATCTTGATTTCGCTTTTAGAGTTTACTAATGAGATGAGCAGTTCTTTCACTGCTAGGTCATAGTACTTCGACTTCCTCGGACTGGGGTCAGAGGCGATGAATTTCTTGTATTCATTCCTCAAACTGGAAAACTTATTCCAAGCTGGGAGAGCATTCTTCAGGCCGAAAATGAACGATGATTGTTTTTCAATCAGCAGTTTCTTGGATAATTTCAAAGCATATAGTCTACACTCTGCAAACAACTTACTATCAAATTGTCTCTTAGCTTCCGTTATTACAAAGCTCTTGTTGAAATAAGGTGCTTCGATTGTTATACCATCGTGTTCAACTGATACTTTAGGTACATCTGAAGCTTGCGTGTCATCTTCTTCCAACGAGGCCCCTGCAGCACGCAAACATAGGGCAAAGAGAGCGAGGATCAACAAGTTTTTTCGCCACATTGTAGTTCTCTGATGTTAATTAATTTCTCAGTGGCAATGCAAGAAGGTGCTATGATCGCTATAGAACGAAGTTCGGGCCTTCATTAGGAATCACCTCTTATATGGAGGCCACTCATCTACTTTATTTTATTGCTCGAGGAAGACCACCAGCAAGTAGATATCAGGCTAGATGATATCGACAAGCTAATAAAGAGAACGTGACTTTTGCTCGACTGCTCCCTGATGCAGATCACCTGAAAGATTGGAAAGAGACCCCCTGCAATGGATATCATTGCCTATTTGAATCTATGGTCGTTAGTGAGTCATCTTCTTCATCACTCTCTCTTGCTTCGAATTTATGGCATAGCCAATCATCGCCATCAACCATGTCAAGTTCTTGTTGCAATCTTTGAGAATCATCTGTATCGCTTTCTCGGCTTTTGCGAGAAGTTTTGACTTGAGTGTGGTTCCTAGTTTCATTGGTTGGTTTTCTAGAGATTTCCTTCAATTTTTTCCTAAAACTTTGTACCATAATGATAGTTTCATGCTCGCGACATCCTGGTTCCCGTTCAATCGAGTTGGAGACTGAACTTTCTGCTGATTGACCTTCCCCTGGACCGTGATCACCCGTTCTTTTAACACCCCTCCTTTCAGATAGTGTTCTGATTTTGGTTGCTGAAGCACATTCGAATTGCTTCTTCAAGTTCTGAAATTGTTCCCTAACTTCTCGCAATCGTTCCTCTCGCGAGTTCTTCGAGACTTTCTTATCCACATCGGATGGATTTTGATTTGATCCATCCCTATTTGGAATGGCTTCCTCCTCAATCTCGATACTCCTCTGACTAGACTCATTGGAGGCAACTATGCCGGAATCTATCGGTTTGTCATCCTCCTGTTCATCCTCTTCACTACTATCTTCATGATAGAATGATAGCTTCTTGTTTGGCTTCTGTAAGCCTGACTGGGTCCGTTGATCATTATCGGATTTTTCTTCTTTCGTGGGCTTATTTTCGAGAATCTTGAGCAGCTCTGGTCTAGGTTTAAGTTCTGAGGCGAAAGGGTTGTCAATCACTTGGACGTCTAATATACTCTTGTCACTCAATGGTGTGAGATTATCGTCAACCTGACATTCATTTAAGTCAACCAAACAGTAGACCGAGTTTCCCTTAAGTCTACCAATTATTGAATGCTTATTCTGAAGCTCTGGAGTAGATCCAAGCGTTAGGAAGAATTCAGGACCATTCGCATCCTTTTCGGTGTTTGCAGTTGCTAGAAGGCCACGGCGTGTGAATCGCAATCTGGAATGAAATTCGTCCTTATAGTGTTGGAGGTAGTCTTTGAGATCATCCTTTCTTGACTGGTTTATGTTTCTTCTAACACCTCCAACTGCTATGAAGTCTTTCTCGACACGATCGAAGATTGTCCCTTGGTAGTATCCATCGAGACAAAGTTGTACGAAGTTTCTTGTGAGCTTCGGGCATTGTCGAGTGAACAGTTCAAGCTCAAGATCGCCGAAAGTTGTTTTGATTAGGATGTGTCCAAAAGCTTGCGGCTCGAGATTACTAGAAGTTGACATGACAGGTTTAAAGGTAGAGGGATACAGACAGATAGGGCCTGAGGATGAGAAGTCACATGTTTTTTCCGATCAAAGTTTTTGTTTGTGCTGTCTGGTTCCGCATAACTGCAGGAAGATGGACTATTGCACGCAGGCTCTGGTCCTGCGATCGAATCTAGAAAAATTCGCTATCTCTATCGCAATAAATTAGACGTTTCCCCATCAGTCCAAGACTTTCGACAGTCATCTCAATTGAAAACATTTCTCGATTAGATATGGAGGTTAGTTTTTTATCACAATCGAAGCGTGAACTGAGTCGAGTTAGATTGATTCTTGCTTCTTTTGACGTAATTGGCGCGTTAGCCGACTGTGAGCGCCTGTATTGCCTGTTGCAGCATAAGTGAGTAGATCATGGAGCTTTTCAAGATTGCAGTGTCATCAAAAAGGGAATCAGATGGCATCAGAGACAGAGGGTACTCATTAATGGAAGAGTTTAGACTGAGGAAGGGGGAAAGGAAAGGAAAAGGAAGATGAGATTCAGAGAAGAGGCAACACACAAAATTCATGGTTAGTTAATCTGGAACCGCCATAAGTGGCGACATTCAATGCAATATTGGACGCAACGAATCAGTCTAGCGAGCGAAAGGAAAGATAAGGGAAAAGAAATAAGCGAAATCATTAGAAAGAGAGATAAATATAAGATATGTGTCCCCCTGCAACGGAGCCATGTTGTTGTGTGTAAGTTAGGATGTTCCTATTTACAACGTCGAAAGAGCATATGATCATAATGTTGATTGAACGCCCCCAATGAGAAGAGGTGGATGGATTCCAGTCTGGAGGCGAGTGTTTTTGGCCGATGTTGAGGCAAGTCTGTCTGATGGTTCTCGTAGTGGGCCACACAAGAGAGGCGTAAGATGAGATATGGAGAGAGAGAGAGAGAGACGAGGCAGACAAGAGAGTGGAACAAGAGATGATAACAACAATGGCGCCAGTCAGCCAGGAGACTCGAGCCTCAGATCCAATGGCGCTGGCATCACTCGTGAGTCTCAATGGAGTGCATTGGAACACATCCGGCGACCAAAGCAGTAAACGAGAAGAGAAAGGCAGAAAGTGGAAGTTGCAACGTGTAAGTTGCACGAGCACTTGCAACAGGTGATTGTGTTGCGTGTACAAGAGCAAGTGTGTGGCGAGTGTGTTCAAGGAAGTGGGCGGAGTTTGTGGTGATGAGAAAGTTTCAGAAAGCAAGTTTGGCGCAACAAAGGAGCAGAGTAGATGACGCGAGTACAAGTTACACGTAGTCAGCAGCTTTGGCTCACAATTAGCCTTGCCACTGGCTCGGCAAGTTTCACTATAGCCGAGCATTAGCTGAAGCCGGGCGCTGTAAGAGACTAGGGGACAGAGAATTTCTCCAGTTCGCTTGGCGCAGCCTTTGAGAAGGCCAAGACAAGACGGCCTTCTGAGGCGGCGATCTGAAGGCGAGGTTGAGGAGAAGGAATGAATGGCGAGTATAAAAGAGTTCCGAGTTTGATGGGTCGGAGTCATTTGCATCTGAAGTCGCCATAAGCAGTCAACAGAGGGTCAGAATCAAGAAAAGCGACAGAGTATCATCAAGGCCAAACCAAAAAGGACTTTTCTCAAAGAATTTAAAACAAGAAGACAAGAAGAAACCATGAGACAATTGAGCGCAGTTTTGTCCTTGGCCATTGTTGGCCTTGTGGCGGCATCCCAACTGGGTGAGTATCATAATCAATGATCTCTTGTTTACATCCAGCTCTAGAAGTACGAGATAAAGAGTGAGAAGTCACGGGAAAGTCCACGATTGGCAGCAAAATTAATTAACCAAAACTAAACCAAAACGACCAAATAATGTATGCAGTCCAAGCGGCTCCATCGGACAAGGTGGACTGTAGCAAAGTGGAGGAGATTCTGGATGACATGGGCGCAGCTCAGGGAATGACAACCTTGAACGACAAGTACAAGCTGCAGACCACCCCCGATGAGTACACGAAACGTTGCCAGGAGATGAGCGATGCCGTAAAGGTTCTACGTAAATACAACAAGGAGTGCTACTCGTCGCTCACCCAACAGGTGCTCAGCGCAATGCTACGAACCAGATCTCAAATGAACGAGGAACGCTGCAAGGACCCCAATTCGGAGGCCTTCAAGGAGGGACTGGAGGGAGTGAAGTGTGTGGCCGAGAATGCGGTGGAGAAGGTGCGCGAGGCCGAGAAGAAGATCGTGCTAAGCTTCCAGGTGTTGCACGAGGCCAGCATCCCAGACGACAAGCTACGCGTGAGACGCTCTTGTTGTGCCGTGCAAGATTCCAAGAGACTCTTCTTGGAGGCCACCAAGGAGAAGTGCTCGAAGCACGAGGCATTGTACAACCAGTACGTGGAATCCTTCAGCTCCGAGGCGATGGGACTCATTTGTCCCGAGCTAGACAAGCTCGAGTGTTCCAAGTTGGAGCCCATCAAGACCGACGGCGTCGAGATTAAGAGCAAGTTTTTCCTCACCCCAATGGTCAAGTTGGTGAAGACTCTCGACCACTGAGCGTTGATGTAGGATTTTGAGCGAGAGTTGGTGGCCAGCGGGCGCCCTAGTGTCTAATATTAGGCCGCCCCTCTGGTGCAGCCGGCGACGATCCTCATGATTGAATCGGCTGGACGGCTGTATTTTACTCCACATTTCCGTACATAGCAGCACATAGCGTAGTATATATTAAGTATAGCCTTGCGTATGGCAATCCCTCTTTCATTTTGGTTTTAGACCATCTTAGGCTCGTGAAAGCGGCTGGCGACGAACGAAGAACGAATCAATGAATTGATGCATTTACACATTAGCTGGTCTCGGCCCAGGGCAGTGATAGTTGTGCCACCTTTTTGCCCCAAAAAGGAGCCAGACTGCCCGCCGAAGATCGGAAGTTGTGGCCAGCAAGCAGCGGGACCACTTCGAGCACCAACACCACGACCTGGACCAATACTCATCAAAACAGGGCCAGCACGCGAGGCCTGTGCAGTTTGGGCCCCCTTTTTCTCGGCCGGCGCCGCGCGGATTCCGGTCGGCCAGCTCGCAGAGGCGCCAGAGTGGATCCTCCGCCTCGAATAGTAGTAGGAGGAGGAGGAGCTCTAGGTGGTTTTGTTAGAGAGGCTGACTGTTGGCAGAGAGGAGAATCCGCGTGCAGGCTGCTGGCTGAGAAGTGGGCCCGTGATTAGCTCGGCGCAGAGGAGTGCGAGTCCGAGCGGGCGAACATCAGCATGTTGGGATCGCCGAGCAGCACACTAGCAATTAGTCAGAAGTTCGCGAGGAATGAGCGGCCGGCCCATTTGGGGCCGCGCGATTGCTCTCCAGCGTGTAGAAGTTAATTGAGTTCAATTCAATTCGATTGGGAGAAAAGTAGTTTCATTCGGGCGCTCGAAGTGGCGCACAGGAGCACGCAGCGAAACACCGAAGCAGCACCAGCAGGAGATGGCACAAAGGACACCGGCAGCACTGGAGACTGGCGCGCACGGAAATCTGGCCAATCTGCCCTCAGCTCTAGAGACGAGCGGCGGCCGCACCAGATTGGCGCCCAAGCATCCAGTTTGAGGCACGGGGACGACCTTTGGGGCCGCGTGCAATGGGCGGGCTCTTTGGAGGGAGCGAACGAGTTCCATGTGGGCCCTTTGGTGCAGCCGAGCACGCCGCACACTTGGCGCTTGGACAAAATTAAATAATGAAAAATGAATCAAAAAATAAACTCTCTCAATGATTGATGTTGAATGCGCTTGAGAATTGCTCGAGCATCAGGGAGAGAGAGAGAGAGACAGGCCGAAGAGAAAGTGTCCAACGCTCCACAGACAGTCCGTAGGCATTCTCAAATCAAAAATGGCCTTAGCTCGGCACCACTGAGAGCCCAGACGATTGCATTGCGAGTCCGGCCAGCTGCTGGTCCACTGGGCTGGGGCGTGGCCTTGTGGGGCCGTTTGGGGACGGGAAGCTGAGGGGGAAAAGTGTGGGCCTGGGGATAAGGAGAAGGAGGAGGCAGTTTGCGGGAGGAACCGGCCGGGCTGACTTATGTAAAGAAGCCTGGTCCTGGGGGCTGAGAGAACTAGTCTTGATTGAAAGATTTCTGCCCGGGCGGTGGAAAAACACAACCACAAGAACAGCGGCCATTATTATGGCAATGATAATGGGCGGCATTAAGCCAGGGCCGAGCAGCAGCAGTGGCCAGCAAGCGAGCGAGCGAGCGAGCCAGCCGGACGGACAGACACACAGACGAGGCTGACCATTGAGGGGCAAGTGTGCGTCTGGCCGGGCCGCCTGTGTGCTGCTCGCTCGACAGAGCCCGAGCATTTTTTGCCCCCCACTCGAGCCGGACGCCTCCTGGTAGCAGAGGCGTGCGACTGGCCGGCGCGCGTTCGATATGACGAGCGCCAGAGAGAGAGAGAGAGAGACTCTGGCACTTGGCGCGCCTGCAACTCCACTTGGCGCCCGTGTCGCGCCGGCCCAGCACACTGGAGGCAGTTCAGCGCTGTTCAAACAACTTGCACTGGTCACTCGCGCTGGCCACTTGCAATGGTCCTGCTCCTCCACACGCAGCCAGTCTCACTCTCAGTCTCAGTCTCGGTCCAGGCGGGCCCGCGCACACTGCGAGCGGCAGCAATTGAAAAATTTCCCCTCCTCAGCGTGTGTTAGTGTGCGAGTGTCTCTCTCTCGTTCTGTGGCGTTTTCATTGCGAGTAATCAAGAAGGGCGCCAAGAATGGGGCGCCGCTCATGCTCCGCGCTCTGGGCCCGCCGTCGCAGAGCAGTGCCCAGACAGACGAGGAGGAGCATGAAAGCGAAATTAAGATTAGCCGGCCGTGTGCTCGTGGGCCGCGCTCTGCTGCTACTTTGCTCTTGCTTTTGCTGGTACTTTGGTGGCGCACTTGCCGCCGAGCCTTGTTATTCGCAGTCAAAAACAACAAGCGGCGGGCCCAGCACGCGCCCAGCAGCGAACATTGCGCCGCTTGTGGGCCGCAATTGTTGAGCCAGAGCCCATTTGGAGTGCGCGGCGCAAGTGGCACTCTGCCTCTGGCCTGGTCCTCATGTGCTCGTGGCCAAATGCAGGCCCAATGGCGCGCAAACTAAACACCAGGCAAAGTTCGCCGGCGAATCTGAGCGAATCCATCGGCGGCCAATCCCCCGCCAATGGCAACCAATGGCAACCAATGGCCCACTCACAGCAGCCACCCGAAATGGAATGAACTGCGGCCCGCGAACACTCTCAGTGCGCGCTCCTTTCCCCCACTGCCATTCCCACTCACACTCACACTCACACTTCCATTTCCATTCCATTCCCATTGCAAAGCTCTCCAGCCCTCTCAGCCTGTAACCTTCAGCCGCCAGCCCCCAGCCCCCAGCCTGCAAGCTTCAGGGCCCGTTCCTGCACAATCGTGCGCCTGTTTCGTTCCCACTGGCGCGCACTGACACTTTGCCAGCCAGCCACTCAACTTGTTGCCTGCCCTCCTCCAATTTGCAATCCCCAGGCATGCGGGCATTCAGCAGCGTCGGGCATTCAGGATTCGCCGCCCTCTGGATACACTGGGCCGCTCACTCTGCTCACACTGCCCCCACTAAGTGCGCCCAATGCCCAATGCGGCCGCCTCTCCACAATGGCCACTCTCTCCTCCACTCTTCGCCCACTGCTCGCCCGGCCTCGCTCATCTCTGTCCTCCCAACTCTCCACCACCCTCAAGCCGCCACCACTCGCCCCCAAGCAGCCCGTTTATGCACTCCCAGTCGCCCTCACGCTCACGCTCACGCTCCTCAACAACTGGGCCCACCACCACCACCACAAGCGAGCAGCGAGGGGCCCCTTTTTGACGCGCCGCCGCCATAAAGGAAAAAATTGTTCCCAACAGCCGGCCCTGCTTATCCGCTGGCCGCTCTTTGCCGGCGCTCAACTGGCGGCCTTCGGGCCCAATCCTCTTAGTGGACGCGCCCACTCGCCACCAGTCTCGCCGCCAGCTCGTGACTGGCCGCCTGGGACTGGCTGAGACTGAGGCTGAGGAGGCACAATCTTGCCGCCCGGCCAAGTCAGCCAGGCCGACTTGTTGAGGCGCGCCAAAGTCTCGCCGCAGTTCAATGGGCCGCGACGCCTCGTCTGAGCCAGTTGCACGCGCTCGCCCGGCTGAGAGTCTGTGATACAGACTCTGTGCTGCCGCAGGAAGACTGGCCTCGATTCTCGGAGCTGGATTCGTGCGAATTCCGCTGGGCTGCGTCAAGAGCGCCCCAAAGCGGCAAACAGGCAGCCCCATAAAGGGAGCACAGCTGCCAGGCCAAGTCTCACGCACAAACAACACGAGACCTTTCATCTGGCAGAATTGAACGAACCGAACCAATTGAACCAATTGCACCTCTCTCGTCCCCCATTGACTAGTGGAAGCTCTTTATTTTGCCCCTTTTCTCGCCGGTTCTCGTGGCCTGAACTTGGCCGAACTGAGCCAGTCCCAAGCAGCCGATTCCAGAGAAACGCCGCCCCAGAGCGAACCTTCAGCCCTGAGAGGAAAGGGAGGCAGGGAAGCCAAACAGAGTTGGCCGCGCACTAATCTCTCAGGCACTTTCGGCCAGTTTGCGCAATAGACTCAGAAACAGACCTCGGCCGGAGTCGCGAAAGTGCTGCACCACTGGCGCGTAGTACTCGATGAGAACCTGGCCGTTGACTTTCACTTGCGACCAATCCAAATAGGAACCAGTGGGACTGGCCTCGATGAGTTTCTGCAGAGCCTCGAGCGAACTTTCGCTTATTGCGTACGCCTCTCTGCCACTCAGCTTCTGCGCACTGCGCCCCTCAACCAGCGAACGTGCCAGCTGGACCAGCATCGAACAGTAGGCCTCGCTCATTCGCGGACTAGGGTCGCGCTGCACAAAGTTGAAGTAGTTCTCCTGCCAGCTCTTGAAGTCGGCCCATATCTTGCGCGTGTTCTTCAGGCCGAACATAAACATCGACTGATCCTCCACCAGCACACTGCGAGCGATGTGCAAAACAGTTCGCTTAATCTCGGCGTAAAATTCGCCGTCAAATCTTCTCTTCGCCTCAGTGAAGCCGTGCCTTTGGTCGTAGAATGGGCTCTCCACTATAAGATTGTCATACTCGACCCTAACGAGCTCCTGCTGCTGCTGATCTGCGCTGTTCGTCGCTGGCCGATCCTGCTTGCTCGCCGGCTCAAACCACGGCCTCGACTGCCCCTGAGAGCCGCCCCCAATTTGGGCCAGCTCCTCCTCCTCCTCCGAGCCAAAGTTCGACTCCTGTCCCAGTGTGTTGGTCACAGTGAGCAGGCAGACGAGCAGGCCCAAGAGCAGCACCGTGCAGCCGTCGATGGACTTGCACCAAAGCATTTTGACCGCTTATCGCAATTGATCTGAACGGTTGGCGAGGAATCTCCTGGCAATTAATGGCCAACAATATTGGATGGCCACATAGAAGGACAATCAAATAATGGACAGTCTGCTCGGCAAGCTCGTCGTGTAGACAGACTCCAAGAAATGTGCCACTCGAACACCGTTCAGTGTGGCAGATTTCGCCCTGTGGAAGAGCGTGCGCTCTCAAAGTAGCTAGTCTTCAAAGGCGGCCCGACTGAGTCATGAATGGCGCAACTCTGCCCCCCGCGAACAAAGAACGTCACCAGCGCGCACCTGATGGCATAGCCTCGAAATGGAGTCGATTTCCGTCTGGAGAGTGGCGGCGCACGCAGATCAGCCCGACGATTGGGCAACGAGACGTCCGGCGCGAGCTTGACGCTTGCTCGCGGCCACCCGGGGCGCCAGAAGCGTCGGCGCGAGTGGGCGCAGTGTTGCGAGGGACGCCAGAGTGCTGTGCCAGATGCAGAGTGCTGGCCGCCATCCGGGCCACATGGCTGACCTCCCGCCAGTCTGCCGGGCCGAGCAGAGAGCCGCAGACTGAGAGGAGGAGCTGAGCTGAGCCGCCGAGCCGATTCCCACACGCCCGCGCCACATTCCCAGCCTGTGTGGGGCGGGCCACTCGAGCTCGGGCCCAACAAGTGTCGCCTTATCAGCGGCACACCATCGCGGCCCGTCCGTCCGATGGGGCCGCCGATAAGCCGGAACTCGAGCGGGCGGCCACTGGCCCTGCTCTTGGCCACTCGCTCAGGTGCTGGGGTCTGCCTGCGCACGGGGCCGAGGTCGCACCTGAATTGGCGCTGGCCCTGCACTGACCTGAGCGCCAGCGTCAATCAGGAGCTTGTCGCCATTTGAGTGCATTCTAGTGTCTTTCAGGGGCAAGCACGAACTGCGCCGGCCAGAGAAACCAGAAAGCAGAGGGGGGCTTAGTGCGGCGAACGAATCTCGCAGCAGTGGGCCGCTCCTTTGCACTACAATCCTTTGCACTGCGATCCTTTGCACTGGGCAAGGGAGCGGCACGCCCCCCGCGACAATGAGGGCGGCGAACAAGGCAGGTTCGCTGAGCGAACTTTTGGGGGCGCGCGTGCTGCAGGATGCGGGCGCGCACGAGCACACTTGGAGGGTGGATTTGCGTTCAATTAAGTCGGCCCATTTGGAGCGTTGGTCTGTGAGCGGGCCGCCGATTGTGTGCCAGCCAGGCCCGCAGATTGTCTGCGACGCACCTCGAGCAGCACCGGCGAGGGGGCGGCGTCGGCGGGCGAACATCTGCCTCTCTCTGAAAGGCAGTGTTCGGCGGGACTTGTTGCTGGGCCAGCGAGAAGGCGGCGGCCGAGCGACCGGCTGCAGCGGCCTGGCGCCAGCCAAACGAGCGCCGGCGACAGTCCGCAGAAGCCACGAGCCCGCTCTTACTGGGGCCTGCTCGTGGTGCTCAGGGTGGCCACTGCTGGACTGCTGGGCTAAGGAGGGCCAGCCAGGCGGCAAAGGAGGGCCGGCCAGGAGCGAGCTAAATGGTTTTGTTTGCCGAGCGGCAAACTGGGCCCAGTCGGCGGGCAGAGTTTAGCGAGACAGAGTTTAAAGCGAGTTAAATGGGCAGCGGAGGCAAATTCCTAGCGCGCCCATTTGGCTGCCTGTTTGTGTTTCCTGCTGGCGTGCTGATGCTTGTTGCTGTGAGGCAAACAAGCAGACCGGCTGGTGCGTCTTTATCCTTATCTGGCGCAAAGATCAATCCGATTCATTTTGCCCACCAGCGCGCGGGACTGTCTCTGGCGGCCGCTTTGAGCGCGCCCAAACTCGCTCAAAGACTGTCTCTCTCTCTCTCGCCGGGCCTAAGACACACTTTCAATTCAATTTCCATCCCATTTCAATGGCATTCCGGTTTCTCTTCTTCTTCTTGCTGTTGTTGTTGTTTTCTGTAAATAAAAACACCAACAACAAGGAGCGCGAAACAGGCGCGCCAAATGATGGCCCTTTGATTGTGCGTTGGAGCGGGCCGAGTGCGCCGCCAGTGTCTAGCTCTGCTCCAGCGCACATCTGTCTCTCGTTGTGCGGCCCAATCTTCGCCCACTGCTCGCCGGCTCGTGTCGCCTGGCCAGACTTCTTCTTCTTGGTCCTATTCTTTGCATTTCTTGAGACGAGCAAATTGGAGGAAAAATTGCAAAGTCCACTTTTATTGCCGCCTCCAAACTCTGCTTATCTCTCGGCCAGCAGCAAGTGTTCCGGCTCTGCTAGTACACATTAGTGCCAAAAAGAAAGAGTCTCGCAACTGCTTGACACACAAACACACACACAGACTTGGGCACAGACGCTCGCCAATGGGCAGCCTTTTGGCGAACTGTTGCCGCCAGTCCCGAGCTATACTATAGTCTAGGCTAAGGCTAAGGCGGCGCTGCGGCGAAACATGACGAGCGGCACGAGGGGGCGCCTTTATTTTATTTGGCCGCGGCGAGTTATTCGATTGTGTGCGGAATTTGCACTGGGCACTGCGGGCACACTCGAGCGCCTGCCCTCAGCCTCGGCAGCCCACGAGGAGGAGGCGGCCCCTCAACTTGGTGCACCGGCAGCCTAAGGTCCAGCAGCAGCAGCAGCACTGGGCCGGTGCACTTGGGCCGCCCCGCAAACACTCTCTCTCGGCCGCCCGTCCGCTCACAGACCGTCTCTCAGCGCGTCTCTCAGGCCCATTGCTGTCCGGGCTCGCCCCTCGAGGCTGCATTTCTCTAACGTTTTGGCACCCCCAGAAGGCCGCTCGTGCGACCACTCGCAAACAGAACCACAAGAAAAGGCGTTCCTCCTCGCCTTTATCTCTCTCTTGCCCTATTGATAGATGCCCGCCCGGCCAACGCATACCAGTGCTGCTGAGGCTGTGGTGCGGCACCACACTCGCCAATGGCCAGTGCATGCAGCAAGAACCAGGCCGCCACCATTTGGCCTTGCGCGCAGCCCCAACAGATCGCAGACACATTTTCAACAGTCTCAGTTCACTCTCCGCAGGCCCAAACACACACACACACACACACACACACACACACACACACACACTTGACGCGCTTTCTCTGGCAACGCGCCCACTGCGCAGCCGCGCCACCGAATAATCCCACAACTCGTGCTCCCAAACCGCCGCAACGTTCGCTCCTCATCCTCATCCTCATCCTCATCCTCATCCTTATCCTTATCCTCCTCTTCTCCTCCTCCTCTGGCCCTTTCCAATCATCTCGTTTGTCTGCCCACTCTCGCCGGGCTGGGCCAGCCAATGTCTCGGCCAAACAAACCTCCTGCCAAACGTCCACCGCCACTTTCCCACTTTATTCATCTCGTGCACTTGTTCATTCACACTACATCTCCCACCAGACACATCCATCCACCGGCTCACCGGCTCACTCGCCAAACAAGCCACCCCCATCCACCTAGCAGCAGCCAGCCACCACCTCCACCTCGGCTAATCTCCAACTAATCACCATCGGCAACCTCTCCTGACTCACACTGACCATCAGACTCACTAGCCCACACGATCAGCCCCAACGCAGGGCCCAGATCATCCACCAGATGACCACTGGACTCTGAGCTGGCCCATAGACTAGCCTCAAAGGTGGCAAACACACACAAACGATCACGTAGGGGAACCACTAGTGCCAAGAGAGGCAAAAATACACACAGTCAGTAAGACGAGAGTGTACACTCTTAACACACTCTTAACACACGCGCCGCACGTGTTCACCCGCCTCCAAGCAACACCAACACTCATCGGCCCCAATCCTCCACTGTCGCTTATCAGCCACCAAGCTAAATGCAGCCCAATTTACAATTTTAGTCAGTTGCTCAACGGGAGAAGAACAGACAGTTGTTAGCACTAGTTGAGCAAAATATGCAATACCCCCACATCCAATTCTACAAAGGAAGCCTCGTCAGGCTGGCCTCAGGCAAACTGAAACAGGTGGAAGATTTATCAAGCGATGATTTTATCGAAAGCGCTCGCCTAGCGAGCGGCAACTCATCCTCCTCCTCCTCTTCTTCATCTTTCGATTTTAGCAACACGCTCAATCAACAATTTAACACATTCACTGCCACAGCCCCAAAGTCACTGCTATCATCATCATCATCCAATGCCCACAATCAGCAGTACAAAATCAATAATAATAATATTAGCAACGAACGCCAATTGATTAGCAATATGCAGATAGTCGACAATTGTTTCAACAGTAGACAACAATCGCGATCACAGTCACAACCGCAAAACTATCGGCCCACTGAAGATAACAGTAGTTCGGTTTTTAACTCGCCCGAGCCAACTGCAAACACATTGTCCACCAGATCGAGCTTCAACGAATCCCCTCCCATGGGAATGGAAATAGAGGAGGAAAACTGTGATAATATTCGAAATGTTGACGAGGTGGATGAGGATGAAGACGATGACATAGATGTTGAGTTGGATGTTGTTACTAGTGAGGAGGAGCCGCCAATTGGGCGAGTGATTTGCAATCAAAATAATGGCGCAGATAATTTCCACCAACAGCAGGCGGGCGCCACCGACGAGGAGGACGATTTCTACATCGACTCAAGTGTGGTGCGCGATTTCCTCGAGGTTGGCCCCATTGTTCAGCAACAACAACAGAGGAAACTCAAACAAGCCTCTGCCTCAAACATCAACCAGCTTCATCTAACCAATTTCAGCTCCACAACAACCTCATCCACCGGCTCTCTCACCAAAGGCTTTCCCCAAATGACTCAGAGTAACAATGGTCGAGCTGGTTATTTGGATAAAAATTTTATGCTCTTCTCATCAATGCCCTCCACTTCCAAATCATCCTCCTCCAGCTCGCTGGCCATCTCGCCACCAATCGTAACCAACGCGGCCACAGTGCAGCAAGCCCAAACGGTGCTGATAAAATTCTTCCTTGAAACCTCAAGGAGTATTGCCTTCATTGAGGTGCCAATAGAGCACCCATTTTTTGTATTTCACCGAGGCTGGTCTTCCTGGGACCCACAGAAGACTTATGACAAGTTTGGACTGAAGTGTCGCAAGTTGAAGATTGGCGACACGTGCATTTCACTGATTAGAAAACGACGAACAAAGTCACACTCATCATCACAACAACAGGAAAGCGACCAATGTAACATATTGTTCTCATCGATAAGAATACAAGAATAGCACTAGTGAGACACAATCGGACTTCTAATTGTCTAACAATTTATCAGTTTATGTCAGACAGTCATGCACCTGACGTTCTTCAATCGTTTCGCTTTACTACACTGACCTCATCCACCAATCCGTGGCCCGTTATCTTCAACTCACGCATGAAGTTGCTCATCTCACCCTCTGACAATTTCTCTGGCTTCGTCTTCATCTCCACTCCTATCACACGTTGACCGTACTTGTCGTAGTAGAACCAGGCGACGTCGTCGTACTTTTCTCTGAGTAGTTTCACAAATTGCTCCACCGCATTGAGGTTCACGATCGGCATCACTTTCAAGGCACTTGGCCCGCTGTGTGATTGCTCTCTGCCCACAAGCTTCAGATCCTTTGGCGGATCAATGCTCATACAGTAGGTTTGCACGACAGAGTTGTGCAATTTTATAACCAGGTGAAATAATTTAAAGTTAGGCCTGAACATTGAGCGATACTCGTCAAAGTCCACAGTGAGACTGGACAGAATATTTCCGTTGAAGAACTCTGACCCTTTGGAGCAAATTCTTTGAAACACTTGTAACCTATGCTCACTGGGCTCAGACATTGTCCAAGGTGAAGGTCGTTCCCTGTCGAATGGAGTGCATATTGTCAATAGTGGGTACTTGTTACGCTCCTTCTGAACTACTTCTCTTAGTTTCCTAATTTCGTCAATCTTGAACTGGCCCTCCAAATTAACTATCAAGGGCAATTCTTTCCAGTCGTGCTGAGCCATGAGTTTTAGGAATCTCTTGAAGCCACAAGTCGAAGAGGAGGGCTCGGTAAAGGGCTCAGGATGTAGGAACAGATGTGCCACAAGTAAATCGACTGTTATATCGTTGATGTAGTCGACCATCAAGTGACAAGAGATCCATCGTTTAACGATGCGACAAGTTGTGCTGTAAGCGGGCTTCTGCCTGTATAGCTGATCCAGAGCTCCGTGAACTCTTGGTAAAATTTCGTGCTCATAGCGACGCCTTTGGAATTCTTGCTTACCACGAGCCTGTGATACAAGGAGAAGCTCCTTTTGGCACCTCACGCGAACTCGGAATACAAATTGACCGCAAAGCACATCGAGATAATCCTCCGCGAACGAGACTGTGTACTCTTTGGCTTTCAATTTTTCTCCTAATGTTATCAGATAATCAAGTTTTTCAGCCTCTAGAGGCTCTAGCTGGCTGGGCCACTGACTTGTACTATCGAGAGTTACTAGCACCTCGATCGGTTCTATGTAGAGGATCTTGCCGATCTGATTGAAGTTCTCGGGAAAGGTGGTGACTCCCTTGTGGCGCTTGAGTGACTTGTTTCGTTTCTGAATGCCGACCGGAAGCGGTGGAAAAATGCCACTGGCTCTGAGGTGGTGCGATGTGGGCTGGATGCTAGTTATAGAGTGTTTCATAGACTCAACGCTCCTTAACACCTTGTTAAGCTCATTGTACTTATACAAAGCTTTGAGAAACACCTCTTCACCAACTCCCAGAGGCTTAGCTGTGATTATTGCATCACTTTTCTCGTGCCCATCTGAACGCTTCCGTTTGCCCGAAGATTCTCCCACAGTTGCTTTAGATTCATTCTCCTTAGCCGGTTTCTCCTCATCACCTGCTTTAGCGTCCTTAGCTGCATCGTCTCGCCACCGAAAGAACACATTCTTGAGGTCAATAAACCTCTCCAATTGAGTATAATGGGCAGTAATACTCGGGATCTGTGCGCGTTTCAACGCATGATCCAATATGTATTTGATGATTGCACGACGCTGACTAAAACAGTTCACGTGCCACACAACTGTCTCACTGATAACACCATTTTGAAGCCGCAATTGACTCTTTGGATCCCAGAACTCCTGGAACTCTTCCGCCTCTTTCGTTTGTGCCTTTGGCCCAATGTCAATGATACGCAACGCCCTCTCTGCGTCCAACAGTAGTCCAAAAGTAAAGACATGTTCCTCGTGTTGGGGGTCGTATGGTATACCTTTGAGAGACCATTTTTTACTCATCAATAAATCATATGGTTTCTGCTGAGCCAACTCGACCCTATCTGTCATAGAGATATCGATCAGCCTCATTATATTCTTAGAATGTACTCTAGATGTAAGCACCCCGTAATCCATCAGCCACTTGGCGTACTCGAGAGTTTCTGGTATCTTCTTTGTCGACTTGGGCAAATGAACGATGACGTCGAATTTATCGTTGAAGGTGACCGGCCTCAAGAACAGAAATTCGAATACATCGGGTGAATTTGAGTTCAGCATCTCGTTGGCGAGTTTCGCTTCGTGCTTGAGGCGTTTATACAAGTCTATGGTGATATTGTAACAAATATTCAGTCTACCGGAAGGGGAGAGAAAAACTACGGGAAAATGCGACATGAATTGAGGAAGTTTATCCTTGTGGTCGTCAAAGTAACTAAATCCTTCTGTTGCCCAGTCGGTTTCCAGGAGGGTTTTGATGAGAATCTTGAATATCTGATAAGAGCTCATGTTTTCATGGATTTTCTGCCTAGACTGTAGGTAAGCAGTCAGCATTGATAATATGAATGAGAAGTGCCCATGTAGTTCTCGCTGGAATAGCCAGATCTTCGCTATGGTGAGCGACTCTGAGATGCTAGTCCCTAGAACTACATGTTCCACAATCATTTCCGAGTTTGAGATCAGCTCAGCATCGAACAGGATGCTCGAATTGTAGAATGGTGATGGACAAGCATCGCTATCTGCTTCGATAAAAGTGCTCAACTCCTCGTCCTGCTTTGGTGATTGGAAATTGTAGTCCCTGAAGAACCACTTCGGTGCAATATTACCATGGTCAGGGCTAAGCGTACCCAGCTTAATATTGAACTCTTCGGTATCTGGGACAACAAACAATTGGAAAACGATTTTCTTGTTCAGTTTCGCTGACTTCGGTGCTATCAATAAGACAGGTTTGTAAAGATCACCATTGAAATAACGGAACTCTAAATTTTTCACGAGCTTCAAGCCAAGAGTGCCATTTAAAAGATGAGCTATCTGACAAAGATATAGGGCTCGTCTTTGATGGTACCTCTGGTTCTTAACATCTTTTTGTCCTATGCAGCTTGATGGCATCTCCACCGCTAAGTCGACATAGTGTGTCCTTTTGAGAGAAGTTAATGTTCTGTGACCACCAACGGTATGCAGTTTCTTCGGAGGTTTGAATTTGAATTCTTTAGGGTAATCTTCGCCTACAGAGTTGGGACGGCCAACCAGTGGCAGTCTGAATGTCTTATTCAGCAACTTTGTGTAGTTGATCTTATCCAAAGTTTTCAATTTGGCCTCGAGTTCATTGATGAATTTGCTGACTCTCTTGGGTTTGATGCGGTTGTCCTGGCAGAGTGCCTCAATCTCTAATTCGATGAAAGGCCTCTGAGAGAGCTCTAATTGGGCAGCCATATCCGGAGAGACCTTGATTTCGATGCCACAACGTGTATAGATGATATAATTTAGGATTGCATTTTAGGATACGAGCCAAAGTTATCTCCTCAATTGAGATCGGACTTTAAACCCACGTGCTTACGAGTTGCACACGACTTGTACGAGAACAGAAAGTGCATGTGGTTGTACGTTTCTACGCGCGGCATTCGAATCAAAACCACCGCTCGGTTGTACGAATAATAACCTCAAATACCTCAACCTTATTCCTGGACCGCCGGTATCGATCCACCCTAATTTGATACATTAATCCGCTCGAAAATCAACCTTGGTTGAAATGATGTTGCACTCTATACCACTGACTAAGCCCTTCGCCGTAAGCTCTGGACTTTTTCTCTGCCTAACTGTATTAATATTATCCAGTGTCAAATCGAGCTACCAGCAGTATTTACCCGCTGAGCAATATCCGCTCACAAATATCAAAACAGAGCCCTTCTACCTCGATATATTCTACAAGTTTGATTTGGACAAAGACTTCAAACAGAGAGGTTCTATTTTGGTCAAACCTAAGGTGGAGCATCGTCCAGCCCAAGCGACATTCGTTCAGCACAACGAGCTCCAACTAGAAGACCTAGAGAGATTTAAAGAGGCCTACCAGGGTAACGAAAACTATATCCTCAAAGCCGTATTCCGTCCCAAGAAGCCAAGTGATAGCCAACACAGTCATCGATACGCTCAGACCGTCGTCAAGTTTTGTTCACTCTATGTTACAAATTTAACTGACACATTGGTAGTCAATCTGAATCCTCTAAACGAATTTATCAGCGTCAACCTGTACACGACAGAGCCTGAATGTCTACCACCCGTAGACTCAGCTCAGCTGAAGAGCAAATTCAATACAAAGATAGTCGTTGATACGGGAATCATCGGCCCACAGCCAGATACCGTAACCTACATAAAGCGTCTTGAAGAAGAGCGTATAAACAAATTGAAGGAAGGAAAAGAAGACAACCGGGGCTTTTTCGCAAAATACTGGATGTATATACTGCCAGCCGTCATACTCCTGATGATGATGGGTGGGCCAGAGGCACAAGGAGCCAGATAGAGAATAAGACGGGTCATAGGGCCGGTTTAACGTCAGACGCGAACTGTTTATTTTCGTTTTAAGCTCCAAGGGCCAGCACGTCAGGGGGACAACGTGCACTCCTACACAAGAGAGTTACCTTCCTCTCATCTTGATGATTTTGTCGATGATCATTTTCTATTAGGTCGACAATGTTTATTACAACTATGGTGATTCGTAGATTCAGTACAAGTGCTGTGAAGTTTTCGAACAAACTCTATGATAATCACATCCCACTGACAGGTTTGCAAAAACTTCTACTCGCCATCGGCTCAGGGGTTGGCGCAATAGTCGATCCATACAGGCATGATTTAGTTGCTGATTTTGGAGAGGCCACTGGATATAAGTCCCTGCAGTGGATATCAACCAGGATGAAGTCAAGCGAAGAAGGACGGATGATCCTTGAGGATAAACCACGGTTACACAGCCGTTCCGTTGATTACAAGAAGCTAGAACTATTGCCTAATAACACTTTTGGTTACCACTATGCCCACTTCTATTTAAAAAACGGTGTCTCACCTGACACTAGAAAAACTGTGCAGTTTGTCGACGATGTCCAGTTATCATATATCATGCAGCGCTACCGAGAGCTACACGATATTGTGCATACCATATTGAATCAGCCGACAACAATCAAGGGAGAAGTGATAGTGAAAGCGTTCGAGGGAGTTCAGACTCGTCTACCCCTCTGTCTATTAGGGGGACTTATTGGTCCTATTAGATTGAATCAGAGTGACCTTGCAGAGTATTTGACTCGTGATTTAGCTTGGGCTATAAAATGTGGGCTAGAGTCCAAGTTTATCATGAACGTTTATTTTGAGAAGCGTTTTGATCAGGATATTGATGATCTCAGACGAGAGCTGAATGTAAAATTACCTAACTGATCACGACAGATTTGGACAAGGAGCTTAGGTTACGCTCCAAATGTAAGAGTGCATCCATCTGAGCATTCAAGACTTGTTCAATCTGGTTGATTGGATCTGAACTATCCTCATCAAGACGAACATCGTTCAACTTCACAATAAAGTTTTGCAGGTCATCGACCAAAGAGTTAAGCTCATTTTGAACAGTTTCGACCATATTATAAGTCGTTTCTCGCTCACCATTGGAGGTGGTATCTACTTTCGTTCTCTCTAAAGGCTCAAGTAGTTTTTCTATCTCGTGTTGTTGCTCTACAATGAAGTCTAACGCTCGGGCTAGCTTTGTATTTTCGATTTTGAGCTCTTCCACCTTCTCGTTGATTTTCAATATCTTAACGGCATTATTAACTATTAGTGAGTCCCAAGTTTTGATTGCCTGTGATTGCTGCTGGAAATCTTGCTCAAACTTATTCAATTCTGCTAGCCAAGTATTAACATTGTCCTCAAGCTGCCTAAATGTCATGGCTTGCGGCTGAGGAGGCTGCTGCTGGGGCTGGGATTGTTGCTGCTGGGTTTGCTGGCTCTGCTGAGCCTGCTGGCTTTGGTGAGTCTGAGTCTGAGACTGAGATTGTTGTTGGGCTTCTACACGTGCAGGTTGTTGCTGCTCTAATTGTTGTTGTTGCGATGGTTGTTGCTGCTGCTGTGGTTGCTGTTGCCCTTGCGGCAGCAGCGTCGGTTGTTGTTGCTGTTGTTGGGGCTGCGTCTGCTGTTGTTGTTGTTGTTGCTGCTGCTGTTGTTGTGGCTGCTGTAGTGGCTGCTGTTGTGGTTGTTGCTGCCCTTGCTGCTGAGGTTGTGGTTGTAAGGGTTGCTGTAGCTGTTGTTGGCCTTGCTGCTGTTGTTGCTGTGGTTGTGGTTGACCAAACAATGACGGTGTCGCAGCGGTAGAAGTGGCCGTAGGCGCTTGTCCGAATAATGATGGCGTGGTAGAACTTTGACTTGTCGCCGACAAACCGAAGATTGAACTCGTCGTGGTTGCTGGAGCAGGAGGCCGGGGGGCTCCGAACAAGGACGTCCCGGTAGTCTGATTGGCTGGTGAGGAAGCACCGAACAGTGATGATGTAACGGTGGTTTGGACTGGAGCAGAAGGCCCAACGAATATTGATGAAGCACCAGCAGTTTGGTTGGCATTGGTAGATGAGCCGAACAACGATGTGGCGGCGGGAGCTTGGCTCGCTGCAGAGGTAGAACCGAAGAGGGATGGTGCAGTCGAAGTTTGGTTTGCTGTCGAAACAGAACCAAACAGAGATGGTGTTCCGCTGGTTTGATTTGCTACCGCTCCGAACAAAGAAGTTGATCCAGTATTTTGAGCGGTTGCTGTAGCAGAGCCGAAGAGAGAGGTTGATCCTGCTGGTTGACCGGGAGCGGTTGAAGATCCAAATAGTGAAGTTGCTCCAGTATTAGGGCTGGTTGCATTGACAGAACCAAACAACGATGTTGTGCCTGTGTTCTGGCCCGCTGGGACCGAACCGAATAGTGAGGGGGCCACACTAGTCTGGTTAGGAGTAGCGGTTGATCCAAATAATGATGGTGCAGTCGTTTGGTTTGTTGTGGATGTGTTACCAAATAGCGACGGGGTTGCACTGGATTGGTTGGGTGCCTGGGGACGGCCGAACAATGACTGATTTGAGAACATCTTATTGCTTAACAATTATATGGAATATCTAATTATCAATAACTAATATATTTATTAATAATAATATAGTGAAAGAGTATGACGTTCTGATGTCAATGTAATCGAAAACACGCGTCAGAGTGGAATAAAATTCGCAGACCACAAAGCAACACGCGCACAAGTTGAGGCCAGCGTTTCTCCCAACCTTTTGTGCTCAGGCTTGTGATCGCGGTCCCCGAATCGCGGATGGCGATGCCTAAGTCAACGGTTTTGGCGGGCGGCCTCTATGCAACAGCTTCCACCGATTTCGGTAAACACCTGAGAATCTCAAACTTATTACAATAACGAATCTCTTTTTTGACCCATTGATCTCACTTCTACTGAAATCACCATGACCGAATTAAAGGAAGATGTCATTGACTATGAGGAGATAGTAAACCAGATTTACAGACAAGAGATGAACCGGACTCATGAGTTCAACCTGATGCTTGTGGGTCTCAGTGGAATAGGCAAATCTTCCCTCGTAAGATCACTATTTCAGGGTTTGATCAAACCCAAGGAAGTCGATGGCGGCCCAAGGCTCAATGAATATCGGGAGATCATAGAGGAGAACGGAGTGAGGCTCAGGCTGGGCTGTATCGAGACGTCAAATTTCGAATCTCATGACAAAAAGTTGTACACAGAATGCATAGAAGATAGGTTGAAAAAGTTCTTTGTTACCCAACTTCGAAATCCAAACTCAAACATCGAGGACACTCGTGTTCATTGCTGTCTATACCTGATTCCAGCCCATGCTAAGATGCGTTTACGCGACGAGGACATAGAGTGCATGAAGGCTCTACAGGAGATAGTTAACATCATTCCTATTCTATCCAAATCCGACATCCTGAATCCATCCCAGCGTGCCAAGTTCAAGGAGATCATCTCGTCTGATTTGAAGAGACATGGTATTAAATACTTTGCATTCAATTATGACGAAAAAGAGGACGAGGATCGAGCGAAGATCGTGAAACAAGAGGCTGAGAGATTTCCGTTTGCCGTTGTGTCAGCCGACGAGCCAACAATCGAGAACAATCGAACCCGATGGATTAGGAAAACTGGTACGGGTACCGTGGATATATTTGATAAAGAGTTCGATTTCGACGCGTTATCACGATTACTCATCCGTCACTGCATGATCAATTTGATTGATAGCACCCATGTAAAACATTATGCGAGATACAAGTCACAGCTTTACAAAAAGTTCCGTGAAGAGGGTCCCGAGGTATTGCGAGCCATTGGTTTGGAGGAGCACGAGGTCTTTCGTATCGAGCGCTGGTCGAAGGGAGACAGGCGACCGCTGAACGAGTTGCGCAAAGAGATGGAGGAAGATCTAAGACTGTTGAGGGCGAGACTCGAAAAACTGAGAGCAAATAATTCCACCCAAGCCCAATCACCATCGAAGTTGCATAAACCGGAAATTACGCGGCCTAAACCTCCAATTTTACACGAGAAACCAGAGTACTTGAAGACTAGAGTTTCAGAATTTTATCGCGGAAACTAATAGTAGGAACTAGTGGTCTCCTCTGATGATAGTTCACACAGCAGGTAACAATTTGTCACTCATAATCACACCATAGAACAAGGTTAGGTGAGCGACTCACCAATAATTGAATAAAAGCGGGTGGCTATCATTTTTCCAAATTTCGCATACAAATTTTGCTGTACCTTTCCGTTCTTTACGCGTGTTGCCGTTGACTTGGATACGCCACTCAGTTTCTTTGCCGCTCTGTCTGATCGTGGGTGTTATTTGAGCTTCCGCTGCCTGAAATGAGGGCGGAATATTGATCAAAGTTCTTTTAAAGGCATCATTCCCATTCCAACGCCTCAAATTGAATCCTACTGCGCGTCCAGATGTCTTCTAATTCGTAATATCGTATCCAATATTGACGTCTTGAGGTTCGCTGCGAGCTGGAGCTTGTGTATCGACGCAGAGTTCTCGCCAGTTGTGGATGATTTTTAAGCAAATCCAAGCAAATAAGCTGAATTCTTTCTGCCTGAATCAGTGTCAGCTTAGTATCAGTCTCAGATTGGTATCAGTTAGCATTACCATTGGACAATTAGCAGACAATCTCGATTAGAAGATGCAAGTCGAGGGAGGCGCCGAGAGAGAGGCGGGAACTCTGACGAGAGTGAACCAGATAGTTTTGGGCGAGAGTGGCTTGAGGCGCGAGGGTTGCTCGGTGTTCACGTTGCACCACTGGAGCGAGAGCAATGGCAAGACTCAGGCAAGACCGTTGGACTGTCCACCAAGCGGCGGCCTCAAGCGAGGAGAAGCTCGCCAAATTGGGCCCGGCCGGCGCGCTCAGGTGGACCATCGAGTGAGACTGATGCTGATCAAGGCCCAGGAGAGTGCGCTGAACTTTTTGATCAGATGGTTCCTGCTCGAGCAGAGCTGCCACAACGAGCCGCCCGGAAGTTTGGGGGGCAACTTTGAGATAAAACGTGGTAGAAAATCCGGCCTCAAATCTGGCAGCAATTACGATCAATGGGCGGCTGGTGGACACATGAGAGGAGGACGACGTGTGACCATCATTGGACTGGAAGAGAAAAGAGACGATTTGAGGTCGAGGGGAAGAGTTAGGAAGGCAGGAAGTGTGGTTTGTGGCAGGAAGCGAGTGTCTCGTTCGAGCATGTTGATGCGCGACGTTGCCTTGTTGCCTGAGCGCAACTGGCGAGTTGTGTTGAAGTTCGTCTTCTTCCGTTGGCTCAATTGGACCAATTTGATAGAGTTGCTGTTGATCATTTTGCTGATCTGCTGCTGCGCTTACCAGTGCTACGAACTCCTCGAAGACTATTACCAATATCCCACCCACATCACGGTCACCTCGGTGTTCAACGACGACTTCCGGCTGGACATTCCGGCGCTGACTGTGTGCGACAACAACCGGATTTCCGTCTCCTCGTTGAGGAAAAACTTTCCCGACTACAACGAGAGCCACTTCATGGCCATGACTCTGGGCACCTTCTACTCGTTGGACAACTACAGTCTGGCGGCGCTGCGGGACCCAAACGAAGTGTCCGGCTCGCGCCTCTCCCAGTGGCTGGGCGACGAGCTGGACATGGGGGCGCCCCTAAGGAGCGGCAGCTTGGAGAGGGAGCCAAAGATTAGGAGTGGCAATAGTTCTGCTGGCGAGCTTAAGCAGCAAGAGGAGAGCATAGCTAAGGATGCGGAGATCAACTGGCTTCTGGTGAGCAGATATTTGACCGACAGGAAACCGGTGAACACGTTCAAGATTGTCCCCCAGGATGACAGCCTGATTGACACACTGATTTGTGCCAACGTTTGGGGCGAACAATTGCCGTGCAAGTATTTGAAAAAGATCAAAAGCATTCAGCAAAACTCCATCTGCTACACCATGTTCCACGACACTATCCTGTGGGACTCGAGCGAGCCAACGGTGCGCCATCTGGAGGCTGCCATAGCAAGGCGGCCCAGCACCATTCGCTTTGGAGACCAGGCGAGCGACGACAGCGCCTTCATGGAGCTCGACCTGGAGGCTGAGAGGCAGGAGGCGCTCGATGAGGAGGAATTCCAGCGCAGAAATGAGGACCTGATGCGGATTGACATGGCAAACATGGAGATGATTAGGTTGCGCTTCAACTTCCAGCGCCAAGACTATGCAAATGGCCGCTCGGTGGTTGGCGGCCGGCTGGCAGTGCATCCAAACTCGCTGCTCGGCGAAATCACGCACAAATCCTACGACCTCAAACCGGGCTACTGGTACACCTACTATATAGAGCGCAGCGACTACCGCCGCCTCCCGCCCCCATACAGTACCCACTGCTACGACTACCATGCGGCCCGCTACGCCTGGAGCGAACGCTCCAAGTATCTGGCCAAGAGACAGAAGGAGATCTACGCGCTCAGTGTGGAACAGGCGCGCAACAGGCGCCTGTTGCCCAAATATGGGGACTTTTTGAGAATGCGATCCATGGGAAAGGTGAGTGGCGCTCCGAGAGACTCGCTTCGTCGTGATTGCGCCGAAATGGCGCCGAAACGGAGCCAAAATGGTGCTGAAAAGGCGCCATTTCTTCTTTCCGCCTCTTCGTCCATTTCAGCCGCCGAGGCCGAGGGCCAACTCTGGCCGCCAGCACAATTCCTCCGGCACAATATCCTCTCACTCTTAAGATATTTTCCATATTTTCGGTGCAATATTCCTCCGATAAGAAAAACACAGCTCACGAGCAGCCCGTCTGCTTCCGGCCGGCCGCCCTCAGCTGCGTGTGGCCTCGTTTCTGGGCGCTGTGCGAGAGTCTTGGCGCCGCCAAGACACAACTCTCGAGTGCTCAGCAAAGAGCCGCAGCGACGCCCATCGAGAGTGGTCGAGAGCCACTTGGCGCGCCTCCAGCGCTCTGCCTTAGTGCGAGCAGTGTTTGAGTGTGCGAGCAGTGTTCACTATCGGCCAAAAGTAGGGTGTTAGATCTCCGTGCAATGCTCCGTAGAAATGTAACCGTACTTTTGACACGCACTGTCCGCACAGTGCCAGACTGCAAGTGTGCGAGTGTCTGCCTGTGCTAAGGTATGGGCGGCGCGCAGTGTGCAGCCAGCACACAGTGCAGCTCGAGTGGCAAACTGCACACTAAACTGCATCGAGCGGCGCGTGGTCGCCCCTCTTTGCTCGGCCCGCCAAGTCCGGCCCAGCTGCTTGTCTAAACGGCCAGCCCGCAAGTGTATGTAAATTTCCGACCGGCAACAGTCGATCGGCCTTCCTGCGAACTGCCCGCGCGCCACCACCACCAGTTGGCAGCCTTCTTCTGGCTGTCTCTGGCCGGGCGCAGAAACGGCCCGCCGGCGTGCAGGGTGGCAAGTTGATAGGTTCAACAGGTTGCAACAGGCCCTTGCTTTGACTGGCGGCCCAGAGTTGGCGAAAGGCGCGCCTCAGCCAGTTGCCGACTGTCTGTCTGTCTGTGTGTCTGTTTGGCTAGACTCTGGCCGGCAGCCAAGCGAGCAGCGAGCTGGCCACAACTGGCCAGCGGGCGCTCTCTTGCCCTGAGCATGAGCGTTGATCGGCCAGGCCAAAGCTGCGACCTGTCGGCCGTCTTGGCGCGGCGCTCGCTCTCCACTGGCCAGTTTGGAGAAAAGGCGCTCGAGCTCGAGCTCGAGCTCGGCGGAGTGAGAGCGGCGGAAAGACGAAGCGCTGCTAACGAGCGTCCAGCAGAGGGCCGCATAAACGAGACGATTTGGGCCGCACACAGTGGAGCGCAAATCATCTCGCTCGCTCGCCTGCATCTGCGCGCATTCTCCTAGTCTCGCGCTGAGACTTGCACTTGCGCGCACTCGCCGCCTCCAAAGGGAGATCTCGTCTGTCTCTCTGTGTCTGTCTCTAAATCATAATCCGACACACACTTTTCCATTGGGCAAACTTCCCAACACTAAGCTCGGATGGCCCACTCCTAAGGGTCGGCCAAGAGTGGCAAGAGAGAGAGAGAGAGAGAGAGAAAAAGTAAAGTAAAGTCTCAACAATCTGGAGAGTCAAGTTAACTGCAAGAAAGGAGGAGAAATGGGAGGAAATTTGCTCGCCACCAATGCAGATTGCCCAGCTCATTAGTCCCACATTGCCTATAACAAGTGGCGCTCGTCACTGGCGCTCACTTAGGACAGCCAAGAGTGCGGCCAACTGTGAGCGGCGAGCGGGCGCTGAGCGACGAGCAGCGAGCAGAGAGAGACCAAGAAAGACCAAGAGAGGCAAAGGAAGGCAAAGGAAGACAGAGGAAGGCGCCACCCAGGCGGCCGTCTTCTTGTTAACCAAGGAGCCTGTAACGCACGACTGTGTCCGCTGGCCGCTGTGTGCGGGCCGCAAAGGGCACAATGCGCCTTGTCTGCCATCTCGGAGACCATCGCTCTGCTTCCGCCGCGGACAATTGGCCCTCGCTGGCCGGACGACTGTCAGCGGCCCACAGCACACTGCACACTGCACAGTCGCCGCCGCCGCCGAGGCAGCCCCAAGGAGCGGCCGCCCGACGGTGCTCGACTGTTTGCGGCCGGCCAATTTCCTCCAATTGCCGCCTCTCCGCCCGCCGCCTGTCCACCCCCAAGAGCAAGGCCCACTCGGCGGGTCGTGACTCGCCCAGTCGGCGAGATGCTTATCACATCTCCAAATCAGATCACAGAGAACGCCAACTCTCAAACGGGCCACCGCCGAGAATCAGGCGCCGCCGGAAGGAGCGCCATCGGGCAAGGAGGAACAAACTAATTGAGTTTGTCGTGTCGGAGTGTCCAGGCCGCTTGGGAGCAGCCTGAGCAGAGTTAGAGAGAGCGGCTTCTCTGCTTGTGAGTGGCGATTGGCGAGCGCACAAATTGGGCCCACTTCTTCGGCGTCCATTTTTGTCCAGTGCGCACACTTGGCCGCAACACAATGCCATAGACTGTGTGCAGTCAGTGAGTGCGACGCGCACCATTCGCCGCAGCAAAGCAGTGCAGCAAAGCAGTGCAGTGCATTGGAGCCAAAAACAGGCCGACTCAGCGCGCGCCTGTTGCACTCGCCGCCACCAGTCCCAAATTAAGTGCTCGCCGGCGCCACCAATTTATTGCAACCACTTCCTCGCCCGCCTCCTCGCCCCTCAGCCTGCCACTTCCGCGCCTCCCGCCCCCCACCACTCGGGCCCACCCTCAAGCAGGAGGGCCCCACGCGGCCAAATTATATAAATTATAGCCTACTGCCCTTAGTGTCAGCCCTCCATTCAGCCCTCCATCCTGCCTCCTTCTCCAGTCTCCATCTCGCGCCGGCCACCCCGCGCGCCCCACACACTAGCCCTATAGAGCGCCAACCACCAGCCCTCCTCCTCTTCTCCCCACCGAAGCTTGTCCCCTTAGGTCTGGTGCCTTCTGGGGGCCACGCCCACTTCCGGCCGCAAACATTCACTGTTGTTGTTGAGCTCATCACGCTTGTGAGCTCTTCATTTGGGCTACCATCTCGCATTTGGGCTACCACCTCGCACACTCGCCGGCCCTAAGCTGCGGTTGGACATTTATCGCGCCCGTTCCGGCTGCGAGCGAGTTTCCTGGGGGGTCATTTGGGCTACTCTTTGGTTTGGGCTATCCTTTGGGCTATCCTTTGGGCTATCCTTTGGGCTGCCTTCTGGGCGGCTGGAGGCGAGTTAAAAGTCGAAGAGTGACAGAGACTGAGACTGGCCGCTGAATGAGGACAGACAGCCGCACAGAAGGCCGGAAAGGACGAAGCAAGAGGAGCCCTTTCCCCTTTCGGTGCCTCAGAAAGAGCTGCTTCTTTGCGCTGGAAAGTGTTCGCCCAAGCTGCACCGCAATGGGCGGGCCGCAGTGATGATTTGCCGATACTAATCTGCAATAATGATAATGAATGGACTCCACTGAACTGAAGCACTGAACTGCCACTAAATGAGACTAAAAACTCGTTCGTCTTTGCCCCAAAATGGCCGAAATAATTCAACTAGCGCGAGTGCATTAAGACTTGCATCGCCGATTTGGCCTCAATCAACTGCAACTGCTGGATCCAAGACACTTGGTACCGCGAGGGAAATCTAATCGACATCAACGGTTCGCTTCCATGGTGCAGGATGGACGCCCTTTTGAGGCGCCAACAGGAGCTGGCCGAGCAGCGCAGAAGGATGGGCAAAACGGTGGCCAACAATGTGAGCATCACTGGCCAAGTGGATGGGGACGATTATGGCGACGACTTGGACGAGGAGACGGGTGAGTTGAGCTGCGGACTGCTGCTGGTGAGTGCTGGCTGCTGCTGCTGGACTCCATTTGGGACTCTCTGTGGTTCTCCTACCAGTTCGGAAGCAACAGTCTGCGGCAGAGAAACGAGGGGCTGCTCTCTTAGAGCACGCGAACAAACTGCCACTCCTTAGGGGCCACTTTGGGCCGCTCCTTAGGGCCTGCCCCAGCTTGCAGCTTGCCGTCCACTGGCCAGTTGTTAAAGGGCCCCAACTGCTCCACTCGCACTCGCTCACTCACCAGCTGCACTCCTTTCCTCTAACTCTTTTTATCTCTTTGTATGTCTTCTGTTTATACCACTAACTGATTGCCGGGCCCCCAAACACTGCCACTGTGGCCCCAAACGCGCCCCTCAAACCACTGGACTGGCCTTTTGGTCAAACAAACCGGCGCACACAAACCGGCGCACCACACAAACTGGCTGACACGCACACAATGGCGAGCAGCTGGCGACGACTTGTTCTTCCAGGTCTGCTCTAAGGTTTATGTGGCCCTCTGCGTGTCTGCCTGTCCAGACGAGTGCTAGTAAGTAGAGTTGGCGTTATAGTTTTGGTTTAGTTTTGCGCCCGCGACACCAAATGGCGCCACTGGCCCGGCGGACTAGCATTCGCGTGTAGAAGCACGCAGAGAACTACGCGGGCAACTGTTGTGCGAGCGGCGCACTCGCACACGCCGCACTACAGTCTGCAGTCTGCAGTCTAAAGACACTCTCTGCGCGCTGCACTTTGTTCCTGCCAGAACTAAGCTGCCGAAATTGAACGCCCAAATGAACTGCCAATGCTGATCATTGATACAACTTCAATTCAACTCGCTCGACTCATTCTACTCATTAAACTCATTCTACTCAGCTACTCCGGATACGACACCATCCAGCAGTGGCGCTTGTGGCCCTCGCACGAGGCGCAGGTGAGTACTTTGTGTACTTTTTGCACTTCTTCCACACCTTCTGGCTCCCCTTAGAAAGCTGCTCAGCCGAGATACTAGCTCGTTCAGCTGACGGCTTCATCTCCATGCATTGTGCGCCTCGTCGAGTACTAGCACACTGCTCGGGGTGGCTGCTTCTCAGTCAACTGGCGCACCTAAGCACTGGCCAGCTCGTCCACAGTGGCCGGAATTGGAATTTGAGCTGCAATTTGGGAATTGAACATCTTTGGAAGCGCGACTCCAACGTCGTTTGGCGCAATCTGTTCATCTGCAGCCAGCCCACTGGGCAGCAGACCAGTGGCCAAGTGTTTGCAGCCAACAGAGAGAGGCAAGAAAAAACAGGAACAAGTTGAGCTCTTTTCGTTGAGTGGGCCAAGCCGCAGGCCAGAGAACAAACTGCCTGATAAGCGCCGGCCAGCAGCACTTCTGGCGCCACACTACAACTCAGCAACTCAACTCCATTTGGTCCGCTCGCTTGGCAGAGCCAGCCTGTAGGGCAACGCTTGCTCTGGAGTGGCGCTAATTTGCAAACGGCTTGTTTAGGGCGCCAACTGTTTGGCCGGGCTCGCCAGCCAGAGACCAGCCGTGTGTGTGTGTGTGCTGGCCGCCCAGTTGGACGAGCTGGACGACAAAGCTGGCCCAATTAGTGGGCCTGTTGCGCAGGGCCATTAGTGGGCTGGCCGCTCGCTTCGCTTGGGGTGTCCCTCGGCGGTTTGTCTCTGGAGTTGGGCGGCCTGACGGGAGCTGTTTGGCGTGCGCGCCGGCAACTGTGGCCCGCCAGTGCTGGGCCGCCGCGAGAGGCGCGCACTGTGGCAGAGTGCAGCTGGAGGCGCGTTGTGTGCGGCCTTGTGTTCCGCGCACAAGCACAAGCAGAGAAGCAGAAGCACTGCTTCTGAAGCACTACTGAAAGTGCACACAATGCACTCTGATGCAGAATCAGGTGCGCAGGTCGGCCAAGTGCGCGCGTCTGGAGCGCGCGCCGTGCCGCTGCACTGCCGGCCAGAAATTAGCCAACAGGGCACTGGGCTGGCGCCAGACGCGAGCTCAGCCTCAGCAGGCCTGCAATTTGGCCTGCAATTTGGCGCGCCCAAGGGCAAAGGGCCACCCACGAATGGGACCAAATTGGCGCCCGCCTCTTCCTCTTTTCCTGCACCTCTTCGGGCCGGCCTTGAGGGGCGCGCCACTTGGCGCTATCTGATGGGTGGCCGGCCGGGCGGGCGGGGGGCGAGCGGCGGGGCAGCTCCCGCAACTGCGCCCCACTGGCGCCGCTCTCAGCTCCTCCTGGACGAGCCTCCACAGCTCACTGCAACTGCAACTGGGGCGCACCAAGTCCAGTGACGAATTCTCCCCAATTCTGCCCAATTCTCCGCCCGCCAACGCCGGTGGTCTGGCCACAGGGCCACACACTCGAGGCTCCAAGGTCCAGCTTTACGGCCGGCGAGTGTGTGAGGCTCGTCCTTAGAGCTGGCGAGTGCCAATCGCGCGCCACTGGAGCGCACGAAGAGCGCACTCGTGCAGGTGGCCGGCCTGAATCTATAGCGAGAAAGCGGGAAAGTGGCTGCCCAGAGTGGCGAGTAACGGAGACTGTCCCTGCTGCTCACTTGGCGGCCCAGAATGCCGCCCCAACTGGGCCACCTGTGCGTCCGTCTGCCTGCGTGATGCCTTCTGAGAGTGCCGATGGTTCGCGCCGCCCCCAAGTGGCTGCAGAAGTGGCGCCCACTTCTGCGCGAGACTGTCTGCGGGGCGCAACTGCTCCACTTTTGCCCCGAAGGTGTGCGCTGAGAGTCGGACCAACTCGAGCTAGTAGCAAGCTGCCTCTCGCAGCCGCTTGGTGCTGAATGATGCGCTTCATGCAAAAGAGCAACTCGCAGCCAACCGGAAGAGAGTGGCTCAAGTTGGACGCTCGCCGTTCAGTCTTCCACCACATGAGCTCAGTCCACCTCGCAGTTCTCATTCGAGCTGCGCTGAGCGAGAAAAAGTGGCCGCTGACCACTGGCCGCCAGACACACTCCATTTGGCCGCCTCGAGTGGACGGCGCAGAGAAGAGGGCACCTTAGCAGCAGACCTAAGCTGCGGACTTTTGCCCAGAGCTGCTCTCACCTTAGCGCCGAGAGCTGCAAATGCTAGTGCGCCCATTTGGCGCTGGCGACCATTGCTCGCGACCGGCCGCTTGATGGACCAATCAGGCGACATGATCTTGTCGCTTTCAGCCACTCGTCCAGCCGATTCAACAGGTTCGCCAGTGGGCAGCCTGTTGAATGGTTGGCGCGCCCAAGCAAAGCATTGGAGAAGCGTTGGAGCATTGGCCACTGATGCACCGCGCGCCACTCAACGTCACCCAGTGGACGGCGAGCAGTCCACTCGCCCTAAGCTGCCAGCTCGGATACTTTGCTGGCCGCTTGGAACTGTCTCCAGACACTGCGTCTCGCACTGCAGTCTCCGACGGAACTGAGCCTGCCATTAGTTGAGATGGGCGGCCGATAAAGTATCTGCCGTTCGATCAGTTTCGGGCCCACAGGCAGAGGTGCGCGTCTCGTGCCACAGCGGCAGATTGCTGGCCACTTGTTGGCGCTCTGTGGCCGCACTCTCCACTTGTTGGCGTCTCCAGTTGGCGACTGTCTCCATTAGGTCTCCATTTGGGGCCATGCACAGTCGCCAGAAGGCAGACGTTCCATTTGGGCCCCACTTTGGCCCATTGAGATTGGGCTGAGGCCGCGCGAAAAGCAAAGGAGGCCGAGAATTGCAAACTCAGACTGCGAATTCATTCTCGAGTTTGCAGCTTCGGGTGGCCCGCCGATTGCGCCCGTCCGTGCGCCTTGGGCGGGCCTGAGGAATTTCTCGAGCGGACTAGGCGTGGCGGGCGGCCAGAGGTAGTCTGCGTTGAGCGGCCGGAGCTAGTCTGTGGCGAGTGGGCTGCTCGGGCGGCAAATTAAGCCGTCCTCTTGCGGCTCAAATTGGCCCGAATTGGCAAACACGCCGCTCGGCTGGCCTCTGCTTGTTGCTTGTGCGCGCCTCTTTGGCCATCACTAGCCACTAGCCAGCAGCCAGCAGCCCAGAGACCACCTGCGATCCAATGGAGCTCTCAAGGGCATTAGATTGGCCCGAATCGAATGCAGTTTGCAGGGGGCGCGTCCCTGCAATTGGCTGCCTGCAAGTGGCGCTGCTTAGCTCGCTTGGAGGCTGCCCAGTCTGCTTGGACTGGAGGCTGTCTGCTAGTTTGCCACTCTGCCTGGACACTGCTGGGCCGCTGGACTGGCTGGCGCGCTGGTGAGGAATTTCTCGACTGCTCCCACTTGTTGTTGACGTTGTCATGTTTCCATTTTAGCCCAAGCGGCCAAATCACTTCGGCCACTCGTTCGCTCGCTCGCAAATCAATCGACAACGAGCCAGGGGACTGGCCGGCGGCCAGCAGCTAGCAGTTGGCGCTCGTTGAGCAGCCAGCGCTCGGAAAGCAGTCAGCCAGAGGCAGTGGTTGGCGTCACTCTGCTGAGGGGCGCAATTGCAGCAGTTTGCAAGGGCTCCTTCAGCTGCGAGCGTGGAGAGAGAGCGAGAGGCAGGCGAGCAGGCGGGCGAAAAAGAGATATCACTTCGACGCTTGTGTGTGGCCGGCCGGGCAGTTCCTTAGTGGGCCTTTTGTGGCGGAATTCGGCAACTTCGTGCTTCAGTCAGTCAGCCAGTCCTCGTCTCTCGTTTGTTCCCCCGCTTGCCTCCTGAGCTGCAGCCCAAGTTGTGGCCTCAATCGAGTGCGCCGGCCTGTCGTCGAGAGGCGCACTTGGCTTCTTGGCGCCCAGCCAGCCAACCACTTGGGCCAGTCCTCAGCCTCCGCAGGCTCTGGGCGCGTCCACCCAACGTCCAGCGTCCAGCGTCCAGTGCGCGTCCCTCCTGGCCCGTCTGGCGAGCACGCCAACCACTTGTCGGGCCACCAAAGCGATAAAATCGGCCGCCTGCCCTCGCCTCTTTGTGTGTGGTCCTTTGCTCTTTGGCTCTCTCTGCTTCTCTCTGTCTCTGTCTCTGTCTGCACACTGAGTGGAGCAGCCAGGCAGCCAAGCAGCGCTCGCAGACACTCGCTCGCCCTCTTGGCCCAACGGCAACACCCGCCTCCAATTGATGACCGTCTGCGTTGGGCCTTCTGTGAGCCGGCCTTTGGCGCAACTGTGGCGCAAAGTAAGACGTAAACAGCGAGCAGACGAGCATGTGGATCAGCTGGCGCTACTTCTGCTCCTCCTCCTTCTCCTTCTTCTTCTTCTTCTCCTTCTCCTCGAGCTCCTTCGCCTTGGGCTGCCAATGGTGCTCCTTTTGGCCACCCTGATGATTCCAAGTCGCCGCCGCCGCCAAGTTCTGGCCACACAAGCCACTTCAGCGACCTTGTGCGGCCCAATTCAGGCGAACAACTGGCTGGCAAAAAGGCAGAGCGAGCGCCAAAGGCCGTCATTGGCAGTTCGCCGGCCGCCCAGCTGCCTCTCTCTCAGTGCACCTTGTCTAAGGCGCTCGCACACAGCAAGCCGCAACAAGAACAATACAACGCATCGCATTCTCCACCGGCGCCCGCCGCTCGGTGGCCGCCATGTAATAATGATCTCCGACGGTTCTCCTTCGGCCTCCCATTTTGGTCGTCGCTGTCGCTCTGTGTTTGTGGCCACTCGAGGAGCCTGTTGAATAGAGACTTAGAGAGAGAGGGAGAGAAAAAGGAGCAGCGTGTATCGTTTGGTCGCGCTTGGCAAACACGCGCCTGAGAGAAAGATGGCGTGTGAGAGCACAGAGAGCAGAGAGCACTGAGCACTGAGCACTGAGCTGGGCCACAGGCAGTCGTCTCACACGCAGGCGCACACGAGTGCAAGCCGGCCAGCTTGTTGCAGCAACCATGCCCAAGGGAAACACATCCACCTTGCCGCCTCTACTTCTCCTCTTTCCGCTCCTTAGGGCCGGCCAGCCAGCCGCACGCTTAGGCCAGCCCAACCAGCAAGAGACAGAGAGAGAGACTCCTCCAAATTGATGGCTTAATTTACTCGCATCGCCTCCTCCTTGAGCCAGCTTCTCGCTCTTGCCCCTCTTCTCTGTGTGCCAACATATAACTACTACTCGAAACTGCTGCAAACTCTAAACTGCAAACCCTCCTAAGCTGCAACTACAAGCAACCAGCCCAACAAATGGCCGCCCAAGTGAGCGCCTAACTTCGCCAACACACTCCCTCTGCCAACTGCCCACTGCCCACTGGCCACTTCTCTATACTCTTTTTTGCTTCTCTCTCTCTTTCCTAAAGCCACTTCTCTGATGCCCCCCGCTCAGTGCCTCTTGCGGCGCCTGTTTGGTCTGCCTGCCTGCTCGCCGGCGCAAAGGCCAGCCAGCACCACGACCACCACCAACGCCACACAACAGCCCGAAGGACGCCCCTACCTCAGCTGCTCGGAGCGCCACCCTCGCCCAAAGCTGCTGCTCCTCATCCTCATGCAGATCAGAGCGTGTGGCGCGCACTCGCCGGCCGCTGCTTGTTGCGTGCCTCTCTGCCTCTACGTCCGTCTTTCAGTGTGTGTGCGTGCCCGCCTATCTCAGCGCGCCTCTGCCTCTGTGTGCTGTGTGCTTCCTCTGTGTGGTCCGAGTTTGGCCCAGGTGGCTCGGCTCCCGCTTCTGCAATTGAGGGATAACTCAGCAAACACATAAACAAGTGGTTCTCTTCTCCCCGAGCCCAAGCATGACTCCTATCTCTCTCTCTTTCTCCCTTTGGCCCATCCTCCTCCAGTGGTCCCACACATAAATGGCCGCTCGGCGCGATCATTAACTGGCCGCGCTCATTGTCTTGCCCGCCGCCTTGGCTCACTCTTCTCTCCAAGGCAATGCTGCCACTCTCCAGCCTCCAGCTCCGGCCGCCAGCTGCCCAATGTCCAGTTGGGCGAGCACATTTGCACCACTTTCAAGTGCCCTCCCTCCTCTGAGACAGCTCCTCTCGCTGCAGCTAAGCTCCGCTCGTCTAGGCCGCTCGCCCAGCACAAGCTTGGGGCAGTGATTTTCTGATTTTCGGCCCACCACTCGGCCTCGCCAATGCCTGGCGAGCTATAAGGCAGCTCTGGTGTCTGGCCGGCCGCTGGACTTTGAGCTGCCGCCAACTACAACTTCTCGAAGGCTGGCTGGTTCTCGAAGGCACCCAACGCGCCCGCAAGACCAAGAGCAAAACACGGCGCCACAGGTGGAGCGAAAATGAGCTTCGAGCGGCGAAATGGCTCGGCGGGAGCTTTGTGTTTGGCTGGCGCTCTCTATAGGCGCAGAATGCCCAATTGATAGTTCATATTCCCCGAATTCCAGACCAGCTCGCCTGTACTGATTCCGGCCTGCGCTTGTCCTCGGCGGGTGCTCCAAGAGTGGCCAACACTCTTGAGGCACAATGATGGGGCAAACTGTGGGCTGGGCGAGAACAAATGATTAGACTCGGCCGCTCGCTCGAGTGTGGAGCAGCAGCAGCAGCAACAGAGGGAGAGAATAATCTTCTCTTCTCCGGCGCCAATGCACATCGCTGGCCACCAAAGGAACAAAAAGGCCGCTGCTCTATCATTGCGCAACAACAATAACAATCGTGCCAAACTCGCGCCTCCTCCTCCTCCCTTGGCGAGGCGAACAATTTTGCCCGACGTTGTGAACTTTGACTCGCCGGAGCGCAATTGTGTCTGCGCTGCCGTGTGCTTCCTCGTCTCTCTCTCGCTCACTATCCAGCCGCTCACTTCACCTGCTCCTCCATCATTTTGCCCCCCACAACACACTGTGCGCCCCTCACAAGGGAACACGCATTGCCCATTGGCGCGTTATAGACTGCCGCTGCTCGTTGTGCGCGCCAGCCGCCCCTTCGCGCTCGCCGACAAACTAGCCCCACCACACACGCACGGCCCACTCGCCCAACTTCCGTCCGGCGCCATTACGCCGCCCCATTCTCGTCTCCCTCGTCCATTGCAGCCCAAGTGTTGTTCGCTCGCCAACACCATGAGGCCTAAGGCCGCCTAAGGCTCAACTAGCCGCCGCCAATGCTGCTGCCAAGGAATGGCTAAGAATCGGCGGCCGGCACTTGCACTCAAGAGTGAGCATTCAGGAAGAATCCCACTTGTAGCAAGGCAAAAAGAGTGCCAGTTTGCTTGAAGCAGCGCCAGTAGGCAGCCCAATGGAACTCCATTGCACTCTCCAAGCTCACAACTATAATGGGCGCTTGGATTCTCTCTCTTTGCTTCACCTCAAGCTCACGCACACTCAATCTCGTGCCAGAAAAAAGAAAAACCGCCCCGGCCCATTGGGCTGGCCACCATTGTGCTTTGGCCGCCCTTTTGGCTCCTATTTCGATTCCTTCGTGGCTCCTTCGAAGCCTTAAGAGAGCCAAGCTTGTGCCCACCGCTGTCTCTTCGCCTTGGGTGGCGCTGGCGCTGGTGGTCTTGCAATTGGCGAGTCCCAAGCAGTCGAACACAAGCTCATCTAGCAACAGGCTTGCCGATAATCTCCGAGTGCACTGCTACAAGTTCATCGTCTACTTGGCGCAGTTTCGCCCCAACCTGCCTCCTCTTTTTTGTCCATTGCCGCCGCTCGCCCAGCCCTAAGCTATGGGCTCTCTCTCTTGGCCCTTAGCTCTTGGCTGCGAGTCGCCCTTTTCTCAATGGCCCTCGCCGAGCGCGACAAAGCCAAAAGCTGTACGAGGGCCACAAAAACAGCCCTCCCCTTCACAGTGCCTCCCCTCGACGGTCAGATCGTACTCCCATTGCTCGCAGCTGCCCCAAAGCAATGCTGCAGCCAGTGGACGTCTTCATTCTTCCGCAGCACCACTCGAGGGTTGTGTTTGGCGAGAAATTGATTGCAAACTCCGTGTGCCAGCGTATGAAATATCTCTGGCTGAAATAATAAAAAGAGCGTAGAGGTGGAAAAGAAAACCTTAGTCCAGCTCAGTCGGAACGGTGCTCTCTCTTTCTCTTTTTCGAGCACTATTCTGTTCAGCACAGTGCCCAGAGAGTGCTCTTTGGCAGCATTTGTGAGTGACTGACTGACGGACAGGGTGGTCCAAATCCTTGGGATCTCCGCCGGTGGTTGGAGTTGCATTCTATTTGGCTCTCTCTTTTGCGACCACCATTGCAGTTCAATGGTGCTGGCGGTGTTTGCTCGCCAACTAAAACGAGGGCTCCATAGAACACACACACACACACACACACGAACTGCTGCACTCATATAAAGGTGCACACTCTGCTCTCTGCCAGACCCCGAGTTTCCCCCTCGCCAACCTGGCCGCTCTCTCGTGCACTCTCAAAAGCGCCGGCCAACAAACCAATCTTGACCACCTCCACTACGAGCCACTAATAACGTCCCTCCATCCGCCCGCCTGTCTGGCTGCCACAGTGTCCAAGTTGACTTTCTTCTTCTTCTT
>Ga0058701_10000021_pt1 | contig 107724 bp, 113 predicted proteins | sample AgamicOrMae_FD_97039 | JGI IMG/M metagenome (GOLD analysis project Ga0058701, IMG submission 97039) | Agave microbial communities from Guanajuato, Mexico - Or.Ma.e | ecosystem: Host-associated > Plants > Phyllosphere > Phylloplane/Leaf | place: Guanajuato, Mexico | collected 2012-06-04
ACTGTCCGGGCCCAACACAGCGACACTGCTCGAGCCCGAGGCGGGAGGGGCGGCCACGAAACAGGCCGAGCCGCAGCTGCCGCCAATCGCGTCCGGCCGACACTCTGCCGAGGCCACCGAGCCGCTGCCCGCCAGCCCAACATGCTGGCGGGCCAACTGGGAGCCGCCCAACTGGCGCAGCGAGGCGGTGCGCGCGGGCGGCGAATTGTTCGCACCGTGCCCGCCTGCTCTGCCCGCAGACACGCCCCTGCCGCTGGGCGGGTGCGCTGAACCCGAAGGCACCACGCGCACCTGCTGCGCGTGCTGTGCTGCGGCCCCGCCGGCCAAGCTCGCCACACTGACCGAGCGCGACATGGGCGCCTGCTCGCCGCCGGCCACTGTCTCGGCCGCGTTGCTGGTTCGCCTGGCGCCGAGTCGACGCCGCGGACCCCTCTTGCCTGGTGGGTGGCCGGCCTCGGCGGCGTCCACCAGCTGCTCGCTGGAGCTGGTGCCCAGCGGAAGCGGCACGTGGACCCCGTTTGCCGTCCGGCGTCCTGCGGGGCCATTTCCGTCGGGTCGTCCGAATGCTGGCTGGGCGGCGAGGTCGCGCTCAAGCAGAAACCTCGCAAGGGAGTCGATGGCGGCGCTGAGCTCCTGGCGGAACTCTTGGCGCAGGCGGCGCACGCTGGCCGTGATGTGGGCGTCGATCCGGAGGAAGTCTTGGTGCGAGTAGCTGGTCTTGGAGCTGGCCCGCAGCCACTTGGGCGGCTCGGGCGCCGCCGCCAGCTCGCCCATGCCCAGCGAGTCGGCGCGCTCGAAGCTGAAGTTGCGCCTCGTTGTCGCTGTGGACTGCCACTGGGCAGAAGCGCCCGAAGTCTGCTGGCCGGCGGCTGGTCGGCGGCGCGCAGGTCGCCCGGCCGAGCTGGCGCCGTTCGAGTCGTCCTTGGGGGCCGGCTGGGCGCCCATGGGCTCGTTCTCGCTTATGTGGATGAGCGACGAGTGGCAGTGGCGTCTGGCAGGCGCCCCACCGGAAGTGGCGCTCACCGGAGGCAGACGGGCGAGGCTCGAGTTTGCTAGGGGCGACTCGCTGGTGGCGGGGCCGCCTGGCGTTGCGGGCGCGTTTGCGGAGTTCGTTCCGGCCGGCGTGATGGTGAGTGGCCGCTGGATGCAGCCGGCCGAGCGGCGCCGCCTGTCCACAATGGCCATGGTGTTGCGGCTCAGGTCGAAGGAGATGGGCGGCTTGTGGGCGCGCGGCGGCCCGCCCGGCCCGTTTCCGCCGCCACCTGTTGAGCCCGAGCTCGAGTGCCAGCCGATGGCGGACCGCAGCGGCCGGGCGGGCTGCGGCTGGGCCCCGCCCCCCTGGGCTGCCGCGGGGCCGGTCTCCTCGCCCGCCGGCAGCTCGTCCCCCTCGAGCACCGTTTCGTCGCTCTTGTTCTTCGCTATCCGGCGGCGGCCGCTTCCACTTCCACTTCCGCTCGCCCCTCGCTCCTCCTCAGCTCCCCCACGGCCACGCCCACTCAGGCGGGCCATCCGCGCGGCCAAGCTGGGGGGCGCGGCGCCGGGCCGGCCACTTGCCGACTGGTCGAGCGCGTCGAACGAGTGCCAGAGCTCCTCCTCGGGCCAGCGCTGCTGGCCACTTCCGCCCGCGAGGGTGTACGCGTGCCTCGCCGCAAAGGCGCCCTGTTTGGCGGCCCGCGAGCTTAGCTGGCACCCGGCCACCTCCACCGAGGCCGTCTGTCGCCTGGCCAGCTGCTCCAGACTGCCCAGTGGCTGCCGCTTCCGGTGGCCCCCCGGGTCCTGCTCCTCGTCGCTGGTGGTGGCCGAGGTGGCGCGCTGGCCGGTCCGGGCGGGCCTGCGAGCCTCGTGGCCCTCGCCGTCGCTGTGCGGCTCGGCCGCGGGCCCTCGTCTGCCGCCCGCCCGCCGCTCGTCGCCCTCCGAGTCCGAGTTCGAGTGGTCGCCGTCGTAGCGGGTGGCCTGCTCGTCCGTTAGCTGCCCGGCCGCCCGCTGGTCCTCGGCGTCCTCCTCTGGGCCGCCCTGCTCGCGCCCATTCGCCTGGCCTCCCTCGGTGCCACTTCCGCCCTCCTCTTCCTCCTCCTCGTCGCCACCTTCTTCCTCCTCCTCGTCTTCGTCCTCTTCCTCTTCTTCCTCCTCCTCCTCCTCTTCCGGTTGCTCCTCGTGCTGCTCGCGCAGGTTGAATGACAGGTCGTGGATAATCTCCTCGTGAAAGGTGTCCGAGAACTCGGGGTACAGTTTCAGCACCTCGAGCAGGCCTCCTATGTGGATGCACTTGAGGTCGCAGTAGGTGAGCGCCTTCAGGTCGCTCGATGACTTCACCAGGCCACCTGTTGTGGCCACCGCCTTGGCCAGCGAGCCGCCCATTCCGCCCACAGCGCCGCCGTGGGCCGAGGAGCCCGAGGGCAAGGTGGGCAGGTAGCTGGCGCCCACCATGCCCATCGAGTGCGACTGTTGCATTCCGCCCGAGCCAGAGCCCAGAGTTGCGCCGGCCAGGCCGGAAGTGAGATGGCTGTTCGAGCCGATGAACTGGCCCGTGTGGTCTGGGGTTAGTGGGGAGGCGTTCACGTCGTAGCCAACGAGGTCGCCCTTGCCCAAGATGCCCACCACCATGTTGTCCTGCAGCACCTCCATGGAGCCATTGCACACGAGGTACAAGTAGCAGAGTGCGTCGCCTCGGTGGATCAAGTACTCGCTGGAAGGGGGTTTTTGTGTGTTCATTTTGGCGCCCATTCGGCCGTGTTTCCATCCAAAACAATGGTCGAAGTTGTTCGTTTGCCCATTGTGGAACCATTAGTGTTTTCATTAGACCATTCGGGCGCATTTCCATTAGCAATTGGCGGCAGCATTGGGAAGGCGTCGTGGCCAATTAGTAGTCAGAAGAAGAAGATTGAGTGGGGCCCCAATGCAAAGTGAAAAAAACATTAAGACATTGCTCGGGAAGTGGCCAAACAAGCCACCCTGCAACACTCCCTGGAACCATCAAATGGGTCCAAAGGGTGCGGGCTGAGGAACCTAAGCAGAGCTAAGGAAGAAGAGCTGAGGGTAAGCTAGGGGTAGGCGGGGCTGGGTTGTTGATGAGGCTAACTACTTACGTTGGGCAACAAAATTTGCTCTCAATATGGCGGGCGAGACTCTTGAGGAATCCCTGAGGAGCTGAGGCGAAAATGGGCAAAGAGAGAACCTCACGATGCAAGTGGAGCGAAACATCGCCCCGTAATTCACCCGGAAAATCCTTGAGAATCTGCGTTTGTTGTTTCAGTTTAATGTGAGTTGTTGGCGACGGAAGTGGAAGTGGAAGAGCAAGTGCGCGTTCAAAGGCAAGTGCAAGTGCTGCTGGCATTAGTTTAGTGCAAGTGGAGAGAGAAAGAGAGAGAGAGAGAGAGAGAGCGCTTGAAGTGGGAAGAAAAATGCAACTTGCTAAGCTGGCGGCCTGGTGTGAAATGGGGTGTGATGAAATGGATAGTATGGAGGAGAGAAAAATGGTTGTTCGATGGCGGCCTGCTCTTGGCTTGGCTTTGCTAGCTTGCTGGCCAGCCGGAAGCTCGAAACTCCGCCTCCAGGACAAATGGTTGGCTCCAATCTCCTGTGGCGGCTGCCACAACACGCCCGGAGATTGAGTGCACACTTTTCAGGCCAGGTTTCCAGGCCGCCTCCGAGGACTGTCTTCGGTGGGGCCCACTGGCAAGCTTGGCGAGGGGGCCGAAGGGGGGCCAGAGAGAGTTGGCGATAAAATCGGGCCTCTGCGAGGATATTTTTCATCCCAAGATATCCTCAGATCTGTCTGGTGGGGCTCGAGTGTCGTGGTCGCAAGTGGGCGCTAATTCCCCTCTAGGTTGGGCCAAGATTGGCGAACAAGTGGCGCCCAAGCGGCCGCGAAAGCCAACTTGGGTCCGTGTCTGTTGGTTTGTCGCCAAATTTGGACCAAATTTGGCGTTTTTTCCCAAAGATGCCCTTTGTGCCATCGTTCGAGAGCACAAAGGGCGCCCAAACGAGAGACGCACAAAGCCGGCCGGCCCACCCAAATGGCGACCAGGAGGAGCCAAAGGACGGCAAAAAAGTCGATGACAAGTGATGATAATTGATGATGGCGCCGCCAGCTTCGAGCGGACGCTGGCCCCTCTCTCTGACCATTGTCTCCCTTGCAGTTGGACAAGAGCAGACAGAGAAAAAAGGCTGACCGACGAGCCAGACGCCCAGCGAACTGGAGGCCCAAGTGGAGCACATAAACAAACTGGCCGACCGGCTGCAGTGGGCGAGCTCGAGTTGGGGCCACTTTGTGTGGGCCCCGCGCGGCCCCCTGGCGAGTGGGCGAGCAGCAAGGCGGGCGAGCGAGAACGCCGCCTCGACTGTGCATTGGCCGCAAACTGGCCCGCTCTTTGTCTCCGGCTTGGTGTCGGCCTGTTTGTTAGTGGCCCTCTGGGCGGCCAGAAGGCGCAATTGATGCGAAGTATTTGCGTCCATTTCTTCAGCCGCTAATTGGAGCGCGCACGCAGACTGTCCTCTGGCGAGCCTAGTCCGTCGGGAGCCACAGGGGAAACGGCAGCGCTGGAGCCACTGGAAGCACTGGAAGCGGCTCGGGGCGGCCCCAATCTCCCTTGTGTATGCACGAGCGACTGGGGCGCCCGGCCGGCACTCAGACTGCGGCCAGACTAGCGCACGCAAAGCGCCACCTCTAGATAAGAACGAGGGGCGCCCGAGCTGCACTTCGAGGCGATTTTATCGCGCCTCCCGAGTTGCAGTTCCGGCGCCCAACTCCGAACGGGCGCCTGTCGAAGAGTTGCCAACTTCCGGCCGCCTCTGGGCCATTATTCAACGGGGCTCCTCTGGTGCCAGTTTTCCGCGCTCGCAGACGAAAGGGAGTCGAAAGGGAGTGGAAGCAGGAAGAGAGGCCGCCGCCGGCAAGCATCGATGGTGGCCTGAGGAGGTGTTGTGGCCGAGGTGCAAAAGAAGGTGCAAAAGAGGGCGCAAAAGGAGGCGCAAAAGGTGCAAAAAGAGGCACTCTTACTCACCTCGTAGGTGTCTATTCCATGATTCAGCGACCAGGTAGTTTGGAAGTAGTCGCTCATCCTTTGCTGGAGACTGTTTGTCAGTGTTTGCGGTCATTATTTTGGGCCAGAATTATTTTGGGCGCCGCAAGGGTGTGGGATTATGATAAATTTGAGACGCATGTTAATGAGAGGCAGTCTTGGACAGAGCGGAGAGCTTGCAGGATAACAGAACACTCTTCAGACACCCCTCGGCCACCAGCTGTGAAGGCGACTAGAGACAATGCATGGCGCTTCATGGGTTCTCCCTTGGAGCCATATTTTGCGCTTGGGCCAGCGAGCTTGAGGAAACTTACTCTTTTGGCAGTTGGTGGAGACGAAAGAAATCCTTCAGGTCTCTCAGGCGAGTTTGGTAGTTCGAGCGTCTGGCGTACATGACCTGTTTTTGACAGTCGTTTCAGTTCAGGTTAGGACATTTCGTCTAGTCGAGCTGATCGATCGAGAAAATGGGCCAAGAAGTTGGCCCCAAACGTCGGCAAGAAACTTACTCTAATTAAGGCTGTCACATTTCCGAAAACTACGGCGTGCATGAGGGCGCCAATGAGCATGATCACGATGGAGAATATCTTTTCGGCATTCGTGTTTGCTGCCGGTGGTTGTTTTCGAATCAACGAATGGCTCGAAACTGGGTTAGTTATGCTAATGGGATGCATAGATCAGAGACATTGATGATTTCTGAGGAGCGAGTCGACACTTAGGTTCCCCTTTTCTTGAAGGTCTGTGCTACACACTGTCTCCTAGGAAGCGAAGACTCCTTTTCTCTGGAGGAAACTTCTCAATCCTCTTCGCATTCTGAAAAACGTATTCTCATCTCTCTCACTTACCCGAAACGTTGCCAAAGCCCACGCTGGTCAGACTGCTTGTGGTGAAGTACAAAGCAGTGACGTAGGAGGAGGCCATATCTGTGGCATTGACAACATTGTAGCTGAATGGTGCAAGGCATAAGGCGCGTTGGATAGAAAGATTGGACAAATAATTGGGCCGAGATTGTGTGAGGTCGGTTAGAGCTTAGATCTGCAGGCGGGTCGCCTCCAGAGATCATCTTTTGTCGCATAGTTTGGCGGACAAAAGAAGAAGGGAGACTCAATGGTCCATTGTACTAACCCTATTTTGTCTGACAACTGGTGCAACCAGCCCAATTTCCAGCCGTGCGGATGGCGGTCGATCTCCTCCATTGCAATCACGTACCAAATGCAGGCACACCAATGGGCCAAGAGGGAGAATATCAGCATCAAAAGTGTGAGAATGATGTAACTGTATTGCGAATAACGATCCATCTTTTGCAATAATCTAGCCAAACGTAACAATCTTATCAGCTTGAGCAAATTCAAATCGACATTGATTCTCGACTAGTTTTTTATCATTTTCATTCAGCAGAGTTTTCGTTTGTCAGAGAGAAATTTTTTTTACGTAATTTTGTCCATTTTTCCAAAAAGTTTGTCCAGAAATCAAACAAATTTGCAGGCAGGCAGTTGATTTTCTCGTCAGTAATGCGCATAAAAGGTGATTTCTATCCGAAAATTTCCGTTTGGAAGCTCTCGGCAATAATAATTCTCCACGATTGAATTATTATTTCAATCCAGCATCTAATCTCATCAGTTAACTTAATTACTTACTCGACTGTAAAGATTGAGGCCACACAAAAGGTCGAAAGGCAGCGCGGCACAAGCGTCAACTACGAACCAGCCCTTAATGTAGTGTTTGCTGATCATCTGTGGGTGTTTTGGGCGATAATTATAAACATATCAATCACGACAATTAGTATTATCTTGCAAACGATAGTGAAAACTCTCTTCACAATGATGAATGAGAGTTCCAATTGGCAGCTTAGTTTGAGCTGTTTAAGAGCCTAAAAATCGCCCAATTGACAATACTCACTCTTGGCCGGGTTACAACTTCGCCTTTTCTGTTGACAAAGGTTGTTCTGAAATTCAATATTACGTCAATGATGAAAACAACCTCGACGAAAATGTCAAAAGTGTCTATTTCACAGTCGCTGGAAGGAATCTCATCATCACCATTAGAGGACCTTTGTTGGCCAAACGAAACGGACGTGCTTTGTTCTTGCGGTTTCTCCTTGAAGGTTGCATTGTATGGTACCACAATGGCTACATAGAAGGACACAATCAGTATCAGCCAGTCCCAGCAGGACTTCCAAAGTCCGTAATGGGAAACGATGAACTTTTGTTTCTCAATTGTGGTCGTCTTGTATTCCGGTATTGTCAAGTGCTGCAGTTGGCGAGCAATTAGCAGTTTGCAAGGAGCAGTTGGTTGTGCATAAAGGCAATTGATTAGTGGTATGCACCGAGAGACAGTATTAGAACCAAAAGTATTCACCATCGAAGCCTTTCGAATTCCTTTCCTCTCCTTTCTATCGCCCATTGAGGCCCATCAAGTCGACAGCCAGTCGCCAGCTAGTCGCCCGCGAGCTGAACTCCACAAGAGCGGCGGTCGTTAGGCCACCGCTGATACACCACACACACAAGCTGAGGCTTAAATGATCAAAAACTGGGCCAGCTGAGCATTGGTCCAACTCCCGCCGGAAGTGGCCCAAAAAGCAGCCCCATTGTTGTTGGAGTCTCTGTGGCCTCGATAGGGACGCGCTTATGGGGTTGGCCGCCTGGTGGGTCTGTTAGAGGAGAAAAAGGAGGCCCCAAGAGTCGTGTGTGGGCCAATTTGGATTTCAATTGGAGGGCGGCTGGAAATCCATTCGCGATTTCGTCCATCTTTGGCCCCGGGGATCGCTCATTGGCCGGGGATCTGCCGCACTGCATTGGCTGCATTGTGGCCGCCATAGAGTGGAACTCAGCCGCACGGAAGCTTCTCCGCGCAAGCTTATTGCCATATTTACCGCCCATGCAAACCCTTCGAGCACCAGGCAGTCTGTGTGCCTCGAAGGTGCCTTCTGGGACCTTAGCGGAGGGGCGCCATTGGGGCGGCAATGCGGGCGCGTGCATGGACGCTCGCTCGTTGGGCAAACCGCACGGAAGGCACACGTGAGATGAATCACAATTGCGTGCTAGCCGCGCTCGGCCCAAGCGCCAAGACTAGCTAGCCAGCCGGCCAGTGTCTGTCTTGGACTCATTTCGGACCACAGCCAGCCGGCAGAGGCCAAGTGCGAGAGGCAGACGCTTGGGCCGAGAGACAGGCGGCTGGCCAAACACATTGGGAGACGGAAAATCATGAGCCCAGCTTCATCATTTTGCCCATTGTCGTGGTGTTGCTCGCAGCCTTTGGGTGCAACCAATGGGCAACCAAGGAGCAAACAATGGGCCCCACTCGCTCGGCCAGGCGGCCAGTTTTTGCCCAAATCTCGAGCTTTGGGGCGAGGGCCAGTCTGCGCCCCTTCCGACCAACTTAAGTGGCCAGCCAATGTGTTCAAAGTGTGTGAGCAGCTTGCATTTCGGACACAAAATTTGAGTGCAGCCCCAGAGAGTGTGGCGCCCAAGATCGCGTTGGCGTGCAGACAACTGTCAGTCAGTTCGAACAAAAAAGAACCCCCCAGCCAAGAGCCTTTCCATTGTGCTGCAACGGACTCAACCTGGTCTCTGTGGCCGGCCGCAAAGCTTGGGGCGAGGGCGAGAAATGGGGCGCCAGGAGGACGGCGCTCCATTTGCTCGTCCGCGGCGCTTTTCCCGCCTGGCGCCTCGCCGGAAAACATACGCCGCCGGCCTTGAGCTGTGGGGCGGCGGCTGAGCTCTGGGCGAGTGCGCGAGCACTGCGCCGTTGCAGTGTTGCAAGCGCCCAGAGCGGCACGGCTGCTCCACTGCTCCACTGCAGTGCCCCACTGCTCCAGTGCTCTAGTGCAGTGCTCTAGTGCAGCGGCGCGAGTGGCTCTCCTGGGCTCATCTTCATCAACAAAGCCTCTTTGTTAGCTGGCTTCTCTCCGGCTTGCCGACCACTAGCCGCCGACCACTAGCTGCCGGCCACTAGCCGCTGGCCATCCGGCGCCAACGAGCCCGCTGAGGCCAGTCGAGGCCGCACATCACTCGGCGGCCTCGAATAATAATAACAATAATAATCATAATAATCCGGCCGCGGGCGGGGGCCTAAGCTGCGGCCTGCAGACTATGGAAGGCAAAGTGCAAGCTCGGAACTGCAAACTGCAAGCTAGAAACTGCAAACTGGGAACTCTAGTCAGTTCGGACTGCAGACTGCCAGCGAGCCATTTGCCATTTGCGGGCCTCGACGGGCAGACAAAGGGGCGCTCCTTGAGAGGCGGCCCTTTTTTAAAGCCGCCCGAGCATGTGTCTACCGGTTTGCTGTTTGCGTCCAAGCTTGGGGCATTCATTTCTGTCCACTCTCTCTGGCGCGCTTCCAGCGAAGTGGCCCGCCAGACGCCGACGAGCCGCTCGGACCGTGCGACAAGCGGCCGCAAAGGGAGCCGCCGGTGAGCTTTTGGGGGGCCGCAAATGGGGCTGGAACTGGCGGTGGCGATGGAGGAGGAGGAGTGCGAGTGGGAGGAAAACAGAAACATGCTTTGGGGCGCCAATGGTGGCCGAGCTAAGGACTGGCAGTGGTGCGAGTGGGGCTGGCGCTCTTGCTGGAAGTTGCACTCAAACTAACACGCGGCCGCAGAGACAGACACTGAGACGCAGACATGGAGCAAGGCACGCATGTCGCCCTTGCTGGTCATTAATTTTGTTCACTTAATTTGAATTTGTTCGCCAGTTTTCTCCCTCTGCCTCTTCCTCTTCCTCTGGGCCCCTCTCCTTTGGCCTTGTCCTGCAGCGTGGGCGCTCACTTGGCCGGCTTCAGTGGGCGCCAGTTGTCCGTTTGGGCTGCTTGTCGTCGCCGGCGCAGAACAACGATCCGGCCATTTGGGCGCCTTCTTGTCTGCCGCCCCCAAATGGCGCCTCCCGCTCGCCCGCTGCCTCCACAGTGGGCGCAAAAGTGTTCCCCAAAACAGACAGTCGCAGGCAGACGGCGCAGAAAAACGAGCCAGCGCGCACGGGCGCCCCGACACTTCCGGGCCGGACGGCTGGAGGGGCGAAACTCTGCCAGGAGCCGCATTAGGGCGCCCTCTCCGAAGAGGAGGCGCCGCCAAGATTGGCCGGAAAGAGCTTTTGTTTTGTGTTTGGGTGTCGCTTTGGGCTCGCCGTTGCAGCGCCCAGCTCAGTTCAGTTCAGTTCAGTTCAGTTCAGGTGTCTGAGTTTGCTGCTTTTTGCTGGCCGCCCGCTGCTCGTCCTAGCCCAGCTCAGTGGCCGCCTGGAAATGTGAGAAATTTGAAACTCAGCCCCAGCCCAAAGCCAGTCTGACGGGCTGGCTTGTTTGGGACGCCTCTGACACTCCACTACATTGCTGCTGTCGGCCTCTAAACAGCAGTTTCCTCTTCCAGTTGGCGCCCATTTTGCATGCTGATGCAAAATATGATAGCCCAGAGCTGGCCAGCCAGGCGGCCCCAGAGAGTTTGCTGACAAGCTTTGTCAGCGAGCTCGCCGGCCGAGTGGCAGCGAGACGGAAAAAGGGGCGCAAAAACGACACTCGGCCAGCTGGCGAGCTTGCCAGCGAGCCAGTCCAGTGGGCAGGCGGCTCGTAGTCAGTTGGGGCTCTCTCTGTCTGCCTTTGCTGCGATGAAGAAAAGATGCCTGCAACTTGATAAGATTGTTACCGCATCATCAGCGCCCGCGAGCTGCCCGAATTCCGGCCCGCTCAGGCCCAATGCTAATGACTTGCGCCATTAGCGGAAAACCCCGCCTGGCTTTGTGCTCGCAAGCTAGTCTTTGGCCGGTGGGCGCCCGCAGCACAGCCAGAGGGGCGCCCAAACGAGGGGCCAAATCAGCTCGTTGGGTGTGGACAATTTGCACAAATGGAATGCAACGGAACACTGACACCGGCAGCGTGGCCCAACCTTAGGCCTCCTCCAGTTGCAACTGGCCAGTGGCGCTCATTGCAGCCCTTTGGCACTCCTTCAGTATTTCCACTGGGCGTTAGAAGAGTGTCTCTCTTTCTGTCCATAGAGAGACACTCTTCGGGCGGACGCCGCTCACTCTCTTGGATCGCAATTCAAATTAATTGTTTGTGCAAAATTTAACACCAATTGGCGGCCCGTCCGGCTGGACTGGCGGCCAAACGGCCCTCTAGGCGCGCCGGCAACTCTCCTCCGAGCGCCCGTTGCGTGCTCCTGGCGGCACGCGATCTGGACCGTACGAAATCGGCCCCGCCGGCTTGGGCACCAATTGGAGGCGCGTTCGTGCTTGCGCCGGAAGTGGCGCAGCTTCCCCGCCGCTTAGAGTGCGCTCGGCCGGCGACAAATCCGACGAGCTAAGCGCCGTTTTGGCGCCCCTCGCGATGAACTGGCTTGGCGCGCCGGACTGGTCGCTTTAAATTCAGTGCGCGAACTCGGCCGCCAACCTCACGGCGACATTGCAGTTGTGCAGCAGTGGCACGCCGAGCTCGCTGTCTGTGTGTCAATTTTAATTCATTAAAAAGGGCACAAACTCGCCGGTCTGCACAGAGCTAGAGAGAGAGAGAGAGACACAAACACACACACAGAAGACGCCCCATTGTCTAGCCGGCCGGCGTTATTCTCTGGGGACTGGCCCGTCCACTTCCGCCGGCTTAGTGGCCGGCCCTTTCGGCTCCCTTCCGGCTCCGATTTCATATCTTACTCGCGCTGGGGCGGCTTGTTGGTGGGCCGGCTGGAGTTATAAAAAATAGAGCGAAATAAAAAAAGCGCCGCGCAGAGACATTGAGCCGGCCTGAGTGAGGAAGAGCGCGCCCAGTCGAGTGGCCGCCCAGCTTAAGCCCCTCGAGGTGTCTGCGAGTTAATGACAGACAGACGCGCACAGTTACAAGAATGGGCTTCGAAGGGGCGCGTTTTGGGCCCAAGTTGGCCCAGTGGCCAAAGTGGAGCAGAGAGACAAACTCCAACCTCACCAAGTTGGACCAAACGCACACACAAACTCGATCTCAGACACTAGCCCCAATTGTCTGGCCACAATTCGGCGCCCACTCGTAAATCTCCACCGCCAAGCCCAACTGGCTTGCGCCTCGCACCTCCAGATTGGCCAACCGAGAATCTTAGCTCCACTAAATCGCCTCTGGCCCACTTTTAAAAACTCTCTCCTGCCCATCAGTTAGGGACAGTCTGTACCAAACGTGTAACAAGGCCCCAATGGTGCTGAATGGATTGCAGCCAACTCAGTTGCGATCCATGGCCACTGAGCACACTTTCCCCCCTCTTTTCCCCTCTCGTGGCGAAAGCGAGCAGGAAAGTCTTGGCGGAGAGTCCGATTTGGACTCTCTGCCAAGATGGCGGCCCTAATTTCGTGTCAGGCGGCGCGCCAAAGATGAGACGCTCGGCGAGCGAGCCGCGCGGAAGTGGGTCGTCAAGGTCCACTTCCGCCCGGGCTTAGCATCGTCGGGGGCGGCCACAGAGAGTCTCTGGCCGTGGGCGAGATTTCAGCTTGCTAAAACTGTGCCTCTCCATTTACTTGGCCCCCTGGAGTCTCCGTTTGTGGCCGGCCTTGAGTGGCGCTCTTCTCAGTCACTGCAACTGTCTGTGAGAAAAAGGAGAGACAAAACAAAAAAGGAAATAAATAAAGCGAGGAATAAATAATCCCAGTTCTTCGCCTGCTGATGGGGATTATATACTGGAGCTATTCTCCTTCTCCTCTCGCAATGGAATGCTTACATTGTTCAATTTGAGCTTTGATTTCATGTTCACCGAACGCCGGTAACCATAATGGCCAGACAATTGGTAGAGCACCGCTCTGCTTCTTCGTCTGCTGTACTGGTTGGTGGTGTGCTTATCATGTTTGCTCTCCTGATCATAATCGTCCTCGTCCTCAAAGCGGCCGTCCTGCTCGCCCGACTGTCCATAGTAGTCGCCGCCCGCAGGATTGGGCAACTCGTCCAGATTGAACTCGTCCAAACTGATCAGCGCCTTTTGGTCGTCGTTGAGTTGTTGTTGTTGCTGCTGTTGCTGTTGCTGTTGTTGCACTTGCTGCTGAGACTGTTGCTGCTGCGTCCACTGCTCGTTCGTCTGGGCCCGCTGCTCTGGCGTCTGGTTGGGGTCGGCCGCTTTCTGCTGGCCAGCTAGCTCGGCGTCCTGCTCGGCGCCGCTCGAGGCACTCTGCTGGTGGTCGGTGGAGGCGTGCAACAGCTGCTGCTGCTGCTGCTGCTGTTGCAGTAAGGCCGCCTTCTGTTCGTGCAACTTCTGTCTCGTAATATCTTTGTGCGAGCACAGAAACAACACCACCTCGTGCTTCTCATCCTGAATTGGGACAATGTCCAAGAGGCACCAAAATGGGGTTCCTGTTTGCATTTTAGATTACGATAAGTGTCCATTTCGCATCCATTTTGGGCGATAATCGAAAGGGGGAAAGTGAATTTAAATCTAAAATTAGCCACAAAACTTTATTTGTATATCTATTTTATGGATTTTATCCAAACTGATTTTCATCAAAGTGGAAATCAACTTCACTCCATCCAGATGACTCACCTGTGCTCCTGTAGAGTATCACTTCCAGTTTGAGCTCCTGTTTCGCCTCAAGAGCGTTGGCAATTGCATCACGATTATGGACGTCCGTCTTGGCGCCGTACAGAAAGTTGCACGCGCACGACTTTTGCATAATCTGGGCCCGAGAATAACCAGTGAGGTCGCAGAATCCATCCGAACAGTAAACAATTGGATAGATCTTGGCAATCTTGGCATTGCCAAGCACAAAGTTGCTGTCTGAATATTGTAGCCAATTGCATTGTTGTTGTTGTATGATTGTGTGTAATTGTTTGTCAGTTTGTCAGTTTGTGAGAGAGAAATGTTTGCGATCATGATGAGCCTTTGAATGCCGATTGGAAAACAATTAGTCCTCAGGATCAAAGACAGTCTCTCTTCTGTGCCTTTGTGCGAGTCAAGTGCTCCACCGGAAGCAATTCAGCTTCCGGCGAGCCCACTTTGGAGCCACTCCACTCGACTGGACAATCGAGGGGCCAGATCGAGCGCGAGATGAGCAAGTCGGGCACGATATGGCCAAGTGGGCGGAAGACTGTCTGGGGCGCCGTTTGTCGAGCTGCTTGGCGAGCTGCCTGGGGAGCTGCTTGGCGAGCTGCTTGGGCTGTTGTTTGATCAGCGCGCGAGAGACAGAGATAAAGAGGATGTGGAATCGCAATTCGAGTGCCGCGACCAATGAAGCTTCGGTGGTGGATTATTTTCCACCAAGCGAGAGAGACGGAGAGCGAGCTAGAGAGAAGGAGCGACGGCGAGCCAGAAACAAGCTCGATTAGAGTTTGTCTGAATCTATTAGAGGGGGACTTTATTGTGAAGCCGGCCGGGTATTAAGTAGGCAGAAGAAGTGGCGTGTTGGCGGCGATAAGAATGGATGAGGCCCAGCGAGAAGGGCGACTTGGCGAGCTGCAAGGGAAAGCTGGCCAGCTAAAAGCATATAATGACAAGTAATCAAAGTGGCGATCGATTTGTTTTGATCCTGGCGGGCGCGTCTCGGTGGGGCCCAAATTGGGCGAGCAAGACTGTTGTTTTGCGGCCAAAGTTGGGCCGCTAAGCAACTGGCTTTGTGCGCCTCCTAGTCTAACTCGCCGCCCACGTGCTTGCCCCAGTCTTTGGTCGCCGGAAGCGTCCACTTCTCGTCCGTGTGGCTGCCGCTTGTCCGTGTGGCATGGATTCCGGACAGTCTTTGGCTGAAGCTGCAGGGGAAATTCCGCCTTGGAGGCGCTTTATTGGCGAGCGGCGCCCAAGCAGCGCCAATGACACGCAGCAGACTCGCTGGCGCCTCATTGGCGCCCGTCCGGCCGAGATTGATGCGTCTTTTTGGCTTTGGTGACGGCGACAGGCGCCCACTGGCCCGTTTCCTGTTCGCCGGCCAGTGGAAAGTGGACAGTGGCGAGCGGATAGTGGGCCGCTCTGAGGGGCCCAATGTCCAGAGCGGCGAGCGGCGAGGAGTGCTGTTGGCCGCAAATGCGTCCGTGTCCCCGATGCTGCCCCTCAGCTGGAGGACGTCAATTTATCTCCCCCGAAGCGAGCAAACAGGAAGCCCGAGCGGCCCAGACTGCTGGCGAGCTGTCTCGAGGGCGGCCTTTATCGCACAATGAGGAAACAAGTCGGCCGGCCAGCGCAGCGAGCAGCTTCCTGGCCAGCGAGCAGCGTCGGCTGATCGGCCTGAGGTCGCGGGCGAGCTGAGCAGGAGGGAGGTAAGAGGGAGCATAATTTGGGCGGCGGCCTTTCAAGATGGACGCCCCTCAGGTGGGCCCAAATCATTGGACGGAGCCCCCCAAATGGCGCCCTCGGGTTGCTATTCGTTTTGCTGCCAGGCGGCCCATTTGTCAGCCGGCCGGGCGCGAGTTGCCGAGCTGGCGAGCTGGCGAGCTTGGCCGCTTTCTCAGCTTCCTGCGCACCGCAAACAAGTGGCTGCAGTGGAAAACGCACACGCACACGCACACGAGCTCGCCAAGGAGCCCATTTCACGCTCTCGGCTCGTCTCATTTGGCGCCTTGTTGGCCGAACGAGCCAGAGTCCACCTCTGGCCCAAGCACTCGGGTTCAAATTAGGCCCACCTCAGCAGCAACTGTTGGCCGGCCAGATTTGCTTGCCGGCCGGCCGCAGAACCGGAACAAGATGCTCCTGCGGGCGCCCCAAAGCTGCTCGGCTGCACTGCGAGTCTCGGCGGTTCGGGATCGGCCCGCCCGGTTGGCAAGGAGTGGGGATAGCAATCATAAATCTATTGTCCTGCCGGGCGGCCATTCCGGCGGGATTGGCGGGCGGCCAGCGAGCGAGCGACCGAGAGAGTTGGGCTTGCCCTCGGCCCGCAGCTGAGCACTGGCTTGGTGGAGCGCGGCTGCACGGCACGCAGGCACGTCCCCCGCTTGCTCGCTTGTTATGCTGCCCCTCGGCGGCGCACAGAGACCCTTTGCGTCCGAGCGGAGGCCACACACGAGCACACGCACAGAAGGACAGACAGACAAGCAGAGAGCGCGCGTTCCGGCAAGTCGCCAGAGCACAATGGAGGCGCCGCTCGCCAATAACAAGCTCCGGCCACTTCTACGAGGCTCGCACACAAATGAGTCTTGTAAAATGGGAAACTCGGATCAAGATAGAGCTCAGGGGCATGTGCGGGGATGAGGAGCGCTCGAAGCGCACAGCACACAGTACATGGCACACCGAGCGCCACCAGCAGCACACAGGGCGACCAGCTCGGGCCCCTCGGCGATACTGGTCTTGGTTGGCGAGCTTGCCGGTGGCAGCTCGCCGTTTGGGCTTGAGGGTTGGGCGTCTGAGCTAGAGGTTGGCCCCAAACTCGAGCCGGGCGGCTGCAGACAAGCGCAGAGGAGGCAACGGGCAAATAATTGGACTCGTGTGGGGCCCATTTTTGATCACGCGCGCCCGGCAGACTGGCCAGTGGGCTTGCTGCTGTGGCCTCGCTGGGCCAGCCGAGAGCAGAAAGCAGAAGAAGAAGAAGGCTCATCCTCCGCTCGCGGCGTGCCCACCGGCCGAGTGGGCCAATCAAGTGGACAGAGCCGTTTGCGCGCCGAACATGCACGGGCGTGTTATTTGTTTAGCCAGTCTCGCGGGCTTGCCAGCTCGCCGCTCGCTCGCCGCCACCTGCCCGCTGCAGACTGTCCACGGCCTCCAACTGGCCTTCAATGGGGCACCAATGGGCCTGCAGTGGACCTCCAACTAGCCTGCAGTGGGCGGCCTAAGGGCAGCTGAAGGCCGGCGACAAGTTGCCCGGCCGCAGATTCGCCCCTCGTGTCGAATTTTCCAATCCACGCTCGCGAGCTCGCCAGGCGAGCCCGGCCCAGACCCGCCGGGAGATAATTTATGCGCCCTTCCTGTGCGGCCCTCTGCACCTGGGGGAAGGCAGACTCGTGCGCCCCCTCGCCCCGCTTTATGGGCGCCCCAATTGGACGGCAATCCAGTTGCAGAGACGAGCTGGAGCGCCCGCGGCCACAGCCACTGGGTGACACAGTCTCCGGGAGCTGCCAGGTCGGCGCGCAGCCAGGTCGAGGCCGCCCGCTCGGTGGGGCCGCGCGTGTGGGCTAGCTTGCCGTGCGCCCTGGTAGCTAGTCTGCGGCCCACAGACGCCGGGCATTCGGCGCAAACAAATTGCGCAGCCAAGTGAAACTGGGCCCAGAGACGAGCTCTCAATGGGCGCCCGCTCGTCAGCCTGGACGCGCTCCAGAGCGCCCGCAACTCTCGAGAGCAAGCGACAGCCACCTGTGCGCGGCCGGGCCCAATTTCGGCCCGCAACTGGGCGCCAATTTCGGCGCCTCAAACCGTCTGGCAAGCCCGGAGGAGTGTCTGTCGCGCACGCCCCCAAGAGCCGCCGAGCTTCCTCGCCTTCCCGCGCGGCCTGAGGTGAGCTGGAGGAGCTCGACGCTCACTTGAGTTCTCCGCTGAGCTGACCTTTGGCGTCGTCCTCGCACACAGTCTGCCGCCGGGCCGCCAGACTGCATCAGACACCGAGCGAGCTTGCCGTCTGCCTCAGTCTTGCCTTAACTCGGCTCGCTTGGCGGTGCGAAGGACAGTGTTGAACTGCACAACAGACAGTCTCTCGCCGTTTGAGGAGGCGAGAAATCGGCCGCCCAATCAATGCGATCGCTCGCTCACCTGCGCTGAGATGCTGAGACCGTCTCGGTCACAGCAAAGGCCGCCCAGCGCGACAATGGCGGCCAGCATGTGGCCGACTCGCCGCTTCCGGTTTGCAGCATCCCCAAAGCGTGCAGACTTTCTGGCAACCCGAAAGCTGGCGGAGGACTGTCTGCGGCCGGCGAGCCCTTTTCGCCACTTCCGCCCGGGCTCCAGTTCAAGATTTCGTGCTCGAAACTGGTGCCACTTGTCTCGAGCACCCAGCCGATGGAGCCAGTCTGGCGGCTCGCAACTCGCGAGTGGTGCCTCTCGTGGTCCTCGAACGTCGACCCCGAAAGGAAGCCGCTGAGTGTCCTCCGAGAGGAAGCTGCTGAGCTTCCAATTCTTCCAAAGCCGCGCGGAAGGGGCGCCAAACCGGAAGAGGAGTGTGCAGGGCGAGTTGTGGGCGCCGAGTGGCAAATTGGCGACAGACTGTCGCTGTCAAGCCGCGACCGCAGCGCGTCGGCCTCTAGCCAAGTGATGGGCCAGATTTCTTCATTAGCATTGGGCGGAATGGGCGGGCAATTTGGGCCAGTTTGGCGGCCGGCCAGAGTCGCTCGCTGGGCAGAGGGCGACCGGACGAGCAATTTGGGCAGAAGTTGGGCCGAGCTTGGCAGGCGGAGTCTAAGTGATGCATTTTCAGGAAATGGCGCCCAGCGGAACGGGCGGCAATTGGGCGAGCCGCATTCAGAGGCCAGGTTGTCGCTCGGGGCCGCTCAGGTGCGCATTGAGCAAGCCGCCACAGACAGAGAGCGGCGCCGGTTCGGTCTGCGTGCGGCGAGCTGCGTGGCGACGGGCTGCATGGTGGCGCAGCTAAACTCGGGCGGCCGCTCGAGCGAGCGCCCTCGGTGGGCCGAAATTAAGTTAATCTCGCAAAACGACTGCCAACTGGGAAGCTGCGAGCCCGCTCGCCCGCGGTGGCAGTCGCTCCAAACTGGGCCCAGTTTGGATTAAGCGGACGGCCAGGTGAAAATGGGGCCCCTCGAGTGGCCGTTTTGCGGCGCACCCTACGAGCAGCCAGTCACAGTCTCGGGCAGCCAGCCAGCAGAGAGTTGCCCAGACTGCATGGAAGGCCCGCAGTCTCTGCCAGCCGAGCCACAATGGAATTCTTTGCGGCTAAATTGGCCGCTTGTCGCCAGAAAATCGATTATCGCCCGCGCGCCTCCAAAGGGCGCCCTCCAGTGCAGTCTAGGCGCTTCTAGTGCAGTCTAGGCGCCTCTGTAGTGTTGGCCCACACCAAATCGGGGCTCCAAATCGCGCTGGAAGTGTGCAAATGCGTGGCCAATCGTGCAATTGAAGAATTTGCCTCGCCCCGCTGGGCCCCCGGCGAGCGCCCGTCTGCCCGGCCTCTGGCTCCACGGGGGCCACACTCGCCCCCTTCTGCCTCTGCCTCTGCCTCTACTTCCGCCGGGCCGCATTCTCCAGCTTGGGCGCCGTTCACAAGTTAAACTGTTTCCGCCGCGTCTTGTGCGCCCCAGCACTCAGCCTGTCGAGTGCTGCAGAGTGCTGGTCCCCTCCACTCGGGGCGCCAATTCCAATCAATCTCGAGCCCCAAGCGCCAGCCGGCCGGCACTTGTGCGCCTGAAATTGAGTCCTCGCCAGTTCGCCAAGATGCGTCCCAGACACAGACTGCCCTCAGTTTGTGTCTAGGCCCCACAAACGAGCGCCGACACACAAACTCGCCGCCCCAGTTGATTGGTCGCCCGCACGCCGCCCCCAGCAGACTGGAACACGCCAGCTTGAGGCGCCCTCGCCGGGCCGATCTTGCCGCCGCCGGAAGCGGTTGGAGGCTCCTCCAACTGTGCCCAGAGCGCCCAGAGCTGAGGAGCGGCCGTCCAGGTGCTCTGAGTGAGGCCAATCTAGTTCTGGCGTGCGAGAAGGGCCGAGGGGCAGCTTGGGTGGGCCGGCGTGCAAAGCACTGTTGCCATTGTCTTCGATTGATCGATTTTGTCTCCGCTCAGCAAGGCCGGCGCGCACAATGGCCGCTGGGTGAGCATTGTTTGCAATTGGAAACAATCGAGCAACAACGCTTCTCTGGGCTCCTCCGAGGCTAACCATCAGCAGCTAGCTCGATTTGGAGTTCCATTTGGCAGCACATTTTGGGCACATTTGGGCGCTCCAATTTTACCTCAATTCTCCATTTTATCCAAATCGTCGCCAGGTTTGCATGCTGCACGAAACAAACAGAACCGCCCCACACTCAAGGCGCCACTTCCGAGCAACCAGAAACCATTTGGGGCCAGCCGGAATGGTTCTCGAGCGGCCCTTAGATGCAACTGATCGGCAACTTGACGAGTTGTGCGGCCTTCGAAGATCGTCCAGTGTTCAGTGGCGAGCAAGCAGACAGAGAGAAGTGCCGGTGCTAAGGTGAACTGGCGCGGCCGGAAGGAGAACTGTCTGGGTGTGAATCTTGCATGGAGGCGCTCGTGTGAGCAGCCAAGATAAATCAAGCGGCGCCTCCTCGTGAGCGCTCATCATCGATTGAGTTATAATGCAAAGCTGGCCGCACGAGCAGTCCATTAGGCGCCGCCATGGCAACGGCTCTGCAACTGGCCCCTTTCTCTCGGGCTTCTTTGGGCCTTGGGTTCTCATGGAGAGATCCTCATGAGAGATCTCCATCGCTCACAGACTGCGCCTCACAGACTCGCGGGCTGCATTCTGTCCCGCCGGAAGTGGAGGTGGAACTGGAGCTTGAAGTGGAGCTCGTCGTGTGTGTGTCTTTGTCTCCGGCTGCTTGGTGGCCACGAGGAGCATTTTCCAAACAGAGCAGCCACTGAGATCCACGCGCTCCAGGAAAGCAGCCTAGCCGTTTTCAATGGCCGAGGCGGCCCGAGTGAGCGAGCAGCTCGAGAGGAACAATGCCTGTGGAGTTAGAGGCCTCCTCTGGGCGGCAATTGGCACGATTAACTGGCTGGAAAGTCGCCGCTTCCGATTGATTGGAGCACGTGCTGCCAGTTGGAGGCCGGCCGGCAGAGTGCCGGGCCGAGCAGACAAAGAGAGATCGCGGCCGGCTGAGCGGCAAGCAGCCGAGCTGGGCGCCACTGAGCCGGCCGTCTTGCGAGCTGGTGTCTGCCGGAGACAGTTGCACGCACAGTCTCGCAACACAGAGCCGCACAGAAGCGCCTGAATCTGGCCCCGAAGCACTGGACGCAGCTGAGGAGCGGCCAATGGCTGTCCATTGGCCACCTACTACTGCTCAATGGCCGCCCAATTGGAGGGCCCAATTGGAGGGGCCAATGTTGCTGTCCCGGCGGCCTTCCTGTTGGCGTCCAAGTGAGGCGAGCTCGCCACTGAGCTTGGGGGCCAAATCTGGGCCCAGCCGACGCCGCGGGCCTCCTCACGCAACAAAGACATCCAAGGCGCGCCCGCAACAAAGCCGCCCGTCGCGTGAGCTTCCCTCTAGCCCATTGGCTCACTGGCTCTTTGGCCAACTGGACGAGTGGGCGCCCGTTGCGCGTGGGCACTAATGACCAATGGGTGCCAGTCGAGCGGGTCCATGTCGATAGTTTGACGGCCGAGCGCGAGCATAATGATGATGAAGCGATCAGCACACAATAACAAGCCGCCCGTCCAAGTGGGCGCCGACCTGCAACTGGCCACCATTTGGGCCCTGCAGTTGGCCAGCCGTTCCATTGGCGAGCTCGCCGTTTGGCTAGCAAGCTGGCCGTTTGACTGGCAAGCTCATCGTTCCATTGGCGAGCTCGCCCGGCGACTGGCCAGCCCCAAGCTGCGCCCAATCGGGCTGGCCCCACAGACAGGGCCAAACGGCGCCCCCAATTGACTGTGTGCACAGGGGCCACTTCCGGCGGCCAAGCTAGCGCCACAACTGCTCAATTTCACACCACAACACTTTGTTTGCCAGCGGCCAAGCAGCCCAGTTGCGAGTAAATAAATGCTTGCTCGAGTGGGGGCGCAAACAAAGCTCGCCCCCAAAGCACCTGAGCCGGCGGGCAAGTGTCTCTCTCTCCCTTGAGTCTCGAGTGAGTGTTTGCGGTGGGCGACGATGAATAAGCGAGCAGTAATGGTCAGCAACCTGCTGGCCTTTTGGGGCCAAATTGAGCCCCAAAAGGTCGCCCTGCAACTCTTTGGGCAGCATAAGAGCAGCGCCAGAGACTGTGTTGCCCATGATGCTGAGGTAATCTTCTTGGCGCCACAGTCTGCGGCTAATCTTCCCAAAGTCGCTCTCTCCTTCTCGGTTTTCCTCACTGCTCGGCTGGCTTTTGCGCCGCCAAGTCGACTTTTGCCTCCGTTTGCCTCCTTTTGCTTCCATTTGCCTTCTTTTGGTCGTCTCCCTCGCGCTCATTTGCCTGCCACTCGAGCGACCTTGCCAGTGGGCGCGCAGACCGCTGGACGCACGAGAAGCGCCAGACAGACATGCACAAATGCAAAGGGCCGCCACCTTGCAGCTCAGCTTCCGCCAAGCTCCAGATGGCCGCCCACTGGAGGGGAAGTTTTCATTTTCATCTTCGTGTCCTCGCTCGTGCTCATTCTCATTTCTTGCGCCTCTGTTTCCACTTCCGCCCCCTCGCAGTGCAGACCCTCGCAGGGCAGACCAATGCTGCCATGAAGGACCCATTGAGGCGCGGGCCCTAAGGGCTAACAGAGGGCGAACAGAAGGTTCCTAACGGAGAGAAAAAAGGAGCCTGGACATGCATTCGTTTTAGTCGCATGAATGGCCAAGAAACGACAACAAATGATGACAACAATATCTGGCAGGCCCGCAAACACACGAGCTGCACTGGGCGCCCAATTGGGGACGAGGCGAGACTCTGTGTGTGTGTGTGGGGCGCAAAATGGAGCGCAGAATATGCAAACAACGAACTCGCCCAATGCAAATACGGGCCTCACTTGGCTCCTGTTTTGTCATCTTAAAGCCGGCAAACACTGCCTCTGGACGCCACTGCCTGTCGTTCGGGTGTGCCCATGTGTGTGCGGCTGCCTCTGTCTCACTGGCGCCAACTGATTGAGCCAGCGGGACTTTTTCTGGACCAACTCTGGTCTCGCTTTCTCTGAGGCTGCCCCTCAGTGTGCCTTGCCTTTGCCTCGCCTGCGCTCCAGAGCAGCCGATCGATGGCCAGCCAAACGTATACAATAGCGGACACAATATGGACTTTTGGGCGGATTTTGATTCGGGCCAGCTTGCAAGCAGCTCGCTGGCCAAATCAACCACGCTTGGCCCTTGATTTGGGCCCAACGGTGGGCAGTAAAAAAGAAGAAGAAGAAAAAAGGGGGAATAGAATTTGCGCACGAACGCGCCATCAAACTGCATGGCTAGACGCTTTCTCGCCCACTGCAGACTCTCTTTTTCTGCCGCTCATTGGCCCCTCCAGCAGAATGCACTAGGTCGCTAGGTGCCCGGCTGGCTAGTGAGCGAGCTGGCGAGCGAGTTGGGCGCGCGTGGCTATGCGTTGGGGCATCTTGTGGGCAAACATAAAATGATGTAGCCGAATTTGCACGCACCAGCACACAATTGTACATATTGCGCCGCTGTGCCAGCCCAAGAGGATGTGTGTTGCCGCGCGTTGGTCTGCCTGAGCTGCACTGAGCGGCCGCTGGTTGACTCTGGCCGCCCATCAAGCAGCCTGCACACAGTCCACGATACACAGTCCATGGTCCACACTCCACAGTCCACAGTCTACAATCCGCCATCAGCTGGCAGCCAGCAGCCAGCAACTGGCGAGCTCCAACCATCAGCTGGACGCAGGTCTGTCTGCGAGCGGGCGCAACCAAATGGGCCCAGATAAGAGTTTGGGCCGCCTGCCCGACCATGCAACCTCAGCCTTTTCTCGCCCCCGGCCAGAGGCCATTATATCCATGGCGCCGGCCCAGCAGTGCTGGATAACCGGCAGAGCTAGATGGCCGGCCAGCTCGGCTCGCAAATGGCTTCTCGGCGGCCTCACGTCGCCAAGCAGTGCGCTCCAAAGCTCGGCCGAGGCTGCCCCCAAATCCAGACTGTCTGCCACTTGGCCCAGTGTTCGCCTGGCGAGAATGGCGATGCTCGAGCTGCGAGTGGGCGGGCCAGATCGACGCCGCCCGCCCACTCGGCCACTTGCTCGGCCAGCTTTGGCCTGGGAAGAGCCGTGGACGAGGGCGCCAAGTGGCACAATTAGCGCGACTCTTGGCCCGCCACAATGCTCGCCACTCAGTGAGCTCAGACGCCCAGCGCGACAGCTCGGCACTAGACACTGCCGCGCACTAGACACTGTCTGCGGAACGCAGTGATCTCCTTCGCATGGCTCCCAGTCCAGCAGACTGGCCCACGAGCCAAGCATCTCTCTGTCTCGCTGGACTGCCTTCTGGTTGCCTTCTTGCGCGCCGAACAGCTAAGATGGCGCACTCGAGCTGCTTGGCCGCCCGCACTGCCACTTCCGCCGCCCAGTTAGCCCCCAAGACCGTCGCCAAATCGGCTCTCTGGCACCTGGGGACCATTTGGGCCGCCCGGATGAGTGTCGGCCGCTGAGATCCGGCGCTTAGATCGGGCGCTAGTGCCTAAGTGGGCCGGCCAGAGAGTGTGGCTGGCAGGAGTGGCGTTCCAGAGCTGCGCGGCTGGCGGATGTTCTCTGGCTTGCCGGCCGCTTCATCCATCTTCCTCATCTCGCACTTCTGGACTCCGAGCGGCTCCGGAAGACTGGGGCTGCCTCACGCCCGCGGCTGCAGAGCTGCAAAGTGGCGCCCCGCCGGCTGGCCAGCACAGCTCTGGCAGAGAGCAGCGGCCACTTGCCGGCCTCGGTGGACGTGGGACAACTAGCTTATGTCAAGCACTCCGCGGGCGACACATAAGCGCACGAGGCCGGCTCGGAAGGGGCGCCCATTTGTTGGCCAATTGGAGCAAGTGGAGGCACTTGAGTGGCGAGGCCCTCGCGAGTCACGTGCTGGCTGGCCGTTGGACCGCGGGCGGCGTTTAACAACCAGTTGGCGAGTTGCTGATCCGAGCGGCTGCAGTGTGCACTGTGCACTGTGCTCTGTGGGCAGTGCTGTGTTGTTCAGTCTGCGGCGTGCAGCACACAGTCTGCGGCGCTCGGTCTGCGGCCTGCAGCTCAAGGCGGCGCTGAGTGCTCGCTTGTGGCTCCTCAACCGCCGGCTCCTCAAACGCCGGCTCCTCAGCCGCCGGAGCTACTCCAGCGTGGCCTCCCCGCCTGATGGGTGGCCTTGATCGAGGGGCGACTCGCAATCGATCATTAAGAGAGAGAGAGAGATTGAAAATCATAGCTTGTTTCTTGCTCGGCCGGCCACACAGCCTGGCCGGCCAGCTTGGCGCGGTCTCGCCAAGGCGGAAGAGGAAGTGCCGCTGGCTCGAGCCGGCCCACAAGCCGCCGGCCGCCACTCGGGCGCATCGAAGAGTGTGTCTGGAGGGGCCGCGCTCGTTCGGCGAGGACAAGGGCCCCTCTGCATTGGCGAGCCGCTCTGGTTGGTGCTCGCTCGCCAGTTTGCTCGCTCGCTTGCCGGCCTGTCCGCTCGCCTGAGCAGAACAAAAGAGCGATAAAAATCAATTCGACTTCGTTTGCTTGATGCTCTTGTTTTGCGCTCTCGTGTGTGCGTGTGTTCCGGCGAGCTTCGGTTCGTGTTCGCTTGTTTGTTGATGTTGTTTTTTCCAAAACTGCTCCAATTTCAAGCCAGCTCGCCAGAACTAAGCTTCGGGGGGGCCCACGCGCGCAGATAAGGCAAACAATCATGCGAGCCATGCGGCCAACTTTTGCCGCCCCCTTTTGTTAGCTTGGCGGGACTTGGAGCAGATTTGGGTCGCCGCCAATGAACTTGCGCGCCGGCCGCCAGCTCGCCACTGCAGCCAGTGAGCCGCACGGAAATCCAGCCCCCAAACAGCCGCCCACACTCACACTCACTCGCACTCACAAACTCCGATCGGCCTCGCCAAACTGGGGCCCACCCTAAGCTGCCGGAGAGCAGCCGAAAACAAACAGCGCGCCACTGGCTTTCCACTGGCCAACTTCCGGCTTTGAAGGCCGGAATGCGAGCTAGCTAGCCGGCGAGCCAGCAAACCAGCAGAGATGAATGGGGCCCAAATTGGGCAAATGTTTTCCCAACTTTGCAGAGCAGAAAAGTTGAGTCGAGCTTTTCCTCTCCAAATTCGAGCCAGATACTTACGAGTTCCATCGAAACGGGTTGCAATTGTATCGAGGAATGTGTTTTGCGGCGCCAAAAGTCCCTTTCGAGCAGGCATCTCTTGTTAGCCTTTCGAGGCGAGCTGACCGATTTTCGAGGGCCGATTTTGCACGCCTGTTTTCTGCTCGCTTGCTAGCTTGCTGCTTTGTTGGCTTGCTATCAATGGCCTATCCTAAGGGCTAACTTTCTTTGCGCGACAAGCTTGCTGCTGGTTGCCTTTTTTATGCTTTTCTCCAGCAAATTTCGCGCTTAGAGCAGCTTCCGAGGCTGAACAGTGCCAGTCTTGCATGAGCAGAGACAGTCTGCTCAAGATGGTGTCCAAAAGAGGCCTCTCGATCAGATGAGAGAAACTGATTCTCGAGCTTGGAACTTGTTGTTGTTGTTGCAGTGTTGCTGTGTTGATGCTGACCGTGTCGCATGCAGCTCAGGTCTGGCTTAGCTTAGCTAGTTGCTGGCCGCAGACACTCTCTGGCAGGCACACACGAGCTCGGCTGGACAAACAATGGGCGCCTCATGTGGCGCCTGCTCGCACCAGAACCACGCAAACTTGGCCCACTGACACTCGAGTTTGCTGCTCGCCAGTTCCCGAGGACTCTCTCTCGCTCACTTTTGGCTCTCTCCACTGGGCACTGTTTGGACTCGTCTGAGGCTGACTTGCTGCCACCTCGACGGAGCTGTCTTGGTGGGCGCTGTCTCGGTGTCTTGGTGGGCGCTGGAGTTGGGGAGATCGGGCGCTTCGGGTTTGGGGAGCGACAACAACGAGCTGGCGCCGGTTATGATGCGTGCGGGCGACTGTGTGCGGCCATTTGTTGTTGTCGCGCGGCGAGCAGAAGCAGAAAGTGGAGTGGCGGCGGGCGAGCGAGCGAGAGAAAAAGAGGAAAAGGAAAAGGAAAGAGAGAGCGCCCAAGCTAAGCGGCGCCCGCAGAAGCAGCGCCACCTTGGCCACCGCGTCAAGCGCCAGCGCCACCACTGGGCGAGCAAGCGAACCATCGGCCAACGTGGCCACACAACCACGAGCGGCCCAACGAAAACAGCGAGAAGCAACTCAGTGTGTGCAATTTAACAACCACGACGAAAGGCCCCCGGCAGCCATTTGTGCGCAAACTAAAGCGTCAATGAGCGAGATAGATCGAAAAATAGGGCTCCCCCTCGGCGGTTGCACTACTGCACTACTGTACCGCAGTGGCTCCAAGCTGGAGGGGCCTCAAGACGGCTGCTGAGCGGGCGCGGAGCCACGCAGGCGCATTGCGATTTGGCAAGACCGCGCGGGCGCCCTCGCGCAGCCAGCCAGCTCACCGGTTCGAGGGCTCAGTGGCAAGCTTGCTGGCTGGAGAACTGGCTGGCTGGAGAACTAAGACTGGCTGAGACTTGCCCTAAGGATGCACGATGCCCGCAGCGTGGCCGCATCGGAAACAAATCGGCCGGAATTGTGGCCGCCCACTTGGCTGCGCGGGGGCGCCGCCTTGTGTCGGATTTGTTTGTTCGGCGCAGCAGTGGGGCGCCCGCATTAGCCGCTCGTTGACCATTATGGTTGCGGCCGGTCGGCGGAAGCGGCGGGCAGCCTTCCGGGCCGCACTCGAGGGCGCGGGGGAGACACTCTGGCGTGGCCAGCGTGCCGTGTCCAAGGTGCTCGTTGCTCGCATCAAGTGCAGCCCCAGACCTGCCCTGGCCAAACAGACTCGGACACATCCGCCTGCCGCACACAGTCCGCGGCGCCCACTTGCTCGTGGTCGCCCGGCCGAGCTCAGTTCCGGGGGGAAATAATGTCCACTGGCGGCGGCAAACGCTGCATTATCGCCGCTGGTGGGCCGCCACTGCCGCCGCCGGAAGGCGCCCCGCCGCAGTGGCCCCTTACTTTGTCGCCGGAACGCGCGGGGCCAGCGTTGTGGCAAGAAACTGTCTGGGCCAGCGAGTGGGCCGTCTTGGCGGGCTCGCCAAGTGTAGCGAGCTCTCTCTAATTAGATCGACACTTGATTTGAATGCGCGCGCGCCAACGCCGCCGCACACTAGGTGGCAATTCCCACCGCCCGGCCGCTCTGGGCGCTTCCCCCGCGCACTCTGGCCCGCAATAACTCTTGCCCCCTCCCCCTCGCTTGTCTTTGGGGCGCCCGCGCGACAAGGCCGCTGCAGTGGCGCCCATTGCGCCGCGTCCAGGCGAGCCAGCTAACTGTCCTTGTCTTTGGCTCGCCCGCGGCCAAGTTGCCTCTCTCTCTAGCTCGTGTGGGCCAACCCAAAAGCGTCTCTCTCGTGCTCCTCTCGCCACTTCAGCGTTTCCAACGCAACAATGGCCCCCAAATTGTCGCCCCTCCTTCTCCTTCCAGCTTGCCGCCCCTTTCCGCTTCGTCTTCTCTTTACAATGACACACAAATGCGCGTCCGGGCGCACACAGTCCCCCGTCGGCCTCGAACAGGAGGAGGCAGAGATGAATAAATGAATATGGAGCGAGATTTCCCCGCTCGCCAAGGAACTGCTCTCGACGCATCAACTCGACGGCTCCACCTCGAACTGCGGCTACCTGTCGGCGCCAGCGCCGCCGGAAGTCGCCCAAACAGGTGCCCCTTGCAGCGGCGAGCCTGTCGGAAGTGGCTGCCTGGCGGCGAGTCATTCTGGGCGCCCTTTCCTCTGCCTCTTCGGCCTTGTCTCTGGCCCTGAGCTGCGCCAAGTGAGCGCGCGAGCCGCCCACTGCAGCCGGCCGGCCGCCAGCTCGAGCTAAGCGGCGGGCGCCAATTGCAATTTGCCGAGACGCAGCCGAATAATGCCTCCTCCTTCTCCTTTCTCTCGCCGCCGCCGAGGAATCCCTACTAATCGAGCCGACGGCCAGCCAGCCGGCCGGCTTCCCCGCGCACTGGCAAGCTCACTTTCGCAACTCCAGCATGCTAATTAAGAAATCCAAAGTTGGCCCCCCGCGCTCCTTAGGCTCGGAACTGGAGAAACGAGCGCGCGCCCCACTCGCTGGCCCTTTACTCTGCACTTCTGGTCTCGCAGTCTCGCTCGCTCGCCTGCAAGCCGCCCTCATGCAGCCTCACATGCAGCTTGCGGCCGCCCTGATTAAAGTGGTCTTGGCTCCTCTCGAGCATCTAATTTGGCCGAGACGGCCCATTTTGGCCGCCTCGCTCTAACGGCTCGCCAATGGGCCGCCAAGCGCGGACCTTCGGCGAGCCCTTTCTGTCTCTGCGGCCGCTTGCTGAGCCCAGTTTGTGTTTGTGTGTGTGTTTGGGCTAGTCTTGAAGCCGCACAAGCTTGCCGGCGAGCTCATCTGCTTGGGCTGCTCGGGCTGCTCGAGCTGCAGGCCAGAGTGGCCACTCCAAAGAGCCCACACCAGCCGGAGATCCTATCTGGCGGGCGCTCAAGATTCAGCACCAGTGCAGAGTGGGGCCGCTCGTGCAGAGGAAGTGGCGGCGTTGCAATTGGCGCTGCTCTTCTCTTGCGGCTCCCCCACTTTCCGGCTGCTCTTTGCCCTCAGCCAGAGCATGCTAGCTGGCCGGCCGCTCGCAACTCGAGTGTGTGTGTGTCTCGGACAGAATTGGCAACTTGGACGCAAGATGAAACTAATCAATTGGGCGGCGTCTGGATTGCAAGAAATAAAACATCTCGCTTAGCGCAATAATTGCAATTCTCGCTCTCTTGATCCTCAGCGCGCGCACCAAGCCGGCCAATGGACGTCCCTCTGCCTTTGCTCGCGATGGCAGCGCCCAAGGCTTGCCCTTAGCCATGCGCCTCCGATGGACTGGCTCTAGTGGGCGATTGCTGCAAGAGGGGCTGTGCTCTGGCCCGACGGCCAACTGACTGGCTGGCTGCAGGCCAACTGCTTGCCGAGCAGAAGGCAGAAGGCGGCCCAATTGGACGCCGGCGAACGAGAGACTGTCGTTGATCAATTTGCGACTGGCTGCCACCGGCCAGCTAGTCCCAAACAGAAAGGGGCGCTCTCGACGCCCAAATGCTGGCGCACTGGTCGCACTGGTCGCACGCCCACCAGGGACTGTGTGTGGGCCCGGCAGACAGTCCTCTCGCTCTGCTGGTCTCTCCCACACAGCTCTCCATCTGTTTGCATTCGGCCGACAGTTAATAGAAATTTTGAAAGATTTACAACTCGCCGCTCGTCAGACGCGGCGATGCACCAAAGCACCAGAGCACAATGCCCAAGCCCATCGGCTGCTCGCCAGGCTGATTTATTGGCTAGGTGAGAGGCTGCTGCTCGAGGAACAGGCGCGCAGACAGACGGGCAAACGGGGGCCAAATGTGGGCCAGAGCTGGTCTTTGGGCGGCCTTGAGACTGGCTGCCAGTCCATAGGGCACCCAACGAGTCGGGGGAGTTTTCCTGCCTATCAATTGACTCCGCCCACTGCTGTTTGTCGCTCGTCAGCCAATTATGGCCGGCTTATCGGCCGCCTGCCAATGGGGGATAATTATCTGCCCATTTGCAAGGCTCTATTGGCGAGAAGAGACTAGGGACAAGGGCGGATTTCCAATGATTGAAAGGGACAGATTTTAGAATTTGTGCATCTGAGCATTGGCAAACTTATCACGCAGACTTCTCTCTCTCTGGCCAGCCGCCTGATCAGCTCGACGCTAAGCCTCTTCTGCTGCGGCCACGAGCAAAGCCTTAGGTCGGAAACCAACGCACTTGGGCTCTGGCGAGCTAAATGCAATGAGGGACATCCTTCCGCCGGATAGATGGCGCCAAACGAGAGAGAGACAGACTGAAACTGGCCGCTGACAAAGTCGATCTTGGCCGCTCCACTTGGAGACAGCGACAAAACAGTGGCGCTGGTGGTGAACCGAAAATTTGTCAGCCAACTGTCAGCCCATCTCAGTGGATGGCCCAGTGACAAGTGTCTAACAAGTGGCCCACTCTCTCTCGCTCTCATCTTTTGACGAGAGAGTCATCTTTTTGTCCCCGTCCGTTCAACAAACTTTGCCCGCCGCCCAATTGTTCAACACTTGTCTCTTGCCTCTTGGCTTTTGCCAGTCTCAAGCTTGCCAGTGACAGTCTCTGGCGGGAGAGCAGTCTTGAAAGGGTCGAAAATATTGCCGCCAAGCAACGACGAGATGCAATGGTCTAAATTGTCCATTGTGCTCTCGCCCACATTGGCCCACATTTGGCCACTGGCTGCGGATTGGGATCGGCGTGGGTCGCCGGTGGGCAGATTTGGCTGCTCCCTGCCAGTCCTTAGGACGCCACGCACTCGACCTGCTTGACCACCTCGAGCTGGCCATTCAAGTGTTCTCGCATCTTGGGCCGAATGTTCACCCGAGTGGACCGAGAAGGAGGGCGAGCCAGAAGATGGGGATGCAGCGGTCATGGTGGTTCGGCTGGAAAAGCGACAATCAGGCTAATCTAATCAGCAGAAATTGGTCCATCTTGAATGGGCGAAGAGAGCCTTGAGAGAAGCGAGGACAAAGAGAGAAGTTTGAGGGGCCTATTTTGCTCACGCTGGTCAAACGATGTTTGCCTTTCGCCTCCAGACCTGAGCCAAGATCGAACTCCGAGACAAAGCCTATAGACAGGGTCAAGTCCGTTCCAATAAGGCGCACTCTTTCCTTCCTTTGCAGTCATCTTTGGCTCAGCCTAGACGGAGGCCGCAAATCAATGATTCGTTTGCTGTTGAAATATAAACACGCATTAGACTCACCCAAATGGATAGGCTGTTTTAATTGCAAAAGCGGGGATTATATTTAGCCATCTGAGGGGAGGAAAACTTGAAATGCTCGTTGAGATGGGCTTTGAGATGATGAACAAAAGAGAGAGACTAAGTTGGATGGCATCTAAATTTACCCAATGAGATGGTATGCGACTAATTGTGGCCACTTTTGAGCAGAACAAAGCGGCCGCAATAATCATACAGTTTAAGTTTTTTTCCATCAATAATAAACTATTACTATTTCAATCTAGTGCCACCTCTTGCTGCTTGTTGCTCTGTGGGACATTTCCTCGCATCCAGTTTGAGCTGCAATTTGATTGGATACGAGCCAGAGATGAGCGAGAGCAACACTGGTTGGTCGGAAAATCTAATTTCAGAGTCAAGGCACTTTGATGGTGAAAGTAAACACGTCCAACCAGCAAGCTACCGATCGAGTGAGAGAGCATCTTGAATGGCATTCTGAACAGAACGTTTGTTGTTGTTGCTGTTGTCGTTCTGGTAGAGGTGGTGCAAAACTAAAGAAGAGGAAAAAAGAGTGAGAGAGAAAGGGGAAGAGTTTTGCAGCTTATTGTCCATAGGCCACACACACACAAACTCACGTCGATCGTCTGTCATTAAGAGCCAGAGTTCCAAACTTATTGAACTCTAAACTATGGCCTTCACTCGGCATCTCTTTCTTTGTGGTGGCGCTCTCCTACCATTTGGACTATGAGCTAGCGCGCATCTGTAGGATTTGGCTGCCTAGATGCTGGGCGGCATCAAATCCGTTGGACGAGTTTCAAGTTTGCCTACAAACACACAGAGGCCACAGATCACCGCCCCCTCTCTGACTGGAGCTCCTGCACCTCCGGTGGCAGTATCATTGCACCTAGACCATGCCCAAAGCGTCCCAAGTTGGCCAACAAAAGGCGGCCAGGTGAGCATCTTCTCGGTTTCAACTCTCGCCCAACCGGCAATCCAAGACAACGACAGTTGAGCTCTCTGCCTCGCGCAGCTTCCTTCAAGCCCTTGTCCAAGGCAGAGCAAAGGCTAAGCCACTGGCCGCTTGGGTGCCTGTTGGCTCAGTGACTCATTACTACACTCGGGCACAAATCAACAAGCATCCATCCAGTGCATCTACACTGAAAATCACTCAACACTTATACATGTCAAGATCGCCCCTTTTCAGGGCTCTCTCAATGCGCACCATTCAGCTGCTGAGGGCGAGAAGCAAGCAGTGTCGAGAAATCCCTCGATGCAAAATCATAATCCAACGGCTGCTCTTTCTGCTGGTCATTCTCAGTATATAAACAACTGATTGGGTCTCATTCTCAATCCGAGTGTTCGATCGGAAGGATCGAGAAGCAAAGAAAGAGAAGCAACGATCTACTTGAGGCACGTTTGAGCCAAACTGTTGGGATAGAATCTGCATCAAAATGTGATTGAACAATTGTCTGTGAGCGATCAGTAGTGTGAAAGTATCTATTCTTCATTAGTTCATTCATCTATTTATTAATTTATTAAATTATCCATCCACTGATTCATCTTCGGGACCTATGAGGCAAACAGTTAGAAGGAGTCAAGATGCAACAAATGAGACTATCGAGCAAGCTCGTAAAAGAAGTGCCAAGCAAATTTAGCGGAACCAGATCCAGATTGAAACACGCGAAGAGCACTAATAATCATTATGGAGAATTGAAACTCTGGCTCGTTTTCGGAACCATTTCCACGCTATTCCACTGCATCAGCTGCCAATCAAGCCAAAGTATTGCCAGCCCAGTGAACCAGAGCCTTGCATTGGATGCAAACTTTCCGCTGGCAAACTATGGCGAGCGCAAGCTTGACAATGCCACTTTGCACAATCAACAAGTGAGCAGCTACAATCTCGAACGAATTGGAGCATCAGAATCGAAGGAAACCGGCCAGGTGGTGTCCTCGTCCAACGATGGGCCACCCATTTACCGTTCGGCGCCCAAACACGTGGGCGACTCCACCGGACTGCTGGGCCCCAAAGAGTCCAGACAGGCCCACAGTCCCGAGCCGCTGGTCAGTTCGAACAGTTTGCCTGGCAGGAGCACAGACTCGGGCTCCGATTTGCACTTTGCGGCCGGACATCACAAGAAGAAAAAGAAGAAGAAGATAATTGTGGTGCACAAGAAAAAGAAGAAGAAGAAGCCGAAGAAGAAGAAGAAGATAATTGTGGTGCACAAAAAGAAAAAGAAGAAGAAGAAGAAAAAGAAGAAGAAGATCATTGTGGTGCACAAGAAGAAAAAGAAGAAGAAGAAGTACAAGAAGAGCATGAGCATCAGTATGCCGACCAAAAAGAAGGCCCACAAGAAGCCCAAAGCGCCCAAGAAGGAGCACCATGCCGAGCCGAAGCACCATCATGGTGGCGGCGCTGAGGGTGGCGAGGCTCACCATGGACACCAGAGCAGTGCGGGTGGCCACGGCTTTTACGAGTAAGTGAACAGTTTCCGGCCGAGACTGATTGGAACTTCCTCAGGAAATTTCAATTAGTATCAATTATCTAGTCAGACACAACTGCCAAATTGTGTCTGATCAAAATTTTCTGATACAAAGTCGATCCTGCTGAATGGAATTTAATCCAGTTGAACTTAATCCAGATAAGCTTTGGATCTCTCGCCTGGGATATGCTGACCCAAAACGGGGAGCAAGTTTGATTAATCTCGATGAAATTCTCCTTTTCCATTTGCAAAATGATTTATAATCAACAATCAACAGGTACCGAGCTGTCCCCAAGCCTAAGGCGTGGAAGTTTGGCTTCAAGCGCGGAAACGACAAGCACAAGAGTGAGTCTCCGATCGCTGGTCATCGATTACAGTGATTAGAATCTGCTGGAAAATAAGATTTAATTTGGGCCCTTCATTGTCTCGAAACTTTGCACTAACCTCGGTCTCTGTTTGGCCAAAACTTTCCTCCACCTAACCATCAACGCGACACCTGCACACATTCCATTGCCTGGCCACAACTCGACATTGGCCACCAGTCGAACGGCATGAGCACGGACACAAGTCTCACTTCAAGTAAGTGGCCAGCAGCGTCATCAAAGAGGCTGGATTGTTGTTGTTTTTTCTCCATTGTTGTTAATCCAAAGCAACGAGCTGCCTGCTCTTTGGGCTTGTTTGGCGCGTGTGGGCGCCAAACAAGCCCAAAGAGCCAAGCCGAAACTGAAACCGGAGGCCAAACTCCATTCCTCCATCCATTTTCCTCCTCTTCTTTGGCCACTCTGCCGAGCAGGCCACTTGGCTCTGATTGATCAGAGCCAATTGAATAATATGCACACGCAGGCAGCACAACTAAGGCACCTTGAACAGGCAGCTCATTCAATAACACACTGCCTTCCGCCTTTCAGCTCGACCAGGGCCGAGCTCAGACTGAGATTGAGATTGAATGTCATCGGAGGGCAAAAAACTCACTACCATTTCCGATTGTTTTTTTCTTCTCCCCCTCAAACGAAACTACGCCAAACCAACAACCGCAGGTCCATATTCAGTTGGGAGGACAAAAAAGGAAAGGGAAAACATCTGTTCGACTACAATCATGTAAGTTTGTCAGTTTAGAAGCGGCGTCTTGTTGCAAATAGACTGTGGCTCAAATGGGAGAGTTGCATTCACTTCGTTCAGTCCAGTTTCGAACAGGGATGAAACTTGTCACTCTTCGTTTGTTGTCGGCTGGTCAGCTGCAACAAAACGAGCTAGTCTGTTCGAATGCCACGAGTTTCAGTTTGCCATAGACAGTCTCTAAAGCCGAAAGTCGCCCAAGTCAATGAGGACTGTTGGCGACTTTGTGTGAGTTGTCTCACACTCATGCTTTGTGAGAGGCAAACAGAGCAGTGTTGTTGTTGTTTTCCTGCTGCTCTGCAAGTTGCAGACTGCAAGAATATTGTCAGTCTGCAGTGCAGAATGCTCGCAGCAGGCCGCACGCAAGCTCTTTGAGGATTGTTTCGCACCACTAACACTGACTGAAACTCGCACACCACTGGACACACTCCTCCAATAATGCAGGGCGACAAGAAGCACCACGCGCTGGCCGCCGCAACCTCAGTGGAACCCCAGAAAGCGGCAATGGTCAATGGAGACAAGGGCCAACAGGCGACCGCAGCTCAGCCCGCCCCGAGCTCCACCTGAGCTTGGGAGCGGCCTGCTGGGCGCGAGACAAACGTCGGAATTCGAGCAATGCCCGCCTCCTGCGCCCTCAATGATCGGGCCCCCCGACACTTGGCGACTCGTGGGCGCCGATTAGCGGCCGGCGACACCTGCACGCCGCGAGGGGCCCCTCGAACTGTTGCGGGCGCCAAACAATGCCCAACAGACGCGAGCCGCCTCATTGAGCCCATCCGCTGGGGGCTTTTTACACGGACAAATTATTGGTTGCCCGCCGGCGGCGCTAAGTGACCATTGGCTCAAGTGGAACCGGCTGATCCCCTCGAGACACTCGAGACGCCGAGCTCGGCCGGCGCTTGGCTCTGCTGCTTTCCCGTGAGAATTGGCGCCCAAGTAGAGGGTGATAAATGTAATGATAATGATTAGAATAACAATACAGCTGAGCTTTCGGAACGACAAGTGAAAAGTGGCCAATTGGCACACAACATTCCGCATGAATTGCTGCATAGGTCGCATTTCGAACTCGAACTGTTTGGAACTTTTGCAACTTTTGGAGGAACTTTGGTTAGTTCTAAAGGAAAAGTTGCGAATGAGAGACCATTTTCGAGCAGAGTTCCACTTTTGCCACTCGCTGCGTGACGGCCAACTCATTTGGTGAAGTGAAACCTCTTCTCTTTGGCGCGCCAACGATCCGCCTCGAGTGGCTCAGTGCTGCTTGGAGAGAGAGACGTCTTCTCGTTTAGAGACAGAGAACAACACACGAGCCGAGCTGAGCTAAACTTAAGCTGAGCTAAACTGAACTGAAGCTGATGATCAATAAAAGAACGAGCAGTTCGGCGGCGAGAATTCCATTATATTTAGCGCGTCGTGTGTTTTGGCGCACACTTTCCGAGTGTCTGCCAGTTTCTCCTCAAGTTTTCCTCAAATTGACTGTCTCTCAGGCAAAAGGCGCCCAATTCCACTCGGCCGGCTGAGAATTGTGCAGAATTGAAGCCGCAAAGTTGGCCCAATTCACTTTGGCGTGACTCTCTCGCCCGCTCGGCCCTTAGCTCTTCCGCCGCAACGACAATTGTGCTCCTTGGTTGACAAAAAGTCTTGCCGACCATTTGCTTTGTGCTGGCCCTCATTGAGGCTCCGCCTTTGTTGTGCCACCGCCAAGCAAGTGGACTCGCTCATCTCATCTCATCTCATCTGGTCTCATCTCGGCCGGCGAACTGGCGGCCCACAACAAGGGAGAACAACAAGTGGCCGAGCAGTGGAAAGTGTTGTGGCTGCGAGAGCAGACTTCAAGCGCCTTGTGTGTTGTTGGGCTACTTATTTGCCCGTCCGTCTGTGTGTGTGTGTGAGTTTGTTTGTCTGTGTGCTTTGTTGAGAGCCAGTCCTCGAGTCTGGCTTCAAGCCGCAGCATTAATTCTGCCCAGAGATGAGCCTCGCGGGAGGCACTCTGGTGGACCATTGGAGCTGCGGGCGGGAGACTGCTGTGCGGTGGGCGACAAAAATATGGTAATATTTCTGCGCAGCGCCGCACAGAAATTCATCGCCATACTTTTGGCGTATACTACCCACTGGATAGTGTGCGTGCACTGCGGCGACCACTGCGCGCGAGTCAGTCTGCGTTGAGCCACTGCAGCGCGCCCACTGGGCCCCCGCAGCTGAGGGCAACCAAAGGCCAATTTGTTGCTCACTCAGGACGCGCTTCGGGGCACGAATTGGCGCCCCTTCCAATTAGACAGAGGCCCGTCCGGGTTCGAGCGAGCCGCCGACTCGCCCGAGACGGTTGCGCGTGCCACTGGCGTGCTTTGGGCCGCCGGCCTGGCGCAGGAACGCGCGCCCCCAGCACTTGAAAGGCCGCCAGTGGTCATGGTAACCGCCATTTCCTGCCTCGCCCTCGTCCGGCCTGCTCCACTGCTGGCCCTGCTCGAGCGGCTGAAACTGCCCACCGACTGCAGTTGCTGACTGCAAACGAGCAAAGTGGCTCTCGGTCTGGCTCGCGTGTTTGTGTGTCGCCCACCAGGCCCGGGCTTTGGGCGGCCGCCGAAGGTCGCCCGCAGACAAGTCATTCGGCCGGCGGCTTGTGGACAAAGTTGTCGCTCGTGCAGGCGCTCGAGTGCGGCTGCAGCTGAGGGCAAATAATGGCGAAGGGCCGCCAAGAAGGCAGGAAGGAAACGCCGGGCCCACTTGCACCTGTTTGCGCTCAGCTCGGGCCAGTCTGCAGCTCTGAGGGTCTGCAGCGCCGTGGGTCTGCAGCTCTAAGGGCGCGACAACAGGCGACAGTGGAAACGCCCACGGTGCCACTTGCATCCTGTGCACCTTGCGCGTCAGTTGGCCGCATCAGTTCCGAGCTGGACACGGCGCAGATAAGCATAATGACAAAGCTCCAGCGCGCACAAAGCGCCGCACTCAAAGTCCCCCGCTCGGCCAAAGCAACTCCAACCAGACTCAGACAACGAGCTGCAACGTGGTTCCTTCTCGCTTTCCTTCTCGTTTCCATTTTCCATTTTGCCTCTCGTTTTGCTTTCCATTTTGGCTCCTTTTAGGCCCAATTTGCGCCCACTTGCATGGCGCAATTGTTGCCCATTGTTGCCGGCCAGTTGCGCGTTGACCAGCGCCCTCGCACAGAAGAGAGCCTCCCGCTCACTGTGCTGCGTGAGGCTCTCAGTTGCAGCTCTCAGTTGCAGTTCGAGCTCCACTTTGGGCTCCAGTTTGCAGCAAATGAGGCAAAAAATGGCCCCGCGCCCTCCAGTGTCCAGCCGAAAACAACAAGGACAGACGATTGTTGCCTCCTCCAGTGGCGCAATCGGCGCCTAATGAACAGGAGACTCTCTCTTCTTCTCTCTCTCTCTTCTTCTCTTGTCTCTCCTCGTACAAACGGCTCTCCACTGGCCCATTCTTTGGCGGATCTAATCTTGGCCGGCCCGTTCTGGCGCCCCGAGAGCCCCGGCCCATCGGAGCAGAAGAGCAATTACAAACACGCCATGATAGTCGCCTGGCTGGGGGGAGCCAAGTCGAATTGGAGCCAGATTTGGCAGATTAATTCACTTTGTCCGCGGCGAAAGGTCTTCTAAGCGCTCTTTAAACGGCCCTCTCTGGCCTTGTAGTGCACTGCTCTTGCAATGGCGGAGGACAAGCTGAGGAAATTAGAGAGGCAAGTCGCCTCCAACAGGTGGCAGCAGTGGAGGTTAGAGTCGCGCGCATGCGCCAAAGCGAAAAGCAGAGGAAAGAACACTTCTTTTTGTTGTCCTTTTGGAGTTCGAGTTTGTCTCGTGGCTTTGGCTGGAGGGCGAGCAAAGAGAGAAATCAGACTGCCGCTAGCAGACGTCCGGCTGTTGCTCCAGAAGAAGAAGAGGTCGAGCAGTGAAGTTGGACAGTTGCGAGCAGTTCGAGCAAGCAGATCGAATGGAGAGAGTGAACTTGTTGGCTGGCGAGAGAAACGGAGGAAAAAGGTGCACTTTTAGAGGTTGCTTTGTTGTGCTCAGAACTTCTTGGCCGGTGGTCGAGCGAGGGAGAGACAGTCTGCGGGAGGCGAGGTTGAAAAATGGTTCCATTTGGGTGCGAGAGATGAGCGAAACTAGTGATGCTAAGGTGAGGAAATTATATAGTCAGTATCAGATCGACTACTAGATACTAATTGCACCTAATTGTTGGCCCATTCGCAAGCCAGAAGCAAGCCAATTGGAAGCTCAGCTGAAGGGCCGCTCGACAAGATGGCCCCAAATGGGGTGGTTGTTTTCAAGATCCTCTTCCTGGTCCTCATTGCTCACCTGTTTCTATTTATGCAAGCGGCCCACTCGCACACAAGTCCACTGCACACCAGCGAGGCCAACAAACAGACTCGCCTGAGACAGAGACTGAAAAGTTGCACCACAAGCTCAAGCTCAAGCTCAATTTCAAGCGAAAGAACGTCGAAGGAATGCGCCAAACAGGAAGTGCATTTGAGTTGGCGAGTGGCCAAGCAAATTGGGGGCCCACTTTCAGCAGTGGAACTCAGGCCACAGGCAAAGATTAGTGAGAAGCCGCAAGGCTCAAGAAGGCCAGTCTCAAGAGTCAAGAGACGGGCGGAAGCGGAGCAGTGGTCGAGCGGAGGGCAGACACCCAAAGCAGCAACAACTGTGGACCAGCTTGAGGAGAGCGCCGAGCTGGTGGCCGACGCAAACGGTCTCACCGAGGCCGCCCTCCAACAAACCAGTCCCACCGACAAGCCGGAATCAGTCAGACGGCCTCCAAAAGAGACTCAAAACTCGGCCCACCAACAAGAGTCAGCCGGAAAACACCCGCCCGGAAGTGGGCCGGCGGAACAAGCGGCGGTGAACGCGGCCGACTTGTGCTTCCTCACCAATGGGGGCTCCTCCTTGACGCTTACGGTGAACGAGGCGACGCCGGTGGGAGCGCTAATTGGCACAGTGGACGTGAGTATCCATCTCTTCTCGAGCCTCTTCTACTGACTGTCTCTCCCCCGAAGACCATCTCTCTCGGTCCCTCTTGGCAAGCGAGCCAGAGCAATGCAACTTTGGGCGCCCTTTCTGCATTTGCCGCACTCGCAGGACCGCCCACTGCGCGCCTTCTTTTTTGGGCGCCCTCAGAGTGAACTCTCGGCCCCAACTGCACACTGTGGCTGGCAACGGAAGCGCAAGACGAGGCGCTAATTGCGCGCCCAAGAGTGTCTTTGGCTTCGTGCGCACAGACGAGCGCTGGCTCGCCAGAGGCCATTTCACCTGCATGGTGGCAAACCTTAGGATGCGCCTCGTGAGTGGCCCACTCACAAGCGTAGCAAGGGCGCCCATTCTGCTTCCGCTATTCATGTTCTCCACCTCTTTTGCTCTTTTTGGCAGGCCCGCGAAGCTTGGGAGAACCAAACTGGCCAGCTCGGCGGGTCATTCACCTCGTTTGGGGCCAGTTTCGGGTGCAGCTAATTGGGCGGTTGCATTTCATTTGGAACAAGCAGTTTCATTTGCAGAAAGCTGGACGTGATTTACTCTTGCTCGTGCTGGCCAGTTCAACGAAAAATCTCTTCTCTGAAGCCTCGAATAGCGGTTTCTCCAACGGACGAGCTGCAGAAGTTGTGACTTCTGGCCGAGTGAGCAACGGAAGCACTTTAGTCTGCGGCACAATGATGCAGCTCGGCGGATTCGGCGGGCCATTAGCCGCAAGGAGTGGGCCACTCAGTTTGTGGCGTGCAAGAGGTGGACAGAAGGACAGTTGTGAATTTATCTCTGAATTGGACTACTGCTTTTAGCCTTCCGTTTGCGGTCCAAATTGCGGCTCAAATTGCGGCCCAAATTGCAGCCAAAAAAGTGGAGCACGAGCGAAATGGAGCGCCAGTTTGAGCATATCTCTCGCTTTGGATGGAGGCCAAAAGGGGAGGAAGCAATAAAAGGGGAGCTCGAAGATGAATCTGGACGAGTTCAGTGCATTGAACGAGTGCAAAGCTCGTCATTGGACAGCCACACGAACGCCCGAGGCTTTCCGGCTCTTAGCTCCGAGTGGGACAGTTTTCCGGTCCCAAATGTGCTTCTTTGCAGCCCAAATCGATAGTCCTAAGGGCGTATGGTTCGCGAGTGCAGCCAATTCAATTAGCCGCCATTGTTTTGGGCCTTTGTGACCGAGAATTGCGCTCAAGTGTGAACTCGAGCACATTTCTCGCGATTCTCGCCGAGCCACTGGCCCTGCTTTCGAGGTGGAAGTTTGAGAGGGAGAGAGAAAGAGAAGCAAGAGAAAAAGTTGCCCGAAAATTTTAATGACTTTTTCGCTCTTGAATATATAAAGTCGTTCGCGGGCAGCACCGATGACAAGCTGCGGCGGCAGTCAGTCAGTGGCTACCAGTGAAGCTCGTCAAAGCTTGAGCTTGTCTGTGGCGCCATTGACAGGCACTGATTTGCGCCCCAATGGAGCATAAAGAATCGGAAAACTAACACACACAAACACCTGTTCCTCGCCTCGTCTCGTGTGCACAACTCGACACAACTGGAAATAACACAAATGGACAACACACTCGCCCAGGTCAATGGAGATCCGGCGCTGGAAGGCGGAAACGTGGAGCTGTCGGTGGAGCGCGATGGCGGCGAGCAAGTGTCTCTGGGAAGCTCGGCCAGCTCGCCGGCCGGCCACCGGCAGCACCGGCGTCTGTTGGGCCGCCGAGACACCAGCTCGGCGCGCTCCAGGCCGCCCACTTCCGCCGGGGACAGTATGCAGTCGGCGGCGGCGGCGGCGGTTGGGCGGGCGCCCAGACAGAGACAGACGGGCGAGCCGCTGGCCCGGCTGGAGCGGGGGACAAAAAATCTGATCCTCGCCAGGCAGCTGGACAAGGAGAGCGCCGAGGCGGCCGAGCAGGCGGCCAGCCTCTCGGTGCTGGTGCGTTGCAAGCCGCGCGCAACAGTCTCAAGCAATGCGAGCAGCTTAGTGCAAACTGCACACAAGCTGCAGGAACAGCAGCGCCACACGAAACTGCAGCAGAGCGCCGCCACCACAATTCCGGTGCGGATCATTGTCACCGACGCCAACGACCACGCGCCCGAATTTGTGGCACCTCCCTCGAGCGGCGCACTGCCCTACGTGGTGAACATCAGCGAGACGGCGCCCGTCGGCTCGGTGGCCACGCGCGAAATCCTCGCCCTGGACCAAGACGCCGCCCAGGGACCTCACACCACCGTCCACTATCGCGTGCTCGAACAGGTGGGAAGCCAGCAGGAGGGCGACGAGAGTGGCCACTCGGCGCTGGCGGCAGCCTTCGCCTTCACCAATCCGCTGGAACCGACGCTCTTCCTCAGCTCGCCGCTCGACTACGAAACCCTGGCCCAAACCAACCAGACCTCCTTCCTGCTCACCATCCAAGCTCAGGACGAGGGCGAACCCGAACCACTGTCCTCGCGGGCCCAAGTCCAAGTCAACGTGATCGGTAAGTTCCAACTTCCGCTTCCGCGAATTTTACATACACATAGACAGTCTCTAGCTCGAAATGTAGTCTCACGTCAGTGATACTACATTTCGAAAGTTCGGAAAAATTTGGAAAGTTTTTAAAATCTCTACAACTCGCTTCCTGAAACACGAGCACCATTCGGCTGTCTCTTAGTGGCTTTTATCTAAAGAGTTTGGCTTCAAGCAGTCTAGCAAGCTACTGGCAAGCTGCTGGCCAGCTCGGAAGTTCGATTGGACAAAACGTCATTAACTAAAACAACAATCAAAAGGAAGATTATCAGCCTCTTGGCCTTTCGGTCAACATACGAGCGCCAGTTTGCAGGCCCGAAAACTGGATGGAACCACTTCCCGCCGCAACAATCGGCCCGTTTTCTCCAATTCTTCCAAATTCTTGCCCTAATCTCATCCTTAAACTGGTCCTAATCCACGTCAACTGTCAGTCTCGAGCCAAATTTCCAGCCAGAGTGAGCGCCGAAAAATGGGCTGAGCAGAAGGAGGACGAAAAATGTGATTAGTGTCGAGCGGAATGCAAATTGGTGTTGTTTTTATCGCGCTCATATTTTCCACCTTTCCAGCTTGCCACTCTCTCTCCGCCCCTTTCGAGTGTCCATTCTTCACTGCTTTTAAGCCTTGCTTTGCTCGCTCGCTCGAGACTGTTCTCCGTAAACTAGATGCTGAATGAAGCGGCGGACAATTTGAATTTCGGATTCCAAGTTGGCCCAAGATGAGGATGCGAAACAGCCCTCGAGGCACGCGAACTGCTTCCCATAGGGAGACCTTCTCTGCAGAAGCCGCCTCTTCTTCTCCAAGTTGGGAATCTTTCAACCCAACTTGTTGTCCAGATTTGCGCAGCTTGTCACGACAGTGGCCGGCTTCTTAGAGCCAACAGGTGGCCCAAAAGGAGCGCCGAAAAGGATAAGTGGCGGCTGATTTATCGCACGGCCGCCAAGCTGGCGCCACGTCGACAAAGACTGTCCACCGGGCAACTGGATGTAAGGCTCACTCTGATGACATTCCACAATTGCAAACACACTTTCCTGCCAACAACAAGCAGCCCCAAAGCTCCACTTTCGCCTCCCTTTCCATTTGGACACTCAAGTCCAAATGCAAATTGTGGCTCGCAAATTTGGCTCCTCCGCCAAACTGGTCTCCAAGTGGCTAATCTGCATGACGAGCAGCACCAGTCGAGCGGCGAGACGAGAGCCACTCGCCAAGACAGTCATCTGGCCAGAAAACTCGATGATTGTCTTCCCGGGGCGGCGCCATTAGTACGACACGAAAAGGGAGCGTCCAGTGTCATTTTGCGACTTGCCGGCCGCAGTTCAAATGGAAATGATCATGGAAAGTGGAAGAAAGTGAGACCGAATTGTGTTTCATTCTCGAATACTGTTCTTCAGATAGTTTCCACAATTCCTCGCCTCTTCAACAAAGAGTCTCCTCCTGCCGCACTTCTTCTTCTTGGCCGAACGTCCAAATGCGCCATTTCGTGACCAATCAATAAGGCACACCGAGAGACAGTGTTCCCTTTCGGTATCTTTTGGTATCCTTTGCTGCAGCTCCATTCTTCACCTCTGTCCATCTTGCGTCCATTTTTGTGCACCAAAATATGGCCAGAGAACAACTTTTTTAGTCGAATAAATTTCCACAACAGTTCAATTCGCGACACTGCTTCGCTCAGCAAAGCTAGCAAGTGTCTTCCGTTGAGAAAGTGAAGTCTGTCCAGGAGAGCTTGTTGTCATCATCATTGAACAGAAATCTGGGCCGCTTGCATTGTAGAAAATCCCTCCCATCGTCGTGCCTCGACCATTTATCGCTCGCGTCTCAAATAAAGCAGCACCCAAGCGGCAACTGTCGCCCGATCCTTAGGAGTGAACGCTCGTTTCATTGACAATTATCATCGCCGGAAACTCCACTGTTTGGCTTCCCAACGTCGAACGAGAGCACCGCGAAGCTTGTCTGTGGTTCGTGACATTTGCACGCTGATTATCCTAATGCACGACACTGCAAATGGACACTTGTTGATGGCACGCAACTAACAGATTTTCACCTCTTTCTCGGCAAACAAACTCCAAACAATCACCAAACAACTGTCTATAACTCTATATAATCATCAACAACTGTCCACAACTGACTTCCGGTGGGGAAAATGTTCAGATTTCGACGATCAAAATCCGCGATTTTTGGACGAAAAGTACACTCTGCTAATGGACGAGCAGCAGTCCCTTTCGGTGGGCCAGAATCTGCCTGTGCAGCCGAGACAATTGCAGGCCGAGGACGGCGATCGGGGCATCATGGCGCCAATCGTCTACTCGTTCGACCACTCGGCCAGTTCCGGCTCCAGCAGAGCGCCCGCAACGTCCACTTCCGGCGCTGACGAGGCCGAGCGGCGCGCTCTGCTGGCGGAGGAGTTGCAGGAGTTGGCCGGCGACAACAACTCGAGCCAGCCGGGCCAGACGAGCCAGCAGAACATCGAGCTGGACAGATATTTGCACCTCAATCCGACGACTGGCGAGCTGCGGCTCATCAGGCAGTGGCCGCGCGCCCGCTGGCCTCAGGTGGGCTGGCCTCTGACGCTGGTGGTGCGCGCCACCCAGGCGGACAACAAGGACCGGTACGCGCTCACCACTCTGACCATTGCGACGCGGGCGAGCCACTCAACGCACGGCCGCTCAAACGGAAGCAGCCTGCTGGGTGGCCAGACGGGCCTTCCTGAGGGCGAGCCTGCAGAGAGCCGCTCGAGTGGGGGCTCGATTGGCGCCGGAATTGCGTTCGTGCGGCCCCGGCTTAGCGTGGACGTGCCGGAAGACAGTGCGCCGGGCACTCAGGTGGTGCGGCTGGAGGCGCGCGCCCAGAGCGAGTTGGCGGGCGGCGAGTGGACAAACTCGAGTGGGACGGCCGCCGACTTCCATCAGCAGGTGGATCTGGTGGCGGATTTGGTCGGTCTGCAGACGCAGACACAAACGCGCGCCACTGGCCACAGACTAGGCCAAGTGCTGCCCAACAGCCAGGGGCCACACGCCAAAAGGGCGCCGGTGATCAAGTATCAGATTTTGGACGACCAGATGGACCAATTTGGGATCAGCTCGGCGGGCGAGCTCTACTTGAAGCGCGCGCTCGACTTTGAGCTGAAACAAGAGCACCGGATTCGAGTTTTGGCCACGCAAGAAAACTTTTCCGATCTCTGTTACGTTCATCTAAACGTGCTCAACGTCAACGACAACAAGCCCAAGGTGAGTAGCTTGTACTCCACGCCAAGCTTACTTCTCATCGCTCATCGCTTATGTCTGAGCTGTTTTGAATTGGCCAGCTAGCTTGCCAGAGACTGTGGCTAGACGGTGTGGCTAGACAGTGTGGAGTTATGGGGCGAAATTGCTGCTGCAGGAGCGCAATAATGATCATAATTTGAGCTCGGATTTTGCGGGCAAAATTCCAATTCCATGAGCACGGGCAAGCCCAAAGCAGTGCTTCAGCTAGAGACTAGGATAGGCAGCAGAGGCGGCCAGTTGAGCTCGCTCAAAAAGTGGACGGTGATCCATCAGAGCTTGCATCAATTTCGGCATCAATTTTCTGTCCTCGCGTGCCTTTGAGTTGCCGCAATGTTGAGCTCGATGTTGATTTGTTGATCGGCCAATTCGGCGCCTTTTTCCTTTTCCACTTCCACTTCCACTTTTACGCAACATCAATTAGTCCTCATCTCTGCAGGATTCTGCCTCCTTTTCTTTTGCTCTTTTTTCTCTCGATTTCTCTTGAGCGAGAGAAACCGAGAGAAGCAGGAGAAGTATAAGAGAAAACGAGTGCTCCAAGACAGTGTGCTGAAAGTTGGGGGCGAGTCCAAGCCGCTAAGACAATGGGCCTGAAATGGAGATGCGGCCTGTTGGATGAGACGTCTCAATTAGAGAAATGTTGCGTGTGGGAAAAAGTGTTCCAATTCTCGGCCTTAGCCAAGGGTCGGCCAGTGGATTTTCCGCCCAGTTCGGAGGGCCATTCCATTGGGCCTGCACTCAAGCCAGTCTGCTGGCTGGCCAGACTGCTCTTTTTCTGGCCCGCCTGGAGCTTCTCTGAGCGGCAGTACAACAACTAGCAACAGTCCATGGGAGCAGCAGGCGAGTCTAGAAAAGGACGAGAAGTTGCAAGAAGGAGCTCCGAACGAGAATCACACTGGACGCCAAGGCAAACAGTGGCCAAAGGTAACCTTTGCTGCGCTTCTAATTGAAATCCAACCGTTAGACTCGGCCGGCCGGCCAATGAGACATAATGGAGAGGAGCAACTGCTACTCTTTGGGCCGAGTTTGCCGCTCTGGAACTGTTGGCAAAAAGTGCAACTTTTCGACACTCTCTCGTCGTTGTGGCCGCGCTCTTTTTGTGACTCTCTGATGAGATTGTTACTCTCTGCTCGGCGCAACAAGTCTTGCCGCACAACAAAGGCCCTTTTCGCCAGAAACTGGCCAAAAGCGAGAGCCAGAGAATCGCACTTGGACTCAAGCTCGAACTCGAACTCGGAAAAGTGCCGCAGACAGACTCTGGGATGGCCAGCCGCTCTTCTGCTGGAAGATAACTCATTGTGCGCTGCTTGTTGGCGCGCCTCGCCACCACTCGGCTGCAAACTGTCTGCATTGCTCGCCGCTGATGGTCCATGAGGAGTGTGCAGTTTGCCGACACACGCAACCACTGCTGAGCTGCGGCGTGGGGGCAGTGTTGGCCACAATTTGCGGCCCTTCGACAAGTGCACATTGATGGTTGTGGGGCAAGAGAGAAAAGAGCAAGGAAGAAGAGCCAAGCTCAGCTCCAAGACCTTCTTTTGCTCGCTTGGGCCGCACACTTTCGCACCACAACCAATGTGTCTTTGAACTGACACTCTCGAGAGCTCTCAAGCTCGCCGAGCTCCAATTCATTTGCAGCCCCCCAAGACTCTCACTTTTTTCTATTGGCCACTTTTGGGCCGCCCAGACACTCTCTCTTGTGCCCTTTGGACGAGAGCCAATTGCACTTCGGCAAGCCTTCTCTCTCTAGCTCGCTCGGCCCAAAGATCATGCTAATTAAGAGTGACCGTGAGACTGTTGTGCGGCTCGAAAGTGGCCAATCAGGCGGGCACACAATGAGGGTCTGTCGTCTCTTGTTCTTGCCCATGTTGTCCTCTGCAAAGTGTTCACGTTCAAAGTGCTCGCGTCCAAAATGTCGGCTTTCTCAAGGCTCGTCACAGGCGGGCGTCTGTGTCTTGCGCTCGCCATGGACCACCCCACGCGACGAACAATGATCTTGATCCGCCGAGCTCAACACAGTCGCGCGCCTGATCTGTCCACTTGCGTCCACTCCTTGCAACTTGTGTCCACTCCTTGCCACTTCTGGCTACTCGTTGCCCTTTGACCAGAGGAGCAGCTCTGGCGGCCGGAAGTGAGCTTTAACTATGTTGAAATTGCTCTGAAATGGCGCTCGTCTTCTGCTTTGGGCTGAGGTGAAGCAATCAACAGATTGCGGGGTGAGAGTAGGTCTCGTGGTAGCAACACTTAATAACAAAGAACTCTCTTGCAACGATCTCAATCTCAACCACAATCATAATCATAATCATGCTTACGATCATGATCACACGGAACAAAAACCGCAAATTGGGACCAAAAATTTGGCATAATAAAATGGGACATGATCAAACACGCCGAACACAATGGCAACACAACACGAAACTCTATGGCCTTCACGGAACGCAAAACGCGAGCACAGTTCACGCAAGCTCATTACACCTTCCAGCTGACCGAGTCGCGCCTTAGATCAAACTCCATCGGCTCGGTGCAAGCCTTCGACGCGGATCTCAACGACTCGATCGTCTACTCGCTCTTGTTTCCGCCCCAGAGCCAAGCCAAGTGGGAGCAGCCGAGCCAGAGCTCCCACCCTCTGGCCAGCCAGCTGCAAATTGGGCCCTCGAGCGGCCAGCTGAGCTTGGCGCGCCCACTCGCAAGTGTGTGGGCGGCCAACGCGAGCTCGCTGCAGTTCCTCGTGCAGGCCAGCGACACTCTGGGTCCGCCGGAAGGGCGCCACAAGCAGCAGGCGCGCGTCACCCTCCACGTGGCGCCCCAGATCGTGGGCCGCTCCATCAGACTCGACGGACTGGGAGCCAGCGAGCTCGAGCAGAGCAATCATCAGGTGCTGGTGGCGCCCTCGCAGGCGGGCGCCTCCTCGCTGCTGGGCGGCCGCAACAGACTGCTGCTCGTCCACTCGCAGCTCGGCAGCCCCGGCGAGCTCCACCCAACCAGCTCGGAGTCCTCAACTGTGATACAAGCCGTTCACCACCAGCCAGCGAGCGCCAGCCAACTGGACAGTCTGCAGCAACTTCCGGCCGCCCCAGACAACCACAAGTTGCAGGGAAGCCCAATTTCCGGTTCAAATGGGGGTACAGGAAACAGTGGCCAACGTTCGGCGCTGGCAACTGTGGTCTCAAGTTTCCAGCACATGATGCGCAGCGTCAACTTCCTGGAGATGCCCATGAGCTCGGCGCTGCTCCTCTCGGCCCTGCTGGCCTTCCTGCTCTGTCTGCTGCTCATCGTGGTCATCTCCATGAGCGTGCACGTGTACAAGCGACGCGGCAAGCTCACCGCCCGCCGCCGCCACCTGAGCGCCGCCGCCCACCTGCGCCAACAGCTAGCTGGAACCATTTTGCCCACTTCCGGCCGCCAGTGGCCCCTCGCCAGCGGAACCGGAAACGTGCAGCGCCACCAGCGCCAGCCGCACGACTCGCACCAGTCGGCCTCGAACTCGAAACAGCTGCTCGTCGACCGACAGCCGAGGGGCCACGAGCACGCCAGCTCGGCCTCCTCCTCGCCCTCGGGCGCCTCCCTCTGCTCCTCAGGTGCCACCAGAACGCTGCAGAGCGCCCTGAACTGCAGCTCGGCGTTGGAAGCGGCGCCGGAAGTGGGCGCCAGCAGCCAGGGCGAGGCGGCGGCGCCGCTGGAGGTGAAGCGGGCGGGCTTGCAGCAGCAGTTGGCCCTAAGGGTGTCCGGGCTGAGCGGGCAGCTGCGAGCGATGGAGCGCCAGACGGCCGGCCAGTGGCAGTCTGCACTTGAGGCCAGCGTGCAGACCAAGGCGGGCGAGCTGCTGGGCGCCAAGCGAGCCAGTCCGGCGGCTCAGGCCAACCGGAAGGGGCGCCCCGACAGTGCGGGCTCGCTGAACACTCCGCTCAACAGTCCGCTGGCGCTCTCTTCACTGTCGAGTGGCTGCTCGTCGGCGCAGTTGGCCAACGCAAACGGTCCCCAGAGTCTCAAGGGCAGCTCGGGCGGGAGGTCGCCCTTTGGGCCGCACTTGGACGAGCTGTCTTGCCAGAAGTCGTCGACGAGCTCGCGCAGCGAGTCGGCCTGCTCGTCGGTGATGAATTGCGGCCACTACAGCGTGACCAACACCATGGACAAGGGACGGCGGCCCGCCGGAAGGGCAGCCTCCCGGCAGGGAGCGGAGGCGGCCGGGCAGCCGAGGGCAGCTTCTGGCGCCAAGCTGGAGGCGCGCAGCTCGCTCGAGGCGGCCATCAGGAGTCTGGTGCGTCAGGAGCGCCACGAAGATCAGGCGGCGCGCGACGAGACGAACGAGCGGCTCGCCGGCAGCCAGCAAGAGGCGCCCACCGAGACGGCCAGAGACCAGGCGCGGCGCGAAGACTCGGGCCGAGTGGGCGTGGCCGGGCAAGTGCACGGAGCTACCACCAGACCTAAGGTGCGGGGGGCGCCTGGGCGGCTGGCGCAGCGGCAGGAGAGCTCGCGGCGGCGCCACCAGCTGGCCGAGAAGCTGGCGGGCGAGCTGGCCGACGTGTCGCTGGACAAGCCGGACGCCAAGTCGTACCGGCGCCTCTCGCTGATGAGCTCGCTGAACAAGCACAGCGCCCGAGTGGCGCCCCTCAGCGCCCAGCACTATGGACAGTCTCAAGCTCAAGCACACTCGCCGAGCGACCAGCGCGCCGGAAGTGGGGCGCCCCAGGGCTTCACTGCGGGCCAGGAGGGCGGCTGCAGTGTGGAGGGGCAGCTGTCGCCGCGGGGCCAGGCGATAAAGTGGCCCTCGAGCGCGCTGGCGCAGCGCGTCAAGCGGCTCACCTGGGACGACGAGCTGAGCATTGGCTCAAGTGTGGAGCCAATGCTGAGCTCGGCGCCCCCGGAAGGCGAGGGAAGGCCCCCAATGGAGCAGCAGTGGCCCGGTGGGTCGCCCTTCGCCGACGAGCAGGCCTACCACACGCCCGAGAACTACCTGTTTGCGGCCAGCGGCACCTTCAGCCAGGCGGGCGAGCGCGCCGACCACACGCAGCGGCCTAGCTTGGGTGCCGGCCAAGTGGCGTGTGGCCAAACGCCGGCACTTAGCACCCAGCCCGGCTCGCTGCTCTCCAACCAGAACAACTGTCTCGACTACACAATCGTCGACAACTGTTCCCAGTTCCACGTGGACTCCCTTTCGGCCGCCGCCAGCCAGGTGGCCGCCGTCTACGGCCGACTGGCCGCCCAGCAGCAGCAGCGCCACGAGCAGATCCAGGAGCTGCAAGAGTCGGACAGGAAGTTGGAGGCGCCCCAGCTCAGTGCGGGCGACTATATTTATCTGGCCAGCCAGTCGAACGCGGACCACCGTCGGGGCCAGCCGAGACTTAGTCCAAGCTCGAAGCTAAGTCCAAGCTCGAGGCTCAGTCCAAGCTTGGCGGCCGGCGAGCTGGACGCGGCAGGAGCCAGCGAGGGGCGCCAGTGCCAAGCGGAGGGCGCGGGCTCGCTCGGCGGCTGCAAGGTGGACTCCATTGATCTCAGCAGAGCGCACGAGCAGTGGCTCTCGAGTCGGCGGCCGAGCGCCGTGTTGTGATGCTCACGCTTAGGGTGAGCTCTTAGCGTACTCCCTAGGCTAGCCCTTAGGGCCGACTGCTCGGCGGCCGCGGGCGAAGCGGGCGAGCCAAGCTCGGTGGAAGCAAAGCTCGCTGGAAGCAAAGCTTGCTGGAAGTCGAGCTCGTTGGAATGCGAACAAACATGGGCGACAAATTGGAAGTCGCCGCGCAGGAAACGCTAATAAACTAGGTGAAGAGTGAGCCAAGCAGCTGCACAGACAGCATGCAAAGCTCACTGGAGGACAATCGATCGATCGGCTGCAAAAACAAACGGCCGGACAAATGTTTTCGCTCCGCCAAAGAGTGTCTGCTTGCAGTCTTCAGATTGAGTGAGACTGTCCCACTGGCAGTCTCTCTCTCTCTCTCTCTCTCTCTAAGCAGTGCGACTCCTCGTTGCTCGCCAGACCTGACGAGCAGAGCTCCACTTTGCGCTTAGATGGACCGCTCGCTGCTCCTCGCTGGCTCCTTGTCTCACGACTCTGCGAGTTTCGCTTGCCAGAGAGACTTGCGGCCAATTGCGGCTAGCCAGCAGCAGCTTGCATCTCTCGCCGAGTGGCAAGACGGCCCAGCTGCTCGCTGGATGCTCAGTGGCCGCGGGGGGATCCTTATGGCTGCTGGAAAGCTGCTGGCGAGCTGCTTGTGGAGCCAGTTGGTCTTGTTGTGACTCTGTTGCGATCTTGCTGCCTCTGTGAAATCAACCACTTGGACCGCTTGTTTTCGGACCACTTTCTCTGGCCGCGTGTGAGAACACACAATTGCAAGCTGCGAACTCGTCGCGGCCGAGCTTCTCTCAGCTCTCATCTGGCCAGATCGCTGCTCCTCCTCTCTGGCACTCTCTGTCTCTCGTCGTCGCCGTTCAGCAAGCTAGCAGCCATCCAGCCAGCCAGCAGCCAGTGCAACATCCAGACGGCCGGCTGACAATCGATTGGCAGAGTTTAAAGAGCGACAAGCGCATATAAAGCAAACTGACGCCAACAACTTCAACCTTAGGCCAGCCAGCCTGCCTGCCAGAGCGCTGACGGTGCATTGAAAATCGGTCAACACATCTTCCACGAGCAACCGCCATGTATCCTTTTGCGCTTTTGTCCCTCCCACAACGAGAAGAAGAAGAAGAAGAAGAACATCAACTCCAACTTCAACTTCAGCAACAAGATCGAGTTGCCGGCCAACTGGATCTGGCATCTCACGCGCCAATTTCTCCACTCATTGTTTCCTCCACTCGCGAGCTCAAACTCGACTCTTCTCATGGAGCAGCAGCGAGAATGCAGGCGCAATATGGTCATCATTGCAAAATCCCAGCTGATTGCCCATTTCTCTTTAGGCCGAACTGTCTGCTTGTTCTCGCAGCAAACTTAGACTGTCTCACCAGGGCCACTCTTCATCCACCACCTGCGAGAGGTCGCCCATCACTGAGGGGCCACTTTCTCCGCCGAAACTGGACTCTCCAATTGGTCAATCGTCCAGTTTTAGCGCCGAGCTTGTTGGTATTTGGCCAGGCGTGTGAACAGCGCGGCTCAATCGGGCCAGCTGGCCAGATTGATGGCAAGCCTTAAGATCTTAATGTATCCTTTCCAGCCAATTGGGAGGAAAGAAAATGGGAGAAATGGAACAACACTCGCTCGGGAGTTTAGAGCTAGTTAAATGGTCAAAACTGAAAGTTTCTGGATGATTAAAAGTTTTCGAAGTTTGAGTTTTGAAGTTTTCGAAAGTTTCTGGCAAAGATACTCTTTTGTTGACATTTCTTTATTGTTTCCGCCGCCGACTCGCCACTTTAAGCGCCCCTTTTTCTCAATAGAGACAACACAAACTGACGCGGGCAAGCTCGGCTGGAGCAGAAGATGAATTCGTTTTGCATTTTGCCCAAAGTTTGTCTCTTGGACTTGGTGCTCAGAAATTAATCGGCCTAATCAATCGTGGAACAGTTGTGGCCCCCATTTGAGTGCTATGCAAAACAGTTTACCTTCCAGTTGCTTACAGTCTCATCTCGGATCCTAATTAGGAAGAGCCATCTCCTAAGCTTCGTCCATTGGAACACTTGTAACATTCAACAATTGGAATCCATTGCAAACGAATCATTGCAATTCCACAACTTCAATGAGAATAATAATAATGATCAATAGCAATCAGTAGTAATCAATTGTAATCGCGCCTCAATAATTAACTGCGAGCCTGAATTCCAATAACTGCAAACTATTTGATCAATGGGAAATAATAATAACCAATTTGGTGAAATTTAATCTCAATCTCAATTTTAATTTAATTCAATTTAATTAATTAATAGAAACTTCTTTTACGAGCTGCTCTTCCTACTGGATGTTGGAAGCTGAGCAAGTTTTTTATACATCGCAGAATTGATAAACCTTGGATATGAGTCGCGATGCATTAGGGTGTAGATTTGTAGCTGTGCCTCATCAAAAATATTCGAAGTAGGTTTCTTGATATTATTATTAATTATATCACGAACTCGCGAGTCTAAGCTGACCTGTTTTTGTTCAATTGTTTGTTTGAGTTGAATAAAATGGTTGAATAAATGGAAAGTTTGGATGAAAGTTTGATCAATCATTTGCACTAGTTGGTTTTTCCTTATGGTTCTTCTTGTACATCAAAGGTGGAACATTGATGAATAAAATAGAAAGAATAAAAAGAATAGATTTAACCTCAAATACTAAACTAAAAGATAAATGAACTAAAAGGGCTAACCAAACTCTAACACCTACCTCTTTGGATGAAAGTATGGAGATATAATCTTCGTAAATATCTCTGGCTTTAATTGCTATCATTTTGGAATCCCTTTCGGCCTTGAGCTCCTCGCAGGCGGTCCAGAATAATATATTCTCCTCACTATATTCGCACCGAAGGAAGTCCTGGAAGACCTTGCGTCCATCGTTGCATTTCATTAGCCTATCAAAAGACTCGGCCCACGATCGGATTTCTTCCAAAGGAACACTGTTTGGGTGAATTTGGTCAATTTTGTGAATTTTGAGCAGATTTTTGGAAAAATTAGCACAATTTTGCCCAAATTTGGACAGTTGAAGAGTGAAAGTTAGTGTCTTGTTGCTTTCGTGTGAACTCATTTGGAGCCAACTTATTCGGAGTGAAATTTGATGCTCGTTGGCGACAACTTACTTTGGAAGTGAAGGGCACTTGCCCGATGGTGAGCCCGCTGGATGTTCCGAAACTGGCTTGGAAAGCTGATTTCTGGCATTCACGTTCCGCACGGACAGTCTGTTTGTTTGTTTTGCGAGAGAGAGTTTTCACACAGAAAAGTCGGACAAAAAGTTTGCTTCGAATTAGCAATATGAACTAGTGCAGTCAGTTGGGGGTCAATTTGGGACACCTAATCTCATCAGAGCTGTGGGCTCTCTGAAAAGGGAGCCCACAAGGTGAGGAACTGCTGCAGAGAGTGGGCCAGATTGGTGCACACTGAGAGAGAGAGAGAGAGGCGGCAGGAAATAGATAAACAATGGCCGGGGGTGTCCAATTAGTGGGGCAACCTTGAGGATACTTACGCGGAACAAGGACAACAACAGCACCAACAAAGTCGACACCGCCGCTCGGCCGGCATGGAACCCTTGGTGGCGCCAACCGTTCGGCTGACACTCTGTCTGAGTGGACGATTGGGCGCAGCTTGGTGCTGCTGGTAGGCCGTGGGCGAGGCCATTGGGGGACTGTTGTCGGTGGCCGCCGGCGAGTTCGCCTGGCCAGAGGGGCCAGTGAGTGTGCGGGCGGCCAAGTGTGGCCGCTCGGGCTCGGCAGGCTTGGGCTCCTCGTGGTTGCTAATTAACTCGGGCCCGCTGGCGGCCGCACTGAGGCGCCTGGTGGTCGCCTGCTGGCCGGCCGAGTGGTCGCGCCGCTCGCCCTCAGGCCGCTCGCCAGCCCCGGCCGCCAGCGGGCCCCCGTTGGCCAGTCTGCAGCCGGCCGACTGGGCCAGGGGCGCAGGCACGCTCGGCTCCTGGACCGGAAGCGGCTCGCCTTTAGCTTGGGCGCTCGGGCGCCGCTCGTTGGGCTGTCTCCTCTCGGCGCCAGTCCCCAGGTTCGGGAGGTCCAGGGCCGTCGAGTCGGGCGGCGAGCTCGACGCGTCCAGCGCGCTCAGAGGCAGGCCATTGGTCTGCCCCGCCAGCTGCGTGGACGGCCCACAAGACGCCTCCTCACGCCTTGCCAACCGCTGCTGCTCGCCCACCGCCAGACTGGCCCTGCGCCCACTTCCGGCCGCTCCTCTCGACTCGAGCTCGCGCGGCTTCTCCTCCGCGGTCTCCAGCTGCCTGTTGTCGCCCGAGGGCGCCCCTTCCGGCGCTGGCTCGTCGGTGGACATTTGTTTGACCAGTTGCGCGCCCGCCGGCCGCCCCTCGTCCCCACCGACTTCCTCGAGAGCCGCCCCTTCCGGCTGGCCTCCCACCGAGCTGGCCAGCGCCGTCTTGCTGGCCGACTTCTGTCTGCTCCTCAGCTTGTGGCGGTGGTGGCTCGAGTGGGCGTGCGAGTGGCCGTGGTGGTGGTGCGAGTGCGAGTGGGCGTGGGAGTGCGAGTTGTGGCCCGCATGGTGCCGGTGGTGATGCGAGTGGTGGTGGTGCGCATGAGAGTGAGAGTGCGAGTGAGAGTGGCCAGACGACCTCACCTGCGCCTCCTCAGCTCCATTTCCAGACAATAGAGACTGCGAGCCGCCCCCTCGCCCCTCCAGCTGGGTGGCCGAAGAGTGGTGGGCGTGGCCGTGGCTGTGGTGGGCGTGGTGATGGTGCGGGTGGTGCGAGTGTGTGTGGTGCGAGTGGTGGATGCGCGCCTGCTTGGAGCCCGTCCGAGGCAATGGGGCCTGAGTTTGAGTCTGACTCTGGCCATTATTCGACTGACTCTGGCCCCCCTCGGCCGACGACAAGGGCGCCTGGCTCGCCTGCGGGCAGCACGAGGCCGCCACGCCCCCCTGGTTGTTGTTTTCCTGCAGCGGGCGGCACTTGTGCAGCTCGTGGCTGGTGGCGTCCCCCCGCGCCTGCTCCTCTTCCGGCCGCTCCTCGTCCATCTCCGTCTGCCTGTTCTCCTTGTTCTCCTTATTATTATTATTTTCTTTGTTCGCTGCCCCCTCAGCCTCGCCTTTCACCACCGCCGCCGGCCTGCTGCTGCCCACGTCCAACAGGAGCCGCTTCCGGTGGCTCCGGTGGCACTGGTGATGGTGGTGGTGCGAGTGGTGCGAGTGGTGGTGGTGCGCGTGGTGGCCGTGCGAGTGGCCATGCTGGTGCTGATGTTGGTGCTGATGTTGATGCTGGTGGGAGTGTTGCTGGCTGTGTTGGTGCGGCTGAGAGTGGGCGTGGGAGTGGGAGTGGGGATGAGAGTGAGAGTGGACGTGGTGGTGGTGCGAGTGCGAATGCGAGTCATTGAGGCGCCTCATTGGGCCCTGCCCTTCCTGCTGCTGGTCCGCAACTTCCTGTTGGCCACCCGCGCCACTTCCGGCCTGTTGCTGCTCCCCGCTGGCAGTCTGTTCGGGGTCTCCATTCGGTTGCTGCTGCTGCGACAAGTGGGCGGCTCCCCCTCCGCCGGAAGTGTTCCCTTGGCCCGTCTGGTGGGTCGAACCGTTGTCGCAGTTGCTCTGCGCCCTGCCGGCCTCGTCCATTTGTTTCTCTTGGTTCGGATTCTTGATTTGGCCTAGTTTTTGATCATGAGTGTTCGCTGAGGTAGACGAGCTCGGCGAGCCGCTCGACTGGGCGCCCAAACACGCCTGCTTGGCCCCCTCGCCGCCCGCAGACTCTCCGCTCTGGAAGTTGTGGGCGCCACCCACTTCCGGCCGGGCTGAGTTTCCTCCCCTTAGGGAAGCTTGCATGGAGTTGGCGCTTTCTGCACAGTTGGCAGCTTGGCCGCAGTTTGCACCACTCTCTTCCAGCTCTTTCTGCCCACTCTCCTCCTCCTGGCCGGCCGCCAGCTCGGCCTGTTGCTGCTGGTCGAGCGGCTCGTGGTGGTGATGGTGGTGGTGGTGGCGATGGTGCGAATGACCATGCGAGTGGCCGTGCGAGTGGCCATGCAGGTGCGAGTGCGAGTGGGCGTGCGTGTGGGCTCCGTTTGGGGGCGCGTGATGGTGGTGGTGGTGATGGTGGTGGTGGCGATGGTGGCGATGTGAGTGCGAGTGCGAGTGATGGTGAGGCGCCGGGCGAGCTTCCTGCCCACTGGCCAGCTCTTCCGGCCCAACTTCGAGCCCGTTTTCGTCGAGATTCGTCCCGGAAGTGGTGGGGCCGCTCACGCTGGTCCTGTGCTTGTTGTGGGCGTGATGGTGGTGGTGGTGGTGGTGGCGTCTGCAGTGGTGGTGGCCGCGCGTCTGTTTCGATCTCCGCTGCTGGACACTGGCGCCGGATGTCTTGCAGTTGGTCTCGATGTTGTTGTTGTTGTTGTTATTGTTGTTGTTGCTGCTGTTGTTGCTGGTTCCATTGTTGCTGTTCACCTTTTCAGTGCTCTCTTGTTGCATTTCCTCTCTGCCCTCCTCGAGCTGGGCCGCCTCTTCTGGGGGCTCCTCCTTGACGTTCCTCTCTTGCTGCCCCTCGTTTGTTCCATTTCCAGCTGGTTCAGTTGCATTTCTCCTTCCAATTTCCTCTTCAACTTGGTTATTGTTGTTGTTGCTATTGCTGTTTGTGTTTTTGTTGGCTGAGGTTGTTGTGCTTGTGGTGGCGGTGCTTGTGGAGTGCTCAATGTTCTGGTTGCTTTCATTTATTGACTCGCTACTACTCTTTGGCCTGCAGGGAAGCATAGTTGAGTTGGTCGAACTTGGTGTCAGATCGATCAAGCTTTCAGTTGTCCTTGTGGTCGGCTCGTTGCGGCCTCATTGCGCCACACAAACGGCCCTCCTTTTTCGGCCCACCTTTTTCGGCCCCTTCTCCTAGTGGCCCGCAACTCAGCCTGGCCTCTTCCTCTTCTCTTCTCCAATTTCTTCACTGATTCTTCCTCAAATATACTTCCTTTTAAAATTTATAGTCCAAGAAGCTTGCACTTCTATAGTCCCATCAGACTTGGTTAGTGAATGGCCAAAGTGCCGGAATTGGAAACTCTGCTTTGGAATAAGAAAATCTAGAAATAATTTAGAAATAATCTAGAATTTAGAAATAATTTAGAAACAGTTTAGTAGAAATAGTTGAGAAATAGTTTCACACTCGCTGAGCACTTGCAGAAAATACTTGGCCCTCTATTTGCTTTGCCTGGCCTAAAGTCGCCCAAAGTAACTCAGCGGCCAATTCATATCAAGACTTGTGATAAAGAAACTTGTCTGGCTAGCTTGCACCAATTAGTAATAGTAATCATAATTGTATTGATGATAATAATAAGAATAGATAAACAATTGTGGAAACTTGGAGGTAGAAAAATACCAATGAACATGCTCTTTTCCGACTGACTTTCTTCTGTACAATGGATGAGGCTTTCAACTTTCAGGCACCCAATTTGAGTGCAATTAATGTGTTTAATTCTTAATCTAAGGGAAGGGGGCCTAAAAATCATAATAGTAATCACTGCTGCTGCAAAATGGTTGTCAAGCAAACGCAACTATAGCAGTGTTTTTGTGTCTATCTGCTGAGCGTGTGCGGCCAACTGTGTGTCCGTGTGTCTGCCTCTCTCGCTTGGCGCCTCCCGTGGGTGCGTGCGTCTGTGTGTGCGTCTGCGAGCCGATGGGCCACAAGGCAGCCCAAGAGAACAAGCGAGCGAGAACGAGCAAGAGAGAGAGAGAGAGAGAGAGAGAGAGAGAGAGAAAAGGAGATAGAGAGCGAGAGACTGCCAGCAGAAGGGGCCCCCAACGACACCGACATGCATGGTCGCACGCAGTGGGCCAGCTCCTTGGCGAGCTAGCTGGCCGGCCCGAGTTGTGCGCTGGCCGGAGCTCGAGGCTCAACGCTCGACGTTGGGCGCTCGACGTTGGGCGCCCCAAGCTGGCCGCTGGCCGTCCGGCGCTAAGGCCCGAAGCTGGCGGCGCTGGCGCGCTCCAGCAAGCTTGCGCGCCTCTGCGAGCGGGGGCGCTATGCTCTCGTGCACACCCGCGAAGCTCCTTGCATGCATCCATTTGGGCGCCCCTTTGCACTGTCTCGCTCTAACTCTCTCTAACTCTCCCACTCTCACCCTCTATCTGTCTTTGTGTCTGCGCGGCTCGAGCGAGGCGCCGCTAAGAGGGGGGGGGGAGCCTCGTTTGGAGCTCGGTGGAGATTGGCGAGACGGGCGAACTGGTGGCAAGATTGGACGGGAACGGCTCGTCCAATGGCTCGCGCTGGCCCAGTGCGGAACCCTGTCTCTGCCCGTCCTCTTGGGCGCCTCTGTGTGCGCGCGGCCAAATGGATAAGAGTCTGGAAACTGGAATTGATACTGCGCCTCCTTTATTTACAACCGGCGAGCGAGCGAGTGGGGCGCCTTCGCGCCCGGCTGGCAAGCCGCCGCCACTCGGCCAGCGAGCACTCAGGCGACTCGACTGCTCGCCGTCCGTCCTAGTGGCTCCCGCTGGTCCCCTGTCGCCCCCATTTGGGTCTCGATCCGTCGCGCTTCCCTCCGAGTTGGCCGGCCGGCCGACGAGCAACTGGGCGCCCAGAAGACCAGCCCGAGCGCACCAGCTCGGCCGCCGCCAAGCGCCGCCCGCCCGCAAGTGGCCGCCGACTTCCACTGGCCGCCCACTCGGCCACTCAGGCCGCTAATGCGCCCATTGTTGTGCCCGGCCGACGCTCATTATTGCGCCTCTTCTTGCAGGGCCCCTCTCGCTCTCACTCCTCGCGGTCTGGCCCGAAATCGTTCTCGTTGCTCGACGCCGAGGCCAGCGCCCCCGCCGCCCCACTGGCGCCTCCTCCAGCGCCTCCTCCAGCGCCTCCTCCAGCGCCTCCTCCTGCGCCTCCAGCTCCTCCGGCGCCTCCAGGAGCTCCCCCAGCAACTCCGGCTCCCCCGGCGGATCCCCCGGCGGCGGCGCCCGCCGAGCTCGTCTGGCCGCCCGTCTTGGCGCCGCCTCCCTCCTGGCCCTCGGCCAGCTCCTCGTCCCTGTCTGGCACAATGACGCCCACGTTCTCCCAGTACTTGCGCACCACGTTCTGCCAGTGGACCACCTCAGTGATTTGCCTGATTCCCTGGGCCGCAATGGTGGCCTCGTTCAGCTGGCTGATGGAGGCGGTGCGCGAGTTTGGCCGCGCAAACAAACTGGCCGGCTGTCTGCTTGCGAGCAGCAGACCTCCCACGCCACTTCCGGGCCCACTTCCGGCCCCCAGAGGGCGCCCAACTCCCGCAACGCCGGCGATGATCTGCTCGCTGGTGTCCGACTGGTGCGAGCCGCTGGCCAGACTGGCGCCGCTCGGCCGGCCACTTGTTGTGGAGGGGCGGCCGCGCTGGTTGCTCGAGGAGCTGCCCGGAAGTGGGCCACTCGAACTGGAGGCCCTCGAGCTGGCCATCCTGGTCTCTAGCTGGCGTCTGGCTGCCACGCGCGGCGTCTTGCTCATCCAAATGTTGGCCGCCCGCACGGCAGCCTCGCTCACGCTTGCCTTCCGGTTGAACGCGGCAATGGCCATCTTCTCCACCTTCTGTCTGGCCGCCTGGCGCCTTCGCCACTCTCTATACAAGTCTATCCAAATGCCCATCAGCAGAATGAGCGGCGAGGGAGTGGGCGAGGTTCTGATCATGTTCCTGATCAGCTTGGCGCGGCCGAACTTCCACTCGATGTCCGAGCGGGCCTCGATTCGCTGGTAGGTGTTGGACATCATGGCGATGAGAAGGTTGATCAGAACGACCACAGTGATCATCATGTACACCCCAAAGACCAGCTTCATGATCACCTTTGAGAAGGCTGGACTCGAGTGCATGGGCGGCATGAAGTCGGGTTCGACGAGGCCGAAAAGCGAGTAGAACAACATCTCGAAGGTGAACAGCGGCGACTGGAACTCAAGGCCAGTGGAGGGCAACTGGTTTGGCGGAAGTGTCAGCTGCGGCTGCTTGATGCTCGTTGCAGTTTGTCCTCCTTGTGCTCCGTGAGCTGCTTGTGCTCCTTGTGCTCCGTGTCCAGTTTGGGCTCCACCATTTTGGCCTCCATTTGGGCCCACCAACTCGGTGCTGGTCTGCCACTCGAGCGGCTCGAAGACTGGCGCGTAGATGGCGCTCACGTGAAGCGAGAAGCCGACCAGAAAGATGCCCATGATCACCAAAAAGCGCATCATGTCCTTCATCAAGTCCTGGATGATCACGGCCCAGGGCCCGAAAAGGTGGTGGAAGGTGAGGAAGTTGAGAAATTCCACAAAGGACAAGAGCAGGACGAAGGCAAGGAGTTGGTTGCGGGCAAATAAAACGTAGGGAATTGAGTCGCTGGTGTGGAAGAAGAGCAGTCCAATGAGGTGGACGAAAATGGCTATGAAGCCGATGAGCAGATTGACCAGCTTGATGGAGCCGAAACCCGCCTTGTCGGGCGGATTGGACATGGTGGTGGCGAGAATGCCGCAGAACCAGAGCAGGAGGAACCACTCGTGGAAGGGGGGCACAAGGTTGGTCCACCTGTAGATGGGCAGCCAGGGGTTGATGATGGTGATGACGAGGAGGAGGATGAAGAAGACGTGCGAGACTAGGTAGGACATGAACTTGATCACTGGAATGGTGGCCATTCGGTGCCCGGCGGGACAGGAAACGGCCACCCAGAGAGGTGGGCAGCAGAGGAAACCAAAGCAGAGGAGGACAAACTTCCAGGCGGGCCAGTTGAGGGAGCCAATCCAGACGTCGCTTAGGTAGCGTTGCACTGAGTGTTGGGAGACCACGTCCTTCCGGTCGAGCTCGATGAGCACGTCGAGGAACTCGATGTGGTTCCGGTCGTAGGACTTGAGCAGGGCCGTCGACTGGTTCATGCTGGCCACAATGGTCAGCAGATCGGTGGCCACCTGGTCGCAGAGGTCGCGCGCAATCACCAGGTCGCGAGCCCGGTCTTTGTCCTTTTCGATGAGAGTCTCGTAGCACTTGGCTAGCTTGACGGCGATGTCGATGGGGGCGGCGTTGTTGATTAGGATGAACTCCTGGATGGGCCGGTTGGCGTGCTGCTTGCTGCAGGCCATCAGGTCGATCAGAAAGGTCTTGTCCTGCATGAGGTCCATGGAGTCGTGTTCCTTGCGCAGCAAATAGCTAAGCACTTGCTTGTGGCCCGCGGCGGCCGCCATGCAAATGGGCACCCGGCCAGTCTCGCAGGTCATGGTGGGATCGGCGCCGCTCTCCACGAGCAGTCGCACCACCTCCAGGTAGCCGTGCTTGGCCGCGTGGTGCAAGGGGGTCCAGCCGCGGTCGTCCTGGAAGTTGATGGGCGCCCCCTGGCCAATGAGCAGGCCCACCATGTCTCTGTGTCCGTGGGCGGCGGCAAAGTGGAGCGCCGTGCGCCCATGCTTGTCCGCCTGCGTCAGCCCATCTGTGGAGCGACTGATCAGCAGCCCGGCCACCAGCAGATGGCCTCCCTGGGCGGCCAAGTGCACCGGAATGGTCTTGTTGATCTCGCTGGGCGAGTCCACCTGCACGCCGGCACTATTAAGCAACATCCTAACCACGCCCTCGTGCCCATTGCGACAGGCGAGGTGCAGTGGAGTGAGGCCAAAGTCGCTCTTTGGCTCCACGGAGGAGCGCTCGCTTCGGATGCCGCCGGGCACGCGACACCTTAGCATCTCGGCCACAAACTCGGTCTGGCCCCCGCCGGAAGCCACGTGGAGCGCCGTCAGTCCGTTGCGGCGCGAGCACAGCTTCCAGTCGGCGTTGCGGATTGTGTGCAGCACCTTGACGTGACCGTTTTTGGCCGCCAAGTGGAGAGCCGTCTCGCCAAGGGCGTTCTCGTCGTTGGGCTTGCCGCCACAGGTGAGCAGGAGTTTGACAATTTCCGCGTGGCCATTCTCGCTGGCCAAATGGAGGGCGGTGGACGAGGTGCGCTTGATGCGCGTGTTGATCACTGCGTCGCGCGAAAAACGCAACAGCTCCTTGATGGCCTCCACACTTCCGTTCATGGCGGCGATGTGGGCGCAAGTGTAGCCGTTTTTGTTGGCCATCGAGATGAGCTCGGGTTTCATGGTTAGGAAGAGCCTAAGGACTTCGTGGGCGTTCTTGCGAGCGGCCAGATGAAGGGGTGTCTGCGACTGGTTGTCGATGGCGTTGAGGTCGCTGCCCAGACTGAGGAGGGTCTTGCACACTTCCAGTTGGCCATTTTCGGCCGCCAAGTGGAGGGGAATCTGCTTGATGAGTGTCATGGCGTCCAAGATGGCCCCATGCTCCTTGATCAGCTGCACGACCATCGAGTTGTGGCCCAGCTGGGCGGCGATGTGCAGCGGCGTCATGCCGGGCTTGTTGCGCACATTCACGAAGGCGTTGTGCTCCAACAGGATGTCCACCACTGGCGCATGACCTCTGCTCACTGCCACGTGCAGGGGCGCCTCGCCGTTCTCGTCGAACACGTCGATGCGCGCCGTCTGGTTGATGAGCATCTTGATCACTTCCGGGTGGCCGTGGAAACAGGCGTAGAAGAGCGGCGTCCAGAGGGCCTTGGCCGTCTTGTTGCAGGCGGCGCGGCTCATCTGCTGATCGAGGTGGGCGAGGATTTCCTGCAGGATGCGCGTGTTGCCCGACTGGCAACAGTAGTGCACCGGCGTCTGCAGGAGCTCTCTGGTTTGCAGGAACACGTCGCCCCCATTGACCAGGAGCGCCCTGATGATTTGGCGGTCCTCGTCCTCGCGGTGGTTGCGGTCGCCGATGAGCGAGGCCGCATAGTGGACGCTGGACTCGCCCTTCCGGTTCGTCTGGTTGATCAGCCGTTTGGCCTGGGTGACCTGGCGTTTGGTGGTCACATGGTGGATGATGACGTCCTTGATGAGCTCGAGGTTGGACTCGCGCACACAGACGTGCAAAATGTTCTCGCCCTGCTCGTTCTGGAGCTCGATCTTGGCCCCATCGTTGAGCAGCAGCTCGACCGCCTTGACGTTGTTGGCGCGGGCGGCAAAGTGAAGCGGCGTCTCCCACTTGTGGTCGATGGCGTCCACGTCGGCGCCCGACCTGATCAGCAGGTCCACACAGTCCTGGCCGTCGCTCACCAGAGTGGCCAGATGCAGCGCCGTCTCGCCGCCCTTCACCGCCTTCAGCTGCAGGTTGGCGCCCAGGCCGAGCAGCGCCTCCACCAGTTCGTGCTGGCCAAACTTGACCGCCAAGTGGAGGGGCGTGAAACCGTCTTTGGTGCGACAATCGACGCTCTCGCCCTTGGCCACAATGGCCTTCACCACCTCCACGTGGCCCCTGATGGAGGCGATGTGGATGCACTTGGCGCCCTCCTTGTTTGGCATGTGGATGGGGATTCCCTTCCGGATGAATGTGAGCGCCGCCGTTGCATTGTAGGCACTAGAGGCCAGGTGCATCAGCGTGGAACCGTCCTTGGTCCTGTTCATGATCGAGGCCTTGAACTTCTCCGAAAGGATGTCCATTATTCTGTGAAAACCCAAAGCGGTGGCCAAGTGCAAGGGAGACTGGTGCTCGTTGTCCTGCACGTCTGGATCGGCGCCCGCCTGGCAGAGCAGTCGCACAAACTCCTCCATCTCGTTTGCGGCCGCAATATGCAACGCAGTCTGCCCCTTGCCATTCTGCAAATCCAAACTGCAACCAGAGTCTATGACTATCTTCAAGATCTCTATGTCCTTCTGCTTGGTGGCCATGTGGATGGCGTAGTCCTCCGAGAGCAGCCGCTTGAAGTGCAGTTGTTCGCGCGAAAACTTGCCCAACAAATCCTGCACGGCGCCCTCGTTGCCAGCCTGCACGGCAATGAGCAGCGGAATGTTGCCCTCGGCGTCCATCTCGAGCCGCGCCTCGTCGGGACACGAGTCGAGCACCAGATTGAGGGCGTTCAACGAGGACAAAGACGCCTTTCCGGCCAGAATGTGCACCACCAGCTGGTCTTTGGGGCCGCCCTTGAGCATGGGATTGGCCCCGCACTGCAAGAGCGCCCTGATGGTGGCCTCGCAGTCTGGGCCTCTGATTGGGATGAAAATGGCCGCCAGATGCAGGGGCGTGTACTGGTCGTGGGCGCGCGCGTTCACGTTGTAGCCAAGACGAACCAGACGCTCCACCAGAGGCCACTTGTTGTCCTTGGCCACGTAGTGCAGCGGCGTCCAAAGACTGCCCTCGCACTGGCTCGCCCGCAGCCGCTTAGCCCCAAGGGCGCGCACTAAGGGCACCTGCCTCTTGCTGGTCACCAACTCCTCCACTTGGGCCCAGTCGCCCACCTTGGCCAGCCACAGCAGGCGCAAGTCAAGCTCTTCCGGCGCCGAGTCCACGTCCAGCTCCAGCTGGGTGGGCGGCGTCTGCTGCTCGGCGCTGGGCTGCTGCTGCTGGCCATTCGAGTTTTGGCTCTGGTTTCCCACCGGATTCTGCTCCTCCGCCGGCCCCTCCAGCTCGTCAGCCTGCACGGGGGCGCCATTTTGGCCATTTTTCAGGTTATTTTGGCCAATTTGACCATTTTTCTGCCCATTTTGACTGTTTTTCTCGCCATTTGTCGACCCACTTAGGCCGCCCGGAAGACTAGCACCGCCGTTTGGGGCGCCCACTTTTGCCGCCGCGCTCGACAGGTCGATGAGGCAGTGGGCCGGCCGTTGCTCGCTGGGCAGCACGATGCGCGCGTGCTGCTTCCGCTGCCGCTCGGCTCGCTCCTGGCGGCTCTTCAGGATCGATTTGTTGGCCAGCATCTTCATGGACATCCTTCCAGCCTTCTCTGCTGCCCTCTCTGTTGGCCACTCGGGCGGCCCCTTTCCACTCGGGATCGATGGGGCGCCATTTTTCTCCTTCTCTTGTTGTTGTTGTTGTTGCTGCTGATTGGCGGTTGACGAAACGGTTGGCATGCTTCGCTTTGTGCCCGATTGAATGGGCACCACCATTTGGCCGATTGTTTGCCCTCACCCTAAGCTCCACTGTCAAACTATTGGCGCTCCAGCCACACTCCAGCCGGTCTTATACTCTCCCCTCTCGCTAGTTGCTAGTCGCCCGCAGCCAGTCCCGCTCGGTGGCACATGCGGACCGGAAGTGGGCGGAGCGAGCGTGAAAATGGGCGCGCCAGAAGTGGCCAGCGGTGGAGGAGGAGGAGACTGTGTGCGATTGGGCCGCTTGGAGGCGGTGGTGGCAAGCTCTTCTCAAGCACAGAGCTCAGCAGAGAGCAGTTGGCGCTGGTCCGTGAACTGCATTGATGCTATTCATAAATGCTCATAAATATGCCGCCAAATTCATGGCCCACTTCATTGTGCGAGCCCTGATTGTGTCGTTAGTCTGGAGCACGTCTCGGCGTGATTCTCAGCTTGGCACTGCTAAGCTCTGCTCTTCTTTGCTCTGGGCTAGCACTGCCTACAACTGCCTAGCTCTGCCTACTACTGCCTAGCTCTGCCCAGCTCGATCTAACCATCGAACTTGGGCCCCAATTGGAGGCCCGAGTTCAGGAATTCGGCCGAATTGGAGCCGGAACCTTAGGAGCCCCCAAGGGTGGCAGCAGAGGAGGCTCCAAACGAGCTTGTTTTTCTCCAAAAAGTTGCCCCACGAGCATTCACAGGAAGCTCCGCGGGCGAGCTTGTCTGCGAAATCCAGATTCTAGACTTCGATGCGCCCAGGGGCTGCCTCCTGGCCTCTTCCTCCTGGCCAGCCAAAGAAGGATAATTGTCGCCGGTGGAAACACAGGAGCCTCTTTGTGGCGCCATCCAGTTTCACTCGAGCCTCTTCCTCTTCCTGTTTGGCGGCTCGGCCACAACTAACCAGCAGCTCTTCCTCCCCGGCCTAATGTTTTCCATTTGCCGTCCACCTGAGGCCGGACGCTCGCCTGAGGTGCGTGGCCAGAAAGAGGGAAGAATAAATGCAGACAATGATTGCGGCCGCAAAGTGTCCTCTTCGTGCGCGCCTCTGCCGCCCCTTAGCCCTCCAGAGACGCCCCGCCGGGCGCAGTTTGCATTCTGCGGCCAGCCAGACGGAAACGGCCCTCCACGAGCACCCAGCGAGGCCCACTCTCGCTCAGGAGGTCAACACACTTTGCAATATTGCCCGCCCGCACACTGTCCCTCTTCCGCCCGGCGCCCTCCCGATGAGACCCATTGAGAGGGGCGCCTGTGGGGCCGCTTTTCTCCGCTTCCGGCCGGCCTCTTGGAGCCTTGGGCGCGCTGGCCAAACACTGGCGCGCATCATGAGGCCGAAGGTCGAATCAGAATTGACGTCCGCAAAGGCCAAACACTCAGGCTGGCCAGACACTGGGCCATACACTAGGCCACGCACAGTGTACGGGCGGCCCTAAGCTCAATTCGGCCGGGCACACGCCAGCGGGCCGGAAGTGGCACGCCGCCACGTTGCCCATTCTCCTCCGTCTTCATCTCTGATCCAATTTTGAGTGTCTGCTTTGGAGCTGGGCGGCAAGCTGGGCGCCTTGCTGCTGGCGAGACTAACTCTAGAGGCAAGACTAGGCAAACTTGGCCCCAATTGCCCCCCGATGGCACTCTCTGGCGGGCGCCCAAAGCCCATCTCGCGGGATGAGATTTTTCCCCCTCTCGCTCGAGACTCACACTGTGCTCGCTCGCACACAAAAGAAGGCCCAAATGGAGGAGAAAACTAATTAGAAGCAGGCTAGAGTTCTTCTCTCGCAGCTCCGCGGCTGCTCCAAGAGGAAGGAAGTTAAGAAATACTTTATTTTTGCTTTCCACCAGATTGCTGCCCGCCGCGAGTCTTGGCGCTGATTTGCTGGCAACTCGAGCCGCACCCAAAAGGAGGGTGACAAAACGGACGATCAAACTCCAGTTGGAGGGCCAGGTGGGTGGGTGGCCCCAAAAGGGGCCGGAAGGAGCCTTTGCGGGAGGAAGAGGAGGCGCCAAAAAGGCTCCCCTTCCTGCAGCAGAGAGTATGTACTCTACACTCTCTAGTGTGCTCACTACTTCGTGTAGCGCATGAATAGGCCGGCCGCCGTGAGGAAGACAATGAGCCAGGCGATGGTGACAAGGAAGCCCACGTAGACGCCCGTCTCGCTTATGCCCCAGCCGCGTGATAAAATGTTCCTCAGTGTCTCGGTGGGCAAGGTCTGAGGTTGGGCATAACTTAACCAACGCAACCAACGAGGCATAGCCTCCAGGGGCCAAATTATGCCGGCCAGGATCAAATTTGTGTAGAAGGTTCCCACAAGCATCATCACCGCTGTGTTCTCCTCATCACAGATAGCCGAAACCAGAAGCCCAAAACCCATACCAGTGCAACCCTGTAGTAAGATTAATAATACAACCCAAAAGAAGGGCCCATGCGAGGGAATTTCAAAGACGAAAAAGGTGAAAGCCAAAACGAGGGAAATCTGTATGATCATAACCACCACTTGAACTGATGCATGAGCTAACAATATCTGACTCGTTGTCACCCCAGAAACCAGTGATCTCTCCAATAAACCATCGCGTTTCTCCAATATAAACGCCAAAGCAGTTAAACCAGTGGCCATTACATAGGTAATACTTATCACAACACCGGGCGCCATAAATTCCAAATAACCATTTCGTTTTAAAGTACCATAAACTGGTTCCTCAACTCTAATTGGTAATTCAGCCGCCTCGGGATCATAGCCGAACATGTTCAGGGTTTCTTTGGCAAATTTTATAAACGCTTCACGGAAGGTGTTCTCCATTGCAAGGGCCAAGTGTAGATTGGTTAAATCCGGATAGATGTTAATCGTGCCATTTGTCAGCGTTTCGTTGCTTATTTCGCCCGGATGAGTGAGACGCTCTTGTAAATACTGGGTATACCTATCAGGAATGTGTATGGCGCCCCACGTTTCACCCCGCCGCACCGATTCAATGGCCTCGGTGAGATTGCTGAAAGGCACCTGTCTGATGGTGCTCTTGTCTATGGCGTCGAGAAAGAACCGTGACGCTTGTGGGATCACTTCATCGTTAACAACTGCCAATGGAACGTCAAATGGGTCGCCTCCAATGCAGAGGCAAAACAGTATCACTTGCACTGCTGGCAATATAAACTCAAATATCAACACAGGCGGATTCCTCTTCAACCTAATGTAATTCTTCCAAATCACTGCCATCAATGATTTCAACCAAACTGAGGTGGACACCTTCTTCGGTGCATACTTAGTTCCGGGCACCATGGAGCGCAAATTGTGCTTGTTCACCACAAAGTCCGGCTGCCAATCTTGTCCCTTTTTGGTCAGTTTTTGTTTATCATCTTTTGATGGCCCATTGGTGGACGAACCTGATGAGCTTTCGGTCAATGATAGATCACTAGTGATTAAATGTGCATTACTGTTGTTGTTGTTATTAATATTATTGTTATTATTCATATTGCTATCATGGGACTCTTGTTGTTCCTGATCGGGTCCTGAAATGATCGCCACGGATGTTAGTTGCTTACTCGTTCCTCTATGACAGTTTTCAATATTATCATTCAAATTAATGTTGATGTTTTTCTCGTTCGAATTAGACTTATAATTATCGTGATTGATGGCAAATATCGTTGGGGTATTGCGCTTCTTCTTGGCCTTAACCCTTTCGTGGGTCAACTGTTGAACTATGGGCAGACCATTGGCGTCCAGTAGGACCGGCTGATGGCGTTGTTTGCCTGGTGATGAGGTCGTCAATGTTTCTAGAGGGCCCAATGAATTGGCCAACAAGGCGGCCTTTCTTGAGCTATCACTTATGCATAATTTCAAGAAAACGTTCTCTAGATTGTCCAAACCATGCTGGGCCATCAGATTATCAGGTGCATCTTCGGCCAATAATTTACCATTTCTCATGAGACCAACAACGTTCGCTTGCCGCGCCTCTTCGATATAATGTGTCGTTATTACAACGGTAATCTTTTCCGATTGAGCCAAGGTGACTAAATGTTTCCAAATGGACTGCCTCAAGAGAGGATCCACTCCTACGGTGGGCTCGTCCAGTATGAGCAATGGTGGCGAGTGAACCAGGGCCGCTGCCAGTGATACACGCCGCTTTTGGCCTCCACTGTTATTCGGACATTAGGTTGAACCGAGAGATGCATGTATGAGTGGGATGATGTATATTTGGTCGGATGGTTGAGATGGAGATCGGCGGTTAGACTCAGATCCGTTAAGGGTCGAAGGGCGAGTTTCAACGGAAAATTGCATGCGCAACCAGAAGCAGCAAGACGCCTTCGCAACGTTCGTGACAGTATAAATAAACACTGTTGCGCCAGTTGCCTCAAATTTAGCCCAAAGAGTTTTGCTTCCCCTCAGATGAAACGAAACGACAACAATAGTCTCTAATTAAGACTATTTCTAACTCATTGCCATGAGAGTGTGTATATTGCGACGACTTTAGGAGACGTGATGAACAACAAGTGGCACAGTTTGTAGAGCTGCCTTAAAAGTCACAATCAGTTTAAACAATTCGGGAAGTTTCAACTTAATTTCTCTGAACTCGATCCCGTGAGCTTCAAACACTAGCAGAACATCCACCCGTCAAGACTAGGGCAAAGATCAAGTCAAGAGCTCCAAGATCAGATCGAGACTTCCGTCTTGAGGAAAATTTAATTGGGAGAACCATGCGAACAATTGGGGGTAGGCTAGTGCTGGATCTGCAGGCAACCACAAGGATTAGCCCGACCGGCTGACTCATTTGGCCTACTAGAGTAGGAAATTCTTTAGAGTTCGTTGGTGTGGTTTCAAGTTCAATTTGAGGGCCAGGAGGGGAGTTTAAAAAAATGGTTGATTGTTGGATGGCTGATTGCCCGAGCAAGCGAGCAAGAAGGAAAGGCAAGCCAGCGGGAAGAAGGAAGAGTTTATTTTAGCGGTTGATCTTTTGGAGTTCACCCGACAATAGATAAGAACCTCCATTTCCCCTTCCTATTGCTACTGTTTGGCTCCATTAGAGAAGAGGGATAGGAACACATCTCAGGCCAAACAAGCCGAGCGCCTCCATTTAGACACGCACATTTGGATACACAAACTTGGATACACAAACACGCGCTCGAACGTAGACAGACACTACTCAAAGGTAGTGACAGGCACGGTCGATTAGCTTGATTTTAGAGCTCGTTGAAGTTTTGTACGACCACTGACTGTGTTTGTGTGTTTCTCTCGATTGAAGGAGCTGCGAACTGGGAACAAAATTAGAGCAAGAGGAGAAGGGAGAAAGAAAAATGATAAACAACAGCAAATCAAACAGGCACAAGACAACCGGTATTCACTTGAGCAAGCCTGCGGTGACTAAGACTCTCCCATGGGCTTGTTTCCTTCCTTCCTTCTCTTGACTCGAGAGAAGGAGAGAAAAAAATTTCAGAGATAATTCTAGCCCAGCTTTGGAGAAGGAAGCCAAGCGAGAAGGATAGTCAGAGGGGGACAGTCAAAGGGAGGAACACGTGCTCGATTTGAGGGACACTCACCTTAGGCTAACTATGAGCCTGTTCTTTCCGGGCAAATCCAGGAAGTTCAACAAGAACTCTATTCTCGCATCAATGAGGTCTTGCTTCATCTTGTTGATCTTGCCAAAATAAGTTAATGTTTCGTTGATTGTGAAATCTTCGTAGACGGAAATTTCCTGCAATTTGGCAATCGGCGAAAGGACAGCACCGAATTGGATGGTTGAAATCGATTGGCGACAGTTGTTAGCCAGAGTCAAGGTGTCTTTTGAGGGAGAGCAACAAAAAGAAGAGAACGGAAAGGGAAGCTCGGGGAGGAAGTGACACTTACCTGAGGCATGTAGCCAATGGCTGGGCCTGGAATTTGGCTTCCGGATTCGTTGGGCGCGTAGCCGAAGACGCGCACGAAGCCAGACTTGGGCTTTATTCTGCCCACGACACATCTAAGCATGGTTGTCTTGCCGCAACCGCTTGGTCCCAGCAGGCCGTAGATGGAGCCCTCGGGGACGGTGACATTGATATCGTGCAGGATGTTCTTCTGGTTCTTGCCTCGGCCTACTGTATAGCGCATGTCGCGACACTCAACGGCAGCACAGAGGCCAGTGGAGAGCATGGAGACGGAGGACTCTGACTGGGAGTAGTTGCTAGTTGGCTGACTGTTCATAGTTGCGCTCGTGGCCAGCGAGTTTAGGGTCATGGGCGAGCCGGAGGTGGCCGAGTGGTCGCCGATGAGCGACATTGAGGAGGAGTTGGACACGAAATAGTTGCCCACCGGCGGCTGACAACCAGTGCCCAGGCCAACCTTTGAGGGCCCCGTGAGGCCGCTGGTCTTGTGGTGTGCGGCTGCGGCGGCCCCGCCCCCCTCCTGCTTGTGTCCCGCGCGGAGCGAGTTGGTGCGCTGCTGCTTCTGCGGGTCGGCGCGCCCCTCCGCGTGGCTGGTGGGTGTGGCACCAATGGAGTCGCCATTCGTGTTGGCCAGCGGCTTGAAGCTGGTCAGCTTGATGCCGCCGTTCGAGTGGTCATGCGAGTGGGCCGCCGAGCAAGCGAGCGGCGACTCGTCACAGACGAAGGCCGGATTGTACGACATTGTTTTCTGCTTGTGTCTCTTCTTGTCTTACTGTTTTGCTTTTCCCTTGTTGGTGGTGAAACTCTATCTTGAGACTTCTATTCTTGTCTGTTATTGTCTGAGTCTTGGATGCAGTTTGCGTTCAGTCTGCAACTCCGAATGGTTGGCGCAAACTTGGCTGCAAACTGTCGACTTGTGTCCTTGCGGCTTTTCAGCTTTCCAGCTAGCCAGTTTAGCGACTTGATGCTTGGCTCGTGCTCGCAATTGGGCACCTAATCTGAAGAGAGTTGCCTCAGTGCTGGATTGTGACGCAAATTCCACTCATTCTCTCCCTTGGGCACAATTCTTTTTATCGTCCTCTCTTATCTCATCTCGCCGCTTCTCCCGCGCCCGCTTGGCCCTTTATCGCCCACCACTCGCAGATTGGCGAGACCAGAGGAGAAACAAGAGTGTGCGAGTTGTCGCTGGCATGCAACTTGTTTTAGAGAGTCACTCTGCCTGAAGAAGTGAGCCTCAAATTGGAATTCCAATTTTCCAAAATAAAAAATAAAATCCCGACCCTAAGGAGCAATTCTCTGCCTCTTTGGACTCTCTTGGGGTGCTGATAAGCGGCCGCAACACTTGTTGCGCTTGTTGAGCTTGACTTCTTGTGACGCACAGCAAGCCTCAAGTGCCCTTGGGTCTGGTTGGTGGGCCGAAACTGGTCGCTGGGAAACTTGAATTCCTCTAAAACTCTAAAAGTGCACACAACACTGTTGCCTAAGACTTCTCTTTCTCTCGTTTTTTTCTCTTCCTCCTTCGCCCACAGCTAAGCTCTCGGGTGCTAAACTCTTCTGTCTTGCTGTGGCACGTAGACTGTGTGCACGAGGCGCCCAATTAGTGACAATTACTGTGCCAAATACGGTAACACAGAGGAGGAGATCTCTCTTCCCTCTTGGCTGGGCCCACACTGAACTGTTGTAATTGTGTTTGCTTGCTCAAAAATTGGCGCCGCTCTTCGAAATTGGGAACTTCGGCTGCTTCGATTTCTATTCTGATTAAGCTAACTCACAACACAAGCCACTGGCCAGTGTGATTCTCGCTCTCAAGATTGATTGGCTGGGAACATTTTTCCAGCCGCAAAGAGAAGGAGGCGGAGAGAGTGCTGTTGTTGTTATTATTATTATTGATTCGTTTGAGCCGCTGGGCCGCCGCGTTTGCTTGTGGCAAGTGGAAATGTTTTATTTTATCCAAATTCCTCCTCCTCTCAATCCAATTCTCCTCTCTTCTACCTGTTGCTGAACTTGCTGCCAGGCTTTGCTCTGAGTTGCTCGTGCCGACTTCCTAGCAAAGCAAAAGGCTGTAACACTCTAAGACAACAACAACAACAACAACAAACAGGACTGCACGCGCAACTTCTTCTTCACGATCCGCATTTGTTCATTAGTAGTACTGCCTTAGCACTTGCCTGCTCTTAGCTCTGAGCTCTGAGCTCTCTGGCTGCTCGCAATGGAGCGCCTTTGGGCTGCAAACTGCACGCGCTTCTCTCCACTGCTTCTGGCAGACTCGTGGCACATGGCGCGCACTCGCAAAGTGCTGCCAAGTGTTCAGCAAAAGGCAGGAGAAACACACAACAAGCCGGCCAGGTGAGCGCCTCCAAGCAGACCACAAACTCGACTGGGATTCTGCTCGACTCAACTCGCTTGCTCTGCTCGCTACACACACTCCCTACTCTCTCCACTCACTCACTCGCTCGCTCGCTGTCTCCTTGCCAAGCTACACACTCAGACTCCACTCTTGACGATCCGCGCGAACCCGAAAGGCGCCAGTTATGCGCGCCGATTGAATTGTTCAAATCTGACTCACTCGGCCTGCTCGCCATTGCCAACCCACAGACAGTCTGCACAGTGGAACATGGCTCACACTGCTCACACTGCACACACAGTTTACGGGCCACAAGCTTCCAGCGAGCTACAGACAAACTGCTCAGCCCAACTAGAGACTAGCTACAACCAGTGCCAGCTTAATGGATTCCTTCCTGCCGCCCGTGCGTCTCTTAGGTCGCCTTCTCAGCTTGGTTTGTGTGTCTCCTGCTCTTCTCTTCTCTTCTCTTCTCGAGCTCGCCAGCAGCTCGCCCATTCCTAAGCTCTCCTTCTTCGCCGCTTCTTTGGACGTCTGCGCACACGAGCACGCGCCTGCCGCCCAATATCGTCCTCTGCCCCCATCAGCAAGCTTCTCCTCTAGCGAGCTTCTCTTCCAGCAAGCTTCTCCTTCGAGCAGCTTCTCGCTCCACTTGGGCCCATTCGCGCGCCCTAATCTGCGCCACCGGCCAGCGTGATCGACGTGGAAACGGGCGCCCAATTGGAGCTTATCTGCGGCCAGCCAACTCGCTTTGGAACGGCGGCCAGAGACTGTCTGTTGGCGGAAGCGAACAAGGCGCAGACAGTGAGCAAGGCGCAGACAGTGAGCCGGCGAGCTTGGCCAAATTGGCGCGAATCGGCCGAGTCAAAAGTGGTTAAAAGCGGAGCAACAAGTGGCCGCGTTGGACTGGCGAAAGCGAGCAAACAGATAGTCCGAGTTGGGCTTATCTATTTGCAGTGCTTCTGCCGCTCGCTCGCTCGCTTGTTTGTGTGTGTTGGGCCACTTTCAAGGCGGCCGGCGAGTCGGCGAGTTGTCGTTTGGGCGGCAAACAGAGACAGAGACAGAGACAGAGAGAAGTGCAAGTGCAAGTGCAATTGAGACAGACACTCTTCACTTCACTTTCTGCCAGTTCAAACTTTAAAGAGCAGCAGAAAAGCTGAGCTGAAGCCGCGCACTTGCAAGCCGAAAAATGGGCACCATCAAGCGCGCAGCTCAACTTTGCCATCTTTATGCTCGCCACTTTCGCCTCCGCCTCTTCCACAAGTCCCTTCCTCTTCCACAAGCCGCCCTCTTCGTCCTTTGCTCACTCTGTCTTGTCTGTCTGTCTTTCGCGTGTGTCTCGTGCGTCTGTCTGTGCGTCTGTGCGTCGCTAAGTCTGGCAAGCTCGCCTCTGCCACTCGAGTTTGTCGCTGGGCCAGCCAGCTTCTCGCGGACTGGGGGGAACACTTTCTCCGCTTCCGAGCAGGACGCGAGACAGTCAGTGTTTGTCGAGCACACTGGCCGCTTGTTGGGCTTAAATGTAACAAAATTTAATTACATTTAATTGATGCACAATCGGCCAGAGCTTAGGAATAGAAGTGACACGAGTCAGGCCGGCCGAGCTCACTCCTCGCTCAATGCTGACCACTCGGCGCGCATTTGTCCGCCGTTTTGCCGAGAGAAGCTCGCTGGCCGGCCGCTCGCTTGCCAGCCGCCTAGAGCTGACCAAGCGGAAGGCCTTAGGACGGACCTTAGGCCTTAAGGAGCTTGGACCTTAGACCCGAGGGAGCTTAGGACGCGCGCTTGGCAGTGGGGCGAGAAGTGCGCGCGAGAAGCTCGAGAAGCGCACACAAGCAGAAGAAGCAGAGACGTAAACAAAAACAAAAACATAAACAAAAACACTGCGCGCCGGGCCTTGAATGCGAGTTGCGCGCGCCGCTGGAGGCCAGCAGCTCCGGTTGGCGAGCGTCTGCGCGCAGACCGATGCCGCGCGTTGCGCAACCGGGCGGCTTGTTATCCAAATTTCTTTTCTTCCAGAATTTCTTCCCAGCCAAACTGTGCTCGCTCTCGATCGGCCGGCGGTGGCACGAGACTGGCTCGTGCAGGAAGCCAGCCGGCAGAAGAGGACAGTGATTAGAAGCCAAAGAAGCCCACCAACGAGCTTCCACCAGAAGAGCCGCAGCTCGGCTTGCCTAGACCATTGTGGCCTTTTTTCGGCATTGTTTCTCGGCCGCCTCTCGCCAGCAAGTAGCTTGGGCAAGGCTTGCGAGCCCATCCTGTTGGGAAGGAAGTTTCAATGGCAATTGCAAGCATTAGGAAGTTGCCATTACCGAGCTTACCTAACTCTTGGGCCGCCCGTGCAAGCAAGACAGAGAGAAAGGGACGAACTAGCCAACAGCTATAATTAGCTGATAAGATGTTTGCGTCAGACTCGAGGAGCTCGCGCTCACCGTTCGAATTGGCGGCCCGTTCCGAGCGGCTTCAAAAGGCGCCCCATCAGCGAGCCTGCCTAATAATAGTCTGCCGCCCACGAGCGCCTGTTGCATAGTCTCATTAGTTGGCCAAGATTGAGCAAGCGAACGGCTGACCAGGAGAAGAGCGGAACCAAACAAAGGAGAGGGTGGCCCTCGGCTTGCCTTGTGTGTGAGAGCGAGCTCGCTTGCTTGCTTGGATTGCACGCGCTAGACTGTTGTTGTTGTGCAATAAAGAGGCATTTGTTGTGGCCGCCACAATGCACATAGGCAGCTCGACATTGAAAGCAAACACAGTCGCCTTGAGCAAAGCAAGACAGTCTCTCTGGCAGGCGGCCAACTCTTGGCCGGCCGGCAGCTTTTCTCCAATGACACTGTGATGCAGCGGCCGAAACTGACGCCGATTGTTCTCATCTGATCTCATCCTTCAACTGCCTCACTCATCCTTCCAGCTCGAAACTTTTCTTTTCCCAATCGGATCGCGTCTTAAGCCTTTCTTCTTCCTTTCTCCCTTGGCCAGCCAGCCACCAAGCCAGCCACCAAGCCAGCCACTCAACAGGCCAAAAGAATCCTTGAAGAGGAGGCCACCCAATGGTCGTCCTTTGCCGGCGCCCAATTGGCAAGCTAGAGGAGAAATAGAGGAGAGCCACGAGAGAGTGTCTTTGGGACCACAATGGGCCATATATTGTGCTAATCTGCCAGAGCTACTCTTCGGCAGCACTCAAACAGTGCACTTCAGCTCATTGGAGGCTGAGTGCTGATATCCCACAGGTGTTCTTTGGACCTCCTCTGGCGAGAGAATTCTTTCTTATCGCTTCTCTTTGGCTCTCGATCGGCTGGAGAGGGAAGAGAAGGAGAAAAATTAGTAAAGTAACTGGCACAATATGGAGAATGAGCGCAATGAGAGCTCTTCGAATTGCTTTCCACTTGGCCATGATGGCAAAGAATTGTGTGTCCGTGCTTATCTCCAGACCTTAGCTCTGGCACAGTTCTGCTCTGCAATTCAAAGTCTGCACACCAAACTGTTGCTCCTCTGCCAACGACGACTCATCGACCACTTGGAAGTAGTGGATCACTGTCGAAAGTCGGCGAGTTGGTGCGATAATTTGCGCCAGCCGACCAATTCAAGGCCAGCCAGGCAGCCAGTTTGGCAAGCTCAAATTCGTTGCAAATTGAGGCTCGAGATTTTCTCAGCTGGAAAGTGGGCTGGAAAGAGAATAATCTCTAAGTGGCAAGACTGTTTCCTCCTCGCTCGCTGATGAGCTCTGCTATTGGACGGCCAGCTTGACAGACAAGCAGAGAGAAAGACAGACTCACACGAACAGACACACTTGCACGAAGAGACAGACAGACGCGAAGGAGCACTTGGCAGTTGGGCGATAAATGATCAGTGCAGCGGTTTGTTTGTACGAGTGCGAGTTTGCCAGAGAGAGAGACAGTGACTAGGACTGTGACTGAAAGTGAGGCGGCCCAAAGCTCAGTGGTCCAATGGAGTGGCAAGCTCGTGGAGCTTCTGGCGCGCTCCAGAGACAAGTGCTCGCTAACAACAACTGCTCCTTAGCTCTCCTCTGGAAGAACCGGCGGAACACTTCCTCGTGTGGAAGTGAGTGCACTTTGGCACTTCCTTGAGAGTGGCGAAGTGTCTGAAGTTGGGCCAGAGACAGTCTGTGGGGCTCGCGTTTGGCGCCGGCGACCATCTCGACAGCCAGTTGTGCAAGCTCCCCTGTTTGCCTCTGTCTCTCTCTCTCTCTCTTTCTCGCTTCCTCGAGCTGCCTCCCCGGCCGCTCGCCACTCGAGGGCGCCTTCGCCCATTGTGTTCGGCTGCCCATTGCAGCACTTGGCCAACTTGTGGCAACACTTTGTCTCTCTTTCTCTGTCTTGCCGGAACAACGCCAAACAGGCGACACACTAATGAGCTTTGCCAAAGTGGAACGGGCCTCTGGCTGGCGGGAGACTAGCACTTGGTGGAAGCAGTGCTCTTGCGCAACAGGTGCCACAGACAGTCTGCTTTGGAGGGCGAAAAGTGGAGGAAATCTCTTCCATTTTTCGCCAATTTGCCTCTCTCTCTCTCTCACTCCAAATCAGCTCCAAATGGCAACCCTCTTTCGTCTGCCGGAGACACTTGCACTTCCACTTTTACACTTTCCACTCTTCTGCCACTTTTCTCCCTTTCCACCTTTCCACTTTCCAACTTTCCACTCACACTTCCATTTCCACTCGAAGCCCAACTCGAAGCTAAACTCGAAGCTCCATTTCCACCTCCAAGTGCAGCTTAGCCTCCCGTCGAGCTGGCCCAATCTGGCCAGCCAGCAAGAAGAGAGTCCAAGCTTTCTTTTTGAGCTTCCATCAAGGAAGAGAAAGTGTTGGGAAAAGTATGAGAAAATGCGTTAGATTTGGCTGCGTTAGAGACAGTTAGAGAGAGAGACACCAGAAACAAACAGGCAGCGATCGTGTTCGCGGGCAAACAAACTGCCCTTTCGCCGCTCGAGACTGCCCTCGAGGCTTGGCATCCCTTCGTCTTGCCTAGCACGCAGCCCGCATCCTTTGGCCTCTCTGTTTCGGGCTGTCTTTAGCGTGCCGCTTGGCCACTTGCGCAAATTACGCCCATCCTAAGGGATGGGAAATAAATGAAGCTAATCAAATTGATTGCTTTCGCCAACTTTTTCCATTTCAATTGCCTCCACGAGCTTCCTCTGGCCGCTCGACTAGCTCTGCTGCCGAACGGCCGCTTTCAACGGCCCTTCCAAGAGGATCGAGTGGGGGCAGAGGAAGACTAATATATTCCCCGCCGGCTGGCCACTGGCAGGATGTGTGTCATGCGATCTCTGTATCTCTCTCTCTCTCTCTCTCTCTCTGGCTGGCTGGCTAGCTTGCCGGCCGGCCAGTTGTGTCTCGCGGCGGCGCTGCGAGTCGTGTGCCAGAGTATAATTTGCCAGCCCATGGCTCTCGGCCATTTTGTTGGCCAATCAGCCGGCGAGAGGCAACAAAAAGCTCCCCTCTGGCCAGTCCGCTACGGCTTAGCTCGGCTAGTCTGCTGCACTTTCGCTGCCTGTCTGTGTGCTTCTCCCATGGCCGAAATGCCAACAAGTTCACCTTAGCTGAGGGCTGAAAACTTTCGCCTCCAAAAGCCAAAGTATCTCTATCGGCGCTCTTTATTAATGCCGGTGGCCAATGGCTCATTTGTAGGCTCGTTCGGCAATCTCGTGATGTCGAGCTCGCCGCTCAGCTCGCCTCTCAGCTTGCCAAGCTCGCCTCTTGGCTCGCCAAGCTCGGCCGATTCGTGCAACTCCTCCTCCTTCTCGAGCTTCCCCTCCAGCTCGTCCTCCCTTTGGCGGGCAGTTATGGCTCGCCGAGACGCCGCCGACGGGCCACCAGAAGGCCCACGGCAGCAAGAAGCCACCGGCCATTTGATATTATCATTATTGCCAACATTCGAAAACTAGTTTCCCGTCGCCCATTAGCCAAACCGCAAACATAGGTTTCATCATAACACTGACCACCAGCTCCACCGAGTCCGCCCGCCAAACACCCGATCCGATTCAATCTGAATCCAATCTGAGCCAATCCAATCCGATTGGCTCATCTCCTCGCCATCTGACCACTGGCAAGACTCGCCACTGCCCCTCTTCCTCTCCCCACCTATGCGCTTCTCGCCTCTAGATTCCACATTTCTCGCTTTCACATTTCTTCCTGCGCGAACCCTCAACCAGGAAGAGAACCACCAACAAGCAACAGGCAACCAGGGCCACAGGTGGCCGCCAGCCCGACTGGCAAGCTTGTTCCGTCTTAAGGTCTGCCCTGTCCGGATGGTCATGGCAGACCTTAGGGCCGTCTGGCCAGCGCAAGTGATAGGCCCAAACACAAGCGTGTGTGTGTATTTAAGCAGTGTCTGAGTGGGGCAGTAAAAAGGGCACTAACTAGCCACGTTTCCCCTTAGCTCAGCTTGACCGCCTGACGGACTCACTAGCTACCTGGCTGCTTAGCTACCTGGCTGACTAGCTAGCTTGCTACCTGGATGGCTGGTGATGCGAGAACATGATAGGCAGCCTCCAGCTGCGTGGCCAACGCCAAATTAGTTTGTCGAGGCAAATAGAACGCTCAGCCGGGACAAACTTGAATCACTTAACTTGCTCACTCAATCAAGACTCAAGATCTCATTAAGAGTCCTGCACAAGAGAATCACAAATTCGTGCTCTCCTTCACTTTCACTCCTCGCCGCCTATTTGCCCCCCTCATTCATTACCCATTTCCACACCATTTCTCCACTACCGCTTTCACATGCACGCTCTCAAACGACCGCTCCCTCGAGCTCAAGAGTAAGCCAATCAGCAGGCACGAGATGACGTATTAGCGAGGAATTGGCCCTAAACTCTCTGAATTTGAATCCCTTTTCCCTCTCTCCCTCCTTTTCAATGGTCAATCAATTGGATCGAATCTCGTCTCTCCATAGAATGGACTACTTATGGGAGTACTTAAAGGCGGCCTCTCGCCAGCAACAAAGATCCTGAGTTAAAATGAGGGACGTGAATCAGATAGGAGAAAATCAGGTGTCTAATCATGTTTTGTTTCTTTCACAACTTTGCCTCTAGCAAAATTTTCTGCATATCCAATAATACCTGTTGCAGGTTGTTGTAAAATTGCCCCAAATTTGTATCACGACACGTCTTGTACGCTGTGCAACCAAATGTTATTGCGTTATCCTCAATGCCATAAAAGCAACCATAGCCATCCTCAACCAGAGGCGGCACTCCACCACAGACATTCCAGTAACCTGCACAGCTGGTTGAAAGAATGTAATTATTGGTCCTTAGGACCAGCTCATCCTCGAAGAGATCGGGTATTTTCTTCTCCTCAAGCATCGCGGTCAAATACAATCCCATCAAGTGTCTATCACAACCATGGCCGCTTGAAGCCTCGTCCATGATTTGCTGAAATCGGTTCACAGATTTTCTCAACAGTTCATAGGCCATTTTTGGCTTATCTGTGAAATTTTCGCCCGCAAGATATTCAGCAAAAGTCTTCATTTCGGGGTAACAAGATCGGCAGGTTTCTGTACGACCATTATAGAAACGTCTGGTGCTGGCAGTCACATATGCCGGTGCCATGCGCTTGTGTTGCCTATAGTAAGCAGCATGGATGGCGCATTGGACAAATGCCTCCGGATGAAGCCGGCGCTCTTTGAGTATTGCTTTGCCGTAATGGGGGAATGTTCGATGGATCAGATCGATGGTCGAGCAAACACCATTGAAGTGCTGGATCGATTCGTGGATTGAGTTCTTCGTCTGAGGACTCAATTGGAAGTCTAACAACTCCGGATCACTGTAACTGGCCCAAGAGGAGTTACTGGACGAGCCCATTGCCTCGGACCAGCGTCCATCGCATTCCTCCACCGAGGTCATCAAATAATGTGTCATAATTCCGGTGCAAAAGCCGTCATAAGGTGTGTGATCTGCATTAGCCCCAAATGTACCATTTTTAAATGCTATAGAAGTTATCGATTTGTCTGCCCAGCGATCTGTTGAGCGGCCACACATGCTCAATTTAAAAATCTCATCTGTCCCAGTGGGCTCACTATCGTCCAGGACCAGCACCGATAGAGCACTCTCAATCCTATGTAACAATTTCTTATTCCCCTCGGAAACTCTACAAAGCTCATCTCTTGCCTCCTTCCACACCGAACGTTCATTTGTTGTCAGGGATCCTAAACCAGGTCCCATTGGTCGTGCTCGGCAATACTCTTCGATGTGTCTCAATTGACGTTCTATTTGTGGCGCGGACAGTATACAAGCCTGTTGATTGCCTATCATGGTGATGGGTTTTATTGCAAATATATAACCACGGTAAATAACAATCACCTCGACCGACTCGGGCTGGCCCTCGTTGATGGTTTTGAACCAGCTGACTAGCTCGTCTTTCGGCTCGCCTGGGCGTCGAACTGTATTAAATAGATACCTAAATTGATTCATCGACCATGGGACACCTTTGTGTATCATTGGTCTCATCTGTTCATGGCGCAACATGCGCCAGAAGCACAATTGAAAATAGGTCGACAGAGCGGCCCTCTGGGACCTGGTCCTCTCGAAGTCTGGATCAGTTCTGTTAACAATTGGCCAGTATTTCATAATGGGCAATGGAGCCGCCATATTGGAATAAGGAATTAGAGGTTTTCTGGAACGCAAGTAGGCAAATTCGAGCCACCATTGTTCGAGCCAATTCTTTTCATTGCGGGCTCGTTTTTTCAACAACTCTTGTAACTCATTCACATTGGGGTCTTGAAGAAAATTTAAAGCCTTTTGTTCTGTTTCCCTGTAAGCCTTGTCGTCCGTTGCTATGGGTTTGATTGAGTCGAGCAACTTAAAAACACTCTGCTGAATGGTTGGTACAGGTAATTTGGGTAACTGTTGATCATACTTAAAAGTGGTCTCGTTGGGATCCTCGCTAAGGTACAAGGAATCCCTCATGCTGGTGGCGCTTTGTTGTGGCATCCTCTACCTGGATGCTGGCCAGTGTAACAGTGTATAATGATTGTCGGGCTGATTAGTATAATAAGCAAGGTGAATTATTGGGAGAAAATAAGTGAGTAGAAAATATGAACACAATATTGCGGCTGGCAGTCTGGTGAGAGTTTTCTCCTGCTCATTGTGCACTCAAGTCTTGGGCTCGCGCAGCGAAGACGTTGTCAAACGGCAGGTGGCTGTGTTTGTAGGTGGAGAACAAGTGGCTGAAACCAGTCAAGGTTGTTTGTCTGTCTGCTCCTTATCGAGTCTCAATCAACTACTTGTATTTATATCCGACTGCGCGCTCCATTCGACCTAAGCAGCGAGACCGTTTCTCAAACGGCTTCTCCAACCGTCTCGAGACACCAGAGAACTCAAACAGGCACAGAAGATCAGAACATCCGCCACTCTCGCTGAGCAGATCGGCTTGAAGTCAGACCTTAGCTCACCTTTTGGCTCAGGACAACCAACCAATATTTTCTTCTTAGAAATACTCTGTTGAGAAACCAGCTAGAACCAAGACATGAAATGCCACAAGCTCGATTTTTGGAAAGCGACCTCAGAGATCGATCGGCCTGGGGGAATGGCCTAGGATGATTTGATGGCCGAGAGATTCCCATCAAAGGCAAGAATAAATCTGGAACCTCTGCTCTGGGGCACTGTGACTGACTCGGCGTCAATTCTGATCTGATGGCCCAGTTTGCCAGGCCGCAATGGCACAGAGAAGAGGCCCCTGGAGGGAGTGTCTATAAATCAAGAGATTAGACGAATGTAGAAGCCAGCGAGATAAGGAGAGCTCAAATAAGGGGAGCTCAAGTGTTCCGAGTGGAGACACTTGTTGCACTTGCGGCTTTGGGGCCGCATTGAATTGGTGTGCAAGTTATCAGTTTAATTTGATGGCATGCCGAGGGAGGCGACATGGCGGAGGCACACTGGCGGGGCCGGACCACCACCTGTGCGGGTTGTGGGCAGTTGGGCCGAAAAGGCGCTAATTTGATTCTCATTTATATGGACCGTCTGTTAGGCTAAACGGGCGAGCTGTGCCTGTGATCTCTCGGCTGGCGGCAGACTGCCGCCAGCCAGCCTCTCTAGAAGACTCTCAGACAGCCCACAAGTGAGGTCAAGTGTATGCGGCAGGTTAGCTTTGCCCGAGTGGCTGTGATCTCTCAGATGGATGGTCTATCTGGATGGTTTGGCTTCTCGGCGAGTCTGGCCCAGCAGAGCGGGAGGACTGGCCCAGGCGGAGGACTGACGGTCGGAGCTGAAGCGAGCGGCATGTGTCGCGCAGACTGACACTCGTACTAAGCGTACGTTAAGCCTGTCGAGAGGCGGGGAGAAAGTGGGAAAAAATTGGCCGATAAGACAAGACTGCAGCGGACTGGCGTCTCGTTAGCATTATGGTGTCGCCAGTTGGCGCCTGTTGCCCAGGCCAGCTCGGCGACCATGAGGCGAGCCTGCTGCACAGAGCTGCCGAATTGAGCGCGCGCGACAGTCGTACGTTCGCTGCCAACGAGCGAACTTTGGAGGTTCGCTCGCCTTCATCAAAGCAGAGCAGTGGGAAAGTGTGGCACTTTCATTTTCTGTGTTAAGGGCACACATTTTGCGGCCGCATTTTTCGCCCCAAAAACAGTTCACTTTTACTGTTCGCCGGCCGCATGTTTTCAGCGCGCAACTAGCAACCTTGCACGTTCACAAGATGCGGCCCCTAAGCTCTCCAGTGCAGAGCAGCCAGCGAGGAGTTGACGAAAAGAAGAAGAGGAACCAGCAGGCGACCTTTCGATGCTCGCTCGCTCGTTAATTAATTCTCGCCAGCTCCAGATTGTTGTCTTGGCCCTTGGGCACACTGGCACACTGGCACATGTCGCCTGTCTCGCCGGCCGCCTCTCAGCGCCGTGTCAGTGGGGCTCTTCCGCCGGCAGATACGCAGCTCGGCGCCCGCGAGAATAATTACAATCGCGGCCTATAGGTGAGTGTGTGGCGCGCGAGCAGCCCCAAGCTGCGGAGGACGGGCCCCAGTCTGTGGGGCTGAGCAGGCGGGCGGATGGACAGGCAGCTCGCGGAGATGCTCGCGGAGATATTGCCAGTGGGCTCCAGTCGCTCGTTGGGGGAGAGTCTGCCTGCCGCTGGCAGGCGGACTCTCCTCGCTCGAGCAAGAGAAAGAGCAAGAGAGGCTGAGGCGCTCGTCAATTCGGCCGGCGCCAATTTGGGCCGACACGGCGGCGCAGTTTGTCGTCTTGGGTGGCAAAGTTGGCGTTTCGGGCGCCACACAAGTGGACGGCGCGCACTCGCCGGCTGAGGGCAGCCATTTGGCCGGGCCCACACACGCCAAACTCAGAGCAGCTCAGGGCGGGCGAACACTTTTGTGCGTGCGCGCCCGGCCAGTGCTCGAGGCTGGTCTGCAGCACACAAAAGCGCACAAAAGCGCACAGAGGCCGCCCTCTGTCTCTTGTGGCCATTCTGCGCGCTGACCAAAGCAAAGCAAAGCAAAGGACCCCACTTCGCCGTTGGTGTGCAACTGGCAACTGGCGCAGGTTCTCGCTTCCTTTGCTTGTTCTTTTCTGCGCCGCCCCGACGCTGAGCCTCATCGCGCTCCCCCCGCCCCGCAAATGGGCAGCCGGCCGCGCCTCTGGCCCACCACCGAACACCACATGCCTGCCTCTCTCTCTCTCTCTCTCTGGCGCTCTCGGCCAGTCGGGCGCGCAAAAGCAGCCAAAGAGGAGAGAAAAGAAGAGCGCAATCGCCCCGGGTGGCAGGTCGTATTCGCGCTCTCTCTCTGTGTGTCTCTTTGGCTCTCTGTCTCTGTGTCGCCCCGATCGTTTCCCCAATCTATTTGCTCTTCGGCTCCCACTCTTCTGCCCGCCTGGACACACACCCGCGCCCAGCCGGCCCCTCAACTGCCCCCACGGCCAATCTGACAGCGGGCGGCCGCCTCGCACGGCCCATCGCCGCCCGCCCGATGGCTCAATCTAATTCGCCGGCTCCCAAGCCGCTTTGTCCCGGCCCGCACTCCAGCCTGTCCAGCGCCTCTCCAGAGACTGTCTGCAGTCCGTGCACAGACTGTCTGCAGTCTCTGCACTGCAGACTGGCCAGACACTGTCTGCAGGCTGCCCGCACACTGGCCAAAAGCTGCCCTCGGCTGCAACAGGCTGCCACTGCACCAGGCGGCCGGCCACTTGTCGGCCGTTTATTGGTTTTTTCGCTCTGCGGCTGGCTCGCCGGCCGGCTGCAAACGAGCGCCGACAACTAACGAGCGGCCGCCCGAGCGAGCGCAGATCGCCCACTGTCAGTGTGTTTGGATCAATTTGGGGACGCGCGAACACAGTGGGCCGTTGGGGCTGAGAGTGAGCGCGCCAACATCTTAATCTCTCGAGTTGGTTCGCCGGCGAACTTGCAATGTTCGCTGGCCCGAGTTTGCCGGGGCGAAAAAGTTCGCTCGTCACAGGCTCACGCAAATGCAGAGCCACAGGCTGCCCGCATGGAACGCGCTTCGCCAGCGAGATTAAGCAACCCTCCAGAGCTAAGCTCAGGCCCGCACTCCACAGGCCAGAGACTGAGGTGGCTGCCGGCCTTTACACAGCAGGCTCAGCCCTCCTGTTGCATTGCTAGTGTGGCGCCCTTGCGTGTGCCCAAGTGCTGCGCCCTTGGCGCCCTCAAACTGTTGCTTCTTCTCTTGCTTCTCCTCCTTCTCGCAGCTGCTTTTTGCGGCCGCCACCCTGCGGCTCACGCTAACACACCTCCGCTTTATTACGGAACAAGAGGAAAGTTTGACCATGGGCGCCCACTGCATTGGGCGCTCGTCTCGGCGCCCTCCTGCACTGCTGCGGCCCTGCTGGAGGCCATCCAGCGAGGGCAGACAGTCGGCCAAGATGCAGATGGAAGGCCAGTTGGCCGGCACCCAAGCTGTCGTCGTGGCGGCTGCAATTTTGCTCGCCCGATGTCTCAACTAAGGGTGGCAGGGGCGCACACCAGCCTCTAAGGCCGGCAGACAAATGAACGGACGGACAGGAAGGCGGGCGGGCAGAATCGAGAGAAGAACAAGAGGCGGCGAACTTGGCCAACATTCGCTCTCGGCCAACGTTGGATGTTCGCCCTTAGCCAGTCGTGCGCTGGCGCCCGTGGCCAGTGACGCGCAGCAAATACGCTCTCTCTTGCTCTGTCCGGCTGGCTGTTGCTGGCTGGCTCGCTCTTGGTGGCTGGCTCCCACTGCACTCGGCAGCCTCCATCACCAGCAGCAGAACCATTGGCGCTCCCCTCGCCACTGCGGCCTTTTCATCCTTGTGGGGCTGCCAGTTTGCGCTTTGGCCGCACTGCAAGCGCCGAACTGCAAGTCCTGAACGAGCGGCCGGCGAATTCCAGCGGCGAACAACTTTATTATTCGCCCAAAGCGCTGCTCAATGCCAGTGGCCAGTGGCCAGCCGACGCGGGCCCAGCCCATTGGCCATCGCCCACTGGCCATTGGCTGGTGGCGGGACGCAGACGCAAAAGGAAGCTGTCGACTGCTGACGAGGAGCGCGCCGGCTTCATTGTTGTCCGACTCTGGTCCCTCTCTGCTGCGTGGTTCGCCCATCGCGAAGGCGAAGGCGCACACTCTCCTCTGGTGGGCGCCCTTCAGAGTGTAGCTTTTAGCCTGCAAGAAGGACACCAAAGAGAGGCCACAGAAGAGAAGAAGTGTCTCCCCTCGGCTCTGGCAACAGTTTGTGGGCCCACTTTCACAACGGAAAAGTGGCCCCGAAGCTGAGCAGAAAATTGAGCCAGCCAACTATTTGGTTCACAAAATTCTCCGGCCTCACACAGCACCAGTGTTTGTGTTTGTCTGTCTGTCCGTGTGTGTGTCTGTCTGTGTGTGTGGCTCACTGTATGCGTGTTTGTGACTCGGGCTTATGGCCAAGTTGAAGCCGTGAGAGGGGGACCAGTCGAGGCAGAGAAAGCCAGAGGGAAGCCCACAGGCCAGAGGCGCACGAGGGGGCAGCAGCGAACCGACTGGAAACGCGCGCATCACCAGGGCGCACAAGAGAGAACATACACAAAGTGAGGCACATTCGCCGGCGCGCACGCTCACTAGTGCAGAGCCCCACTTACTGGACGACACATTCGCTGGCCGGTGACCAACGTGTGAAAAAGGCAAAATAAAAACACGCCAAATTATAGAGAGAAAAAACTAGCCCACTTCAAATCATACCAATTCTTTATGCTCCCAAACATTATGGAACTTTTCCAAAAAATATCACCCACACCAGAGAGCAATTCTTTCTTATAGCTAAATGAATAAACCAAATCTTATGGGTGTAAATGATCAACAAGTTGAAAGACCGATAGCAAGGAACTGCCAAATACAGACGTCAAGAAATTTTTCCAACCACTGCGGAGGCATTCTCGAAAAGCCGCCAGATACAGTCGCAAGGATACCAAAATCAAACACTTAATCACCATTAGCGGACACATAATCGCTCACTCAGACCGTCTCAACGAGCTCGAGCAATGGTGAGGCGGCTCTGTCCGCGTCGTCTCGGCTCACTCGTGCAGGCCAACGCGCGACGCTTGTCTCTCCTGTTAAGCTTACTCCTTCTCATACTTTGCACCGCCATCAACTCAGGTAAATTGGACCTTGAACTTTCCAGCTGGATCCACCAGACCACCAGAGTCCAAGCAGAGCTGCAAACCATTGAGACAGCCATAGGCGATGGCGCGGGATCGAACAGTTTGCTCATCCTTCAGACGCCGAAGAAGCTTTCATTATCCGACAATCGAAAGGGGAAACCCGCAACTATTACATTAAGCAACACTAAGGCCAGTGAGGCCGATATTTTGAGTAACAATGATAATAGCGTTGATATCCTTTCAGTGGAGTCCATGATGATCCACCTGGAAGCCATTGCAATTGCGACACACGTTACAATAGATCTCTTTGATGTTACATGGTCACTGAAAGATATTTGCCTCGCACCAACTCCACCAGATTATGAAGGTCTATTGGTGAATCAGATGTTGGACCACCTTATGCCATGTGTGATCAAGACACCCCTAGACTGCTTCTGGGAGGGTGCCAAGTTGCTCGGTCCCGAGCAAGAAGTACGTTTCAGTTCCATTGGGCCCAAGTTGAAATGGACCAACTTGGATCCAACTTTCATGATCGAGGCTCAGCAACGTGCCCACCCTCATGCATCATTTCCCTATCAGACCCTGTTAAATTGGATGAGGCGGGTCGGCATCAATGATGGATATTTGCGACGACCTTGTTTAGATCCGTCAGATCAAAACTGCCCCACCAGTGCACCGAATAAATTATCTGGTGAGCCTCCAAACATTGGCCATGAACTGACGGGTGGTTGTCATGGTCTTGCTACAAAGCAAATGCACTGGAAAGAGGAGGAGTTGGTGGGTGGAATAGTGAAGAATAAATCCGGCTACATCACGGAAGCTGAGGCCCTGCAATCAACAGTCTTGTTAATGGGAGAGCGTGATATTTATGACTACTGGCGGAAGACTAGCAAAGTTCAAGATATCAACAATTGGTCAATCGATAAGGCAAAGCTTGTTCTCAACATTTGGCAGGAAAAATTCAAAGAGGAACTAGCTCAATTCATGCGATCTTCAATCACCACCAACCCATTCAAGATCCACGCCCTCACTCCAAAAGCGATGCTGGAGCCCATCGATAATAGCCGATTGTTAGACCTGACAAACTTCAAGATAGCTGCGATCTTCATGACCATTTTCGCCTGCAGCGTCTTTCCAAATTTTGAAAAAAGTAGCAAGAAAACCACTCAAGATGACGAAACCGACACCGAAAAATCTAGCACCAATGTTGATCGATTCAAAATCACAATGTTGGCAATTACAATATCGATTATAGTGATATTAACTTTCATTGCTTCGCTGGGTCTCAGCTCATTCATAAACTTACCCTTCAATATGGCGACTACACAAATATTACCACCGCTAGCACTGCTCTATGGCTTCAGACAGGCTCTTCTGATAGCGAACACCTATTCGGATTTGCATCGAAAACAGACTGATTCTATGAGCGAACTCACAGTCGAATGTCTGGGTAACATACTGCCAATAATTGTTATTGAATGCGCCACTTTTATCATACCACTCGTTGTTGCGACTGCTTTCCCTGTTCAAGCCACCAGAGTTTTCTCCCTCCAAGCAATAGCTTACTTATTGTTATCAACAGCAACCGCTATATTATTCATACCTTCCATATTGACGATATTCTTGAGCAAATTCTGTTGTAACTACACGGACGAATTGGTTGGAATTGAATATAGAGGTAGCACAGATGGTAGGACAGTGATTGGTATCACGCCTCCGGGTGTCATATCGATCACTAGCAAGAGGAAGACACCATCAAAAGACAGTCGCCCACGATCGCAGCCCTCGATAGAGGAGCAAATTTTTTCGCGTTTACAAGACGATCTCAAGAATATCAAGTCAGATCCTAGAGGAGCAACGGATATCAACTTTTCCGCCCGCCTCGGTCCTGAGGGTCTACGAACTAGTTTCAGTTTGAGCACGAGTAGAGCAAATCAAACGTCGAGTCGGCAAAGTGAGAGCTCTAGCTACGCTCAACAAGGAAATCAAGCGCCATCAGAGCCTCAAAACAACCTGCCAGACTTTATACTCAGACCTGTTGCTCCAACGAAAGGTGTCAACTCAGAAGAATTCAATGATCTGGAGAAGAAGGACAAAATCACCGAAACTGATGATGATTCCAGCATTGATGACGATGTTGATGATGATGTTGAGCTGTGCTTACTGCAGAAGTTCTATCTCGCATTTGCTGCAAATCGATGGATACCAACATTGATCTTATTGCTGAAACTAAGCCTAATTTTCGTCTTGTTATCACAATCGCAGAGGGTGAAATTTGGGTTGCAGATACGCGACATCATGCTTAGGGGCACCGATGAGTATGAGACAATCACCTTGAGGGAGAAGTTCTTTCCAGTTTTCAATGTTTTTACTATCACCAAAAGTGGTCTTGACTTTCCATCAAATCAGAAATTATTATACGAGTTTTATGAAAGGATAAGAAATGTTGATGCCATTTTGAAGGACGACAAAGACGTTGAGCCTAAATTCTGGTTGATTCTCTTCCGAAACTGGTTGCTCGAACTGCAGGAAGAATTCGACAGGGAGAGGAATAGATCGGCCATCTCAAAAGAGGGTTGGAATGACGATACATCAGATGCGGCTAAGTTAGCTTACAAGTTACTCGCACAAACTGGCAGGATAGATAATCCAATAGATAAAAATCTCGTGGATACCAACCGACTTGTTGATAAGAATGGAATTATAAACCGGAAGGCCTTCTATTATTACCTCACAGCCTGGGTGATGAACGACGCCTTCAGTTATTCCAATTCAGAGGCTGACTTTAGGCCAGAACCAAAATTATGGAATGAAAATGCAAACGATCTCAGGATTGAGCGAGCACGGCCTCCAACCTATTCTCAGATTCCGTTCATGATGAAACTGCCCGAGGATCAAGACAATGTTAAGTCCGTTCTGGAAATTCGCGCAATATCAGAACGTTTCGAGCAACTTGATTTACCAAACTTTCCAAGCGGCATACCTTTCATCTTCTGGGATCAATTCATCAACCTGGACTACTTATTTTATACTGCAGTGGTTATGATAACTGCAGTCATGTTTCTGCTGGTCGGATTCACATTATCAAATTTCACGATAGCTGCCGCGATATTGATAGCGACAATGTCTATCCTGTTCGAGGTATTCAGCCTTCACGGTTGTTTGTCAATACAATTCAATAGCATAGTTGCCGTTATGCTGCTGTCAATGTCAGGGATCATTGTGGTACAAACCATCGACATAATGGTGCACTTCGAATACTCGGAGGGAAAACTGGCTGAAAGAGTCTGTACGTCAATTGGGCGTAGTTTCAGAACTGTGATAATAAGTTTGTTCCTCCTCGCCGCAACAACTTTAGTATTTATGAATTCAAAAATGGATTTCATGACCAAGTATTCATACGCACTTGCCTACCTCATACCAGCCAGTGCGTTCAACACTCTCTTGATGACGCCTGCTTTACTGGCACTCTTCGGGTCCGATAGGGAAATCAGTGATAGTGAAGAGCCTAAATCACCTCGTCATTCCCCGATCAGAAGCCCATCAAGGACGTTAAAGAAATCCTCCGATCACCAGCAGAAGAGTGGAAGCAGCAGGCAAGGTCGGGGGAAACGCGGCTATCCAAGGGTGCAGTCAGAGATATCATTATCAACGATCTCAGAGGAATCTCAAACAGAGGCTATTGCTCACGATTTAAAGTTAAACTTTTCTATTAGATGTTAAAGATTAAATTAGATTTAGATGAATATCATCATACATATACATATGCATGTAATTTCTAGTGTTGCTTCTGTTACCTTGATTTTATTCTAAAGCTTTAAGTTACGTCAGACCAAAAATTACGTGTTTCCACAATCAGTGGAAATAGTGTGTTTCAAGTCGACGAGATCTTTCATGAGATTCGTTTTTCATCACCAGGAGAAGAGATCTTTTCGCGAAATTTTGAGAATGATAGCTCTTATCATTGTGCCTATCAGTCAATCATTGTTTTGTCATGTGTTGCTGCGATAATATTGGAATATTGTTGCGATCATATTGAAATAAAACTATGGGAAGGCACTTATATTTATCTGTCATGAACTCGACGCCAAGGATGATTGGATACTCTGGGTGGAAAAAATCATGTGAGTGTTCCTGGCCGGCCGAATCTTGATGAGCAATCGGCCCAATAATAGAGAGTGATAAAAGGAAATTATCTCTCCCAGAGTCAGATTCTGATGCTCTTTCTTGCTTGTCTTATTTTTTTGACGCAAATCAACAATCATCGTCGTATTCATTGCGGAATCACTGAGATTTGCTCGCTTGGACTAAAATGTCAATGTGAGGGGGTGATGAAGGGGAGTATCACTTAGAATGAGGGCAACAGGTGTCATGAGGGTCGCCCGAGTGTGTATCTCTGTTTTATCTGCTATTCTCTATCACTCACTTGCTCCATTTCTTTTCTTACATATGAGACCGTCTCAGCCCACACAATTCTGTGCAAAAGAGACTAGGCTTTATAGATTTCTATCTGATCTGTGCTCTATAATCTAGTGTCCTGCAAAACATACATACACGCTCCCACACACACACGCACTAAACCACAAATTAGAGGCCAGCTAGATATGCAACATGTATATCCAGATGTTTGAATCTTTTAAGATTGAGAGGTTATCTTTTTTGAAACTAAAAGTAGCCGGGTAAGTGCGCACAAGTGCGTATCTCCTCCCATAACTATTGATAGAATTGAGGTGAAATGTGACCTCGATGGATGTGATGGTGAGTCGATTCCTCGTTCTGACCAGTTTCCCAGTTGCCGAGAGAACCAGAGAGTGTGTGTGCTGATCCAATTGGATCGGTGTTGCAGAGTGATTGAGAGAGCAGTAATATTGAATCGAGCCAAGAGATGTCCTAATCTTGTGGCTTGATCAAATCGATCTTGTCATAGATGACTCCATTGAGACCAAACCGTTTCAGTTCCTTGATCGTTTGTGCCGACTCAATTCTGCCCCAAGCATAAACCAAGAGTCCTCGATCCTGAGCATATCTGACGAGACTCTCATTGAGTTTGTCTGCATTTGGATTGATGCCGGCCATATCAAAGGCCTGTGCTAAATGTATGGCGCTCTTCACAGACTTTGTGGCCGGATCTTTGAAACGCTGACTGTCGCCAGTGGTTAAAAAGAGGACCGGATATTTTGTCTGCTTGAGGCGCAAGATGATAGCAATGTCCGCATTGAGAGTCGACAATAGAATTGGGCGTCCATTACTATGCTTGTAGATGCAGTCCATGATACGATCCACGTTATCGTTGATCTCCCTATATTGTATGGCTTCGCTCTTGCCACTTGCCAAGGTTTGGGCCCACTTCAGCTCAATGTTCAGGGCGCACGATTGATCCACATCGCGTAAAACTTCCTCCAAAGTGGGAAAAGGTTGACTGCTCCTGTTGATGATCTTGTCCACCTGGGTGTGCTTGCAGTTTTTGTCATGTATTGTTAAATGTCTCAGGTTGCGAATCTCCTCCAATGTAAGCTCGTCAATCTGCGCGGGCATATTGATCGAGTCCAAATTGTAATTATGGTACACTATGGGAACACCATCAGCCGTACACATGACATCCAATTCAACCATATCCGCTCCATGTCTTGCGGCAAAGTTGAACGACTCAACAGTGTTCTCGGTGAGAGGACACCCATTGAGATCGGCCCGACATCCTGATCCAGCACCACGATGGCCAGCGTCCAACTGGACCATCTGCGATAACCACGGGGGCCGAGCCACCTTGCAACCATAACCATGAGGATTTGTAACGATCAGATACTCTACCTGCATCTGTCCAACTGGGACGCGACTCTTGATGTCCATGATTTGCATCCTCTGAACTCCTTGTGTCGAAAACTTGGGCTCCAAATAGATATAAGCCACACCAACTCTCTTGCAATCTTCACCACTTAAGTCTTCCATTGAAGTACAATGTTTACTGATCCCAATATCGAGCGCATATGATGCCTTCCTCGAACTATCAACCGGTTTTGACGACATAAACATGATCAGTTCTGTTATGTTGATCTCCTGGCCAAAGATTGATTGTGCCTGAAAACCAGCGGTCTTTTTACCCTCCGGTCTATCCAATGAGAACACTTGCATTCCAGAAGTCGTTGAGCTTGCCGATCCACGAGTTCCGCTGGCCGAATGTGCTGCTTCCAGATCATGACACAAAACTCTATATGTGGGCCCCCTGGCCATAGAATTATGCAGTGTCTGGTCGAAAAGTCTTATGCCAGAGCCGGAGACTTTGAGCACCACCATGTAGGTGTCGTAGGATTCATTGATGCTTGCAATATGATGGGATTGTGCCGGTGCCATGATGATGTGATTATGGTCTGATATATCTGAAAACTGTGATAGTGATAATAATAATATTAATAATAATAATCTTAGTTAACAAACTTGGTTGCCGCTTTAGTTGTTGCCTTAGGTTGCCTGCCTTTGAGTAAGGTGTACCTTTGTGTTACTTTGATTTGTCCAATTGAGTCTGGTTGGACTATCGAATGAAATGTTTATCAATGAGGGCACTTACATTTATGTCTATATATACATATATTTAGTTGCAACTATCACTGATCGCTTCGGCAGATACTGTTATGTGAACACTGTCGACTAGCGCCGATTGGATTTTGCTGAAAGGTATATGACAGACTAAATAGTTAGTCAACAACATCATGTTGCAGCTATAAGATGTGATTATTTTTCAGTGTACCCTCTAAGCCACTAGTGCATGGGTGCAATTCTGGTGCACTTAGTACTGGTTATCTGTGTGAGAGTGTGTATTTGTTGTGGTTGTAGTTGCTGTTGTCGTTGTTGAAGATGATGTTGATGAAATCGATGACTTATGATGAGGATGATGAAGATTATTTCGACTGCCTACGCCGTTCGTTGGTCTCGGTTTGTCTGCTTAGATCAGTAGTACGATTTGAGTGACAAAAAAAATGCCGACTGTTGAGTCTAAACTGGAGATATTCTCGAGTATTGGGCATATATTGAGTTATTGTTGTGGTATCTGTGGCAATGAGCACGATTGAATGATCTCTCTGTGATAAAAGCAATCCAATTGAGCATAGATATGCGCAAACACAACTAGGGCTACTCGATTAGGGTGCAATTAGATAGGGATAGTAGGAAAGGATGATGATGAAGATGATGACAGTGATAGCACTGACAATCTCACTGATTGATTGAAGATATCCCAAATGAGTCGGTGATGATGAGGTGTAATTTCATCCAAGACGAAGAAGATAACAGAAACGATGATGTTGGTTTTAGTTTTGGTGTTGTTGTTGTTGTCGCGTTGACAACAATCACTGAGTTGAGCTTCGGGAGATTCATTGGCTCTGAATTGATAGATAACCAACTGTTCAATTTGTAGTTGTGGAACTACTTTATATTAGGCAAAAGAAGAGAGTCTGTTTTGAGTTAGCTCTGAGGGCTGGCAGCCTCTCTTAGTGTTTGTCTCTTTTCTTCTTGCCCGGGGTGTTTGGGGGCAGAAAATCTTTAGATACGCTTGTTGTTGCTTATTGTTTCGTGTGGAATTGTGTGTCTCTAGCGTGAGGGTTGATAGTTGTATTGTTGAGAGGAAAATGGTGTTCTGATCGGCAAGAAAATCCGGCAAATTGGAATGTGTTTGCTCTTTTCGAGGCTTTCCACGGCGCAAGACAAGTGTTTTTATCTATCTGGATCTGGTGTTGTGTGCATCTAGGGAGTCCAGTTGGTTGGCAAAACCGTTCGGCAAGCAGCACTGGCGAGATAGTGTGCGCCCCTATGAGAAGAGCCCAGGCCAAACACGCGCGCAACGCTCTCTCATGCAGCAGCACAGCCCGTGCACTTGGGCGTCATTTTTCACCCGTCTTTTCCCCTATCTGCCTCCATCTCCTGTGCATAGGGCCGCTCTGCTTGGCCAGCTTGCCGAGCTAGCACGACGAAGCTTGCCGCCCAAGCGTCCTCTGTCTTTATCCGTGTGAGTCCGTCATGAGTTGTGCAGTTTTATTCTAGTCTAAAGTCCACAGTACGGCCACACTTTGGAGCTATGCGAGACAGAAGACAGCGCATTAGCATAGACCATTGCTTGAGTTTCCTCTCCTCTCTAGTGCTGCTCTTCTGGTGACATTCCCAGTCCGCTGCCATTGGAAACTGATTCGAGAAAACTCCCCTTGAATTACTGTGCCGCCCATGCTTGAGGCCGGTCTGAGATTAGCATTGCCGTTGGTTTAAATGCACGCCAATGCGGCGGAGATTTGGAGGTTGTTGACTTGATTCAAGGGAACCTTTCCGACAAACTCATCGCCGAGACACTGCAGTACCTCTACATAGAGTTGTGTTCGTGATATCGAGTTGGCACGTGAGAAGAAACAGTTTAGGTTGGCCCAAAGCTGACTTATTTGCACCAGCCGCTTGGAAGCGGCCCAAATTTTCTCCATCTTTTTAGCTCAACAACATCGGACCGAGACAGTCATCTGAGATGGAAAATATTCTCATCTCGGCCACATATCCCAGTCACGGTCTGAATTATGGTGGATAAAGTGAAAATAAACGGTCGAAAAGGACACAGTGCTCTCTCATTACATTTTTGGGCACATAATTGGCCTTAGTGAGAGATTGATTCCCAGCTCGGAATGGGAACCCATTTGTTGGACTCGTGGCTGTCGGTGGTCCAATTTCAACAAGCACTGCATAGCTCTGGGAGGGAAAGATAATTCTGACAATTGGCAGACATTTCCTCTCGGCTCATGTACGAGATCGCGTTCTTTGTCTTGTCCCACGCGAGCCAACAGAACCAACAGGCTTTGGATCGAGTAGGTCCAGCTCCGCCCAGAGCAAGGTCGTTGTCTGGTGTAAGCAGAATGACAACTGAGAGTAAGAAGAAATCCCGCCAATGCTTCGCCATCTATTTTCCGTATGTCAAAATAGATGGTCTCTAAGGCTCCTCCGTTTGGATAGTCTTTGTCTCAGTGTATCCTAAGGCATTGAATGATCGTGTTCCCTTTGTATTATGTCTCTGTATCTCGGAATCTCCAAACAGTTCAAGAGCTTCACACACGAACACAGAAATGGCACTGCAACAACAAACGTGCCACCACAGACAGTCTGAGGCGATTGATGAGCTCGTTCCACTAAACTGGAACACAAGCGTGCACAATGGGCCAATCAGTCACCATTTAACCGGTTCTCTTGCAGTTGTTTTCGTCCTTCCATCTTTATCACTCATCTCCTTTTCTCCTCCTCTCCTTCCGGCCCATCTCCAGCAACTGATACGTCTGGATCAGATACACTGGCTCGCTTTCCAGTGGCGCCAGTTGCCTTCATCAACCAGCAGTGCTAGTTGCAGACTCAGATGGCTTGCTCCTAATGCTTAAAGCGCACTTCATTCGGGCGCCACCTTGGCTTGTTGATTGTGGAACAAACAGACAAACAGGACCAGACGCCATTGTTGTTTTAGTGAAAAAAACAAAGCGACAAAAACAATGGCCACGTTCCACAGATTCTCCACAGCCTGATTGGCATCTGCGCCTCTGGAGCGAAAACCGTTCGTCTCTCGCCTGCATACTGTGATTGTTGCGATAACGGTAGCTTGACGTTGATGGTTAGTTGGAACATCCGATTGCCACACGGCCAGACTGTTGACAAGGTGACCTGTTCGAGAGCTCTCATGCTTGTTGTCACTCGGAAACCAGTTCTCTCTCCGAACTTCCAACAGCTTGTCCATTCTACTAATTAGCCAGTGATTGTCCAGAATGAAAGGGGGACACAAATTTTGTCTTGATGCGACCAAGATGCGAACCAGCGAAGAGAAGCGCCACTTGCTCCTGATCTTGTTGGTTGTGGGCGCCTGTTTGAGCTGCAGTGTGGCCCTTGCTTTCGAGATTAAAGACTGCGGTGGGCTCAGTCCAGATGCAGTGTTGAGCTCGCTTAAGATCGACTCCTGTCCAAACCAGTCGGGGCCAGCCTGCGACTTTGTCAAGAACCGCAACTCGACGATGGAGCTCGAGTTCAGCGTGAGTAAGTATGCCACTTTGAGGGTTTATTGAGCCGCTTTAAGAGAGACCGGCCAGAAAAGAGCAATCTTTTCTGGACGGTCACAAAGTTGGCCACTTGAGCTGCCAATTTTGTGCAAAATAACCGAGCTTGTGCTGACCAAAACAATGCCTTCTCAACCTTCTTCCACCAAATTGAATGCAAACAACCTTGCTGAACAGAGAAATCCTTCACTAAGGCCCAACTGGGAATCCACGCGCTCATTGGCCCGCTGAGAATCCCATTCACCTGGGACGGCCCTACGGATGCCTGTGGCAACTATGGCTTCGACTGTCCCACAAAGGTTGGAGGAAAATATAGGTTCAGTCTAACTCTGCCTGTGCCCTCCTCTGCGCCCACCATAAATGCTGCAGTGGAGTTCAGCATGAAGGACGAGGCCACGGCAAAAATCCTTTGCTTCTCATTTCCAGTCCACATCAGATCTGGCGCCAATGTTTACAAAGTGAAAAAGGATTGAAACTTTTCAGAGATCGATTTATTTGGCCAATGGATCTGCAAAGCAGGAGTCTGTGATCTGGAAGCAAGCAAGTGATAGCAACTTATGGGCCAGAAAAGGAATAAAAAGTAAAAAACAGAATTGAACATCAACTTGTTGCACTGTCCAAGAAAATCCATTCTTTTCATCCGTCGAATCTTCCTAACATCCAATAGCTCCATTGAATTCCATGTTGGCCAGTGAAATTAATGCTGGCCAGTGAGGAAGACAAGCACAGGGAGCTAAATTCCGGCCCACTTGGTGCACAATTCTCGATTAAAAAGTCGCACAAAATTGTATCTCGAGTGTGACTAAGAAAACATGGTCGCCTCTCAGTGGACCTTAGGGCAAAACTGTGCCGTCCAATGTCTGGCGCGCTCTCCCATCCAGTGGAGGCGGTAACTTGAAAGGGACCAATAACAATTGCAACCGCAAATCGCGTCTAATTTCTGCAATCTCCTCCAATGCGAAAGTCTCGAAGACGCGCCCCAGCAAAATAAACAAAAAACCAACAGTGGGCCGTGTTTTTTCCTCCAACTTGGCCGCCAAATGGGCAGAACGAGCACAAGTCCGAGCCGCCAAACTGGTCCAGTCGCGTTCAATTTCTGCTCCTTTTCTGCTCTGGTTTTTTCTTTCCCACAACAGTCTTTTTTGGGTGCCTCGAAGAAAGAGAGAGAGAGACAGAGAGCGGTGGAAATGCGCATGGAGACGGCTCATAGTCTTTGTCTGCAGGGCCCACGAGCACTTGATGTGCAAGCCAGTTTGCGGTCACTTTCAATCAATGGTCAAAAGTCTCAAGCAACTTCTGCTTGTCCGTCTCATTTCCAGCCCATTTCGCTGGCTAAATCTGGCTTCCTCGGCCTGACTGGTCGCCAAAAAGGGGCACGAAGGGGCGCCAGACGAGCGGAACTGGCGCCCACAAGGAAGAAAGAAGAAAAGTGTGAACAAGTGCGCCGTGGAGCAGCCCGCAGACTCCGCCAGCAGATGCCTATCTGTGTGCTTGGGCTGTGAGCAACGGCGGACAAAAAAGGGCCCCAAAGAGAAGCCACAGCCGCTCCTTAGGGTCCGCAACTCGTGGGCCTCAGTTGGCGGCCGCGGCTGACCAGTGGCATGTTGGCGCGCGTGGACATGGGAATTGGCTGGCCCAAGAGAAGGCTCGTGCTTATGCATTCGAGCCTATTCAAAAGCCTCTTGCTCGCCCGCCAGATCAGCGGGCCAGATTAAACGGGCAGTCTCGTTCTTGACTCGTTCTTGGCTAGCTGCTTTTGGGCGCTTTTGGGCGAGGGACAAAAAGCGTCCTGCGCCTATAGAGCAGTCGAGTTCGAATTGTCCTTTAGTGCAGTTTGGGGCAACAGTTCCAGTGGGCCGGCGGCAAGTCGGGCGCAGTTAAGTGTGCACTTGCTGGCGCGGCTAAGCTGCGGCTTTGAATTTGAAATTTGAATAGCGCAGAGCAAAAATGGGCCCGGCTGGTCGCGAGTGGAATGTCCTGGCGACTTGTGGCGGCCCAACTGCAGCTTATGGCATGGCACACACAAGAGAGAGACAGTCTCGCGCTTCTTCTTTTTCCTCTTCTTCTTCTTCCTCTTCTTCTTCCTTTTCTCCCTCGCCTCGCAAGTGGAGCGTCTTTTTCTTCGAGAAGCGAGAGAAAAAGCAATTAAGCGACTAGTTTCCTTGCAGGCGAGCGTTCTGCTGCTCGTGGTGCTATATGTTCAAGACGCCACCACGAGCACCAAAGAGCCGCCGTTTTCTGCACGAGAGCAGAAAACTGGCGGCGCCACAGATCTCGTTAATTAGCAACAGATGCGCCAATTGGCTCGCTCAGCCAAAGCGGGACGGCTGCACTCTCGTTTGGGCGGGGCCCGCAACAGTTGCCAGTGTCCAAGTGAGCGAGCGCGGCCCAAAGAGACTCGGCCAGCCAGAGAGGCAAACTGGACCCTCTTGGACGCTTTGGGGCCCTCGCTGGTCGTTTCTCAGACTTCAGAATTTCATTCTGCTTTCGCTCGCCAGTCCCGGGGGGCCGGCCGACACTTATCGGGCCCCAGTTTCAATGAGGCGCGCAAGTTTGGGACAGCAAGTCGGCCCTCGAGCGGCTGGCCAGAGCGGGCCAGCCACTGTCAGCGGGGCACTATAAGCGCGCGTTGCGAGGGCGGCCCCTCGCGCGCACTCTGCCCTCTGGCCGCACAATGCACACTGCAGGCTTCTTATGGCCGCCCGCCCGCCGCCCAATAGCGTGCAGCTGCGCGCCGCCTCGCACCCGCGCTGACCGATGGACAGTCTCTGGCCGCCTTCCCGAAGACAGTCGCCATAATTCATTTGCTCACTTGCCCACGCGGCCCTCCGTCTCCCGCGAGCTCCTCCTCCTCCTCCTCTGAGCCTCCTGCGCGCCCCAATTGTCAAACAGCTCCGGCCAAGTCGCCGCCTTCCTCGTGTCAGCCTGCCAGTGTGTCCAGCTTGCGGCCCAGCAGAAAAGGAGAGCCACAGTTCGAGCGAGCCTGTCGAGTCAGCCTGTCTTGCCTGTTGCGCAACCATGCCCATTCAACAATTGGTTCGCGAGAGGCGCCCCTAATGAGGTGTTGAAAAGAGTGGGGCCCAAGTGGCGAGCGGAGGCAGCAAAGAGAGTGCAAAGAGAGTCCATAGAGAGTATCAAGCTGAGCTTAGCTGTAAGTGTGAGTTGCGAGCCGAAAGAGTTGGAGCAGCACGAAGAGTCGCCCGCTGGCCATTGCCAGACGACCGCTGCTCGCCGAACGCGCCCCAGACAGCCGCAAATGACCGGAAGCATGAGCGGCGGCGGGGGGAGAAATTTCGGCGCCCAGTCGGTGGCAATGGGCGAGCAGCGGTCAGTTCCGCTGCACAAGCTCAACGAGAACCGGAAGCCGAGCGAGAAAAGCGGGGAGAAGAGTCTCCACTTGTTGAGGGGCCCACAGCAGCAGCAGCAGCAGCAGCAACAGAGTCAACCTAGCAGCTGCTACCTGTCGCAGGAAGTGGCAGTGTCTAAGCAGGAGCAGGAAGTGAGCAACAAGTCGACTGGGCCCAATCGCACAGCCATGCCTCAGGCCTACGAGAACCAGTACAGCTTGTCGTCCAACCAAAGTAGCACCAGAGACCAACAGACAGTTGACAAACATGACCAGACACAGTCTTGCTCAAACTCAATCCAGGAACAAATGTCGCCCTACTGGTCAGACTCGACCACCTTGAGCAACTGCGACCAGCAGCAGCTCGCCGTCTCCAGTCTCGAGTCCATCAAGATAGACCTAATCTCGGGCGAAATCGAGCCAAGCCAAGCAAATCGACCAGACACTTCCAATAGCCAACACCTCAGCCAAACTAGCCACTCAGACGACAATAATAATAATAATGATAATAGTTATCCAAATGAGCGCTGCCAAGATGGCAGACAATTGTCGCCCCGTTCGTCAAGGCGGCAAGACAAACAGCAAGGCAATAATGGTGGCAACAATAGTTCATCGTCCTTTGTTCGCCAGCAGCAACAACTTTCGGCCGGCTCGAGCAAACGCAAACGCCACATGGCCAATGAGAGGGAACGAGAGCGCACCAAGTCGCTCAACGAGGCACTAGAGATTCTCAGAAACAGACTGCCAGTTCCGGAGGCGGAAAAGAGGAGCAAAATACAGACACTTAGGACGGCCAAGGAGTACATAGAGTTCCTGGCAAGACTGAGGGCCAGCTGTGTCCGCCAGGAGTCGAATGCTGAATGCGACTCCTCCTCCTCGGCGGCCAATCAGCAACAACAGCTGCTGGCGGAAACGCAATATTTCGGACCAACAACCCCCAATGATCTGTCCCAAGTTGGCACAATTGCTCACCGGAGACTCAATGGTCTGGCGCCACAACTGGCAGATAGTAGAAATAGCCACAACAATAACAACAATGAAGAACCCACCAACCCGCTGCCCGACTCGCCCCTAACCTACAAATTCTACAAGTTTCGCCATTCGAAAAAGCTGAAAAGGTCATAACCAGCTCGGCCAGTCTCGAGCTTGCCAATCAATCAGCTGATAATTACCATCAAGCTTGGGCAAAGCTCTCGATGGGGACCACAAAAGATTTTAGTATCAACATCCGAGTTCAGAAATCCTCGGCGTTGTTTGGCTTCGTGCGGCTGCTCAACAAGACATCTGCCGCACGCACATTCTGGGCCCACGCGGGGCCGTCGAAGCGTGGCAGTAAGGTGCTCTCTGCCTGCACTAAATGGTCGCCCGCCAGCCGCGTAAACACAACCCAATTCGCCAAACCGCATGGATACCTCCATATTCATCTAACCAATATTTGCACTTACAGACTCAACTATAAATCGACATTTGTACCAACACACATTTAAACCTAGGCACACACCCCCTCCCTATCAGTGGATGACCCACGAGACTCTGTTAGACTCCCACAACCTTCATTGTTGCATATCACTTCAGTCTATTTATTCTTCACCCACCAACCTAGGGGACCACATTCTATTAATGACAACAACAAGATGAACTTCTACTCGGGTCCTGACAGTCAGCAGGATGGTGATGTTAATGTTGCACCAGATGATACAGTTTCGGCCTTAGCCTTCTCGCCACAACGGATACAAGCCGATTTCATTGTCTCAGGAACGTGGGGCAACACAGTTAGTTGTTACCAAGTTGCCAAGGCTATCAATGGCCAATGGAAAGGCGAACTCAAAGCTTCTCATCAACATCAGAGTCCAATTTTGGACGTTTGTTGGTCCGATGATTGCACCAAGGTATTTAGCGCATCAGCCGATAAGACAGTCAAGATGTGGGACCTTCAATCAAACCAACAGATGCCCGTGGCGGCTCATGATGCGCCCATCAAAACCGTACACTGGATTAAGACCAACAATTATAGTTGTATCATGACCTCAAGCTGGGATAGGACACTCAAATTCTGGGACACAAGGAGCCAAAATCCTCTTACCACCATAAATCTACCCGAACGATCATATTGTGCCGACGTATTGGGTCCAATGGCTGTTGTTAGCACAGCTGATAGAGCGATTCTGATATATAAACTAGATCCGTCGCCTACACTTATAAAACAGAGTGATTCACCATTCAAATTTCAACACAAATGCGTCTCCATATTTACAGACGACAAACGAGAACCATCTGGTTACGCTCTCGGTTCCATTGAGGGGCGCGTTGCCATACAGTACGTTCAGCAAAAGGATCCAAAGTCAAATTTCACATTCAAATGTCATCGAACGAATGGCCAAAATTCATCAATACACGATATCTATTCCGTAAACGATATCGCCTTTCACCCCATCTATGGAACAATGGCTACCATTGGATCTGATGGAAAGTATAGCTTTTGGGATAAGGATGCCCGAACTCGCTTGAAGATATCGGATCAATTCGAACAACCACTTACACGGTGCGCAATCAATTCAACGGGAGAAATATTTGCGTATGCCTATGGTTATGATTGGTCAAAGGGTCACGAATACTCGAACCCGGCTACAAACAAGAATAAGATACAATTTCATTATTGTTTTGAGGATCTTAAACCGAAGAAGAAGTCATGATGATAATCTTAAATAAAGCTAGATACAACTAGATAAGCACCAACTCAGTGGCTGGGGAGGCACGCAACTGGTACGATTTTCCCCTCTGAGGTTTTCTCTTTTATCATCATCATATCGGTTTGTATAATAGAGTTGTCACAAATTTTTTCCTAAATCTGTGTGTTGCACTCAGTACCATTATGCCATCTTTGATCGATAGGGCGTACAAATGATTCAGCATGACATGGTTTGGCTGTGGTAAGATGGTGGTATTGGCTTTATCTGGATCATTAAGTATAACTTGAAGCAGATGGGGAGGCAATATTGGCGGCACTGCAGACGGATCGATGGAGCGGGGTGGAATTCGCGTGTAACTACCTGGAGGAGTTGAGGTTGTTGGCTGAGGTTGTTCCATCATTGTTGCTGTTGTTGTTGTTGTTATTGGAGTTTGTGTCGTTGTTGCTTGTTGTGGGCGTGGAGTTTGCGTTGTCGGTGTTGGAACAGTGGGCGTTGGTTGCGGCTGATGTCGGTGACGATGATCCTGCGGCCTCTCCTGGTCCACTACTTGCCGATGGTCCATCACCCTCCTGATCGATTTCTACAATTTCCAGTTCAAGCCTGGTGGGCGTGAACATGGTACACGAGAGAGCCCGGGACTAACAGAAGAATCTGTCTAATAGGAGAGTCGCTAATGGGACAGCAGGGGTAATAAATTGGGGTCGAGGGACGAGGATAATAGGCGTTGAGCAGCGGGCTTGATGTTGAAAATTGTTAGAGAATTGAGAAGGGAACACATGATAAACAGAGACCGATGTGTGTAGGCATCATGGTGGCTGCGGGTGGGGCTGGACTGTTTCGCCCCGAGATGGTGCGCTTGTCGGGCTCTCGGCCGAGCTAGAGGGCGTGGGAGTGCGTGAGTGCCGAGACAGCGTGAACTGCGCAGTTGTTCGCGCTCGAACTTCGGACGATCCCGAACCGCCCCCTTGGAGGCGCAACTCGTGCGGACATTCGGGAATGCGCGACTGCACATTTGGCTAGCTTATGTTATTTTTTGTTTTGTTTCCGTTGTTGTTTTGTTGCTCCAAAGGCTCCATCTATTCTCATCTATCTCCAACACCATCAGGCTGACCACGTGGGCACTGCCAATCTGACCGCAATCCACCACTAGGTGTCCGTGTACTCACTGGCAGCCAGAGCTAACTCATGTCAAAATGGGGATACTCTACAGAGCCGACTGGTAAGGACGACAGCTGACCACAGATCGGTTATCGGGCAGCATCGGACAACTGAGCTTTGGTCCAAACCAAATCAAGACAAGGGTGGGGTCCCAAATCCACATTGATCCACAACAAGCTCCCTCCGACGAGGTTCCCTGCGGGCCTTGTGACGCGATAAGAGTTAATTCTTTCGGCTGGCCAGGTTGGATTATTGTTACCCAGTTGCTTTGGCGGATGGTCGTTTGCAGTTTATAGCCAAAGGCCGTCGGCCTCAATCGGACAGGCCCCCCTGGGATCACGCCGGGCCAGTTGGGGCGGCCTAGCAAAGAGGCAAAAGGCCGGCATCAAGTCGGGGGCTCGCATCATTAGGGGACAGGCGGCACACAATAAAGTTAAAGCCGACTAACGAGCCACTGAGGCGGCCAGCGAGCCAGCGTTTCAGCCAGCTAAAGAGCAGCTCCATTATTCTGCAAGTCCCAGTTATGAGCCAGAGAGAATAACACAAATGAAATCGAGAAAGATGGCGAGGAACAAATGAGCGAGTTGCGCGTGACATTGATCTTATCAGTTTGTAGTGAGTTTCAGCAAGAGACACCAAGCGAGAGAGAGAGAGAGAGAGAGAGTAGCAAGTGAGTGAGTGAGGCAGAGAATTGGCTCGCTTATTATTCTTTTCATTTCGTGCCTCGCTCGACCATTGTATTTCTTTCTCTCTCTCTCAGGCCGACACAGTTTTAGCTTGGGGCCCACTTTGTTGGCGTGTTCCAGTGAGCCAGTGGACTTGCCAGAGCAACGCTTGGAGGCGACAAATAACTGGACGCAATTGTGAGTGAAAAAGAGGCCAAAAGTTGGCGCCAATTTTGGCCAAAACTTGGCCGAGCCTTCCCACTGGCCAGCCGGCGGGCACGTCCACGTCGTCGCTCTGTTGGGACCAGCTCGAATAGTGATAAGAAGCCAGGTCCGACTTTCGGCCGTGATGTCGAAAAGGTCGACGCCCCGTGGCTGTCCTATGGCGCCCGATCCGCGCAGACTCGCCCTCCGGAAGCTGGAGGTGAGCTTATCGTCGGCAGAGTTTAGAGCTTGGGAGCTTGGAGCTTGGAGCTTGGAGTTGGGAATCTCGCAAAATCGGTGCTCCTAAGCCCAAGGTTGACATGTGCCCCCAGGGCGCTTGGGTCTCTCAGGGTGCACTTCGAGTTGGCTTGTGGCCACTAACATGCCGCCAGATCAAGTTGGCAAAACTCCTCCGAGAGCCGTCAAACCTATGGGCCAATCATTGACTGTTGTCTATTTTTGATCTAACTTTTGGCTGGCTCTAAGGTGTGGGGCCCTAAGCTGGCGGATTGCTCGAGAGAGCTGTCCACTGGGAGCGAGAGGAAGGCCACCAACTGCCAGCACGAGTCGAGAAGCACGCGAGCTCGAACTTCGGCTCGCAGGTAGACACTTTTGAGAAAGTTGTTCGAATCTATTTAGTGGAAGGAAGTGTGTTTGGCCGCTTGGAGTGGAGAAAGCAAAGAGTAAAGAGAAAAGAGTGAGGAGTAAGAGCTGCTGCTGCTGAATTGGAGAGTGTGTGTGTTTTTGGTTGAGAAAAAGAGAAATGAAGAAAAATCGGCCCCAAACAAATGGAGACGTGAGCTAACCTGGTGGGTGGGCGGAGTTTGAACGAGCGCCGCTGGTCGCC